>Ga0209536_100007760_pt1 | contig 16237 bp, 10 predicted proteins | sample DeeMarSeWOR28_12_FD_187461 | JGI IMG/M metagenome (GOLD analysis project Ga0209536, IMG submission 187461) | Marine sediment microbial communities from White Oak River estuary, North Carolina - WOR-2-8_12 (SPAdes) (version 2) | ecosystem: Environmental > Aquatic > Marine > Intertidal zone >...
TACTTAGGTTTTCATAAATTTCAAAATATTTTTTTTCTTCTTACTTTTTAAAAAATTCATTTGGATACAGTTGTTAAAATAAAACCAGCTATTGTAGTGTTGGCCGCTGGATTGGCGTCAAGATATGGTAGCCTGAAACAAATTGATCAATTTGGACCTTCCGGTGAAACGATCATCGATTATTCCATTTATGATGCGATAAAGTCAGGATTTCAAAAGGTAGTCTTTATAATCCGAAAAAATATTGAAGAAGAATTCAAGGAAGTTTTTGTTGAGAAATTTGAAAACCAAATTGAAATCGACTATGCCTTCCAGGAAAATGATATCGTGCCTGAAGGAATCGTCATTCCCAAAGATCGGATAAAACCCTGGGGAACCGGGCATGCCGTGTTCATGGCAGCAAATAAAGTTGATGGTCCATTTGCTGTGATTAATGCTGATGATTTTTATGGCCCGGTATCCTTTAGATTATTAGTTGAGCATCTTATCACTTTACTGCCAGAAAAGTTAGAGGCCTGCCTGATAGGTTACCGGTTGAAAAATACATTATCGGACCATGGGTATGTATCACGCGGTATTTGTACAGTTTCAGATGAATTATTTCTCCAGAAAGTAACAGAAAGAACGCACATATATAAAAAACCTGGTGGCGATATCTATTATGTTGAAGCTGATAAACAGTATGATCTGACAGGACAAGAATTGGTTTCCATGAATCTTGTTGGATTTACTCCGCCATTTTTTGATGTGCTCAAACAGGGATTTGAAAATTTTGTTCAAAAAAATGCTCAAAATCCAAAGGCAGAATATTATCTGCCGGATGCTGTGACCTCACTGGTTGAAAATTATGGAGTACAAATTCCGGTTATCGAGACCCCGGAAATGACCTACGGTGTGACTTACAAGGAAGACAAGCCAATAGTAAAGGAGATGATACGTAAAATGGTGGAACAAGGCAGCTATCCAAAAAAACTCTGGGAAAAATAGCAAAATGAATCATAAAAGCATCATTGATCAATTTCAAATTCAGGGTACAGTTTTGTCCGTGGAACCATTTGGTGGTGGACACATTAATGATACTTTTCGCATAAAGTGCCTCGATGGAACATTGAATCTGGACTACTTACTTCAAAAGGTAAATCGATATGTGTTTCGGGACATCCATGGATTAATGAATAATATTGACCTGATCACGAACCATATCCGTGACAAACTTTTGATGGAGCGTGTCCAGGATTTAGAGCGAAGATCGTTGAAACTTACCAGGACAAAGGAGGGTGACTTATATTTTGAAGATGAGGACGAACAATGCTGGAGAATCTTTAATTTTATTGGCGATCATTTGGTTTTTGACCGGGCGCCCAATACCTCAATAGCCTATGAGGGCTCACGAATGTTTGGGCTTTTTTTAACCCAACTTTCAGACCTGGATCCAAAACAAATTGTGGATACCATCCCCAATTTTCACAACATTAAGTACAGGTTGGATAACCTTGAAAAAGCAGTAGCAAAGAATCCTGAAAATCGTGTCAGCCAGGTGAAAAATGAAATTGATTATGTACACCGTAGCTATGATATTATGACTGTAATTTACAATTTAGGCGAGAAGAAGGTAATTCCAACCAGAATTGTGCATAATGATACCAAGATCAATAATGTGTTGTTCGATAAAGATCATAAAGGATTATGTGTTATCGACCTTGATACTGTGATGGCTGGGTATGCGCATTATGATTTTGGTGATGTGATCAGAACTGGTGCAACCACAGCTGATGAAGATGAAGAAGACTTAAAAAAAATCAATTATGACCTGGAGATGTTCAAGGCCTTTAGCGCAGGATTTCTTGAGGTTGCCGGAGATATTCTGAATGAAGAAGAAATTGATACATTGGCACACGCAGCACTTTTATTCCCTTTTATCATGGGCGTCCGATTTTTAACGGATTTTATTGAAGGAGATGTATATTACAAAATTAAATATCCGGAGCATAACCTGGTACGGGCAAGGGCACAATTGAAACTGGCGCAGGATGGAGAGGAAAAACTTACTGAGATGCAGCAAATTATACATAAATTGATTTCATAAATATAAACTACTAAGATGGATAAAGAACGACGAAATTTTATTAAAACGTCAGCAACAATCGTCGCTGGCGCTGCCCTGGTCACACCAAATATATTATTTGGCAATGATGATCGTAAAGTACGAATGGCATACATCGGGCTTGGAGGTCGTGGCAGATGGCATCTGAGATTATGTTTACAACGAAAAGATGTTGAGGTAAAAGCAATTTGTGATATCGATCCTGAAGCCATTGAAAAAACAAATGAAATGCTCAAAACAGCTGGATATAAAAATGTTCCAACGTACACAGATGGGGAGGAAGCATATCTTAAAATGCTTGAGCAGGGTGATATTGATGGTGTTATTATAGCCACTCCTTGGGTTTGGCATACCAAGATGGCGTGTGCGGCTATGCGGGCAGGTATTTATGCCGGTGTTGAAGTGTCGGCAGCCAATACTTTAGAGGAGTGTTGGGATCTTGTAAATACGCATGAAGAAACCGGAGTCCCATGCATGATCCTGGAAAATGTAAATTATCGACGGGATGTTATGGCTGTACTTAATATGGTACGACAAGGGATGTTTGGTGAACTTGTGCACATGGAATGTGGGTATCAGCACAATTTGCAACAAGTGAAATTTGATCCGGGCGTAGAATTTGGACCGGGTGCCAGGGGTGAAGCACGATGGAGAACCCAGCATTCTATTTCCAGAAATGGAGATGTGTATCCAACGCATGGTCTTGGACCTGTTTCTTCCATGCTTGATATTAATTACGGCAATAGATTTATGTATTTAACATCGACAGCTTCCAAAGCCAGGGGATTGCACAATTATATTGTAAAAACTGCTGGTGAAGACCATCCGAATGCCAAAGTGAAATTCAAATTGGGAGATATTATCACCACCGTCATCAAGACCTCAAATGATGAAACTATCACGGTTCAGCATGATACAAATTTGCCAAGGCCTTACTCCCTTGGTTTTAGAGTCCAGGGGACTGAAGGACTGTGGATGGATGTAAATAAGTCCATTTATCTGGAAGGGAAAAGCCCTGAACATCAATGGGAACCAGCAGCATCTTATCTTGAAAAGTACGACCATCCATTATGGAAAAAATATGCCAGTGAGGCGGAAGGAGGTGGACATGGAGGTATGGATTTCTTTGTGGACCATGCTTTCATTGAATCAATCAAGCGAAAAGTAAACACCCCACTGGATGCTTATGATGCTGCGGCCTGGAGTTCCATAGCTCCTTTATCTGAAATGTCTATTGCACATGGAAGTGAACCAGTGGATATTCCTGATTTTACGAGAGGAATGTGGATGAAACGAAAACCAAAGTTTGCATTCGGTGATGAGTATTAATTAAATTTATAACTTTTTAAATATATTTTATGGAACCAATTCGTGAGCAGGCGAATAGTCGCCTGCTATCCCTAGATTTCTATAGGGGATTAACTATGTTTTTGCTCATCGCTGAGTTTTCTCATCTTTTCAATTATCTGGTAGCGCCCGAACTTGAAGGCACAATTATTCACACAATCGGGCAGCAGTTCCACCATGTGAAATGGATTGGATTGCATTTCTGGGATCTGATCCAACCGTTTTTCATGTTCATTGTGGGAGTAGCGATGCCACTTTCTTTTGCTAAACGGATAAAGAAGGGAGATTCCCAGGCTCAAATCAGAAAGCATGTGTTTAAACGCGCATTTCTTTTACTGGTTTTAGGTTGGGGTTTGTACTGCATCGATCCGGGTAAAATTGTATTCCGGTTTCAGAATGTACTGGCGCAACTTGCCGTCACCTATGTCTTCGCGTATTTGGTGATGCAAAAATCCGCAAAAATGCAAATTGGATTTTCTGTGGTATTGATTCTTATCACCGAGCTATTATATAGATTTTTCCCCGTTGCTGGTTTTGATCAGGCATTTGTCCCCGGGCAAAACTTTGGTGCTTGGTTCAATATTCTCATCTCAGGACAGGAAGATGGAGGTCATTGGGCAATGTTTAATGCCATACCAACCGCAGCGCATACAATTTGGGGTGTGCTCGCAGGACAGCTCTTAATGAGTGATCAATCCAGTAAGAAAAAACTACAGATTCTAATTATTGCAGGGATTATCGGATTGGTCATTGGTTACGGATTAAGTCCATTCACACCCATCATTAAGCGCATTTCAACAAGCACTTTCGTATTTGCCAGCGGCGGTTGGTCAATACTGGCACTGGCTTTGTGTTACTGGATTATTGACATTAAAAAATATCAGAAAGGAGTATTATTTTTTGCAATTGTCGGGATGAATCCGCTATTTATATATCTGTTTGCCCATGTTGGCGGAGCAAATCTTATTCAGAAAATAATTTTGCCATTTTCCAATGCCTTGTTTGGCTGGACAGGCGAATTAGGAGCACATATAATATTGGGTACATTAGTGCTTTTCTTTTTGTGGTACTTATGTGATTGGTTATACAAGAAGAAAATTTTTATCAGGATCTAGTTCATTGTCTGTGTTCGGAATATAGGTAACATTTCAATGATTTGATTATAGAGTAGAAAGATGAGGATTAACGGAATATTGCTGCTCTTTGTTTGTATAATGGCACTTTCATCATGTGGAAATGATGGGCCTGAAGATAAATCATTGAGCCAGGAAGAATACCTGAATTTAGGAATACCGGATCCTTATAAAATCTGGAGGTCCAATGATTTTGCCCTGGCACATGCTGTTCTGGAAAATATAAAATCAACCAAACCGTACAATCTGCCACTCAAAGGTAGCAGGAAATCAGGTGTGGTTTTTGATCGCATGGTCAGCCTGGAAAATATGGACTTTCTTCAGGATAAGTCCCTGCACCTTGTGGATAAATTAAGATTAAGCGAACGGTTTTTGAGGAACTGTGAAGATTGGATCAGATTATATACTTTAGATAGCCAAGGAAAGCAATATTATCACCGGGAGCTGACCATTTCGCATTTATTTGGTCTGAAGATAACAGAAATCATGCTGGATCTGAACAACCAAATTCAATTAGCTGGGGGAAATGAAGAAGTCGATAATGATTCATACACCGATCAGGTCAGGTCAATCTACCTTTCAGGATTATTTAATTTGATATACGAACAAAGCAAAATCAGCCAATTTTCAAAGGATGATCTTAAATTAATTACTGTTCATGTCATCGAGTCGGTAGAAAACAGCAGGAGCTGGATGGATGAAACTGTTCGAAACGATTTGAAGCAAATGCTGCAAACGGTGATTGACAACACTTCTTTGGATAATATAAAATTAAGGTATAAAGACCTGATGGAGAGTTTATAATACCCATTTAAGACTATTCAACATGGTCAGGAATTTAAGCAAGACAAATAAGTATTTAAATGAAAGCATGCCAAAATAGTTTGGCTTCAACAAATAGGTATGAATTAGATACTGAAATTAATGCCAAATTTGATAATTTCTTTTAAGCAATAAACTACCGCAAAATGGATCGATTAAAAAGTGTTCTTATTTTACTGTTTTTGTCAATGTCAATATACGTCCAGGCGCAAAATAAAGCTACCATTGCTGAAACTACCCAAATATTGGAAACCTATCCATTTTCAGATCCAAATCCTATTCCTCAACCTGAGGTCTATTATTATCCCTATTTCAGGTTTGACGGATTTGCGCTGGATGCTGTTGAGAAAGAATGGAAAGTGATCGTCATGGAAAATGATTATATCAAGCTTTCCATATTCCCGGAGATTGGAGGAAAGATCTGGGGCGCAAGTGAAAAATCGACAGGTCATGAGTTTATTTATTACAATTCAGTGGTGAAATTCCGCGACATTGCCATGCGGGGTGCATGGACATCCGGAGGGATTGAATTAAATTTTGGGATAATTGGTCATGCGCCTACCAGTGCAACGCCAATAGATTACATGATTAGGGAAAATGCAGATGGAAGTGTGAGTTGTTTTGTGAGCGCCACGGACCTGTTTACCCGTACACGTTGGGAAACAGAAATAAATCTTCAGAAAGACAAGGCATATTTTACAACTACTACCACCTGGTACAATCCCACACCGCTGGTACAACCGTATTATCAATGGATGAATGCCGCCTACCAAGTAAAGGGAGACCTTGAGTTTTGTTTTCCTGGGGATCATTGGATCGGCCATGACGGAGAGGCACATTCCTGGCCGATGGATGATGAAGGCCGTGATTTATCCTGGTACAAAAACAATAATTTCGGAGGTAGTAAATCCAACCATGTGCTTGGCGGGATCAGTGATCATTATGCGGGTTATTGGCATGATCTGAATTTTGGTTCAGGACATTATTCACCGTATGGAGAGAAGCTTGGGATGAAAGTCTTTCAGTGGGCACATTCCAGGTCAGGTGGAATCTGGGAAGACCTTTTGACTGATACGGATGGTCAATATGTGGAAATGCAATCAGGGAGGTTATTTAACCAGGCCGCCTCCAATAGCACAAAAACCCCATTTAAGCATTTTGGTTTTGAGCCCTATTCCACAGATGTTTTTAAGGAATATTGGTTCCCGATCCTCAATACAAATGGAGTGAAAAAAGCGAATCCGTATGGTGTTATCAATGTCGAAAAAGCGGGTGAAAACCAGGTGATTTACTTATGCCCGTTGCAGAAAACCAATGATATGATATACATTTATCATGGAGAGCATTTGAAGGAACAGGTTCAGGTCAACCTGGATGTGCTTCAACCCTGGTCGAAGAAAATTGCGATCAATCTGCCGAGCGAACCTTTGAAGATTGTCATTGGGGAAAATAAATTGATCTATTCAGAAAAAAAGGAAGATAATATCGTGCGTCGTCCCATGGCAGCCCCTGAGGATTTTGACTGGAATTCAACCTATGGATTATTTCTTGATGGAGTGCACTGGTTGTACCAGAATAAAATGGAACTGGCTGAGCGTAGTCTCCGAAAGTGTCTGGAAAAAGATCCATATTATGCACCGGCATTAAATCAGATGGCTGTTTTATGTTACAGGAAGTCAGATTACACAGATGGATTGGCTTATGCATCCAGGTCTTTGTCCATTAACACTTACGATCCGGAAGCCAATTATATCTATGGCCTTGTCAATAAAAAACTGGATAATTTATTGGATGCCCAGGATGGATTTTCTGTCGCCTCGTTGACACCTTCATTCAGAAATGCGGCACACCTGGAACTGGCCAAGCTTTTCCTGTTGAAGGATGATCTATCGGCAGCGGATAAATATGTTGGTAAAGTGATATATGCGAGTCCCAATGACCTGGAAGCCAATAAACTAATGGGCGTGATCTGCAGGAAGCAAGGAAAAAATGATGAGGCGCTGAGTTATACAAATAAAATAAATGAAATAGTTCAGTTAAACCATTTTGTTAATTATGAGCGATTTCTCATAAAGAATGACATTGCTTCAAAAGCAACATTTGTCAGTTCAATTAAAAGCGAGCTTCCGGAGCAAACCTTTTTGGAAATGGCTGAATGGTATAAAGATATTGGCTGTAGTGAGGAGGCGATACAATTACTTCACTTATCTCCTGAAAATCCACTTGTATTTTTAAAACTGGCTTATCTTTTCCATTTGAAGGATAATAATCAAGAATCTCAAGGATACCTTAAAAATGCTCTTGAATTATCTCCTGATTTTGTTTTTCCTTTCCGTCCGGAAAATATGGGAGTATTAACATGGGCAACAACTCAAACAGACAATTGGAAAGTTAAGTATTATTTAGCTTTATTGAACTGGCGATTTGGGAATACGGATCAGGCTATAGAACTTTTCTCAACGTGTGGAACGGATCCCGACTATGCCTGTTTTTACCTGGCAAAATCTGAATTATTTTCACGCCAATCATCTTATGATGCTGAACAGGATTTGTTACGGGCAAAGTCGTTGGCTCCCGATCAATGGCGAACTTCATCAAGTCTCATCAACTATTATTTATCCAGAAACAACGCTAAAGACGCATTGACCGTAGCCAGAGAGGCGATTGACCGGTTTCCAGAGAACAACGAGTTGAAATATTCGTATGCAACCTGTCTAATGGCGGATGGACAATTTTCTGCCTGTAAGGATGTATTGGCCAAAACGGTTATTTTGCCAAGTGAAGGGGCCAGGTATGGGAGGTTAACGTACCAGCAGGCGTGTCTGATGGAGAGTATTGAATATTTTGAAAACAAGAAATATAATGGTGCAATAAATTCATTAGGCAGTGCCAGGTTATGGCCTGAAAACCTTGGTGTTGGAAAACCATATAACGTTGATGAGCGGATTGAAAATTTCTTTGAAGCTATTTGTCTGCTTGAAAGAGGGAAGAAAAAACAAGCAGATCAATTATTTCAACATGTGGTGAATTATACGGAACAACATCCAAGACATAGTTCGGTTGATTATTTGTATTTGCTGTCGTTGCGTCATTTGAAGGATGAATCAAAGGTGAATTCCCATCTGCAGGAATGGTCTAAGAAAGCTCCGGATGATCCAATTCAGTTATGGTGTAATGCCATGATCCAGGGCAATATTGAAAAAGCGAACAAAATTGCACAGGAAATAAATACGGAGGCTGGAGGAACTCCATGGGACCCGGAATTTGCAGACCCGGAATTTGAAATTATTAAATCAATTGCGAAAGTGATTCGTGAAGGTCAGTGATACGATGGACAATTTCACCTGCATGGAAATAATTAAAGTATTGAAATTAGAATAGCGATAAATATGTTGACTGAAAACCAGAGACAGTTTTTTGAAGAAGAGGGATATTTGGTCATTGAGAATTTATTAACTGCTGAAGAAATAGATTATTATAGCCATATCTACGATGCTTTTTTAGATAATTCTATTAGCTCGGAAGGATTCAGATCAGATCTATCCGGATCAGAAAAAACATCCATCGAAAAAATAACGCAGATCATGGTACCTAGCAGGTTACATCCGGAACTCCTGCATAAACCGCTTCACAAAAAAACGCTTCAAATTGCCAGGGAATTATTAGGTGATGATATGGACCTCGATTTTGATATGCTCATCAATAAAGCGCCTCATACATCTGCAGAAACACCCTGGCACCAGGATGCTGCTTACTGGATCAATATGCCCGATACGCGTGCTGTTAGTTGCTGGGTGGCCATCGACAGGGCTTTTCTTGATAATGGGTGCATGTGGTATACGCCAAAATCTCATAAGGGGGAAATTTTACCACATTTTCAAATCGGTATGAAAGGAGCCTTGAAGTGTGATGGTAGCGAGCAGGGGTCTGTTTTTGTGGAATTGGAGCCCGGTTCATGCATACTCCACCATGGGAGAACATTGCATTACAGCCGGGGCAATACAACAGATCTTAACCGCAGAGCATTCATCACGAATTTCAGGCCGGCATCCATGATAGCTCTTGAAAGAGAAAAGGGTTACGATCACACAGGCACGCGTGAAGTGAAATCGTAACCTTTTTATGGGATACATGGTATATTTCCATTTGATGTTTGGCATCAATGGCGGCCGGTTTCGCGTCCTTCCCAACCACTTTTGCCTTCATCAATGAAAATTTCATGAACTGTCCTGGAAACGCGTTCATCCACTTCTTCCACCAGTCGAACCCTGAGTGGATTAGTCAATTTTTTCTGCCACTTCAAGGCTGGAGCATACGGTTGTTCTCCATCGGCAATCTCATAGGTGAGATAGGCCCATTTTTCGGCAAAGAAATTACCCTTCATGGCCGGGATCATTTGCTGCATATTTGAGGACAGAAAACTTAATGACAATGCACGTGCCCAGTAGATCCAGGGTCCTCCGGTGATATACATATAGGGATTTAACAACCGTGGCCTGGATTCCAGTCCGGTGTTGACATAGCTCAGCTGAATGCCACAGAAACCAATGCCTGTTTCTTGATTATAAAAAGTGATCCATGGTACATCATCTTCCATAAGCAGGTCCGTGAGGTCTGGCATTTTAGTGACATCATAAACGATAATGCTATCCCGGATCGCATCGTACCAGGCGGCATGGGTGATCAGTTCACGTTTGAATACGATTTCCGCATTTCTGAGCGCAATACAATCAATTCTTTTATTGATTCGCATGGAGGTTGAACTTATAAAATAGGGGAGGCCTGGATAAAACTCATATCGTACAGAAGCATCTACTTCCGGTATTTCCCTCAGCTGGTCCCATACTTCGGTTGTGGTGATAATCGGACCTGCAACAAAATTTACATGTTGAGGAGGCTTCCAGTCTGCGGTATGGGTCCATGGGCGGGGTGGTGAATAAATACCAGGATTCCAATGAATTGCGCCATTGGTTTCCATCCGGTGAAACAGGGGATTGTCTGGTTTTTTCTTTAGAATGATCTGGTCAAGATGACCGGAATTCGGGTGTAATCCAATAGAATATTCACTGTTTTCAATACTTAATCCCGGAGCTTCACCCTGAACATGTAGATCAGTTTTATATTGCTTTAAGAGGGCGTTTTCATTGTTATAATATACCAGGTAGACTTTGCTTGAATGTGCCGCAACATCTGCAAGAAACGCCACTCGGGCGGTAATTGTTGGCATCCATAATGGGATCTCCCTGGTTGGTTTGCCATTTTGGTCCGGATCGAGGTCATCTTCTTCCAGATACTTTAATTGTTCATATACCTGACTGGGAACTTCAGTTATTTTAAATGATTTTGGATCAACCGATACAACACGTATTTCCCTGGTCAGGTGTTGGGCTTCATCAGGATAGAAAGGAAGTAAAACTTCAACCGGTTCACCATTACGGTCAATACCGGCTGTTTCCGAAACCACGACAGCTTTATAATTTTTCCAGGCATTATCAAAAACTTTCACATTATCCGGAGCTTTCAATTGCCTGGTTGCAGTCAAAAACGTATCCTCCTTGGAGGCATGGATATTTTTTTTCATCCTTACGGTAATCTTAAGTTCATATTCCTTTCCCGGTTCCCATTTTACCCAACCGACAAGGTGGGGATGATGATATAATGTGCCATCCTGTGAAAGGCCGTACCCGGATGGTGGTCGATGGCTGATTACCGGCCTGTTCATATCTGTAATTTCATCAGCTCGGTGTAAATCCACAAAACGCAATACTTTATCGTTCACGGCGGCTTCGATCTCCACGATGGAAGCCTGTGGTAATTCCAGCTCTGCAATAAAATGATAAAAAGGAATTGCAGGACATGGATAGCCCAATTCTACATGACTTATATTGAGTTCGGCTTCCTTGTTTGTTTTTGCGTGTGAGATAATAAATATGCTCAAACTAAGAAGGAAAGTAGAATAAAAAATTATTGGATTTTTCATAAATATATTTTCTTAATAATTATTGTATTTGCTCTATTAAACCTTGGATTCTGCCATTGTCTTTTACACTTCATTTTATATTTGGAAATCAGTCCATTATTTCGCAGTAATCAAATTCATATTTCGCAATGCTTTTACTCCATTTTCCCATGGGCCGGCAGCACCATATAAATAATAGGTAAAGTACATGGTGCTCTTTTGGTAGATTGGCGTCCAGGGTTGGAATTCAGCATAATAGTGATGAGCATCTCCATTTCTTGGATGATTCATCCACATGTGCAGGAATAAAGGCTGGTCGACTGGAAAAGCCCCGATATAGGTAATATCTTCATTAGTATCATATCCTGCATTCCATCCTTCCTTCAGGAAAAATAACCTGCCATAATATCTTTCTGGTTTCATCCTGTATTCATGCAGTCCATCCAGTTCGGGAATGGTGAACACATCTTCTGTCCAGTGCCGTTGGCCGAGTTCGAGAATAGGCTGTGGCCCTAAAACATTAGCCTCAGGATTTTTGAAAGAGAGTGCAAATCGCACTTCCAGCAATGGAGAATTTCCATATAGAGTAAAGGTTTTTTCCAGTTTATTTCCAAAGTAATCTGTCCACATCCTCACGCGCACAAAATCTCCTTCTTTTTGGACTATTTCCGCATTATACACCTGATGGGTTTCCATACTACCCTGTCCGAGAAAATCTTCAAAACCACCGAAAGGATAATATCCTCTTTTTCTGAAAGGTCGCTTATCATCAATGGCTTTTTTTGGCCACAATTTAAATAATACATTGTCACTGCGGCTTTTGACAATATATTCAATCACCCGTGCTCCTGTCGCTAAAAGCGTAACCTGAACGCTGTCATTTTCCATCCGGTATTCATTGACACCATCGCTATTCAGATCTACTTCATACACATATGGTTTCCCCTCTGCTTTGCCTACCCCCAATTGCGATTTATATTCAATACCCAGCGCTGAAACAATGACGTTGTAGTTGCCTTGAGGTAATTGCAGATCAAACAGCAGATCTTTGAAATTACCTTGAGAAACTTTACATGATTGGCTTGTCCGGAATACTGGTTTATTATTATTTGAAATAGGAAAAACCTCAACTTTTACCGGGAATTCATCTTTTTCGGTAAAATTATGGATAGTCACCGGATAATTAACTTTCGGCGCATGATCATACAACAACCGATGAACAGAGATTGCCTGAGGAAGGTCGAGCATAGCCAATGTACGCTTCTTTTTTTCATCCCACGTAAAATGAACTGCTATTGGATTTGTATGATCCATGGAAGCAGCTGAAGGCAACAAGGAAAAATGAACAGTTTTAGAACCTCCTTCAGGAAGATTAATTGACATTGAAGTATTCTCCTTAATTTTTAAACCAGGAGGCAACGTCAATTCAAGATTTCCATTAAAAGAATGGTCGAGCATATTCTGAATGGTTACCTGCAGATCATACCCTTCTGTACGAGCTTCCAAATTTATGCGGTCTCCGAAATAAGCTTCCAGGTAATTTCTATCCAGGAGCAACAATTGAAGGGCATTACGGAATTGTGCAGGTCCCAGCATTTTGCCCATTTCCAGGATACCAACTTCCTTTCTGTTCATAATAGCTTCCCACATATTTTCACGTGTAAGTGGCTTACCTTTTTCTATGAAGAGTACCATACTCGAAAGTGCATCGCCATCCAGATTACCTGTACGCAAGATGAATGGAACATCCTCATTATCTATATGTTCTTTATTCCCTTCTGTCGCTATATAGCCATCGTAATGGAGAGGATCGGCTGCTGTATCCCAAACCTGGCGAAATACATACCCTCCTTTTTCATGTGCAAAGTCAATCCATGATTCGTCGGTGAACATACTTTGAACCTGCAATCCATCATAATCCCTACAACCAAAAATTGGCCAGAAACCAACATCAGTCACAATTGGCAACTTCACCTCTTCCATCCAGTTTTTTAGTTCCTCTTTAGCCAGGAAGTCCATATACCCATTGAATACAAACCAACTAACACCTTCATTCATCCCTTTTCCTATCACCTCAAGTGGATGTCCATCCGTACAGGTTACGCTTTTAAGTAAGGTTTCAGCGCCAAACCACCCTTTATGCAAATCATATTTTTCCAATACCTGTTGCGTATTATCGATCAGATTTTTGATCTTTTCTCGCGTTTTTTTATCTGACGAGCTAACGACAAATACTTTTCTGTTCCCATTTTCCAGCCAAAAGGCATTTACTTTTTTCAGATCTGGAGAGCCATATTGATGGCTCTTTAATTTTTCAGGCCAGTTGAATTGATCTGCTGGTAATTTTTCATTTAACTTTTTACCCAGCGCTAAGTTAGGATCGGTATATACAAGGACATTACCTTTCGAAATGGAATTTTCCAGATCAGATTGATCTGGTTCCTCCAATTCGGTAAACTGTTCCATGAGCAGACCTTGCATAAATCCTTCCTGCATAAGCAAACCGGGCACCTGCATATCTTCAGCAACATCCACTTTGCTTTGTAAAATGTTTTTTTCTACATCAGCAATAGACATTTTAAACAGGTTACCATAATGATACCAGTTGCGATATGTATCATGCCAATAATTCGTATATCCATTGAACTGAATATGATTTTGGACGGGTTTATCCAACCGTTGGCTTTTCTTAGTTTCATAATTGAATGCATCAATATTTTGACTTTTTGAATCAAAATAAGGAGCGAATGCAAGTAGAAATACTATAGTGAAACGATAAGAATGTGTGGACATGTTAAAAAATATTATGTGAATTGATCTTGTTAACTAGTATTTTAAGCTTAAATGAACAAACTCAATGGTCAAGCATAATACAAACTTTGGACTATCCATTTTGGCTTAAAGTTAAAGTGTCAAAATAACATTAATGCAAGCCATTTACAAATTAAATTGATTTCTGATTCTATATATTTTTGTATTGGGATCATGGCAATATTTTTCGTTATCTTCAAGGGTATAAGGCAACGTCCACTCTATATAAAAACCACTCATCAACAAGATTTGTATCTTTTTTCGTTACAAATTTCACCTGATATTAATGCTCCAGAAATTCACATTGCCAAATCCGGAGATAATAATAAAATTGCCGGAATTGGATCTTGAATAATAGTCGAAGAAAAAAAAATGCAAAAAGCTGCATAATATTTCAAAAAAAATCTTATTTATGCAGATTATTCTTTTAATCTTATTAACCGTAGATTACCATATGCCAAGTTACCACACAATAAAATATGCTGCTCATGCAAGTGAGCATTGTTATAACAACTTATGAATGAACTCTCAAACTATTAATCCAACTCCTTAAATGTTTTCATATTTATTTTCTATTTACTAACTAAAATTAATTATTATGAGACAAAATTATTTACTAATCAAAAAAGTTATGGCTTATCGTAAGTTATGGCTTTTTGCTTCATTTTTGTTGTTCTACTCCGGATTACAGGCACAGGTTACCATTTCCGGAACAGTAATAAGTGCTGAGGATAATGCACCTATACCTGGTGTGAACATCCTCATCTCCGGTTCTAATACAGGAACTACTTCGGATATAGATGGGAAATACGCATTAGAGGTCCCTGGTCCGGAAACGATGCTAGTAATTTCCTATGTGGGTTTCAATACGATGGAAATCCAGGTAGGCAATCGCTCGGTTATTGATATTACTATGACGCCGGATATTACCCAATTATCTGAAATCGTGGTAACCGCACTTGGTATTGAACGGGAAGAGAAATCGCTTTCATATGCCCAACAAACGGTAGATGGCGATGCTCTGATGGAGGCCAGAGATGTAAATTTCTTAAACAGTCTTAATGGTAGGGCTGCAGGTGTCCAAATTGCAAAAAGTAGTTCCGGAGCCGGTGGATCGACACGAATTGTATTAAGAGGCAATAAATCATTGAGTGGCAGCAGTGAACCGCTGTTTGTGATCGATGGAATCCCGATGGCCAATAATAGAACTAGCCAACCAGGAATGTGGGGAGGAACGGACAGTGGTGATGGCATATCGCAGCTGAATCCTGATGACATAGAAAGTATCAGTATTCTGCGAGGTTCTAATGCTGCAAACCTTTACGGAAGCCAGGGAGCAAATGGCGTTGTGTTGATCACTACTAAAAAGGGAAAACAAGGAGCTGCTAAAGTTAACCTTAGTACTGGTCTCACATTCGAGAATGTGATGAAGAAGCCTGAACTACAATTTAAATATGGAGCAAAAGGTGGAGCCAAGGAGAGTTGGGATGACACACCGGGTAATTATGAGAGTGGTTATGTGGATGATTGGTTCCAAACAGGCACTAATTGGATCAATTCAGTTTCCATTAGCGGTGGCGGTGAAAAAACAACTGCATACTTCTCGTACGGTAATGTAACTGCAAAAGGTATTACCCCAACTAACAAGTACTTTCGACATAATTTTAATTTTAAGCAATCCACTAAATTGCTGAATGATAAAGTAACTGTTGGCTCTAATGTCATTTTTACTGATGAGAAAACAGAGAATAGGATGGCTTCAGGATATTACTTAAATCCATTGACTGGATTATACATGTTCCCAAGAGAAAGGAATTTTGCAGATTATAAGGAAAACTACCAGGTGTTTAATGAAACACGAAATATGTACGTGATGAATTGGTTTGTGACCGACCATCACCAGTCCAATCCATATTGGATTATCAATCGGGAACCTAGAGTGGACCGGACAAAACGTGTCATTGCAAGTATGGATGTAAATTATGCAATTAACGATAAGCTTAATTTATCAGTTCGGGGCAATATTGACTATGCTGATAAATCATTTGAATTTGTCACGAA
>Ga0209536_100007761_pt1 | contig 16236 bp, 10 predicted proteins | sample DeeMarSeWOR28_12_FD_187461 | JGI IMG/M metagenome (GOLD analysis project Ga0209536, IMG submission 187461) | Marine sediment microbial communities from White Oak River estuary, North Carolina - WOR-2-8_12 (SPAdes) (version 2) | ecosystem: Environmental > Aquatic > Marine > Intertidal zone >...
AAATTTATTATTGGAATTTCTATAAAACTTTGATTAAGCAAATTAGTCTTTCCAACATAGGATATTGTTTAAAATAAAGTTGTAAATAGGTATTAAGAAAAAACTTATTTCTTGGAATACTGACCTCCAGAGTTGATATTTCGCTAGTATCATTGTTAGTGTCTCTTGCCCAACAAGTAATTATAAAAACTCCATTATCTGACCAATTATATGGTAGTATTAACTTCTCACCAGAAGGATATGGACCATAAATATAAATTATTTCTTTATCGCCCCAACATAGGTGATAATAGATATCATCTCCATCAGGGTCTGAACTTGTAAAAGAATAGTAATAGGTTTCACCTACTTTTCCACTTTTAGGGCCGTTTATTATTGGATCAGATGGTGGATCATTGAAATTATATGGAATTGCAAATCCAGTAATTTGAGTAGGTACCAATCCAAGATTACCTATCTTTGTTAATTCTGCTGTGGAAATATTACAAATGTATAAAGCTCCCTCGTTACCGTCATCAACAGTGAATGCAGACAAATAACAAACACCTGTTTCCTTGTCAAATGCTATGTCCTGTCCATAATTAAAATCAAGACCAAATGGTCCGATAAGTGTGGTATCGGCTGTCGTAGGATCAATTAAATAAAGACTATCTGTATGTAAATCTTCACCATACATTTTACCATATCCATCACAAGCAATTCCTACCATAACACAGCCACTGATATCAAAAGGACCAACCATTGTAGCCACACCTGTTGATATATTTATAGAAAAAAGATGAGTAGAGCTGCATGCATACATTATTCCTGTTGTATCATCATAAGCAAGTCCATTGAGTCCCTCTCCTGATTCACCAATGAGAGTCATATCGCCAGTCAAATGATTTATTATCCATATTTTTGAATTACTAATTGATGAATATTCACAGCACCACCAAACTCCATCTACCCAAGTACCACCAGCTATCTTATCAGATGTAATAGGCGTTCCAATAGTATTAAGTGCTTCAGGGTTATCTATATCAAAAGAAACAATAAGGTCAGGATTAGGAAAAGCTTGATAACCAAAGCATGTTTTTCCTTGTCCAATAATATTTTTTATTACAAATTGGTTATGAGATTTTTCATTATACTCAAAAGATATTACAGTTCCAAAAAAAGAAAAAATTAGGATTATTATAAAAAATAAAGCTAATGATTTATGAAATATTCTTTGATGCATTTGAATATTAATCTCCTATGTGTAAGTTTAATTTAAGAAAAATTTGTATCAATTAGTTCTGCTTGTATCCCACCACTAGGCATATTTACATCGATTTTTATTAGGTTACCAACTTCAGCAGCGTAATAGTATACGAAGTAATCACCAATCAATGATTGAATTCTCCAAGCATCATAAGTTCCTGCAGGAACTGTTATACTTTCTTGAACAAGAATCGAAAATGCAAGGGGCATCCATGCATAAGAAACATAAAATGTTATTGGAATCTTTATAATACCAAACATTCCTCCAAAAGTTGTGTACATTGTAATATCCAAATCAGGCATATTCCAGAATTTTAATAGATGCAATGGAAAATTAAACAATGGAAATACAGTACTTAGGTCGGCATCAGCAGTAATTTTTATTGGTAAAGGAAGTTTTATAGGAAGAGGCTCTATCTGAACACTTGCAATTCCCTTAATTTCAGCGTTAAAATCTTCAATTTCTAGGTTTGATTTTGTTAGGACAATTTTTCCTGTTATTTTATTTCGTGCTGGATTAATGTCACCATTTACTTTTAACACATTATCACCTATCGGAAATGCGCATGCAAAAGTTGCAGATACTTTACCTGTAATATCCACAATATATGAAGAACCACTCGTATCAGATACAGTCCATTTGAAATCATCTATTTGTCCATCCATAACTATGTTTAAGTCCCCATAAGTATAGTTCACAGTAAACTCACTAACAAAAAATGTCCAACTATCTCCAACTTCCCAAATAGGAACATCGTCACTTTGATTAATAATAGGGTTTGATTTTTCGGTTGTTTCAGCTGTTGCAATAAAGCTTGGGATCACTAACATAAGAGCAAGTAAACTTATTATTACATTTTTTCTCATTTTTCTTACCTCATAATTATAATTTTATAATATAATATCAATTTATAAATCTTATTAAGATTTACTTTCATAGTTTTTTTAATTATATTTTTATTGTTTGTTTCAACCGGTTTATTCGGTCTCTCAAATAAATTGCTTTTTCAAAATTTAGTTCATCTGCTGCTTTTCTCATTTCAATTTCAAGGTCAACAATCATATCAGGAATATCTCTTTTTGGAATATGTTTGATATCCTTTATATCGGCAACCTTTTCTTTTATTGGTTTGATAATTGTTGTAGGAATAATTTTATGTTTTTTATTAAACTCAATTTGCATATTTCGTCTTCTATTTGTTTCATCAAGTGCTTTTTTTATTGAATCAGTTATATTATCTGCGTAAAGAACAACTTTTGAGTTTACATTTCTGGCGGCTCTTCCAATAATTTGAATAAGACTTCTATGGTCTCTTAAGAATCCTTCTTTATCAGCATCAAGAATTCCGATGAACCCTACCTCTGGAATATCAAGACCTTCTCTCAGAAGATTAATTCCAACTAAAACGTCAAACTCCTTTAAACGCAGCTGTCTTATTATCTCAGTTCTTTCAAGGGTATCAATTTCAGCGTGAAGATATCTAGTTTTAATGTCTCTTTCAGCTAAAAATTCAGAGAGCTCCTCTGCAAGTCTTTTTGTAAGAGTTGTAACAAGTACTCTATTACCACTAGCAACTGTTGAATTGATTTCTGATATTAAATCATCTATCTGTCCTTTAGTTTTTCTTATTTCAACAAGAGGATCAACAAGACCTGTGGGTCTAATTATCTGTTCAACAATTGAAGCAGATACACCAAGTTCGTAATCACCAGGTGTTGCAGAAACAAAAATCACATTTCTCATATATTCAGAAAATTCATCAAATGTGAGTGGTCTATTATCAAATGCACTAGGAAGCCTGAAACCATAGTCAATTAGAGCCTTTTTTCTTGAATAATCGCCATGGTTCATTCCATGTATCTGAGGTATAGTTCTATGACTTTCATCTATAAACATTAAGAAATCCTTTGGAAAATAATCAAGAAAACAAAACGGTTTTTCACCAGGTTTTCTACCATCAAAATGCCTTGAATAATTTTCAATTCCCTTGCAAAAACCTGTTTCCTCAAGCATCTCAATATCATAAAGAGTCCTTTGCTTTAGTCTGTGAGCCTCTATCATATCAAGATTTGGAAGTGTTTCTTCAAGCTCTTGCTTTATTAATTCAATTGCACGTTTTCTTTTATCTTCCCTAATTACAAAATGCTTTGCTGGATAAATAAATATATAATCTAAGTCATCAATAATATTACCAGTAATCTTATCAATTTCAGATATCTTTTCGATTTTATCTCCAAAAAGCTCAATTCTAATTATATTATCATAATAACCAGGAATTAAATCAATTGTATCACCTTTTACCCTAAATCTACCTGGTGCAAGGGAAAGGTCGTTTCTTTCATACTGCATATCAATAAGACGCTCAAGAATTTCACTTCTATCAACATTGAACTCCTTTCTAAGTTCATAACCAAGTGCCATGAAATCTGACGGGTCACCTACAGTATAAATACAAGAAACAGATGCAACAACAATTGTGTCCTCACGGGAAAGAATTGATGCAGTGGCAGCAAGTCTCATCTGCTCAATTTTAGGATTTACATCTGCATCCTTTTCAATGTATTGATCTTTAGAAGGAATATAAGATTCAGGCTGATAATAATCATAATATGATACAAAATATTCTACTCTGTTTTCTGGAAAGAAATCTTTGAATTCTGAAAAAAGCTGAGCAGCAAGAGTTTTATTATGGGCAAGAACCAAAGTTGGTTTCTGTATTTTCTCAATTATTTTACCCATAGAAAAAGTTTTTCCGGATCCAGTTACTCCAAGAAGTGTCTGCATTTTCTTTTTACTTTTAAGCCCTTCTACAAGTTGTTTTATTGCTTCAGGTTGAGATCCCTTCGGTTTCATATCACTTATAAGTTTAAATTTGTTCAAGAAATCAGCTCCTTTTTACGTAAAAGACGGTTATATTTTATAGCAAAACGATGGGCTTCGTCTCTTATTTCTTGAATGAATTGAAGGGCCTTGTCCTTTTTAGGAATTTTCAATGGTAGGATTCTACCTGGAATATATATTTCCTCAAATTGTTTAGCAATTGAAATAATTGGAATTTTCAAATCAAGTTTTGCTAGCTCCTGAAGAGCAAAATTTAGTTGTCCTCTACCACCATCAATTATTATAAGGTCGGGTAGTTCAGAATCTTCTGATTTTAATCTTAAATATCTACGTCTAACAACTTCAGCTATTGCAGCAGTATCATCAATTCCTTCAATACTTCTAATTCTAAATCTTCTATAATTACTCTTATCTGGTCTACCATTTCTAAACTGAACCATTGAACCAGCAGTTGACGTTCCTGATAAATGTGATATGTCAAAACACTCAATTACATTTGGACTTTCATGAAGATTTAATCTATTTTTTAATGTTTCAACCTTGTCAATATCTGAGAAAAATGTGATTTCTATGTTTTTCAGAACAAGATTCAAAAGTTGTTTTTTCTCTCCTTTTTCAGGTTTTATTATTTTTACTTTACTACCTTTCAAATTTTCAAGGAAGGTTTTGATTGAATCCGAGAGTTTATTTGGAACAATTAGATCCTTTGGAACAGGGCTATCAGAATAATATTGAACAATGAATTCCTCAAGAAAATCGGAATTAAAGTCAAAGACAAAATCAGCTTTATTATTAAGTGTTCCCTTGTATATATTAAAAAGCATAAGGTAAACCTTATCATCTTTTATTTCATAATTTATTATATCCTCATTATATTTCTTCTCACGCTGCATGTTTTGCCTTTCGTTCATATGTTCAATAGAAGATATTTGATTTCTAATTTTTAGGGCACTTTCAAAATGATTCTTTTCAGAATAAAATTTCATATCTTCTTTCAATTTTTTAATAAGTTTATTTGTATGACCATTTAAGATTAGCTTAACATTTTCAATTTTACTTTTGTATTCTTTTTCTGATATCAAACCTATACAAGGTGCTTCACAAAGATTGATGTGGTATCTCAAACAGGCTTTTTTTGGTAATTTCTTACAAGACCTAATCAAAAATGTTTTTTTTAAAAATTGCAAGATATAATCTCGTTCGGCAGCTGATACAAATGGACCGAAATATTTACCTTTTTCACTTTTTCTTCTGGCAATAAGTACTCTAGGATATTTTTCATCTGTAAGTAGGATAAAAGAATGCGATTTTGCATCCTTCATTCTTATGTTATATTTTGGTTGATATTTTTTTATAAGTGTATTTTCAAGAACGAGGGCTTCAACCTCATTATCGGTTGCTACAAAATCAACTGACTTTATGTAACCAATCATAGATTTGGTTTTTATATCAAAATCATTTTTCTTGCTATATTGCCTGATCCTTTTTTTAAGGTTCTTTGCTTTTCCTACATAGATTACATTTTCATTTTTATCTTTAAAAAGATAACAACCAGGTTCATTTGGAAGGTTTACTGTATCAAGCATTTTTCCTTACCTTTGAAAAATGATTTTAAAATATCACCAGTATAACTTTTTTTATTTAATGAAACTTCTTCAGGTGTTCCAGTTGCGATAATCTCACCACCAAGGTCACCACCATCAGGACCAAGATCAATAATATGGTCTGCAGATTTTATTACATCTGGATTATGTTCAATTACAACAACAGTATTTCCCTTATCAACAAGACTATTTAAAACATCTATTAACTTTTTAACATCATGAAAATGAAGACCTGTTGTTGGTTCATCGAGAAGGTAAATTGTTCTACCAGTACTTTTTTTAGATAGCTCTCTTGTGAGTTTTATCCTTTGGGCTTCTCCACCTGATAGAGTTGTTGAGCTTTGTCCAAGCTTTATATAATCAAGTCCCACCTGAGATAATGTATCAAGCTTTCTTTTAATAAATGGTATATTTTTAAAAACGTCAAGTGCCTCTTCAACGCTCATATCAAGAACATCTGAAATTGAGTGTCCCTTATATTTTACTTCAAGGGTTTCGCTATTGTATCTTTTTCCCTTGCATTCCTCACACTCGATATAAATGTCTGGTAAAAAGTTCATTTCGATTTTTATTAAACCGTCACCTTGACATGCTTCGCATCTGCCACCCTTTACATTAAAAGAAAACCGACCAGGTTTATAACCGCGCCTTTTTGCCTCAGGTGTTTTTGAAAAAAGTTTTCTGATTTCATCAAGGACCTTTGTATAAGTTGCAGGATTGCTACGAGGTGTTTTTCCAATTGGGCTTTGATCTATTACTATTACTTTATCGATTTTCTCATCAAATACGATTGCGTCGTGCTGCCCTGGATTTTGCTTAGAGTCATGAATTTTCCTCATAAGACCTCTAAATAAAATATCATAAACAAGAGTGGACTTTCCACTTCCAGAAACTCCAGTAATAAGTGTTAGGACTCCAATTGGGATTTGAACATTTATGTTTTTTAGGTTATGCTCTCTACAACCAAAAATGTGCAGGAATTTATCTGATGATCTTCGAGTTTGAGGTAGAGATATTTGAAGCTTACCAGACAAATATTTACCAGTCAATGAAGTTGGGTGTTTTTCAATTTCTGCAGGAGTTCCTTTTGCAATTATTTTTCCACCATGAAGACCTGCGCCAGGTCCTAAATCAACGACATAATCAGCATGGCGGATTGTTTCCTCATCATGTTCGACTACAATTAGGGTATTTCCAAGATCTCTTAATTTATAAAGTGTGTCTATTAGTTTTTTATTATCCTTTTGATGAAGACCGATCGAAGGTTCATCAAGAATATATAAAACTCCCATTAAATTAGATCCAATCTGAGTTGCAAGTCTAATTCTTTGCGATTCCCCACCAGAAAGTGTACCAGAACTTCGTGATAGAGTTAAATAATTTAATCCGACCTTATCTAGAAAATCAAGACGAACCTTTATCTCTTTAAGTATCTGCCAAGCAATTTCCTCTTGTTTTTTTGAAAGGATCAATGTCTTGAAGAAAATAATTGCTTGTTTTATTGACATATCTGTCAAGTCAACTATTGATTTATCAGAAATTTTTACTGATAACACTTTTTGTTTAAGTCTTTTACCGTTACAAACAGGGCATGGTGATATCCTCATGAATCTTTCAAGTTCTCTTCTACGATATTCAGATTCTGTTTGTTTATAGAGTCTTTCAGATTGAGGAATAAATCCTTCCCATGAGCTCATACCTGACCATTGTGCATCTTTAGTACTAGAAGTCATATTAAAGCGAATTTTTTCAGGCGAACCATACATCAAAGCATTATACTGTTCCTCATTTAAATCTGCTATAGGAGTAAATATATCAAAACCAAAATGCTTTGCAACAGAACCCAAGAACTTTATTCTCCAACCATCAATTGCATTTCTATATAGTTTTACTGCTCCATCTGCAATTGATAGTTCATTATCTGGAATTATCAGGTTTGGATCAAAGTCCATTCTAATTCCAAGACCATGACATTTTTCACATGCTCCAAATGGACTATTAAATGAAAACATACGCGGCTGAAGTTCTTCAAAAACCAAACCACATTCTGGACATGCCATTTTTGAAGAATACAATTTTTCTTTTCCATTTTTATCAATAACTATTACTAGACCATCTGATTTCTTTAAAGAATTTTCAATAGATTCAACAAGTCTTGTTCTATCTTCTATTTTAAACCTATCAATTATGATTTCAATATCATGCTTTTTATATCTATCCAAAGTTATTGATTCATCTGTTCTATATATTGCTTTATCAACTCGAATTTTCGTCCATCCTTCTTTATTTAAATCTGAAAAAAGTTGTTCATATGTTCCTTTTTTTTGCCTAATAATTGGTGAAAGAATTGTTATCGGTCCTTTAAAATCTTCAATTATTCTATTTGATATCTTTTCAGGGGATTGAGATTCAATTTTTAAGTTGTGTTCCGGACAATATGATGTACCAATTCTTGCATAAAGAAGACGAAGATAGTCATATATCTCAGTAATTGTTCCTACTGTACTACGTGGATTTTTACTTGTTGATTTTTGCTCAATTGATATTGCTGGTGAAAGTCCCTCAATGCTATCTACATCGGGTTTATGCATAAGTCCTAAAAACTGTCTTGCATAAGCAGAGAGAGACTCAACATAACGGCGTTGCCCTTCTGCATAAATTGTATCAAATGCAAGAGTTGATTTTCCAGAACCAGACAGACCAGTAATAACAATAAACTTATCTCTCGGAAGAACAAGATTAACGTTCTTAAGATTATGTTCTCTAGCTCCTTTTATTATGATATCTTTCAAAGTCGTCCCCCAAAAATATCGAGAATCTTAATACCTCTCTTTTCCCTCATAGGTTATTGGTATTCAAATCTTTTGTATAAAAGGTTTAAACTAGGATAATTGAAAGTATAAAAAAATAAAAAAAGAGATAAAAGATTCTTTAGGAGCCTTTTGAAGCTGGAAGTGTTTCTGGAATTGAGAAGAATGCTACAATTTCAATTATTTTTGCAATAAATATTATCAGAAATCCTATAAGAATTATGAGAGTAATAGCTCCAATGAAATATAATGTACCTGTTGTCTTAAATGTACTAACTTTTGTATGTTCTGCTATACTATTATAACATTTTCTTAGGTACAATGCAGATACGATTGCTAATATCCATCCAACAATTAATGCCACTATTGCACCAATAATCATATCTCCAAATAAATCCCAAAATGTATTCAAATCAGTAATTTCTTCAGATTGCATTTGAGAAATTTCGGTAATCCATGAAAAGCCACCTGCAGCTCCAAAAGCAATAATTAAAATACCAATTATTGCAACAAAGACAAGTATTGTAAAAATAAAATACATTAGATAATTTCTAAAAATATCTTCATCTTTTGCTATTTCTGATATAGCTTTTACAGCAATAAACACAAAAACAAGACCTATTATGCTGACTATAGGACCACCATATGGAACAAAAATTCCAACAAGCATCAAAATAGCGCCAATTCCTCCATATACTTTCGCTTCGCTTAAATTCCTCATTTTTCCTCACCTATTATATCTTAAAAACACATGAGTTTTCTAATAATGCGCCAACTAATAAACGCTTATAACATTTACGGTGTAAGTCGAGTTCTATCACGTGGAAATAAGATACATTCTCTAATATTTTTGATATCTAAAAGATTCATTAAGAATCGTTCTATTCCAAATCCAAAACCGCCATGAGGCGGCATGCCATATTTAAATGCCTTTAGATATGACTCGAAATCCTTTGGATTGAGATTGCATGCTTCTATTCTATCTGTTAAAAGTTCAACTTCATGTATACGCTGACTACCTGAAGCAATCTCTACACCTCTACACTCAAGATCAAAACCGCGGGAATATTTATCTTTCTCAGGCATTGTATAGAAGGGTTTTGCTATTATTGGATATTTAGTGATAAAATAAAACTCATGTCCCTCTTTTTTCATAATTTCTCCCAAAAGTTTTTCTTCTTCAGAACCAAAATCAGCTCCCCACTCAATATTACATTTGTTTTTATTTAGCTTATCAATCACTTCATCATATTTTAATCTCTTAAATGGAAGTTTTGGAACCTCAACTTTCTGATTTAAAATTTCAAGCTCAATCTTACATTCACTTGCTCTTTTCCACATTGCATAGACAAGGTTTTCAAGAATTTTCATTACATCTTCTTCATCTTTAATAAAAGCCATTTCCAAATCTATTGCAGTGGATTCATTCAAGTGTCTTCTAGTATTATGCTCTTCAGCTCTAAAGTACCATGCAATTTCATAAACTCTATCAAAACCTGTTGACATAAGCATTTGTTTATATAGCTGAGGAGATTGAGCAAGAAATGCTTCTTTTTCAAAATATTTAAGCTTAAAAACATCTGTTCCTCCTTCAGAGGAACTTGCAATAATATTTGGAGTATGAACTTCTATGAAATTTTCTTTTCTTAAATATTCATGGACTGCTGCAATGATTTCATTTCTAATCTTGAATATCGACTGAATTTCCTGTTTTCTTAGGTCAATAAACCTATTATCAAGACGTGTTTCAAGTTCTGATTCAATTTTATCAACAACACCTAAAGGAAGAGGTGTTTCCGCTATAGACAATATGTTTACTTTTAAAGGAATAATTTCGTATCCGTTTCGTGCCTTATCACTCTTTTGGCATAGTCCTTCAATAGATATTACAGATTCACGAGATATATTTACAAGTTTATCAAAAATTTCTTTATGTTGTTTCTTAAGGGCAGTGATTTGAAGAGTTCCTTTTCTATCACGCAGGATAATAAATGCAATTGAACCAATATTTCTTATATCTTCGACCCAACCTGCAACTGATATTGTTTTTCCATATTCTTTACTTGTGACATCAATTGAATAATGAGTTCTTAATGATTCCATATTCTACCCCTAATTAAAACAATGAATTTATTCTTTTTGAAATGAAAATAGATACTTCTTTTAACATTTTTCTATTATCCCATGTTTTAATCATATCTTCAAGAGTTTCTTTATCTTCATTTTTAAGCTTTTTAATCCACTCACTTATATTTGGAACTGCTCTAATAACATTATCAACAATTGTTATATCTGCAGACCTTGCTGTTCTTGATAGAGGATTTAGATCTATTGCAATAACTGTTTTTCCCATTGCTTTTAATGCTTCACATCTGTCACCATCTTCTAAAGGAACCAAAACAACATCTGCAGAAAAAATACCCTCCTTATCACAAAGACCTCTATTGCTATCTAGCCCTGGTATCTTTGCATCAGCTTGGGCACCATACACATTTTTTGCGCCTTGTTTTTTTAATTCTAAAATAATTTTTTTTATTCTTTCATCTGTTCTATGAAAAAGATTAACTTCAAGTTTTGCAGGGATTAGTTCTGCAAGTTCAATTATATCTTTTGCAACAAGTGCGACAACATTTCCATTAACCGAAATTACTGGATTTTCTGCACAAAGAAGCATCGAAGCAGCATTCTTTTCAGCCTGTTCAGCAGAAGGTATAGTTTTTTCTCCAATTAAATAATCAAATGCCTCTCCACGTCCGTGTGCAATAAGACCTGTTTCATGAACAAAGCCATCTATCATTGCATGCTTGATTTTATCTCTTGTTATAAGTGATTGATATCTTGGATGACTCTTTGGTATTTCTTTCATAGTTCAAATTCCAAAATAGCATAAGCTATTAAAAGGTTCTTTATTGAGATATAAAATAAAGAAATTGTTTATCCGTACATGCTAGGTTGTGGTGCTTGAGAAGCAGATACCATTGGTTTTGCCTGTTTATGGAATTTCTGAAGTTGTTTTTCAATGCGTTCAGATTCCTCATAAAGAGGTGTAACATTTATTTCAATTCCCATCAGTAGTGCCATAACATTAATTGCAGCAGCAGCGGCTTTTGCATCAGGGTAATTCGGATGAGCTTCAGCAAGAATTGAAATTACGTTGAAATTCTGCTGTTTTCCAATATTTAGAAGCACTCCTGAAACACCTGCAATAATTCCATTTTTAAATTGAGCAATTTTTTTCTCAAGAAGCATACTTCTTGCATTTTCAGTGGAACCTATTGCATATGCCTCAACTTCTGCGCCACCTTCAACAGATTTTCCTTCTACAACCATTCCTTCTGGAGAAATAAGAAGTTTACAATCTTTTTCATTAGCCCATTTCATTATTGTCTCAGAAATAGAGTTTATTAAATTTGGTTTAGGTTTAAACTCAGAAACAAAAACAACAATTTTCTTGTTTAAGCCTTGTTCACCTGCATAAATTCTAACTGGTGACAAAGGTTCCCCAGTATGAACAACTGATAAAGCAGGAAATTGAGAGGATGTAACACATCCTATTTGTTTTAAATTTAAAGCATCAATTAGATAATTTGCTGCAATAGTACTAACTAACCCAATAGAGGGAAAGCCAGCAATTACTGTTGCTCCTTTAAGATCTATATCTTCGAAATTACATATTTCAACTTCTTCCAAATGCATCACCATCTTCTGTACCTAAATATGTTTTCATACATTTAAAATTAATTGGTAATTCTTTTATCATCCTTTTACAACCCCAAGAGGAACAAGCTTTACTACTTTTTTAGATATTCCTGCTCCATGGGCAACATCAACTACATTTCTTATATCTTTATATGCTCCTGGTGCTTCCTCCGCAGCAACTTTAAAGCTTGCAGGGTGAACATATATTCCTCTGTTTTTTAATTCACGCACGATGTATTCACCACGCCATTTCTTGAGTGCCTGATGTCTTGACAAAATACGTCCTGCACCATGGCATGTAGATCCAAAGGTTTCTTCAGATTCTTTGGTTCCTCTCAAAAGATAACTTTCCGTTCCCATGTCGCCAGGAATTAATACAGGTTGACCTATGTCACGATATTTTAAAGAAATTTCAGGTTTACCTGGTCCAAATGCTCTAGTTGCTCCTTTTCTATGAACATAAACCTTTCTTTTTTTACCTTCTATTTCATGCTCTTCTAGTTTTCCTATATTATGACACACATCATAAACGATTCTCATATCCATATTTTCAGCACTGTCATTTAAAACTCTTTCGAAGGATTCTCTCACCCAATGGACTATCAATTGTCTATTTGCCCAAGCAAAATTGGCAGCACATGCCATTGCTTTTAGATACGATTCACCTTCCATGGATTTTACTGGTGCACAAGCAAGTTGTCTGTCTGGAAGAAATATTTTGTACTTTCTCACTGCTTGTTCAAGAACTCTGAGATGATCTGTACATACCTGATGACCAAAGCCTCTTGAACCAGTATGAATCATAACAGTTATTTGGCCAACACTATTTATACCATAAACTTTTGCAGCATTAGGATCAAAAATTTCAGTTACTTTTTGAATTTCTAGAAAGTGATTTCCGGCACCTAATGATCCAACTTGGGACATTCCTCTTTGAATTGCTTTTTCTGATACATGTGATGTATCTGCATAATCAAGACAACCATTTTCTTCTAAAAACTTAAGATCTTCCTCCCATCCATAGCCTTTGCTTACTGGAGATTTAGCACCCAGTCTTAAAATATCATCAAGTTCATTTTTACTAAATCTAATCTTTGCCTTTGAACCAAGACCTGAAGGAACGTTTTTAAACATTTCATCAACTAAACTTTTGATTTTTTCCTCATTTAAATCCTTAATATTTAAATTAGTCCTGACAAGTCTAACCCCACAGTTAATGTCAAAGCCCACTCCACCAGGAGAAATAACACCTTCATCAGCATCAGTTGCAGCAACACCACCAATAGGAAAACCATACCCCCAATGAATATCAGGCATTGCTAAAGATTTCCCAACAATTCCTGGAAGGGTTGTGACATTTGCAGCTTGCTCAGGGGCATTATCACCCCTAATGTGTTGTAACATTTTGTCATCAGCATAAATTACTGCAGAAGTTTTCATCGAAAGGTTGTTTCTTTCACCTCTATAACTTGAAGGAATCTCGTATCTATAATCATCGATTTTATTTAAGGGGCCGTTCCAACTCATCTTATTCGCTCAAATAAGTAGGATATAAAAATGTTTTATATATTTTAGTAAAAACTATTTTTTCTTTCTTAAATATGGAAGACCTGTTTTTTTATTCTTCCTTACTTCATAACCCTTTGGCATATCTATTGGTTCTGCATTTTCAGGTTCTGCTTTACTAAAAAATCTTACAGTTCTTTTACTACCTGATTTTGTTTCAATTTCTTTTTTATATAAAGTATAGTCTTCAAATCTGAAACCTTTGTATTCCTTCATTGTTGATTCAGAAATTAAATGCTCATCGTAATATTCCCATTCAGCTTCTTCTCTTTCCAAAGGTTCTTCCAAATCTTTTGAGGACTCAACATTTTTATCTAGTAAGTTGCCAACTTCCTTTTTTATTTTTTTTGCATTTTTTCTTTTTATACCTTTGATTTTGGTCAAATCCTTTATAGTTGCAGATTTGAGTTCATCTATTGTGGTAATACCATTTTCAACTAATAATCTTGAAATTTTTCCATCAATACTACTAATATCCTTAAAAACGTCATCGTCTTGATTGGTTAGAGAGAATTCATCAACTATTTTTTTATCAATTTCTTGAGCTTCATCTTTTGTAATACCATTTTCATCCCCAGAATAATCGATAGGACGTTTTTTCTTTCCTTTTGTTATTTCTTTTTTTTCTAATCCTTTATCTTCTTCAATTATTTCTTCTGGTTCCTTTTTTATTTCTGGCTCTGATTTTTTTAAATCTTCTTTATCAGTTTTTTCATCAAGTTCTTTGATTATTTGTTTTACTGTTTTTCTTTTTATTCCCTTAATTTTAATTATACTTTTTTTAGGTGTGTTTTTTAATAAGTTAATTGATGTAACTCCATTGTCATAAAGCAATATTGCTGTTTGATCATCGATACAGATTATATCTTTAAAAGTATTAATTTTAATTTCTTTTTCTCTAAAATCTAATTGTTCCTTTAATTTTTTTATCTCTTCATCTTTGTTATCAATTTCATTTATTTTAGACTCTATATTGAATTTTTTTTCTTCCAGTTCCTTTTGTAATTTTTCAATTTCTTCTTCCTTTTTAGTTAATTCCTGAGTAGCAACATCTTTTTGCTGTTTACTTTGGTCTGATTGTTCTTGTAATACTTTTATTTCTTCATCTTTGTTGTATAATTCAGTTTTTTTAGTTTCAAGATCATTTACTTTTTCATCTAATTCTTCTTGCAATTTTTGTATGTTTTTTTCTTTTTTGGTTAAATCTTTATTTATTGTTTTTAAATCTTTTTTTGCAGTTTCTAATTCTTCTCTTATTTTTTGAAAATTATCGGTTTCACTTTCTTCTTTTTTTTCTTCAGTGGGAATTATTATTGGTGTAGTTTTAATTTTATTAAGTTCTTTTTTAATTTTTTTTGCTGTTTTTCGTTTAACCCCTTCGATCTTTACCAAATCTTTTATTGGTGCTTCAAAAAGAGTATCAATATTGGAAAAGCCATTATCATAAAGTAGAATTGCGGTTTTTCTGTCAATACTTTTAATATCTTTAAATACTTCTAGCTTTATTTCCTCATCTATGAGAGTTTTTTCAGTGTCTTTTTCAGGGCTAAACTCTTCAAAAACTACAGTTTCTTTTTCTATAGGTTCTTTTAGTTCATCTTCAATGGGCTCCCATACAGCAGGTTTTGTATCTATTTTTTCAGGTTCTAACCATTCCCCTTTTTCCTCAATCTTTTGATCTTCGGATAAATCCTCTTTTTCAAAAACTTCTATTTCAGGTGATTTCTTGTTATCTAATTTTTTATCTCTTTTTTTAAGTTCTTTTATGATTTTCTTAGCATTTTTTTTCTTTATACCCTCAATTTTTGTTAAATCATTTATTGTCTGTTTTTTCAATAAATCAATTGAGGTTATTCCATTATCAAAAAGTATTGCAGTTGTTTTATCATCTATACTTTTTAAATCCTTAAAAATCGTGATTTTTTCTTTTTTTTCAATAAAGGATATTTTCTCCTCTTCAGGCTTCTCAATTTCAATTGGTTCCATTTTTGAAGGAATGGATTCCTCTTCAAATGACTCAATAGGTAAAAAGGATGGTATTTCTTCATCTTTGATATTTTTTCCACAATTTGAGCAGAATTCCATAGATAAATCAAGTTTAGCTCCACATTCAGGACAAAAATTTCCGGTTTCTTCAATTTCTTTTTTTTCTTCTTTTAATTTTACTATAGGTTCTGGTTCAATTTTTTTAATTTCTTCTTCAGATATTGGTTCCAGCTCAGGAAGTTCATCCAATTCTTCCTCTTTTTTATGCAACTCTAACGAGTCCCATTCAGGTAACTTTTCTTTCTCAGCTTTCAATTCTTTAATTTCAATAATTTCTTCTTTTGAGGATGTTTTGGGTTTAACTTCAATAAATTCTGGTTCTTTTATCTTAATTTTTTTGATTTCAAAAACATCATCATCCCAAATTTGCCTTTCTTTCTTTTCTTGAATTTTTATTTCTGGAATTACAACTATAGGTTCTTTT
>Ga0209536_100007762_pt1 | contig 16234 bp, 17 predicted proteins | sample DeeMarSeWOR28_12_FD_187461 | JGI IMG/M metagenome (GOLD analysis project Ga0209536, IMG submission 187461) | Marine sediment microbial communities from White Oak River estuary, North Carolina - WOR-2-8_12 (SPAdes) (version 2) | ecosystem: Environmental > Aquatic > Marine > Intertidal zone >...
TGTTATGATTTTTGGTATGCAACAACAATTTGTTGATCTTTTTGAAAATTATCGTTTTATTATGGCTGGCTCCTCAGGATCACTAATGCATCTTGGAATAGGTCCGATTGTTACTGCATCAATTATTTTGCAACTTTTTGTAGGTGCAAAAATCATAAAACTTGATTTAACAAAAAAAGAAGATAAAGCAATTTACCAAGGATCGCAAAAAGTTTTAGTAATTGTGATGATTTTCGTTGAAGCTATTCCTCAAATCTTTGGTTATTTACGCCCAAGTGATCAGTTAATTGGGCTAGTCGGTGGAGAAGGAATGGCTAATTTTATTATCATTATGCAACTAGTAATTGGTGCTTTACTTGTATTTTTCATGGATGAACTTATTTCAAAATGGGGAATAGGTTCAGGTATTTCACTTTTTATTGCAGCCGGTGTATCAGAAGCTCTATTTACTGGTTTTTTCAATTGGTTACCAATAGATCCAGCATCTGCTGTATCTTTAAGCAATCCTCCAGCAGGAGTAGTTCCAGGTACATACTATATGGCAACTCATATGACTCTTGAAGATATGGTGGGTGGAGGCTATCAGTTGATGTTTGTTGGTAGACCTGGCGTGTATGAAAATGCTATTGTTCCATTATTAGGTACAATTTTAATATTTTTCATTGTTGTATATGTTGAGTCTTCTCGTATAGAGCTACCTCTTGCTCATGGAAAGGTAAGAGGTGCTAGAGGTAGATATCCAATTAGGTTAATTTATGCATCTAATATTCCTGTTATATTAATGGCTGCTCTTCTTGCCAATATAAACATGTTTGCTATGCTTTTATATCAATCTGATTTGCCCCTTTTAGGTCGTCAATGGTGGATTGGTACATATGATACAACAATTAGTACACAACCACTAGCAGGGGGTGCATGGTATTTATCTGGTCCCAATGGAATATCATATTGGTTAATTCCTATAATGTCTGGGGGAGATGGGTCTCATGATTCCATTCAATATGCTTTAAAGGTAATAATCTACCTGGCAGTTATGATAATTGGATCGATTTTATTTGCTAAATTTTGGATAGAAACAACAGATATGGGTCCATCTGCTGTTGCTAAACAGATACAAAGTTCAGATATGCAAATACCGGGTTTTAGAAGAGATCCACGTATATTAACAAAAGTACTTGAGCGGTATATACCTGTAGTTACTGTAATAGGTGGAGCCGCAGTTGGTGCCCTTGCTGGTTTTGCTGATTTAATAGGAACAGTAGGAAGAGCAAGTGGTACAGGAGTACTACTTACTGTAGGTATTATGATTCAGCTCTATGAACAAATTGCCAGAGAACAAGCAATGGAGATGCACCCAGTGCTAAGAGGATTCTTTGGAGCTGAATAATAAGATATTTGGTGAGATTATAATGGGAGTTATAGTTGTAACTGGTATACCTGGTGTTGGAAAGACAACAGTTATGAAAAAAGCTGCAGAAGGAATGGAAATAGAGTTTGTAACATTTGGAACTGTTATGGCAGATATTGCAATTGAGCAAGAACTTGTGAAAAATCGAGATGAAATGAGAAAACTCACTTTAAAACAACAAAAAGAACTGCAGATAAAATCTGCTGAAAAAATTGCGGATATGGAAAACGTAATTCTTGATACGCATTGTACTGTCAAAACACCAAAAGGTTATATGCCAGGACTTCCTGAATGGGTAATAAAAAAACTTATGCCAACAGCAATTGTTGTAGTAGAAGCAGATCCCAAGGAAATTTATGATAGAAGAGCAAATGATCCAACAAGAAATAGAGACCCTGATACTATAGAGCAAATAAATGAACATCAGATGATAAATCGTGCTGCGGCAATGGCATATGCTGCATTATCAGGTGCAACAGTAAAAATAGTTTTTAACCATGATAATGCTATAGAAGATGCTGTAAAACAGGCAGCGCCTGTATTAAACTGAAGTGTGATATAAAATGAGAAAAATAGATAATAAAGCACAAGGAAGCACCCTAATATTGCTATTGATTTTCATATTACTTATATTTTTTATTATGCCGCCATTAGCTCCTTATCTAGCATATTATCTTGGTTTTGTATTAAATCCAGTTATAGGTTTTGGTGGAACCTATCCTATTCTAACACTATTTTTTGCAGGATTAATAGTGGTATTTCTTTCATCACTACTTACAAATTTTTTCACAAATTGGAAAAAATTAGGTGAATCTCAAGAAACATCTAAAGCATTTCAAAAAGAAATGATGAAAGCCCGTAAAGAAGGAAACACAAATAGAGTAACAAAGCTAATGAAAATGCAACCAGAAATCATGAGGAAACAAACAGAAGCCTCAGGTGGTATGATGAAACCAATGGTATTTTTGATAATATTCATCTGGCCGATTTTTATATGGTTAAGAGTCTTTCTTCAAGAAGTTCCTCATTATTACTTTACTGTACCTTGGGCAAATCAAATTTCATTTTTTTCATATCCTCTTTTATGGCAGGCATGGTTATGGCTTTATTTGATATTCTCCATGGTTATTGGACAAGTAATTAGACAAGGTCTAAAATACATCAGTTGGTCTGAAACTTGGAAAAATATAAAAGCAAAAATAAGACCTTCTTCTGTTTAAGAGAAACATGGTAACAATAACAATAAGTGGAACTCCAGGTAGCGGTAAAACAACTGTTGCAGGGCTTTTAGAAAAAAAACTAGGAATGAAATATATTTATTCTGGGATGATTTTTAGAGAACTTGCAGAAAAACATAATATGAGTTTAGAGGAATTTGGTAAATTTTGTGAAGAGAATTGTGAAATTGATAAAGAACTAGATGATAAACAACTAAAGATTTTGAAAAAAGGAAATGTTATTTTAGAGGGCAGACTTGCAGGTTGGCTTGCATATAAAAATAAAATATCTGCTTTTAAGATTTTAATTGATGCTGATATAGATACAAGAGCAAAACGTATTGTAAATCGTGAAGAAGGTTTTGTTGAAAAAAGAAAAAAAGAGATACAAAAACGTGAGAAAAGTGAAGCGAAAAGATACAAGGATTATTATGGATTAAATCTAAATGATAAATCAATATATGACATTGTTATTGATTCAGCAAATAAAACACCTGAGGAAATTTTAGAGATTATAATAAAAAAATTAAAAAGATAAACATTTTTTATATAACCTTTTTATTCTAGAGCTGTTAAATGGTAGTAGAAAAATACAAATTTCCCTTTCAAAAAAAACATAAGCGTATTATTAAAGTACAAGTAAAAACAAATTTAAATTATGGAAAATTTCCAAAAGAGCGTAGTGTTAAGGAGCTTTTAGGAAGTGGATTTATCATTCTTGACAAACCCGCTGGTCCTACTTCTCATCAAATAGATTCTTGGATAAAGAATTTTCTTGAGGTAGAAAGGGTTGGTCATGGTGGTACTTTAGATCCAAATGCAACAGGTGTTTTACCAATCACTATAGGTGATGCAACTAGAGCGATTCAGGTTTTACTTCTAACAGGAAAAGAATATGTGGGAGTAATGAAGCTGCATAAAGACATTGATAAAAAAATTATTGTTGATACTTTTAGTAGTTTTGTTGGGGAAATTACACAGATTCCGCCGCTTAGATCTGCAGTTAAAAGAGTTAAACGTAAAAGAAAAATTTATTATTTGGAGATACTTGAAATTAAAGATAGAGATGTTCTATTTCGTGTTGGTTGTGAAGCTGGAACATATATCAGAACTTTAGCAGTTGATATTGGTAGAAAAATAAAATGTGGTGCACACTTAGCTGAGCTGAGACGAACTAAAGTCGGTACGTTTAAGGAAGAAGATTCTGTCTTTTTACAAGATTTAAAGGATGCTTATGTTTTTTGGAAAGAAGACGGAAATGAAGACCCTATTCGTTCAATAATTAATCCTATGGAGAAACTAATTGATTTTTTACCAAAAATTGTTATTAGAGATTCAGCTGTTGATGCTTTATGTCATGGTGCTAGTCTTGCAGTACCTGGAGTGGTTGAAATCGATTCAGAGATAAAAAAAGGTGATATGGTCGCTGTTTTAACCCTTAAGGGTGAAGGTGTTGCTTTAGTAAGATCATTGCTATCTACAGAAGAAATAATTCAGAAGGATAGTGGAGTATGTGCAAATTTAGAAAGAGTTTTGATGAACAAAGGAACATATCCATCTATCTGGAAAAAGTCATAAGTGAGATTGTTATTCTGCATTTGTTTTTGCCGAGGTGGCTCAGTCCGGCTACGGCGCGAGTCTGGAAAGCTCGTGAGGTTTTCCTCTCGGGAGTTCAAATCTCCCCCTCGGCGTAATTTTATTTATAAAAATATTAACCTAATATGATTTAGAAAAATATTTGTATAAAACATTATTAACAAAAATTTATGCAAGAAAAAGATGTTTTAACCTATGAACAATTCCCATTAATTATCTCAATTACAGCAATTCTTATCTCACTCTTAATATATCTTCTTGGTGCATATATTCTTCTTGGATTTGGAATTTTAGTTTCTATTATTTTTATATTATACTGTGTTGGAGTTGAATTTTTAGTTCTAACTAGAAGCTGTATCCATTGCTACTACTATGGAAAAATATGTGGTTTGGGAAAGGGTAAAATATGTGCTTTATTTTTTAAAAAAGGTGATCCGAAAAAATTCACTACAAAACAAGTACAGTGGTATCATCTTATTCCAGATTTTTTAACTTTCATAATTCCACTTATTGGTGGTTTGATAATTCTTTATATAAATTTTTCTTGGTTTATTCTAGTGGCTATGATTTTAATACTAATACTTTCTATTGGTGGTAATACAGTGATTAGAGGTTATTATGCATGTAAATTTTGTAAACAACGGATTCTCGGTTGTTCAGCTCAACAACTTTTTAACAAAAAAAAGAAAGACGCTAAATAAAAATTCAAAATATCTAAAAATATTTTATCACAATGAGATTAAATTATTTGTAAAAGAAATTATTAATAAACCATATATTAATTAATTTTAATTTATGAGAATTTGGGATCTTCCACCAGAAAAACTATGCAAAAAACATTTACTAGGTGAACACAGTGAATTACATGCAATCTGGTCAATAATAACTAACGGAAAAAAGGGATATTCGTTCCATCCAGAAGTTATTAGATGGAAAGGAAAACTAAAAGCACTATATTTAAAACATGAAGAAATTGCACATGAAATGAAAAAAAGAGGATGCAAACACAACAGTCCACTTAATATACTATTTGCAACAGGAAAAGATAAACAAAACAAATTAATCGACTCTATTAGCAAGCAAAAAATGATTTTAAAAAATAAAGACTGCAAGTGCAAATTCTAAAAACAATAATCACATAATTTTTTTCAATTTATCTTTTTTACCTAAATACTCAATTCCTATTTCAGTTAATGATACCTCATTTGATGACACATAATGCAAAATTTCATCTTTTAATAATTTATTTATCATAGAGTTTAACTCATCAATAGATACATGTAAATATCTAGCAGCAGTTTCAATATCTAAATCGCTTTTTAATATAATTTTTAAAAGATCAAACTCTCTATCAGTTAAATTAATTTTACTAATAATTTCAGGTCGTTCTTTAGATATCTCACCTAACTCTCCACTGCCCAAAGTTCTAATATAATTCTTTACAATAGTATCTAAATCCAATATATCTAATAATTTTCCTTCTTTACCATAGATAACACATACTTTTTTATAAGGATCCAACTCCCAATTTGATACATTTTTCCAGGAATACCCCAAAAGACTTATATTATCTAATTTTTCTGATTTTACTTTTTCATCCTTGCTTTTTCTTTTATACAAATAATGTTGTTGTATCTGAATAAGCTCTAAATCAACACCAACTTCTCTGAGTCTAGAAATTACATCGTCTCCCACATTATCCTTTAATTCTTTTATAAAATATAAACCAGCTTTTTCACGCAAATCCATGTAAACAACTTGAACAATAACTTCAATTGCTTTACCAACTTGAAAAGGATCTGAATAATTAATTTGCGGATCAATAATAAGAATATCTTCGAATATAGATCCACTATGAAACTTTACAAATTTTAAAAAATCATATTTTTTTTCAAGAGTTTTAATAATTGCACCTATAACTGAAAAAGCAAAACTCGGATAAGTTCTACGACCCGTTGTATCATAGAGTGCTTTGAGCATTTTTCTCATAAGTTCCGAGTTTTTTATTGTTGTCATATTCTCTTAAACACCTTCACATTAGGAGTGTTTTAAATATTCTTCTTTAACCTCTTTTTTATAATCTGTTTTTGTAATAGATCCATTTTCTTCTGATAGATATTTTATATAATTTTTAACAATGTAATTTAAATCAAGATAATCTAAAACATTACCATCTTTGTCATAAATAGTACAAGTTTTATTAATAGGATCATATTCACAGTTTGAAACATTTTCCCAAGTATATTTTAAAACGCTTTTTTCTTCAGTAATATCTTCAGGCTCATTCAGATCTTCTTTAGATATTGTTTTAATTCTATTATTTTGTCTATATATGTAATGTTGTTGAATCTGAAGAAGCTCTAAATCAACGCCCATAACATTAAGATGATCGATTACCTCAGAATCTGTATTTTTTTTCAATTCACTAATAAAAAATAAACCAGCTTTTTCTTGCAAATCCATACAAACTATCTTTACAATGGTTTCAATTGCTTTACCAACTTTAAATGAATCTGCAGAATTAATATTTGAATCAATCTTTATTACTTCCTCTGCACCTCTTTGAGTCCTAAATAATATATATCTTAAAAAATCATATCTTTGTTCTAAAGTTCTGGTTATCGTATCCATAATTGCAATAGCAAAATTAAATGAGGTTCTACGACCTGCAGTTTTATAAAGGCTATACATTAATTTTTCTGTAACATAAGCATTTGTATTTTTGTCCATATAAATCACTTAAATTTTATTTAGAGTGCTCTATCTGTTTCTAAATTCTTATAAAGCATATTGTGTTTAAAAATTTATTGTTAATAAAAAAATAATTTTTTATTAGAAAAAAATAAAAAAACAATTTTGCTTTATAAAAATATTATGCCAAGAGGAATCCTACCAGATTTTAATTTTCAAACATTTTATGTATCAAAAGAAGAAAGTAACAATCCACTTATTTTCGATATAATCAAAACTGGTAAAAATCTAAAAGAACAAGATTTTTTAAAAAAAATAAATCAAATCATTATTAGTATAAGATATATTAAAAGAGTATTAATAAATGCAAATAAAATTAATTTTGAAAACATTAAACAGGAAGATTTTATTGAAATCGTTGATTACGATCCGTTGAAAAAAGTTATTTTATTGATAGGTATAAAAGAACCAAGAATCGAAACACCTATTCACTGGTTAATACATAATTCAAGAACTGAAATAAATGCAGTAATTCAAATAAACGATGAGAAACTATCAGAAAAATTAGAAAAAAAATTTCCTACAACTGAAAAAGATTTTCCATCTGGAACACTTGATCAAGCGAAAGAAATTTTAAGAATTTTAAGAAATAGTAAAATAGTAGTTATAAAAAATCAAGGCACCTTATTTGTTGGAAATAATATTAAAGATGCTAAGAATTTGATTATAAAAACATTTGGGGAATTAAAATGAAAATTGAAGGAAAAGATCGTAGAGCTTTGTGGTTTGAAGACGGTGTAATAAAATTTATTGATCAAAGAAAACTTCCTTTTAAAATAGAAATTTTTACTGCAAAAACTGTCAATGATTGCGTGTTTGCAATAAAAGATATGGTTGTTCGTGGTGCACCAGCAATTGGTGCAGCAGCGGTATATGGCATGGTACTTGGAAAAAATGATATCAAAAATACTGCAAAAATTCTTAGTAATACTCGCCCTACAGCACATGACTTGTTTTATGCAATTAATTACATGATTAACGAAATTAAAAAAGGAAAAACACCTCTAAATGCGGCTAATGATTATGTTGAGGATATTATTGATAGATGTCGCAAGATAGGAGAAAATGGCGATAAATTAATTAGTAACGGTATGAAAATTCTTACTCATTGTAACGCAGGTGCACTAGCAACTGTTGATTACGGAACAGCTCTTGCGCCTTTTAGAGTTGCTCATAAAAAAGGTAAAAAGTTTTTAATTTATGTTGATGAAACCCGTCCACGTTGTCAGGGTTTATTAACAGCTTGGGAGCTTGAACAGGAGAAAATTCCTTATGTATTAATAGTTGATAATGCAGCAGGATATTTTATGAAAAATAAAGAAATTGATATGGTTATCACAGGTGCAGATAGAATAGCTAAAAATGGTGATTTTGCAAATAAAATAGGTACTTATGAAAAAGCAGTGCTTGCAAAAGAAAATAATATTCCTTTTTATGTCGCAGCACCTATTAGTACTTTTGATAAAACAATTAAAAATGGTAAAGAAATAATTATTGAAGAAAGAGAAAAACAAGAATTAGAATTTATTAACAAATGTAAAATCATGCCTGATTATATTAAAACTAGAAATCCAGCTTTTGATGTAACACCTGTAAAATATGTTACAGGTTATATTACAGAAGAAAAGATTATAAAAAAATTAGAATAAATTTTTATCTAGCAAATATTTTTTCTAAAAAAGACAGTTTTGGGAATATTTCTGAATATCCTGCCTCTATTGTTATACTGTTATCATCAGGATTGGAATCATTGTAAATTTTATATGGATCAACTGTTATTGTGATATTTTGTATTCCTGCAAAGCTTCTTAATGCATTAATAAACTCATTCAAGGTCATTCGAAATAATGGTTTATAAAAAGTTTTTTCAGCGCCATTACCTGCTAAATAAAGTATATAAGCAGGATATTCTGTTGATTTTGTAATATTGTTACAGGTATAATTTATCTGTATAGTTACATCTTCAATGTATGCATTACCATTGTTTTTTACAGTAAAAGTAATCCAATTTTTAGTTGGTAGTTTTGGATATTCTCCGCCTATAATTTCAACACTATCAGGTATAATCATAATATCTATATCAGGAAGAGTTTTAAGTGAAGAATAAATGTCGTTGTTTCCCGCTCTTTTATCGGTCCATACTACGTGATCTGCATCAGGAATATCGTGGAATTTATATTCCTCTACAACTGAACCGTTTTGATTATTAAGCTGTATTGGAGTACTCCAATTAATTCCATTATTTGATGAATTTGTTATTAAAATATTTCCAGAATCTGTAAAAATACAATATACTAAACTTTGATCTGCATAAACAAGAGGATTTCTTGGTTTTGCATCAATTGGTAATAAGTCTTTTGTGACATTGTGTAGATACCATGTATTTCCCCCATTAGGTGAATTATAAATAATTATTCCATTGGTATCTGTTTCAGCTGTTATATAGATCTGATTTTCTGTAAAGAATATTTGAGGATGTGTAAGATTTTCTTGACCAGTTATAATCTTATATTTCAGCGATGAGTTTGCAGTCCATGTTATTGGATTATCATATAAAAAAAAGATATTAGATTTGTTTTCATTTTGTATTTCACATACTCCGTAAAAAATTTTTTTTATATAATCAAAACTCACTGATAAATTACTGCAATTTTCTATTCCTGCATCCCATGCAATAGTTGAGCTGCTAGGATCATCTGGACTTCTATAAAAAAACATTGGAGTATTTTTACATGGACCGCCAGAGTAAGTGGTACTTCCAATTACTATTGTCATATATGGTACATTTGGATAAGTTACATCCGAGTAATATACAATATCAGGTTTTGAAAAACCATAAAATCCAAAAGAACTCCAATCAAGTAAATAAGCATTAACAACATTTAAGTTGTCAATATTTGGTATTTCTATATCAAATAATACCGCTGAGTTATTGTAATCCGAAACTGCTGCACAATAAGCGGTTTTTGAAAAAGGTTTTATAGATAAACTTGGTGAAAAAGTATTAAACTGTGGGCTAAAACCAACGTATCCGCTAGACCAACTTTGACCATAATTTTTTGAATTACGAAGATAAACATGTGTATTATTTCCGGATTCATTTTCATATGCAACTAGAGCATTGTATCCACTTACCACCATAGTTGGATAAGATTCTTCACCAATTGTATTTGTTACAACAATATTATCTGCATTTTTAAAACCATCACCCATAGAAAAAAATCCATAATTTTCATATAAAACAGTTTGAGCAGGGCGTTTAATAATTGAAATTGAACCTCTAATATTTTCATCACTATTTTTATTTACAGTTGCATTTATTCCTGTTGATCCTAATGAACCAATTATAATTGTAAAAGTAATTATAGTAGCAATAGCTAAAACTCTCGTATTTTTATTTAACATAATTTATCACTTTATATTTTATTAATTATAAGTTTATCAACCAATATAAATAGTTTATTGTACATTTATATCTTAAAAAAAATAAAATAATACTTAGTTTTTACGAGGTTTTTTAACAGTACAATTACTATTTAAACAAAGTTCCCAAGTTCGACCACCCTTAGGCTTAATTTTAACAATAGGAGTATTACATTCGGAACAAACATTCTCAGTTAAAATAATTCCTCCTTTTTGAGGAAGAGAATAAGTGTTTTTACAATCAGGAAAACCAGAACAACCCACAAATCTTTTTTTCTTTTTAGAGGTTCTTATCAATAAAGGTTTCCCACATCTAGGACATTTACCAACCGTATTTTGTTCCCGATGAGCATTATTTATACTAGTTCTTATTTTTTCGCTATCTTTTTGCAAAGTCTTCATAACATTAGTAAGCATTTGTCTGGATTCTTTCACTGTATCGTCCAAGGTTTTTTTACCTTCAGAAATCAAATCCATATCCATTTCAAGTGTAGCTGTCATTTTCGGTTTTACTACATCACAATCACCCATTGCTTCAACAACAGCAATACCTGTTGGAGTTGGAGCAAGTGGAGAAAAGGTTATGTATTTTCTTTGGAAAAGTTTCTGAATAATTTCATGACGTGTAGATTTAGTGCCAAGCAATAGGTCTTCCATCTTACCAATAAGAGATCCTTGAGTATATCTTTGAGGAGGTTTTGTATGATCTTTATTTAAATTAATTTCAACAATTTCAACTATTTCTCCTTCAACTAGTTCAGGTAAGGATTTTCTTTTTTCTTTAAAATATGGATAAATTGCTTTCCAATTTGACTGAATTAATTTGTAGCCTGATGCTTTAAACTCCTCATTAGAAATATCAAAAGTAACATCCATTGTTTCTGATATTGCATCCTTTGCTAATGTAGCTAAAAATCTTCTACAAATAAGTTCGTGGATTTTTTGTTGATTTGGATTTAAATTTATTTTATTTGGTACTCCTACAGGATGGATTGGTGGGTGATCGGTTGTTTGTTTTTTACCTCGAGTTGGGTAGGGTCGTCCGTTACTTAACACTTCTTTTGCTTCTTTTGAAAATTCCGAGTTTGATAATTTTTGTAAAATTCCTTTTAAATTAAGAGACGGAGGATAAACAGTATTATCTGTTCTTGGATAGGATGTTAAACCATATATGTAAAGTTGTTCTGCAATACTCATTGCATTTACTGCAGAAAAACCTAGATAAGATGCCGATTCAAGAAATGAAGTTGTGTTAAATGGGGTTGGAGGCATTTCTTTTAAAATTTTTTTATCAATTTTATTTATCTTGGCTTCTTTACAAAACTCAACTTTTTTATAGATATCATTTGCTTCTTTTTCATCCCAAATTTGGTTTTTTTTATGGATCGCATTAAAAGTTATTTCTTTTTTTAATGTAGCAATGATTTTCCAAAAAGGTACAGGTGTAAAATTTTTTATTTCCTTTTCTTTATTAACAAGTAAAGCCAATGTTGGTGACTGTACTCTTCCAATAGAAAGAAAATCTTTTCCAAGTCTATGGGTTGTTAAAGAAATAAATCGTGTAAGTACAGCACCCCAAATTAAATCTATAACTTGTCGTGATTCGCCCGCATTTGAAAGATTATAATCTATATCAACTAGTTTATTAAAAGCTTCATTTATTTCTTGAGTAGTAATTGCACTGAATTTTGCTCTTTTTATTTGATTTATATTTTTATTATATTCCTTAATAAGATTAACTATTTCTACTCCGATTAATTCCCCTTCTCTATCATAATCTGTTGCAACAATTAAAAATGGATTTTGCATAGCTAAAGTCTTTAAAGCATCGGCAATATTTTTTTCACTTACTTTTTTACAAGGGTTAATTTCTATTAATTCTATTGGAGATATTTTATTCCATTGATTAAAACTAGCTGGAAAATCAACATTTATAATATGACCTCTAAGACCTATTACTTTCCAAGTTTCATTGTCTTTTAAAAATTCATAAACAGGAATTTTTCCAAGTTTAGAACTTTTTACCTTTCCTTCAGATAAGATGTATGCAATTCTTCTTGCAGCAATGTCCTTTTCGGATATAATCAGTCTCATTTTTATTCCGCGTTGTTTTTGTCTGAAGATAAGAAGGCATATAATTAATTTACGCTAAAGGAAAACAATATTTTATAAAATGTGTAGAAACTATTAACTAATATTTGTCCATTCCAAGCTTTGATTAATATGAAAGTTCAGATAATACTAGGATCTAAATCAGATAAGCCTGTTTCAGATAAAGCAAAAAAAATTTTTGATGATTTTGGTATAGATTATGATGAAAAAATTGCATCTGCACATCGAACGCCAGATTATTTAAAAAAAATTATTGAAAAAAGCAATGCTGATATTTTCATCGGAGTTGCAGGGCTTTCTGCTGCTTTACCCGGATATATTGCCGCTCATACAATAAAACCGGTAATTGGAGTTCCGGTAAGTGGAAAAGTTAATTTTGATTCAATTCTTTCCATTGTTCAAATGCCACCAGGTATTCCAGTTGCTGCTGTTGGACTTGATAGGGGGGATAATGCAGCTTTGCTTGCTATTGAAATCTTTTCATTAGAAGATAAAAATTTAGTGGATAAATTATATAAATATAGAGAAGAAATGAAAGAAAAGATTATTCAAAGCAGTGATTAATAATGTTTGATGCTGATAAATTCATTGAGGAATCAGTTAAAAAAATTAATGATGAGGTTACTGGCAAAGCTTTAATTGCTTTTTCTGGAGGTGTAGATAGCACTGTTTGTGCTGCCCTTGTTAACAAAGCTATTGGCAAGCGTCTTATTGCTGTTCATGTTGACACAGGTTATATGCGTAAAGACGAGTCAAAAAATGTTAAAAAATTAATGGAAAAAATTGGACTTAATTATCATTTTGTTGATGCTAGTAAAGATTTTTTTTCTACTTTAAAGGGCATTGAGGATCCTGAAAAGAAACGTAAAGTTATTGGTGAAAAATTTATTAGAGTTTTTGAAAAAGTTGCAAAAGAAGAAAATATTGAATTTCTTGTTCAGGGAACCATTGCACCGGATTGGATTGAATCTGGTGGGGGTCTTAGGGATGTTATTAAATCTCATCATAATGTTGGTGGTCTTCCTGAAAAAATGAGCCTTAAACTTGTTGAACCATTAAGAGATCTTTACAAAGACGAGGTTAGAAAGGTTGCAAGAGTTTTGCAGTTACCAGTTTCAGAGCGTCAACCATTTCCTGGACCTGGGCTTGCTATCAGAATAATTGGTGAAGCAAATTCTGAGCGCACAGAAATTGTTAGAGAAGCTTGTTTCATTGTTGAAAATGAAATTGAATCCGCTGTAAAACAAGGAATTATGGAGATGCCATGGCAATATTTTGCTGTTTTAATTCCGATTAAATCAGTTGGAGTACATGGGGATAAAAGAGCATATGGTTATGTAATAGCTGTTCGATCGGTTCATAGTATTGATGCAATGACATGCGCTTTTAGTAAAATTCCAAATGAAGTAATGGATAGGATATCCACAAGAATTACAAATACTATGAAAGATAAAATTAACCGTGTGGTTTATGATGTTACAAATAAACCTCCGGCTACGGTGGAATGGGAGTGACATGGTCAAAATTTATGTTGTTGATAACGGTGGACAATGGACTCATAGAGAATGGCGTAGATTGCGGGATTTAGAAGTTGAGTCTAAGATTGTTCCAAATATAATTTCGTTTAAAACCTTAATATTCGAAAATATAGATGGACTTGTTCTATCAGGTGGCGCACCAAGATTAGGTTTAGACGGAACTCTTGGTAACTGTGCTGAATTACTTGAAAAAGCAAATTTTCCAATTCTTGGGATTTGTGCAGGGCATCAATTTATGGCGAGATTTTTTGGTGGTGAAGTAAAACCTTCAAAGACTCCTGAGTTTGGAAAAATAGAACTTAATTTGTTGAAAGAAGATGATTTATTATTTAAAAAAGTACCAAAAAAGTCAATTGTTTGGGAATCCCATAATGATGAAGTAACTATTTTACCAAAAGATTTTGAAAAACTTGCAGAAAGTGAAAATTGTAAAATACAGGCAATGAAATATAAAAAAAAACCGTTTTATGGTTTACAATTTCATCCTGAAGTGGAACATACTGAATATGGGGAAAAAATTTTTAAGAACTTTATTAAAATATGTGAAAAATAAAAGATTATTTCCATCTTTTAAAAAGGAAATTATCTATTTTGAGTTGATCTAGTATCTTGCTAACAATAAAATCAACTAGTTCCTCTATTTTTTTAGGTTTATGATAAAAACCAGGCATTGCAGGTAGTATCGTTGCACCTGCTTGTTTTGCAGAAAGTATGTTTTTAATTGATGGTAAGTCCAATGGAGTTTCTCTAATTACAAGAACCAGTTTTCTTTCCTCTTTTAAAAAACAACTAGCAGCACGCGAAATTAATGTATCACAATAACCATTTGCAATTGCTGACAGCGTTTTCATACTACATGGAACAATTACCATTGCATCAAGTTTAAAAGAACCACTTGATGGGGCTGCAAACATGTCGGAATTTTTATAATAAAAACTAGCTTTCTTTTTAATTTTATCAAAAGTATAGTTTGTTTCATGAACTATTATCTTTTTTGCATCTTCTGAAACAATCAAATGAACTTCATTACCTTTTTTTACAAGTTCCTCAAATAATCTTATACCATAAATACTACCTGACGCCCCAGTTATTCCTAGTAATATTTTCATAAAAAATTATTCCTCAATAGATTTTATTATATTAACTAAGATTTTTTTTAAATTTTTTACTTTTTCTAAAGTAGTTCCTGTAACTATAATATCAGCACCTGCTTTTACTTTTTCATTGGCAGTTTCAGCATCTTTAATTCCACCACCCACAATTAGTGGTATATTTATGTTTTTTTTAACAGCAGTAATCATTTTATTAGATACAGGATTTGGTGCACCTGAACCGGCTTCTAAATAAAAAAAGTTCATACCAAGATATTGTGCAGCAAGTGCATAACCAACAGCAGTGTCAACATCATCTTTTTTAATTAAATCAACTTCACCCTTTCTACCAGCGGTCATACCCGGTTCGACAATAACATATCCCATAGATATTGGTTCAATACCTGTTAATTTAACAAAAGGTGCACCTTTTATGTGTTCTCTAATAATATAATCCAAATTATATGAATTTAGTAAACTCATAAAAAATACAGCGTCTGCATATCTACTTAAGAATTTCGCACCAGAAGGAAATAAAATAACTGGTAATTTAGAGCACTGTTTAATTGCCTTAACTGTTTCATCAACTTGATTTTGTGATATAAGAGTGGATCCACCAACCATAATAGCGCTGCTGCCTGCTTCTTCTGCAATTTTTGCTATATCACCAGCATCTTCAGGTCTTTGTTTATCAGGATCTAGTAGTGAAAAGTGCAATTTCTTATTTTTACACAATTGTGTTATATCTTTAGCTATAGTCATTAATACCTGCAATTAATCATTGTTATATTAAATGTTTACTATAAACCAAAACAAAGAATTATATGCAAAACAATTAGGTTTTAGGGGAAAAAGAAATTTTGACTAACAATATCGTTAATCCAATTGCAAATAATGCTTTAGATTTTATTAATAAATATCATAAATTAAAAGCTGAAAAAACTCTACTATTGATTGTTGGTGATTGTATGATAGATTATCGTGGCAGAGCTAGATCAATTCTTGATTGGGGTGAACGAGTTATTATGATTAAACAGGATGGAACTGTTTTGGTTCATCAACCTGTTTTAAGAGAACCGGTTAATTGGCAACCATCTG
>Ga0209536_100007763_pt1 | contig 16233 bp, 10 predicted proteins | sample DeeMarSeWOR28_12_FD_187461 | JGI IMG/M metagenome (GOLD analysis project Ga0209536, IMG submission 187461) | Marine sediment microbial communities from White Oak River estuary, North Carolina - WOR-2-8_12 (SPAdes) (version 2) | ecosystem: Environmental > Aquatic > Marine > Intertidal zone >...
TTTGATTATTTAATGCGGGCGTAACTCAGTTGGTAGAGTATCAGCTTCCCAAGCTGAAAGTCGCGGGTTCGAACCCCGTCGCCCGCTCATTCTTTTTTATTTGTGTCTTACAAAACAATGCTATTAGGGCAATGTCATTATAGTTATCTTATTTCGATAATTTTTCTCTCCATACCTTAGGAGGAGGTGGAGCGGATTATCGGACTATCCAGAATATTCTTACCATAAAAATCTTTCCGTGGAACTACATAACAATAAGGAAGATGATCCTCCTACGCTAAACCTGCCTGCCGCCTGCCCGTCGGAGCGGGGCAGGCAGGGCTTCGGAGGACAGGTTTTACTAAAATAACTGGGTGGGATTCTTGCCCCCGTCAATATAAAATGAACGGTTACCCCAACGTCATCATTTGGCAGAGGTTTTCTATGTCAATTATGGAAGGTTTCCAAAGCTATTATTATTTTGGGATATAATTTTAGGAGGTCTTTATGATTCGTTATTTATTATTTATACTTTTTGTTTGCACCTCTTTTGCTCAGGATATAGATGAGCGATTACTGTTAGTGGAAACACAAAAAATACTCGCCTATTTGGATTCATACGACCGAATTTATTCTCAGGGAGGTGAGGATTATATTATTGCTACAAACATATCCAATTCGGCTGCAAGATCAATAAATGTTGTGATGAATGCGTATCACCTTATTCATATTTATAATTTTATAAATGGGAAAGAAGATAAGTTAAAAGTTGAAGATTATTTAAGAAAGCAGATACCACATACATCTAGACTACTGAAAATTGAATTAGGTTTAACCAATGGAATTATCTCTTCGGCAAGAGGCAAAGAGATAAAGGATACAACTGAATTATATACAAGTAGTTTGGATTTTGTGATAAGGTTATTGAAAGATTTTACTTAATAACTGGGTGAGTAAGCAACCCCTAATCCCTGTTGAATTTATAATGACTGCCTCCCCTAAGTCATTAATCTTTTTGCCAAGTATTTTCTATTCATCTGAAATTAAGTAAGATGCAAGTGCTTGTAAAAATTGTCAGGGTCAAAATATAACTTCTTGAATTATGATCTAAGTAGCAGCGCTACATTCTCTATATGAAATGTATGCGGGAACATATCCACAGGTCTGATCTTAATTAACTTATAACCTTCATCTGCCATCATTTTAATATCTCTTGCCTGCGTAGCTGGATTGCAGCTTACATAGACAATTTTTTGTGGTGAAAGTTTTATTACATCCGCAACCGTGTTTTTATGCATTCCGCTTCGCGGGGGATCGAGTATAATTACATCCGGTTTTGGAATTTCTGAAAGTGTTGGTAAAAAAGATTTATACAAATCAGCCTGAATGAATTTTACATTCTCTACATTATTAATTTGCAGATTCTCTTTTGCATCAAAGATGGATGATTCTACACTTTCAAATCCGTAGACTTCTTTAGCAAATTTGAAGATGTATATTGCAATTGTCCCTGCTCCCGAGTATAAATCGTAAACAATTTCATCACCTTTTAGTTCAGCAAACTGCAGGGCCAGGCCATATAATTTTTCTGCCTGCAAAGTGTTAGTCTGAAAAAATGAATTTGCGCTTATCCTGAATTTGTAGTCTCCGATTCTATCATAGATAAATCCGCTTCCGTGGTAAACAATTTCATAATCGCCTACAGCAATGGCAGATTTCTTTTTGTTAATATTGTTAACCAAAGTTGTTATCTGTGGAAAGTGATTCAAAATTGAGGAACTATATTCTTTCATCAGCACTTCGTTTTCCTCTGAGGTTACTAAATTCACCATTACGTCATTTGTATTTTGGGATTGTCTGATTACTAAATTGCGTAAATAACCTGTGTGGATTTTTGTATTGTAGATTGAAAGCTTTCTTTCCCCAAAAAATGTTCTTGTAAAATTTAAAATATCATTGCTCGCTTCGGATTGTAAAAAACATTCATCGATGTCTAATATTTTATCGTAGACTTTTGGCACATGCAGACCGAGCGCAAATTCTTTGCTGGCTTTTGTTTTCTCATTTAGCTCATCTTTTGTAAGCCAACGTTTATCGGAAAATGAAAACTCCATTTTGTTTCTGTAATAGAATAGTTTTTCAGAAAGCAAAATTCTTTCAATATTAAAATCTGATAGACTTGCGTTGTGTAAAAAAATCTCCTCAACCTGCTGCTGCTTGTAATTTATCTGCTGTTCGTAAATTAAATCCTGCTGTCTACATCCACCGCAGGTGCCAAAGTATTTACAACGCGGTTGAGTTCTGTGTTGTGATGGGTTTAGAATGTTTTCAACAACGGCTTCTGCATAGGATTTTTTCTTTTTTACTATCTTGGCAGAAATCACATCGCCGGGATAGGCACCATTTACAAATACAACAAAACTATCCGAAGAACTGTCATTATTTAAATTTAGTATCGCAATTCCTTTCCCTTCAAAAGCATATTTTTCAACCTTCAATTCAACTAAATCACCTTTTTGCAAAATCAGTCCTCAAACGTTATTGGTTTTAGTGCAAAGTTATAAAAACATTTGGTGAAAATTTATTGATGTGTTGCGGAACAATTTCTTGCTTTGCCTTTAACTAATTCTTACAGTATTTTTGGCAAGCAGCTTTTACAGTTGGTATATGAAAAAACTGGTAATTGAATGAGAATTTAAGGAGAATGAAAATGACTTCAGAAAATGATTATAACAAAGAGGATGCTCTTTTTGATGATATTGGGGATTTGAACCAGCTGGATTTTGGCGGGCAAAGCGAAGAGGAAGTCGAGGAGAAGATTGAATATGTTGAAGATAACTTATGGGGTAAGCTTGAAAAAACCGGAAAAAGGATTTCATTCGCAAAAGATATTCTTGCTCTCTATAAATATATGAGGGACCCGTTCGTAAAGTGGTACCGTAAAAGCATAGTGGTTGCAGCACTTATCTATTTTATTGTTCCGATTGATACCATTCCGGATCTTACACCTCTCTTTGGCTATCTTGATGATCTTGGTGTTATTACAGCATTATTAAAATATCTTGGAAGCGAATTGATGAGCTACTATCCGTCAGGCTACAGGAAGTAAAAGCAGATTAGAAGTAAAATATTAATTTCCTTTATTCATACCTGTTATTTCATTTCAAATAAAAAAAGGATAAAATGAACTTTCGAATCTTAAAAAGTGAAGTTCTCCATCGTGGCAAAGTGTTCAATACTAAAGTCGATCAGATTGAATACAACAGCGGCAACAAAGCTGTCCGCGAAGTTGCTGAGCATCCGGGCGGTGCAGTTGTTGTACCTGTTACTTCTGATAGCAAAATAATTATGGTTACCCAGTATCGTTTTCCGGTTGACAAGATTCTGCTTGAGTTACCTGCAGGTAAATTGGGTAAAGGTGAAAATCCACTTCATTGTGCTAGTAGGGAATTAGAAGAAGAAACAGGATATAAATCGGAAAATGTAAAAGAGATTGGAAGCATTTTTACAACCCCAGGCTATTCATCTGAAAAGCTTTGGATATATCTGGCTAAGGATTTAAAGCCGGGAGATCATAACCGTGAGGAAGGTGAATACGGAATGGAAGTCTTCGAGTTAGGTATGAAAGAAATCGAAGATAAAATACTCAAAGGTGAAATCGTTGACGGAAAGACAATTTGTGGAATATTTCTGGCGGCAAAATATCTTTCAGGTTAATTTTACTAAAATTTTTTTTAAAGAAGTGAAATGCCATATTTTTGAGATATGGCATTTTTATTTGAAACATAGTTTATGCTAAAATCCTTCGAGGTAAAAGACTACGCTTTAATTGAACACATTTCCGTTGAATTTGGAAATGGGCTTAATATTATCACCGGTGAAACGGGTGCAGGAAAATCGATATTAATTGATGCAATGGGATTGCTTCTTGGTGAGAGAGCCTCGACTGAAGTAGTACGCAAGGGTGCACAAAAATCGGTTGTGGAAGGAATTTTTGTTGTTAAAGGGAATAAAAAAGTTAAATCTCTGCTTAAGGAAAATGAAGTTGATTTTTTTGATGAGCTGATTATCCGTCGTGAGATTTCTCTGAAAGGTTCTAACCGATGCTTTATTAATGATACCCCCGTAAATTTAAACCTTGTAAAAGAGACAGGAAATTTACTGGTTGATTTGCATGGTCAGCATGAACATCAATCACTCCTGCATACAGAAACACACATAGATTATCTCGATGGATTCGGAAATTATCAGCAGCTTATTCAACAATTTAAAACTGCCTATTCGGATTTGATCGAAAAAGAGAATGAACAAGAGGAGCTGCTGGATAAGGAGAAAAACATCAAGGAGAAGAAGGATTTTTATTCTTTCCAAATAAAGGAAATTGATGATGTTTCGCCAGAAGAAAATGAAGACCAGACCCTGAGTGAGCAGCTGAATATCCTTGAAAACTCAGAAAAGTTATCGGAACTCACAACGGAAATTTATTTTTTACTTTATGAATCAGAAGGCTCTGTCCAGGATGCACTGTCGAAGGTAAAGAATCATTTACAGAAATTAAGTGAGATTGATAAAACATTTACTGATGCCCTTAGCGAATCCGATTCTTTTCTGGCACAAGTTGAGGATATTTCAAATTTAGTGCGAAGCTACAACTCAAACCTGAATCTTAATACAGAAGAAGTAGAAGAAAAAAGAGAGCGATTGGGCGCGATCAATCTTCTTAAAAAGAAATACGGCGGCTCGGTTAAAAATGTACTTGAACACAGAAAGAAAATAGGAAAAGAAGTCGAACTGGCAGAAAATTTCGCAGAAAAGATCAATGAGCTTTCTAATAATATTGTAGAGTTAAGAAAAAAAGCAGGTAATCTTGCAAAGAAATTATCGATAGAAAGATCAGAGACGGCGAAACTCGTTAAAAAAGGAATTGAAAAAAATTTAAAGGAACTTGGAATACCAAATCCCGCTTTCAAAACAGAGATAAAGAACAAAAGAGCTGAGAAAGAAACAGGGGTATACTTAGATGGAAACCTTTTCAGCGTGACATCGAAAGGAATAGATGAAGTTGAGTTTTTCATTTCAACAAATCCCGGTGAAGATTTAAAACCTCTTCCAAAAGTTGCATCGGGCGGAGAGATTTCCAGAATTATGCTTTCTTTAAAATCAACGCTTGCAAAAAATGATAAACTTCCTCTGCTTATTTTTGACGAAATAGATGTAGGGATCAGCGGAAGAATTGCACAAAAAGTTGGTAATGCTTTAAAAGAACTTTCGAAATATCATCAAATAATTTCTATTACTCATTTACCACAAATTGCGGGTTTAGCGGACAGCCATTATTCAATTGAAAAGGCAAAAAAGGACGACAGGGTTGTCAGCTCAATTAAGATCTTAAATAACTCTGAACGAATAACGGAAGTAGCAAAACTTCTCAGTGGTGAAAAAGTTACCGAAGCCAGCCTGAAAACAGCCCGTGAATTAGTCGTAGTCAAGGAATAATTTTTGCTGAAATTCAATAACACTTTTAATTAAAAAATAAGCAAAATTAGTTTTTGTAAAATTTCATTGGTTTTGGCAAAATGAAGAAAGTATTTGTAATTCTAAGTTTACTTTTACCAGCCAACGGCTTATTTCCTCAATCGATTGAGGAAACACTTTCCTATCTCTCCTCGGATGCCGCAACTGAATATTCGCAGCCGGCTGTTACTGCTTTTGGCTCAAACATGAGTTCCGGTTGGTTTACTGGTTTACCTACTACATCAACGGTTGGTTTTCATGCACGCTTAAGATTCGTCGGAGTAGGCTCCCTTTTTACAGATGATGTTAGAAGATTTTCCACTACCGGTCAGTTTCAATATACTTCACAGCAGGCTGATGATATATTAATTGCTTCTGGTTTAAATCCTTCAATTATTCCAAACTACGATGAAATTAAAAATGAACTGCTCAACCAGGTTTGGGATGTAAGAATTGAAGGTCCAACAATAACGGGCAGTGCTAATGAAGTCGTTACTGTTGAGTTCCCCGGAACAACTATTCAAGGGGTTGCAATTAATCCATATGTAGTTGAGCTTGCAGATGTGCGAGGATTTCTGAATAACAGCGATATGTTATCTACACCGGCTGTTCAATTGGATCTTTCCGGTTTTATTGGAACCGGAATTTCACTTAGGTATTTCTCCGGAGTTAATATCAGCAACCTGGGAAAGATAAATGTCTGGGGTGCCGGATTTGTGCATAATATTAATTACTGGTTTGAAGATCCGATTCCTATTGATATCGGCTTTGGTTATTACCTTCAGCGCTTTGATATTGGGGATTCATTTAAAAACACAGCTTCACAATTAGGACTTTACATTTCTAAAAGTATTGGCTCGGTTATTTCGATTGTTCCCTATGCAGGATTAACGTATGAATCATCTAAGTCGAAACTTGATTATGATTACAGGTTTGATACACCCGCGGGTCCTCAGGTACTTAAACTTTCGATTGATTATAAAGGCGAAGATCTGGTTGGGCTAACAATCGGTACGACAATCATTTTCCCCGTTATAAGTTTGAATTTTGACTTCAAGGTTGCACAATCTCAGACAGGAACCATTGGAATTGGATTTGGATTTTAACATAAGTTTTTTATTAAGTTAATTTCTCTATAATTTCATAAATAAGAAATTACAGTTGAAATTTTATCTTGATTAAAACCGCTTGCTACATTCATATTCCTTTTTGCGATCATAAATGCATATACTGTGATTTCTATTCTATCATCACATCTGATAACGTGAATCCATTCTTAAAATCACTTTTTAAAGAGATTGATTTCTATGCTTCTAAACACTCGGAAAACCGTGAAATTATTTCCATCTATTTTGGTGGTGGGACACCATCATTAATGAAAGCAGATTACATTGAGAAAATTATAGATACATTGAAGCAGAATTTTAATGTTAGTGATACAGCAGAGGTAACGCTTGAAACTAATCCCGGCACTGTTAATCCGGTTAAGCTTAAAAAATTTAAAGAGGGAGGGGTAAACAGAATCAGCATAGGCATTCAATCATTTCATGATGAAGAATTGAAATTCCTGACAAGAATTCACGATTCCCCGACTGCAGTTGCAACAATCCAAAATGCTCACAATGCCGGATTTGAAAATATTTCTGTTGACCTGATTTTTAATATTCCTGGTCAAAGTAGAAAAAGATGGAGAGAAAACTTGGTTAAAGCAGCCGCACTTCCGATCAAACACATTTCTGCATACAGTTTAATCCTTGAAAGGGGAACAATTTTAAACAAAATGGTTTTAGATGGAAAAGTTGATCTGCAGGATGCAGATTACGATGCCAATCTTTATGAAACTACTATTGAATTTTTGGAGCAAAAAGGTTTTTATCAATACGAAGTTTCTAATTTTTCAAAACCTGGCTACGAATGCATTCACAATAATTCGTATTGGCAATATGGTGAGTATTTTGGTTTTGGAAACTCCGCACATTCTTTTATAAATAAAAAAAGATGGTGGAATTTTTCCAGCTTGAAAAAATATATCGGTGAAATTGAATTAAAAGGAAATCCAGTAGCAGGTTATGAATTAATAACCCCTGAAAAAGAATTAGACGAGTATGTAATGCTTTCTTTAAGAAGCTCGGGTTTGAAACTAAAAGAGTTCAAAGAAAGATTCGGCAGTTCGTGGTTAGATGCAAAAAATTCTTATTTTAATCTTTTAGATAATAAAAATCTTTTAAAGATTACTAAAGACAGCATAAAATTGACCGGCAAAGGCTATGCGGTCTGCGATGAAATACTAAAGGAAATTTTATAATTCTTTTCAAAATCGTTCTGCAAAAAATACTTAAAATAAAACTGCACTGGCAAATTTTAATTGCACTTGTAATAGCAGTTATCTATGGATTGTTTTTAACCGGGCACGCATATCTTGTAACATGGATGGGGGTTTTGTTCTTACGGGCTTTGCAGATGATAATTATTCCCCTCATCCTGACTTCAATTATTTCAGGAGTAACAAATATTGGGGATGCGCAGAATCTTGGAAGACTCGGGCTTAAAACTATTTCTTACTATATAACCACTAGCCTTTTTGCAATTGTAACCGGATTAGTATTTGTAAATCTCATACAGCCCGGTGTGGGAGCGGATTTAGGATTGAAAAGGGAAGTGCCCGAGCTTGCAGCTTCTTCCGGAGATTTGTGGGAAATAGTACTACGGATGATTCCGACAAACATTTTTGAGGCTTTTGTTTCTTTTGATATTCTCGCGGTCATTTTCTTCTCTATCCTCTTTGGATTTTTTATTACCAGGGTTCATGAAAAATCAAAAGAATTTTTAACAACTCTGTTTAATTCCGGATTTGAAGTGATGATGAAATTAACTCATTTCGTAATCCGGTTTACACCGCTTGGAATTCTTGGAATAGTAGTCGGAGTTGTTGCTGAACAGAGGGAAAATTTAGTTGAGGTTTTAGGCAGCCTTGGAAAATATTCAATTACAGTTTTAATTGGTCTTTTCATTCATTCTGCAATTACTTTACCTTTAATTATAAGGACTGTCGGCAAGGTAAATCCGTGGAAACATTTTCAGGCGGTTAGCACCCCTCTGCTTACTGCATTTTCAACACGTTCATCTTCTGCAACTTTACCATTAACACTTGATGCTGTAGAAAATAACTCTGGTGTCTCGAATAAAATTTCGAGTTTTGTTCTCCCGCTAGGGGCTACGATTAATATGGATGGTACCGCCCTCTATGAATGTGTGGCCGCTATGTTCATTGCGCAGGCATACGGAATTGAACTTGGTTTTTTACAGCAGATGATAGTTGTACTTACTGCGCTTCTTGCATCAATAGGAGCTGCGGGAATACCAATGGCAGGCCTGGTAATGATATCTGTTATTCTTACAGCGGTTGGACTGCCATTAGAAGGAGTAGGCTTAATTCTGGCGGTTGATCCATTCCTCGATATGTGCCGAACAAGTGTAAATGTGTGGAGTGATTCTTGTGGGACAGTAACAATTGCCAAAACCGAGGGGGAAATATTAAAGGTTTAATTGTAATCATTAATCCGTTTTTAACTTCAGTTTTGTGAGTCAAGCTAATTATATTATAAAATTAAATCGTAAATAAATGGTGTAAATTTGAAATTCGTACTTCTATTTTTTCTGTTTGTTTTTTCAATTTCTGTTTTTCCGCAGAACATTAAGAAAGTAAAATTATTTATTAATAATAATTCTGATATCCAAACTGCAATATCACTTAAACTGGATTTGGAGCACTCAATTCCAGATAAAGACGGAAATATCTCTTTATACGTGGATGAAAATGAGTATCAATCACTGGTTGAATCAGGGTTAAATCACGAAATTTTAATTGATGATTGGTTTCAATATTACAATTCTCTTCCTGTTCCAACCAAAACAGAAAAACAAATTATAAAATCCGAAAGTGAAAGTTTGTTTGGTGTTACAGGTTTCGACTTTGGTTCAATGGGGGGCTATTATACTCTTGCTGAAATTGAAGCTGATCTGGATGAAATGTTTCAGTTATATCCAAACCTCATTACTCAAAAATATTCAATCGGAACAAGTGTGGAAGGAAGGACAATTTGGGCAGTTAAAATATCGGATAATCCTAACATAAATGAGACCGAACCAAAAGTCGGCTTTGATGCACTTGTTCATGCAAGAGAACCACAGTCCATGGCAACCCAGATGTACTTTATGTGGTATTTGCTGGAGAACTATGAAATAGATCCGGAAGCAACCTATCTTATAAATAATCGAGAAATTTATTGTGTGCCCTGTTTCAATCCTGATGGTTATGAATACAACAGAGAACAAAGCCCAAGTGGAGGCTATATGTGGAGAAAGAATAAAAGAGATAATGATAGTAGTGGAACATTTAATGAAAATTACGATGGTGTTGATCTGAACAGAAACTTTGGTTATAAGTGGGGGTATGATAACCTTGGCTCAAGTCCTGATCCTTGGAGTAATACTTATAGAGGTCCCTCGGCATTTTCAGAGCCTGAATCTCAGGCTATAAGAGACCTAGCTATTTTAAAGAATTACGGTACGCATTTTAATATGCACACACATGGTGGATATATATTATATCCCTGGGGATATATTGATGAGGAAACACCTGATTCTTTGACATACAGGGAATTCGCAGCGCTTCTTACTTCTGCAAGTGGATATGAATACGGCTATGGTGGTCAGCTTCTCCGTTATAACTCTAACGGTAGTGTCAGGGATTGGATGTATGGTGAGCAAACAGATAAGAACAAAATTTTCGGCTACACTATTGAAATTGGTGATGCGTTCTGGCCTTCACAAAGTCAAATTTTTCCAATTGCGCAGCAGAACTTAGGAACAATGATTTATCAGTCATTTCTTGCGGGAGAATATGTACAGCTTGAGAATCCAAACTTTAACAGAGAATATTTTCTTCCTGCAGATGTAGTCGATCTAACACCTGAGTTCAGGAATAAAGGTCTGGCTACTGCATATAATCTTTCTTTTGAGCTGACTTCACCCAGCCAATATGTTACGATAAATAATGGAAATGCTGCTTCGGATTCTATAGAAGCAAGGTCCAGCTATACCCTTACATCATTATTGTCATTTGGGATTTCAGGTTCTGCACCGCTAGAAGAAGAAATACCGATTGTATTAACAACAAGAATGAGTGGTTATATTATATCTTCCGATACAGTTAAAATCATTATTGGTTTTCCTGTTTTTATTTTTGAGGATTTAGCAAACGATCCTGCAATTAACTGGACGATAACAAAATCACCTTCTTATAGTCCCCAATGGGATTCGACCTATAAATCCTTTTACTCAGCATCTAATTCATATACGGATAGTAAATATGGTGATTATGAAGATAATGCTATAGTCACAATGACTTTAACAGATGCATTAAACATTTCGGAATATACAAATCCGCGGTTAAGATTTTATACTAAACTGAATATTGAAAGTAATTGGGATTATGGCTGGGTCAGAGTTTCTACAAACAATGGTTCAACGTGGACTGCGCTTGAAGGCAATTACACAGAACCAGGCGAAGGAAACTTTCAGCCAAACGGGCAGCCGGTTTATGATGGCATAATTTCTAACTGGGTAAAAGAAGAAATAAGTCTGGCTAATTATCTAAGCTCGCAATTAAAAATTCAATTTCAGTTAAGAACAGATGGCGGGGTAACAAGAGACGGATGGTACGTCGATGACATAGGAGTCTTCATCTTTATGATTCCTACAAATATTTCAGGTGATGATGAGTCGGTATATACATTTTCTTTAGATCAAAATTTTCCAAACCCATTTAATCCAACTACTAAAATCAAATACACAATTCCCTCCGTCACCCTTGGCGAAGTCGAAGGATCTCTTACGACTCTTAAAGTTTATGATGTCTTAGGAAACGAAACGGCAATATTGGTTAATGAAGTACAAGCTGCAGGAAATTATGAGGTTAAATTCGATGCGTCTAACCTTAGCAGCGGCATCTATTTTTATAAATTAGTTTCCGGCTCGTTTGTTGAAACTAGGAAGATGATGTTAATTAAGTAACAAGCATTTTTTTGTTAATAAGAAGGCGATCAATTGGTCGCCTTTTTTAGTTTTATTTCAATTTTGCCGGTAATACTCTTCGTAACTAAATTCACCATATGATTCTTTTATTAAAAATTGGTAAACGATTTTTTACCATTTGTTTAGTAGCGGCAATTTTCCCCAACGTTTATTTTTCACAACCTATAAATTTTAATAGTCTTTCAGTAAAAGACGGACTATCAAATAATAAAGTTATTTCTATCCTTCAGGATAAAACAGGATTTCTTTGGTTCGGTACTGAAGATGGATTAAACCGTTTTGATGGATATGAGTTTATAGTATTTAGAAATAACCCGGCGGATTCGAATTCAATTTCCAGTAATAACATCTGGTCGTTGTTCGAAGATGACGAGGGCAATATTTGGATTGGAACTAAAAGCGGAGAGCTGAACCGTTATGATGCAAAAAAAGAGGTTTTTGAGCACTGGAAAATTGAATCTAAAAATTATAAAGAGAACAGCATTAATGAAATTTTTAGAGATAAAAACGGTATAATCTGGATTGGAACTTACCAGTCCGGTCTTTACAGATTTAATATTAAAAACAATGAACTTAAAAATTGGAACTATAAACCAGGCGATCCACACAGCCTGAGTAATAATTTTGTAACGTTTATAGCTGAAGACCCTTATGGCTATTTGTGGATTAGCACTTACAATGGATTAAATAAATTTAATCCGAATTCGGATGATGATTCATTTCAACAATTTTATTCCGAGCCAGGCAATGAAAACAGTCTCAGTAATAATCTTATCTGGTTAATCAACAAATCCACGTCAAATCCTGATTTGATGTGGATCGGAACTGCGGACGGATTGGTTTCGCTTGATATAAAAGAGAATTCTTTTACGAGGATTTTAATTCCAAAAGAACCGACTCTCCAGTTTGGAAATAGCGTTGCTTCTGTAGTAGAAGAAAAAATTAATAATGAAACCGTGTTATGGATAGGTACCTATGGCGGGTTCATTAGATTAAATTTGGGAAATGAAAAGTCGCAGAGATTTGTAAAAAAAGAGAATGAGGCGACATCAATAATCAGTAATGAAATTAACAAATTGTTAAAAGATCGTTCAGGTATTATCTGGCTGGCGACTGAAAATGGACTCAGCTATATGTCTCCTAAAGGATTGAAGTTCAACAATTTTATTGATGAGCAAAACAATGCTGAAGAATTGAAAGTTCTCTCAAAAATTAATGTCAAGGCTATATCACAAAATGCAAATGGAAAATTATTTTTGGGAACTTCCAATGGAGTTTATGGCTATACCGATTCAGGTAAACAAAAATTAGTTCGAAAATATACAAGCACAGATGGACTAAATGTTTGGTCAATGGCAGGTGGAACAAATGACGATATTTGGATCGGGACATATGGCCGGGGATTGAAACAGCTTAATTTTAAATACGGGAATCTGAAAGAATGGAAAATTGAAAGTCCCACCTTTAAAACATCTGCGTATGATTATTTAAAATCTTTAACTCTTGACAATAACAATAATGATCTCTGGATGGGTTTCTGGGGTGGTGGTTTGGGACGGTTAAATACAAAGACTGGTAAACATAATATCTGGACTCATATTGATGATATTCCCGGCAGCATAAGTCATAACGATGTTTGGGCAATTCATCAGGATCGTAATGGACGAATCTGGATCGGAACTAATGGAGGAGGTTTAAATTTATTTGATAATAAAGATGGTGGAAAATTTATTCGTTTTATTGATGTTAAAGATCAGGAGAAAAAATTAAGCAGCAACAGTATCTATTCAATATGTGAAAGCACAAAGGGAAAATATTCAAATAATCTCGAACAGACCATTTTATGGATTGGTACAAGTAGTGGTTTGAATAAAGTAATAATAAATAACACTTCAGATATATCAAATATAAACTTGCTGGATTTTGAAGTCTTCATTTATAAAACTGAAAACGTTTTGGCAGATAATTCAGTAAAAAGTATTCTGGAAGATGAGTATGGAAATCTTTGGATAGGTACAAATTCCGGCATATCTTTTTTTGATATCGAATCGAACAAATTTATAAATTATTCAACCTCAGATGGATTAATTGGAAATGAGTTTAATTCCGGGTCAGCCCTAAGTTCGGAAGATGGGCTTATGCATTTTGGCAGTATAGAAGGCTTGAATATTTTTGATCCAAAACAAATAAAGCAATCAGCTTATATGCCTCCTGTTGTATTAACTGATTTTCAGGTTTTTAATCAAACAGTGAAAGTCGGTCATGAGTCACCAATTAGCATGAACATAAATGAGGCTAAAGAAATTATACTTTCATATTCCCAGAATGTGTTTTCATTCCAGTTTTCGGCATTAGATTTTAATTCTCCTCAATTGATACAATATGCTTATGTAATGGATGGCTTTGATGCTGATTGGATTTACTCTGGAAGCAGAAGGTTTGTAACGTATACAAATCTTGATCCCGGCAAGTATACTTTTAAAGTAAAAGCAACCAACAGCGATGGTGTTTGGAGTGATGATTACAAATCAGTTTTAGTTATTGTTAACTCTCCCTGGTGGAGGACCGGATGGGCGTACGCTGCATATGTGTTGTTGATTGTAATTGGAATTTTTTCAGCAAGGAAAATCGAAAGGAACCGTTTCAAGTTACGGAATGAATTAAAGATGCGTGAGTTTGAAGCAAAGAAACAGAAGGAACTTGAAAATATCAAAGCGAGATTTTTTGCAAATCTTTCACATGAATTCAGAACCCCGCTTACGTTAATACGCGGACCCATTGAAGAATTAATTAATGAAAAGGCTGGCGACAACCAGAAAGAATATTATCAATTGATAAGGCGAAACAGCGAAAAGCTGCAGGAATTAATTGATCAGCTGCTTGAATTGACACAACTTGAAAATGCTGCAATCCCAATAAAAGCAAAAAAGGAAAACCTGACCAATCTTCTCCGCGGTTTGGTTTTCTCCTTTGACTCAATGGCAAAACAAAAAAATATTAATCTATTGATTGAGAGCTCGGATGATAAAATCTTCTGCTGGATTGACCGAGATAAGATGGAAAAGATAGTTAATAACCTTCTCTCAAATTCATTTAAATTCACCGAACCTGGAGGAAGTATTAGAGTAAAGCTTACAAAGCAGAGGGAAATTGAAAAGGATTTTGCTTTTGTTTCAGTATTGGATACCGGAATTGGAATTCCTGAGGAAAAACTGGAAAACATATTCGATCGCTTTTTTCAGATTGACGATTCGACCAGAAAAAATTATAGTGGTTCGGGAATAGGTCTTGCGCTGGTAAAAGAGCTCGTCGATCTTCATAAATGGGAAATTGGTGTTGCGAGTGATTTGGGGAAAGGGACAGAGTTTAATTTGAAGATTCCTCTCTGGGATTCATATTTGAATGAAAGTGAAAAAGTTGTTGGGGCTGTAGCAGATAAATTAACTGATCGAGCCTATAAGCAGATAGAAGTTTCAAATGTGGAGCCTGATTCAATGGAAAAAGAAATAGAGAAGGAGATTATCGAAAAAGAAAAAATGCTTGGTGATAAACCCTCGATATTAATTGTTGAGGATTCTGAAGATGTAAGAATATTTGTAAAAGGAATACTGAAAGACGAATACAGAATTTATGAAGCCGTTGATGGTGAGGATGGTTTAAAGAAATCTGCAGAAATAATCCCTTCTTTGATTGTCAGCGATGTAATGATGCCTTCGATGGATGGAATTGAATTCTGTAAACGAATTAAAACGGATTTGTTGACAAGTCATATCCCTGTAATTCTGCTTACTGCAAAAGCTTCTCAGGAAAGTAAATTGGAAGGACTAGAAATAGGCGCAGACGATTATCTTACCAAACCATTCAACTCAAAGGAATTATTTGTTAGAATCAAAAACCTTCTCGAGCAACGAAAGAAGTTGCGGGAAAAGTTCAGTAAAGAAATTAAAATTGATACGTCAACTATTGCTGTGACTTCTTTAGATAACGAGTTTCTGCAAAAAGCTCTTGATGTTGCAGAAAAAAATCTTTCTAACACTGATTTCAGTTCTGAAGATTTTGCAAAGGAAATGTTTATGAGCCGGAGCCAGCTGCATAGAAAACTTGTTTCTGTTACTGAAAATGGACCGGGTGAGTTCGTTAGGACTTTCAGATTGAAAAAAGCTGCTGAACTGATTTTGGAGAAGAGATTAAGTATCACTCAAATTGCATTCGAGGTTGGATTCAACAGTCCATCACACTTTACAAAAGCATTCCGGCAGCAATTTAATTGCCTCCCAACAGAGTTCACTAGCAAGGTATAGGGAAGAGGGTATGAGCTATACAGGAGGTAATTTTAGTAATAACAAATTTTCCCGTTTAACATTCCTATATCCCACTTTGACTTATACCCCCTATACCCCTATCCCTTAAAACCTCATTTCGCAACAATACCGCTAAAGATTGACACACTAACGACAGCGCTTGCCCCCATTAAAAATTAACTTTGTCCTTCAAAAAGAAAGAAAATCAACAATCAAAATGAAAGGAACAAAGCAATGAAAAATCTTTTACTCATCGGAATTTTCAGTCTTGTAACCGCTGCCGGTTTTACCCAAACCATTCCTGATCTTCCAATTGCTATCGGCGTCGGAAGCGCTGAAGTAT
>Ga0209536_100007764_pt1 | contig 16233 bp, 10 predicted proteins | sample DeeMarSeWOR28_12_FD_187461 | JGI IMG/M metagenome (GOLD analysis project Ga0209536, IMG submission 187461) | Marine sediment microbial communities from White Oak River estuary, North Carolina - WOR-2-8_12 (SPAdes) (version 2) | ecosystem: Environmental > Aquatic > Marine > Intertidal zone >...
GCTCTCCACGACCCGCGACCAGCAGCCCTGCAAGCACGGCCAGAAGGGTGGCGCAGAACACCGCCGCAACACGGCGCACCAGCTTCCGCGCGTCTTGTGCGGTCATGCAATCACCTACTGAGTCCGGCTCGCAAGGTGGATCACGACGCGCGTCAAGCCGGCCGCGACGCGCGCCATGCGCTCGTAGTCGACCTTGTCGGGAGTGTCCTCGCGAGTGTGATAGTGAGGGTAGCGGAAGGGCGCGGTGTCCGTGACCATGAGCGCCCGGTAGCCTTCCTGCCAGAACGCCCAGTGGTCGGACCATCCGATGCCGGGAATCTGCCCGGGCGGCGCGCCGCCCTCGCTGGGAAAGAGCGTGGTCTCGCGAAACACGCGGATGCAGTCGCGGACAAGGGCCCTGGAGGAGAAGTTCCCCACGAAGCCCAGGAAATTCCCGACATCGGGATAGAAGAGGTTGAAGGGAGGCGGGTAGGCCTGGCTGCTCTCCTCGTCCCGGTAGTAGCCGATCGTCTCGAGCGAGATCATGGCGACAATGTCGTCACCCCTTGCCCTGGACGCCCTGGCGTGCACGAGGCTTCCCATCTCCTCGGTCTGAAAGAACGGCGGCTCTTCGTTGACGAACGCGACAAAGCGCACCGTCACAGCCGGAGTGACTGTGCGCATACCGCGCGATAGCGCCAATAGCGCAGCGACGCCACTGCCGTTATCGTTCGCCGCCGGACAGCCGGGTACCGAATCGTAGTGGGCGCCAATAAGAATAATTTCTTTGGGATTTTCCACCCCAGGCAGGCTGATTTCATAGTTGACGCTTTCCACGCCTTTGGCCAAATAGGGGTATAGGATAACCTCGTATCCTTGCTCTACCCAGGTTTGGCGGATGTAATCTCCGGCTTCATGCAACTTGGCAGGCAGCTGGATATGTCTTTCGCCTATTTCGACAGCGAGACGGCGTACGTGGTCTTGTAGTTCTTCCTTGCTAATAACCATTACTGGATTTTCCGATAGGCAGATGGAGCGACTATGTCTATAATTTAATAGCTAATTTTCGGTTTATAAGCGAATATCCGGTACTGGATTGTGTTAACTAGCAAATACAACTTGCTGGTGGCCATGGTGGCGCTGCGGTGCCGGCTATTAAGGATACGGAATTTCTTCCGATAACAAAACGAGTTAACGAGGTTTCAGTGCCTTATTTTACATCACCAAAAACTGCCAAGAATCACCAGCCTTGAAATTCCAGTTTCTCAACAGTCTTCGCGGCCGGTTTACCGTGTTCGCCATCATCATGGCAATCCTAGTCATTATCGTGGCGGTAACGGGTCATTTGAATGCCAGTTTTATCAGTGCCGAAAGCGCCGCCAATCTCGGCAGCCGTCATCAACTGCAGCAATACGGCCATAACATTCGCGTCAGCTTGTTTGACGGCTATAAAAACCTCAATGCGTTTTTATTGGATCCCACCCGCGAGGAATTCAAACACAAAACCCACGCCGCGATTAAAACGACTATCCGCTACAGCGAAGAATTAAAAGACAATCCTTGGATTAAAGCGAACAACCGGCAATCCATCGTGGAAAAACTCCACGCTAATCTCAGCGAACTCAGCCAAGACATCGATGAGCTGGTGCAAACCCGCGTCGAACCGACTTTACAATATCCGTCGCTAGCCTTGGCCAACCGCACCCTACGACCCAGCCGTATCAACATCAACAATGCGCTGGCGGTCATGCTCAATGAAATGAAAGAGGATGGCACCGCTAACCGAAATACGGAAGTTTATCGCACGGTTCTGGAGATCCGTCACTTGTGGAGCCAGATGCTGTCGAATTTCCGCTTGTATTTAGCCAACCGGGTGGGATCCTTCAATGAAGATGCTTTGCCGGTGCAGGAAGCGGCGGTAGACACCATGTATACTCAATTGCGCGAACATCTCGAAAAATTTAATAAATTCATCGCAAAAGACCGGGTAGGATTTCAAAGCAGTGTTGCCTTCGAAGACCTGCAAACCAATTTGAATAACTGGCACAACGGCTTTACCCGCGTTAAAGAGATCCATCATTCGGATAACTGGCGTGCCGACACGGCGTTCATTAAGGACCGAATCGAACCCCGACTCGAAGGCATCAGCCGCTTATTAGAGTTACTGGACGAGGAGGTTGAAAATTCCGCCACGCTGGATTTACAGGCGCTGACCAATGTCACTTCGCTACAAACTAACATCTTATACATCATCGCCGGTTTCGGTCTTGCGTTCTTAGGCCTGGCGGTGGCATCCATGCAACGGCTGATATTCAAACCCATAGAAACCGTGGCCAAGGCCCTCAAAGCCGAAGCATTTGGTAAAGAAGGTGTGGTTTTGCCCACCGTCAGGTCCAAAGAGACACAAAATCTTATCGACGCCTTCGCCGAAATGCGCAAACAAGTGCATATGCGCCAGGCTGAACTGGTGCATCAAGCCTTGCACGACGGCTTGACCAACCTGCCTAACCGCACATTGCTGCATGACCGCGTTGATCACGCGATACACTTGGCGCGCCGCGAGCACAAACATTTTGCGTTATTGATGATGGATCTGGACCGATTTAAGGAAGTCAACGACACTCTGGGACACCACGTTGGCGATAATCTGTTGGTGGAAGTGGGTAAACGTTTGTTTAAAACTTTGCGAGAAATCGACACCGTAGCGCGCCTGGGAGGCGATGAATTTGCTATCTTGCTGCCCAATACCGAAATCGATCATGCTTGCGCCACAGCGAAGAAAATACTCGCCTCCTTGGAAGAAGTATTCGCCATTGATGAACTCAATCTATACGTCAATGCCAGTATTGGTATTGCTAACTATCCCGCGCACGGCACCGATGTATCGACCTTGCTACAGCGGGCCGATGTCGCCATGTATGTAGCCAAACGCAACAAGCTGGGTGTAGCGGTTTACGACAAAAAAGACGACGAATACAGTGTCGGCCGGTTATCTTTGATGAGCGACTTACGCCAAGCGATAGAACAAGACGCTTTAGCATTGCATTTTCAACCCAAATTCGACATGAGCACCGGCACCGTTATCGGCGCCGAGGCTTTATTGCGCTGGGATCACACGACCTACGGCGCTATACCCCCGGACCAAATCGTCACATTATCGGAGCAAACTGGTTTGATCGACAGTTTGTCTTATTGGGTATTGGCAAAAGCGATTACGCAATGCAGCGTATGGCGCTCTCAGGGAATGGACTTCAGTATTGCCGTAAACTTATCGGTCTACAATTTAAAAGACGCCGACCTGGCGAACTTCATTAAAAAACAGCTAGCCGAACACAACATGCCACATGAGGCCTTAATGCTGGAAATAACCGAAAGCGCCATGATGGCCAATCCTATGCAAGCGATGCAAACCTTGTCCCAGCTGGACGCCATGGGTGTACAGCTCGCCATAGACGACTTCGGCACTGGATTTTCCTCGCTTGCCTATTTGAAGCAACTACCGGTAGATGAATTGAAAATCGACAAATCTTTCGTCATGGACTTGATTAAAGACGAAAACGACGAAATGATCGTGCGCTCCACCATAGAGCTAGCGCACAATATGGGATTGAATGTGGTTGCCGAAGGTGTGGAGTGTGCGGAGACCTATCGAATGTTACAAGAACTGGGCTGTGATATGGCGCAAGGTTACTTTCTCAGCCCGCCGTTAAAAATCAACCATATGCAAAAGTGGTTGTGCCACGACGCGGATATTCTGACGCAGGAAATCCGCAAGATTCAAAATTTCTAGATCTTGTGGTTAGTGTTTAGGAGTTGGTGATTAGTTTGACACGAACAATCAACCACCAACCACGTCAAGCCACTATTCCACCGGCCGTAAGCGGATTTCAATTCGGCGGTTCTGCGCCCTGCCTTCTACCGTCTCATTCGAGGCCACAGGAAAGTTTTCGCCGTAGGAAGTGGCCACCAGCTTTTGGCTTTCTATGCCGGTCTTTTCCAACAAGCGAACCACGCTGGCAGCGCGGGCACCGGCCAATTCCCAGTTGGTGGGATAACGTTTGGCCAGGTTGCCGCGAATGGGAATGTTGTCAGTGAAGCCCACCACAATAATTTGGTACTCCTTACCGGCCAGTTTACTGCTGACCCGGGTAATGACGGCTTGCCCAGACTCATTCAACTCCGCCGAACCCGAAGGAAATAAAATCTCCTCCGAAAGATTGACGTTAATCCCATCTTTCATTTCTTTGACTTTGACTTGATTCGCCTCCAATTCGTTTTTAAGCTCCCCCACCAATTGATCATAAAGTTGATTGGTGCGTTTCATATACTCCGACGCCTTGCGCAATTCTTCTTCTTTTTGTTTAAGAGCTTCATCCTTGGCGGTCAATACTTCACTGGCTTCCTTTAATGACATCTTGGTGTTTTCCAGCCGCTCGGAAGTAGAGCTTAACTCGGCGCTAGTGACTTTAAGTTGTCCTTCGGCAGTCTCCAGCTGTTGTTGCATATCGGTTAGTTCACTGCGTTTTTTCTCCAGACTGGCGTCCAACTCCTGCGCTTTGGATTGTAACTCGGCCAAATTAGCCTCCAATTGGGATTTTTCCTGCAACAACTGATCACGCTCACCGGAAGTCTGTTGGTGTTGGGCTTCCAGCTCCTTGTACTTGGAACTCGATACACACCCCGCAAGAAGCAAGGCAATCACGCCGCATATCAGCAGTGGAAAACTTCTGTTGTAAAACGAGCTAAAAAAAACCGGTGTAGTTTTGGTTGTCACTTGCACATCCTCCGCGCCCAAAATTAGCAATTAGTAGGAATTCCATCGCTGGATTGTATTGGTTTTTCCTATGTTACTTAGATACGTACGAAAAGACTGTGAGATTCTACACGGATTCTAAAGGTATTTAAATAAATCACCCGGCGCCAAGCCCTCTATAAGCGTTTGTGCATATAAGACCACCCCCCGCACTCGGCAAGCTTCGGTCGTTAACGATTTCGGGCAAAATTTAGCCCATGGTTCGCGATTGGTGGTAAACTACCAGCAGCATAAAGCCAGACACACATAAAAATAATGGCTAATTACCCAATAGAGACTGTGCCGCCGTCCAAGGTGTGAATTTTTCACAGTTTTTATTTTGGCGGCGCGCTACAATCCAAGATCGGACTTTTATAACTATAAAAACCTAATAATAACGGTAGGCCTACCGGCGTGAAGATATGCTCGACTCTCCGTCAAAACCGATAAACACGCACCCCAAAGCACATGGCCAAGTCTTGTGGCATGGTTCGAATTGGGTGCTGGTCAAACCCGATACCGCAAGCGCTGCCCCGCTTTCAGCTGACAACGAAGCTTCCCGACAAAACTTGGCCGAATTAACGGCTGAAATGCAGAACGACGCCGGCTTAAGTACGCGGCTTCATAAGATATTGCGAACCTTGAACGGTAACAATGATTTGAACATAAGTGCGCATGCAATGGTTACAAGCATTACGCTTTTAATCCAAAACGGCGACTTATTGTGGTTACCTCGCGAGACTGTTTCAACCCAGGATAACAACGGCAGACAAAAGCAAAAAAAAACACTGCAAAAATCTGCCAAACGCAAAACCACAACACCTGCGCGCAGCACTAAAAGCTTAATCGAGCAGTTCACCCATGAAGATGCCGTTATCGGTGAACCGGTCTCTCGCTGGCTGGCGTGTTTCGGGCAAATTCCCGAAGCTGAATACACTGCCGGAGGTAATTCCTCCAAACAAAAGACCAGCAAAAAGCCCGGCAAATTAACCAGTGGACGGGTCAGCCCGCAAAATCCAAGATTTTGTTCCGACCACTGTAATATCAGCCTGGTCACTGGTGAAGAATTGCTGCGGCAAATCGATTTTCAATTGCCAGGGCCCATTGCGCTACGCTGGCAACGCACCTATCGCAGCAGTCACAACAGAGACTTCGGCCTGGGGATCGGTTGGTCGTCGTTGCTATTATCCCGTTTGGATCTTCGCGAAAACGAAGTGATCTACTGCGATGGCGAGGGGCGGGAAATACCCTTTGAACGGCTTACGGCTGGTGATAGTTGCTACAACGGTATCGAACAACTCAGTTTGTATTGCGACGATAATACCGTTTATCGCATTGTGCAGCCCGACCACACCATCTTAACATTTGGCGGCACAGGCAAACGCCGGCGCTTGTATGAGATATCCGACCGTCAGGGACATGCCATCAAGCTATTTTATAGCGCCAATGATCGTTTAATTCAGATTCTGGACAGCGCCGGGCGTCGCCTTAAAATCGATTACACCATCAGCGATCAATTACAAAGAATCCAACTCTGCGATGACAATGGTGAAATCAGCGGCAAACCTTTGGTACAGTATTGTTATAACGATGAACGCGACTTAGTCAAAGTCATAGACGCCAACAGTAACGCGCAAGAGTATGCGTACCGCCACCACATCATTACTAAACACACTTCAAAAGATGGCTTCAGAACTTATTTCGAATGGGATGAATACACAATAAAAGGTAAATGTACCCGTAACTGGGGCGACCAAAATATTTATAACTATCACTTCAAATACGACGAAGTAAACAAAATCACTCGCAGTACCGACGCCCGCGGCAACACCACCGAATACCATTACAACGACCTCGCTTTGATCACCACGCAAATCGATCCCGAAGGCGGCGTGTCTCAATATACTTACGATAGCGACGGTCGATTGCTAAGCGAACGCAATCCCATCGGCTACACCACTCACTACAGTTACAGCCCAAACGGCTGGTTAACCCGCTTTGTGGATGCGGCCGGCGCACTCACCCAATACGAATACGACGACAACGGTAATCCGGTCAAGATCATCGATCCTTTGGATCAAGTGTGGGAGCACGAATACGATCAGCAAGGCCGTATTACTCTGAGCAAGGATCCCATTGGCCATACCACGCATTTTCACTACAGCGACAAAGGTTGGTTGTCCGCCATTACGGATACCCTGGGTCATACCCAGCATTTTGAGTGGAACGACAAAGGCGAACTGGTGAGCTACATGGATGCCGCCGGCAACAAAACTCAATATTTGTATGATCCCTTGGGCCGGGTCAGCAAAATCACCGCTGCAGACAATCTCTCGACCCATTATTCTTACGATAACATGAACAACGTCACGCAAATCATCCATGCCAATGGAACCAGCGTGCAAATGCACTATACGCCACAAGGTAACTTGACACAGTACATTGACGCTATCGGGCGATCCACCCGCTACAAATACGAAGGTTTACCCCAACCCATAGAGAGAATTAATCCCGGCGGCCAACATTTACACTATGAATACGACAAGCAACGCAACCTCATCGCGTTGACTAACGAAAATGGCGAACGCTATGACCTGGAATACGATAAGAATCAGCGCTTGATCAAGGAGACCGGATTCGACGGGCGCACCCAACAATACAACTATAACGCCGGCGGGCAACTGGTGCGGCACCTTGACGGCGCCCACCGGGTTACCTCCTTCAAACGCGATCCAATGGCCCGGTTGCTGCAAAAACGCACCTCCACCGGGGAAATCACCCAATACGAATATGATGAAGCTGGCCAGCTATTTAAAGCCTACAACAGCCACAGCGTTTTGCATTTTCGCTACGACTGTTATGGACAGCTTATCGGGGAGATGCAAAATAACCAGCGCATTCAACACCGATACAACGCGCTCGGGCGAAAAACCCACACCATTTTACCCAACGGCAAAACCATACGTTATGATTTCGACGAACGCGGCTTGTTGACGCGGGTATCTTATTCGGGACGCAAACTGTGCAAACTTTCACGCGATCAGTTTGGCCGGGAGTGCCATCGTACCACCGGAGAAGTCAGCAGCCAGTTTGAATACGATCCCATGGGACGTTTGCTGCATCAACGCGCCATGACGGACCAAAATCCATTCTTCGAACGCAGCTACCGCTACGACAAAGCGGACAACTTACGTCAGATCGACGATCTTAAATTCGGTAGAACAAAATTCCATTATGATGCCCTGGATCGTTTGGAAAAATTGGAAAGCCACACAGAGGAACAGTTTACCTTTGATCCGGCGGGTAATTTATTGGACAGCCAATACCCGGAACCCGAGGGTTTTGTGCAAGGCAACCGTTTACGGGTGTTTCAAAATTTCCGCCTCGAATACGACGACGTGGGCAATTTAGTACGCCAATTCCAGGGCAAGGCGGAAACCCGGTTTTATTACAATGTCACCAACCAATTGGTTCGGGTACACAAACACAACCAAATCATAGAATATGCCTACGACCCCTTGGGCCGGCGGGTGAAAAAGAAAGACGCTGATGGCGAAACTCTGTATCTGTGGGACGGCGACTGCTTGCTGCAGGAGCAACGCAACGACACTTTAGTCACTTATATTCACGATCCCGGCCGCTCACTTCCACTGCTACAAATACGCGATGACGAGGTTTATTATTTTCATACTGATCAAAATGGCACACCATATTGCATAACCAATATCGAGGGAGATACGGTTTGGAGCGCCTGTTACAAAGTGTTCGGCGCCATGGCGCAAATCGACATACAAACTATAGACAATCCCATACGCTTTTTTGGACTTTATTACGACGCCGAAACCGGCCTTCTGTATGGCCACAAACGGTATTACCACCCAGTGATTGGCCGCTTTACACAGCAAAATCCCCGAGGATTATCCGCTGGTATCAATTCCTATTTGACGCATTCTCACGCCTTATCCCCGGCGCTAATTCCTAGCACGACCACACCCTCTGACAATAACACGGAAATCGCGCCGCTAATGCCTAGCAAAATATCCAACCCCACAACTGCCAATGCACTTGGAAAAGTCGTGGAGAACGAATATCGGCAGCTGTTTCAAGAAGCTAAGAATTGCACCGGATCGACAAACCCAATCTCGCCGGTTTCATAACTACCCAAGTCCATAAAAGTGCGGTTGGTTATGGTCTCGGGTTTGATATAAACGATACTGTGGCCGTGAAACACGTGGTCTATGTCTTGCACAGGCTGAATCTTTGACCTCTCTTTTTCGCTGCCATAGAGTTGGTTTTTCGCCCAGATCATTTCCGCGATATCTTTAGGCTTAACACCATCGGCTTGGTACTCATCCGGATTGCACGCATCCTGCGGTATGCGGCTTAACTGATCGCGCACTCTATTCCATGAAACGCGGTTAGGCAATTGGGCATGCACCAAACCGATGGTGCGCCCATCTCTCAACGCCAGTTCTATGGCCACGGGCAGACGCCTAAATGCCGCGTAATACTTAGCTAATTGCTCTTTGGTTAGCGATCCTGACCAGTCGCCTCCCCAATAATACCACCACTCGTATACTTCAGAATCATCGGATGCATACGCTTTCATCAACATCAGCTCGTGATTGCCCATAATAGCGTGAAACCACGGTTGGCGAAGATACGCCAAGGCCTGTTGTGATTCATCCCCACGGTCTATCAAATCGCCCAAACTGAACAGTCGATCTTTGCTGGCATCAAATCCCACCTCGGTCAAACGCCGCTCCAACAAGGAAAAATGGCCGTGGATGTCTGAGCAGAGATAGTCTATCCCTTGAGTATTGGCGGAAAAACTTTCGATTTTCGACATGGCTTAAAAATATTACGCGGATAATTCAGATAAAAATCGGCACAACGATTAGTCGTCAGCAGAGAGGTAAATATAGTTGGATATTGCGGCAAATCAATTAAATCCGCGCTCACCTTAGCCATACTGTATCTCATCCATTTCTGACAATTTCATTTAATTTCGTTCCATTGGAAAGTTCATGACCATACCTCGTTCATGGTTGCTAACCTTGGCCATCACCGGCGTGGTGGTGCTGTGGATGGTCTCCGGAAAAATGTTTTCTCCGCCTCCTGAGAATACTCATTCTGCCCCTGTTTCTTCAGCTGCACCCAAAGTGCGCGTGCAAATCTCCACCGCGCAACCCATGACCAACCGCCTGACCTTGCAAGGCCAAACCCAGGCGGATCGCACAGTGACGGTAAAAGCCGAAACCCCAGGTGTCGTAAAAGAGATTTTGGCGGAAAAAGGCTCTACGGTTGATGCCGGCAACGCCCTGGTAAAACTTGCCGAGGAAGACCGTAAAGCGCGTTTATTGGGGGCACGCTCCTTATTACTGGAACGCAAAACCGAATATCAGGCGGTGCAATCATTGAAACAAAGCGGCTATCAGGCCGAGACCGAATTGGCCCGCGCCAAAGCGGCCCTGGATTCAGCCATTGCAGCGGTGCGTCTGGCAGAGCTGGAGCTGGAGCGCATCAACATCAATGCACCCATCGCCGGTATCGTTGACCAACGCCTGGTAGAGGTAGGTGATTTCGTCAGCCGCGGCGACCCGGTGGCCGTGTTGGTGGACCTTGATCCCATCCGCGTAGTGGGGCAAGTTTCCGAACGCTACCTTGGGCAAATAAAAGTGGACAAATCCGGTGAGGTGAGATTGCTGGATGGCAGCCTGGTGCCGGCGAAAGTCACTTATGTAGGTTCCAGTGCCAACGAATCCACCCGCACCTTCCCCGTGGAAATGCAAATTCCCAATCCCGAAGGTTTAATCATAGAAGGCATTACCGCCGAACTGCATTTACCTATAGAGCAAATTCTCGCCCATCATGTGCCGCCATCGGTATTGAGTTTGTTGGACAATGGCGAGCTGAGCGTGAAAGCCGTGGACGACAACAATCAAATCATCACTTATCCCGTCGAGATTCTGGGTGACAGCAGCAATGGCATTTGGCTGGGCGGCCTACCCGAGCGCCTCACGCTGGTCATCGTCGGCCACGAATTCGTCCTGCCGCAACAAACGGTGGTGCCGGTGAGCATGGACACCCCGCTCCCCAATCCGTAACAAGGATCGCCACCCATGCGACTCATCGAAACCACCGTTGAACACTCCCGCACCGTCATCGCCGTATTGGTGCTGGTGTTTATCACCGGTGCCATCGCCTACATCACTATCCCCAAAGAAGCCGAACCAGACGTGGATATCCCGTTTATTTTTGTGTCCACGTTTCTGGAAGGCATTTCCCCGGAAGATGCCGAGCGGCTTATGGTACGACCCTTCGAAGAGGAGCTGCGTGGTATCGAGGGCGTAAAAGAAATGACATCCACGGCGTTTGAAGGCGGCAGCAATGTGGTGCTGGAATTCACGGCCGGTTTCGATGCCGATCAAGCGGTGCAAAACGTGCGCGAGGCGGTAGATCGGGTCAAGCCAGAGCTGCCCATGGAAGCTGAGGAGCCGTTGGTTACAGAAATCAACACCAGCATTTTTCCTGTATTGGTGGTGACTTTATACGGTGAAGTGCCGGAGCGCACGTTAGTGCGCATTGCTCGCCAATTGCGCGACAAAATCGAAACCGTGCCCAGCGTCCTGGATGTCACCATCTCTGGCGACCGCGAGGAAGTGGTGGAAGTCATCGCCGATCCCTTGCTGGTGGAAAGCTACGGCCTCAACGGCGCGGAAATCGCGGCGTTCTTAGGCCGTTCCAACCGCCTGGTGGCCGCGGGAAACATCGACACCGGCGAAGGCCGGTTTGCCGTCAAAGTGCCGGGGTTGTTCGAAACCGCGGCGGATGTGTTCAACATGCCCATACGCGCCGAAGGCGATGCAGTGATCCGCTTCCGCGATATTGCCACGGTGAAACGCACCTTTAAAGATCCCGAAGGATTCGCCCGTGTTAATGGTCTGCCGGCAGTAGCCCTGGAGATCACCAAACGCACCGGAGAGAACATCATCGACACCATTGAGCTAGTCAGAGCCCTGATCGAAGAAGAACGGGAATTTTGGCCAGACACCGTACACGTCACTTACACTCAGGATACATCCGAGTTTATCCGCATGATGCTGCACGACTTGGAGAACCATGTGGTCAGCGCCGTGGTGTTGGTAATGATCGTGCTTATCGGGGTGCTGGGGCTGCGTTCGGCCACTTTGGTGGGTATCGCTATCCCGGGATCGTTTCTCACCGCCATTTTAGCGATTTCTCTCATGGGCTTCACAGTCAATATGGTGGTATTGTTCGCGCTGATCTTCTCCGTGGGCATGTTGGTAGATGCGGCCATCATCGTCACCGAATACGCCGACCGCAAAATGGCCGAAGGCCTCCACCGGCGCGAGGCTTATATCAGCGCCTCCAAACGCATGGCCTTGCCCATAATCAGCGCCACAGCCACCACGTTGTGCGCATTTCTACCGCTGTTGTTTTGGCCGGGTATTGTCGGCGAATTCATGAAGTACTTCCCCATCACCGTGTTGTTTACCTTATCGGCATCGTTATTGATGGCGCTGGTGTTTTTGCCCACTTTGGGCAGCTACTTCGGCGCGTTAGGCGCCAACAACATAGCCCAACAACGGCAATTGGCGGCCGCTGAAAGCGGCGATCTGAATCACATCCACGGCGCGGGCGGCTGGTACCTGAAGCTATTGAAAACTGCGCTGCGGCATCCGGCACAAGTTTTAACTCTGACAATCGTTACATTGATTGGCGCATGGTACGGTTATGCCCAACATGGGAAGGGTGTGGAGTTTTTTCCGGAAGTCGAATCGGACTTTATCATGGCGCTGGTGCACGCCCGGGGCAACTTATCCGTTTACCAGCAAGACCAATTGGTCAAGGAAGTGGAAAACGAAATTCTCAAATTGCAGGACGAATTCGACAGCGTCTACACCCGCACCGGCTCCAGCGGCGCGCTTTGGATGGACGTAACCGAGGATGTCATCGGCCAAGTCACTATAGAGCTGAAAGACTGGGATCTGCGTCGCCCTGCAGTTGATATACTAGCCGATATCCGCCAGCGCACCAAACAGCTGGCAGGCATTCAGGTGGAAACCCGCGAACAAGAACACGGCCCACCGGTAGGCAAACCCATACAGATTCAACTCAGTTCGCGTTTCCCCGAACTGTTACCGCCCGCAGTGCAAAGCATACGCCAACACCTGGAAGCCATGGAGGGGCTGCGCGAAATCGAAGACGACCGCCCCATACCCGGCATTGAATGGAAAGTGGAGGTGGACCGGGCGCAAGCGGCCAAGTTTGGATTAGATGTTACGGCGGTGGGCGACTCCATCAAACTGGTTACCTCGGGACTTAAGATCGGCACCTACCGCCCGGACGACAGCGATGATGAGATCGACATCAACATACGCTATCCCGAACAATGGCGCACCGTGGACCAACTGGATCACGTGCGCATTGTCACCCAATCCGGTTCGGTACCCATTAGCAACTTTATCAGCCGCAGCGCAGAATCCAAAGTCGGAACCATCAAGCGGGTGGACGGCAAACGGGTTCTGACCGTACGCGCCGATGTCATGCCTGGCGTTCTGGCCGATGACAAACTGCGGGAAATCCGCAGCTGGCTGGATAAAAACCCGCTCGACCCAAAAATCCAATATGAATTCAGAGGCCAGGACGAAGAACAAAAAGCCGCCGAAGCGTTTTTATTAAAAGCTTTTTTTGTGGCGTTGTTTCTTATGGCCATCATACTGGTCACTCAATTCAACAACTTCTATCAAGCATTGCTGATTCTTTCCGCGGTAATCGTCTCCACTGTGGGCGCCTTCTTAGGCTTGCTAGTCACCGGTCAGGCCTTCGGCATAGTGGTGGCGGGCATAGGCATGATCGCCCTAGCCGGCGTGGTGGTGAACGACAACATCGTCTTAATCGACACCTACAACCAACTGGTCAAAACCTGTAAAACGCCCATAGAAGCCATATTGCGCACCGGCGTGTTGCGCCTGCGCCCGGTGATCTTAACCACAGTAACGACTGTGTTAGGGTTAATGCCCATGTTCCTCAAAACCAATATCGACTTGGTCGCCCGCGAAGTGGCCGTCGGCGCACCTATCACCCAATGGTGGTTCAGCATGGCCACAGTCATCATATTCGGTTTAAGTTTTGCCACCATACTCACCCTGATCATTACGCCCTGCGCATTGATGCTGCAAATCAATCTCAAACAATGGCGCGCCCAGCGTATAACCGACAAAACCCAAACCACCGTATAACTACGTAGGTTCGGTTAGATGCGCACCAAACCACACCCAAGTTTAACTCCAATGCCTGCGCGCATCGTAACCCAACAACAGCACCTGCCCACCAAAACGATCGTTAACTTCATCACAGATATACGGAACTAAAAAAAGCAACACCTACCCTGCAATTCGAATTGCCTAGAGCACAATAGAAGCATAGAATTAGAACATCCGGAGGAAAAATATGAACGATCCCGCCCCCCGCAAAGCCACCTACGAGGACTTGCTCCAAGTGCCCGAGCATTTGGTGGCGGAAATCATTAACGGCCGGCTGGTCACCCACCCACGGCCAAGGCCACTCCATGCGCGAGCCAGTTCATCCTTGGGCGACGAATTGGTCAGTCCTTTTGACAAAGGTCGCGGCGGTCCGGGAGGTTGGTGGATACTGGATGAACCCGAATTACATCTCGGCGAAGACGTACTGGTCCCCGACTTGGCCGGCTGGCGACGGGAGCACATGCCCTCCTTGCCGGAAACTGCCTGGTTCGAATTAGCACCGGATTGGGTATGTGAAGTGCTTTCCCCCAACACCGCCCGAATAGACCGCGTGGAAAAACTGCCCAAGTACGCCGCCGCAGGCGTAAGCCACGCCTCGCTGGTCGACCCAGACATAAGAACTTTGGAAGCTTACGAAAACCGCGAAGGCAATTGGCTGCTACTTGCCGCTTTCGAAAACGATGACCGAGTGCGTATTGCACCGTTTGACGCCATTGAAATCGAGCTAGGATTACTTTGGGCAGATTAATGCATTGTTAATAATAATCCTGTAATTTAGACGCGCACCATCCATTAAATTTTTTCTATATTAATCCTGAAATCCTTATACATTATCGTTATATCACACTGAGGTAATACCCATGCGTAAAAAACTTTACAGCAGCTTGGCCTTGCTAATAGCCTTGATCACAGGCTGCGGCGATGATGGGGATAGCGGTGGCGGCGTAACGGGAGCGCTATATAAATCCACCGTAGCTGATATCACTATGTATCTAGTAAAAAAACCCGACCACTTTCTAATATACCGAAAATAAAACCGGTTCGATTGCTACGTATTCATTCAATTCAACATTGTCTCGGAAAACGGCAACACTTACACCATTGAGGAATCTGATGGTGGTTTAAGAGATTTTACTCGCAGCGGTAATGCGTATTCCCTTAGCGGAACTCCTTTAGTATTTAACCGAACCAACCAAAACGAATCGGATTTAACACCCAAGTGCGGCAATCCACAAACGCAAGGCAACGTGTCCGTCGCTATCACTTTTCAACAGCTACCCGACACTATTCGCAAGTCCGCCGATGATTTCTACGAATGGAAAGTCACATTCGACATGGACGATGATATGCAAACCAGTGCGGGTGACGTTGTTCTTATGGTGAAATACAGCACTGCGGAAGCGGCCCCTGACGCGCCCATTGAAACTCTCAAAGCACAATTGTATGTATATTTTGATAACAGCGGCTACAGCAGTATTGGCGACGCTTCACTGACGGTACAAGGAAACACTATGATTATTTCAACGCCAAAATCGTTATACACAACCTTGGAGTCCATTACGACGCAAACACAAATTAATGTTGCAACCTTTTACTATGACGGGCAAACATCCCATTCAGATGAACTACCCGGTTTCGGACAGTTCACCGCCGTCATAGACACCAGCGATGTACCCGACGATGTAAATGACCACAGCGGCACCGCCACTTTTGTGGATATAACAAATATCTCTGTGACGATAGATTGATCGGGTCTATGCATCGATAGAGCACAAAAAAACACAAATGGTACCGCGAAACAATCGCGGTACCATTTGCTTTTCTCCCTCCCTCAACATCCCTTTCAATACCACTCCATTCGAATAGCCTAGTTATTATTGTTTTTGGCTCTTCCCCGCAATATGTGATCGGTAGGAGCGCACCGACGTAATTTTGTCTGTGAACCGACGCACTACTTCGATCCTATTTTTTACTAAGCACAAACCGGTTGTTAAGCTCTTGTACCGGCCGTGCATTGTTACCGATGATGCTGGAAAACCGGCTGATTTGTTCCTTGGATGCTTGCAACGGTTCACGGATAACAAACCAGTTAACCCCTTCGCTGCAAGGCGGCGTGGTTAAAGAACCATTGAAGTGCGCATAAGCACGGTTTTGCGGTAACAAATCGAGCGC
>Ga0209536_100007765_pt1 | contig 16232 bp, 14 predicted proteins | sample DeeMarSeWOR28_12_FD_187461 | JGI IMG/M metagenome (GOLD analysis project Ga0209536, IMG submission 187461) | Marine sediment microbial communities from White Oak River estuary, North Carolina - WOR-2-8_12 (SPAdes) (version 2) | ecosystem: Environmental > Aquatic > Marine > Intertidal zone >...
TCCCTTTTTTTTTTTTTTTTTGAAACCCAGATTTAAAAGCTTATCCACATAAGAATAAGAAAAAAAAAGGTGTTTAATTTTATTGAAGCATTTCCGTAAAAGTTTTATTCCCGATAAGTTGTTTCTCTGGAGCGACATTATCACGTACTTTTACCATCTTAATAGCATCGCTCGGGCAATTTGTCGCACATATACCGCACCCTATGCAATATTCCTCTCTTATCACCATCTCCTCATCAGAAGAATCAGTTTCTATTGGAAATTTGTGAAATATCGCTTGTTGAGGACATTTCTTCATACAAGTTTCACATTTCGTGCATAGCTCAGGATCGATTTTTGGTGAATAATTTGAGGGATTGTTGGCTTTTTCAAGAAAGAGTTTAGGAGGGTATAAGACTCCGCAATGACAACCGCAGCAGTTACAGACAAACACCGAAGATTCGTTTCCTTTATCAAATACAGTATTATGTACTAATCCCCTTTTTTCGGTTTCTTTTAAGTACTCGATGGTTTCTTCTTTAGTCATTAATTTCGCTCCGCGAACTCCTAAATCAACCATCATTTTACCAGCTGCGCCAGCTACAAGGCATCCCATCTCGGCAGGGGCTACTTCACAAGGATCTCCAGACAACTCTCCGATCAGACGGCACTGACAAGTAATAGAAGCAAATTGGTCATGTCGATCAATAAGATTCTTTACCGATTCATAAGGTAAGGTCTGTGACTCGACATCAAAATCTTTATTGATTTCAATTAGCTTTTCTTGAGCATCAAGGGGGAGTAGTGGTCTCATAAGACTCCAACCTTTTTCAGTAAAAGAACTTTGAGGCGCAACTTCGTTAAACAGATCCCAATAGAGGTTAGCTGCTTTTTTTATATTCTCTTCAGTATCGGCGCTTCTTTGAAAATATTTTTCAAATATTCCTGGTAAAATTGGATCTAGGCAATACTTTGTTCCTCGTTTAGAGATTGTTCCCTTTCTTAAGGGTATCCTGAGCAGCTGTTTAATCTCATCTTTAGATAATCCAGATCTTTCTTCTAATTGTTTGAGTGAAGTCCATTGATCAGCAGGTTCAAAATGAGAAAGAAGCCTTATTTCCTCGTCATTCCAAAAGATTTTCATTAATTTAGCAACTTTTCTATGTTTGGGAGTTTTGAGAGGTCCTATAACTAATTTTTGCCGAACTACTTCATAATAATCCATTTCTGTCATAGATTATACTAAGATTAAGATTAATTTAAAACTATCTTTAGATGTATATAGGTAAAGTTAGTTTCTGGAATTCTCTTTTTTTACAATATAACGTTGAATGCACCGTTTATCACCGCTAGTAAGAGAGGAAGGAATTTCAAATTCAATATCAGGATTGTATCCTTTCAAAATAGCTGTATCCACATGTTCGCAATAAATCTTGCCTACATTTTCTTTACCCCAATCTTTACAACCGTCGCAAAATATACAGCTCCGTATGATAACTTCTACATTTCCATCAACGATATTAATAGTATATTTTGTTGTTTCACTTGAATCGAAAGTATTATACACGAAGAAATTTTTAAGGTTCAACTCTTTTCCTTTCGAAATAACAAGATCTCTTATTTCTTGTCCCCTTCTTTTTCCAAATTTCTTTACCGCCTTAATAATTGCGTCTTTTCCTTTTTCTCCAAAATTATTAATAACTTCCTCTGAGATAATACAAAATAGCCTTGCAAATAGATTGAAATGAGGAATTTTATACTTATTACCAATCTCCTTCTGTTCCCTAAGAGCTTCAAGCAGATCCTCATTTGTAAATCCTTTAAATTTATCAGAAATTTATCTCTCACCCTTTTCTTTTTTATTTTTTAATCTTTAACTAGAAAATATATCTTACTTTTTCTTATAATCCTTACCTATGCTAAAAGCTCTTCCCAAATGATTTCCAATTTTCCAATAATTGTTGTCAATTGAAAATACGAATGGTTTTATTTTCATAATATCTGGTATCTCATTAATGATATATTTCTCTTCGGCATAGGCGCTTACCACTCTTCCAATAAAGATCTCATGACCTTTTTCTGCGCCGGTAAATTCTTTAGTATCTATAGTTTTAACAACTTTACATTCAACATTTATAGGAGCTTCAGTTATCATCGGAGCTGTTTCTAATTCTCCGTAAAACACTTCGAACACGTCTGATTTATCTACTTCCTTACCTGATACTAATCCTACATAATCAGCAGCTACGACCATTTCTTCTGAAGGGATATTCACACTAAAGGTCCCATTCTCTTTGATTCCAACATTTGTATGATGTGTTTCATGAGAAGCAATCGCAAAGACTGGTGGTTTGTATTCAACTATATTTACCCACGCTAATGCCATAAAATTTGGTTTACCATTCACATTAGTCCCGATAATTGAGACGGGCATGGGGTATAAATAAACTCCTGGTCTTATTTTATTTTTTGTCATAATAATACATCTCTTTTCTTGATATGTTATTCATACATTTAAGGAATCTAAAAGGATTATAAAATATAAAACTTCGATTTTTTGGATTTATAATTCTAAATTCGTGGGTGATATATCAATTTAAAAGAAAAGGGTCATAAAATTAGAGTTTAATCCATTAGGTGTTGAAATTCGTAATTTCTTCTCTGGGGAAAAAATATAATCTGCACCAATAAATATTGTAATTAATAAAGTTAGACATGAGTGCCCGTGAAATATTTGGTTTGATTAAGAAGAAAAAGAATAATATAATTGGAGCAATTGTTGTTGTTACTGCTTTTATCTTGATTGTATGGCTTGGTAGTGCCTCTTTTTACTTCTAAGTAGTGATACATATTGTTGCTCTAATCTTTTTTAAGGTTATAAAAAGAGAATCATTCTTAGATATTTTAATATCAAAGTTTGCATGATTCTCCATTTTTTATTATTAGAGCGTTATCTACATTTTGTTTAAACCAGTTCGGGTTGTCAGTGTGAACAGGGATTATGGTCTCGGGATCGATAGTATCAATTGCCCAAAGTAAATCTTTTCTGGAAGTATGCCCAGAAGCATGATACCCTTTCTTGAATGTAGGTTTAGGTTTTCCATGATCATCAACAATATCAAAACCGTAAATTTTGAAACCAAAATATGTGAGCCAATTGTATAAGCGAACAAAGTCGAACTCGCTTTCTTCTTCAAAAGCTTCGCTAGATGAATAAATATAAGTTCCATTTTTCGGTTTAATGTCTAATAAGTTTTTGATATCAAATAGCGAAAAACACAACACGTAATTCTCAGGATTGCTTGAGATCTCCTTAGGATCAACATAATGAATATCAGATTTCCCTTTCAAGTATAGATCTTCCCAATTCCGTTTGGTTGACCGTAACTCGCCAAACACTAGGAGATCGTCAGTTTTATTTACGTCTTCAGCGTTTTCAATTGCGGATAGTAGATAGGCATCTCTGGAAGTAATAACAAGAGATCTCCCGATTCCATCTGAAATTTTTCGAAATGTTTCAAGTCGTTCAAAATTCCTAGCAGAAAAGTCTGTGATAATAAGTCCTTTTGCTAACTCAGCAGTTCTTCTGCAATTTTCATACACGATATCTTCTGATTCACTAATATCTTTTTTAGCTGCTCTTGTGCCTTCTATAATAAGGATTGAAGCATCTTTTGCTTCGCGAATAAATTTTTCGCTTTTTTTCCCCCTTTTCCCATGTAAACGAAAATCACCAGTATATACAATTGAAGTATCTCCTGATATAATAAAACCTGTAGCACCATATATCGAATGATCTACCTCAAAAGGTTCTATATCAAAGGAAAGGGAGAAGTTTTTGAGCTGAGTTATATTCCCTTCTTCTAATTTTTTCCTACTTTTTAAATAAGTTCCCATAAAATCTGTAAGATTATCAGAAAAAGGATGAGTTAGAACAAAATCTCTTCCAACATCCTTAGTTTTATCAGTTTCCAGAATTCTACCGTCTTTTTTGGGCTTTTTTAATGAATAATAAACAACATCAGATCCAAGTGCAGGCGTTGAACAATCTAATATTCCTTTAAGGAGCATTAGGGTAGTAGGAGAGCATATTATTGGATATTCAGGGTTGAGCAACCCGATATTACCAAAATGATCCATATGTGCGTGACTTAATAAAATAGCTTCAACCTTCAATTTGGGAAAAGAGGAGATGTTGTAATCTAAGGGAATTAGATCTTTTCGATAAACATTAAGTTTAGGTATTAAGTTAAGCTGAAAAAGGTCATAGATTCCTCTTATAGAACGAGAAGACAAAAATTCTTGGTAGTATACTCCATATTTCTTGAAATTCATACCGAAATCAAGAAAAATTCCTTTTCCATTTTCCTCAATAAAGATTTTATTTCCGCCAATTGTATTAGCACCATCATAAATCGTTATAGATGTCATTTTCATCAAAAAACAGATATGAAAGGAGATTAATTTTTATATCTTAAGTCATTAAAAGGAAATTCATTCTCTTTAATATACGTATAAGGGATCTTTTTATCTAATCAGACAGAAGTATTAAACGCAATTTACTAATTTGTTAAGTGCCTAAACTATAAGAATATACTTTAAATAGATTAAAAGATGATAATAAAAACATGTCCTCTGATTTTAGACCTAAGAAAGAAATTAGTGATTCAAGTAGATCTTCCAGATTTCTGGAACTAGTAATTTATATTCTATTTTTCTTCGGACCTTTAACAGGGAACGTTATTGTAGTGCTATTTCATACGCTTGCAACAGAATTCAGTGTACCACAAAGCTCGATCCTTGTTGCCATCCCTGCCTTTATGTTTCCATTTGCGGTCACTCAACTTTTTTCAGGAGCTATTTCAGACATCAAGGGAAGATTCCCAGTATTATTATTTGGATTAATTTTGTTTGGTGTTGGGATGATCTTAGCCGCTTCATCAATTTCAATAGAGATGTATGCTGTAGCAAATATTTTAAGCGGAATAGGGTTTGGTTTTATTAATCCCGTGCTAATTGCTTTGATGACAGATATTACAGCTCCCCCCAACATCCCTAAAAAAATGGGATATCTTGGTGCTAGTGCTAATCTGGGAGTGGGAGTGGGTCCTGTAATTGCCTCTCAAATGATATCAATTGGGTGGCGATCAATATACATTCTTTTTATCGCAATTACCGTTTTTGGGTTTTTCTATTTGATAACTATAAAACGCCCCCCTCAAAAGGTTTCCTCAGAAATAGGAGTCAAGACGCTATTTTCACAACTCTCTGTTGAATTACGAAGATTGGTGGTTGTAATAATGATATTTTCATCCTTTCTAATATCACATACTTACTTAGCACTTAATATTTGGACATCTAGGGTACTCTCAGGACCCCCACCCGTGATAGAGGAGAGTATCGTAGGTTTCATATTAGGAATAGCAGGAGTTGGGGCTGCGATAACAGGAGGATTAACAGGGTTAATTATTAAAAAAAAAGATCCAGCAATCCCTTTAATTATTGGATTTATCCTAATGTTCGTCTCCCTAGCAGTTTTATTGTTAATTGGTGATATTACTCAACCACAAGTATTTATATATTTAGCAGTAGGATGGATAATTGCTGGACTAGCAGGGGGAATATTATTCCCCGCAATTACATACTATAGTCAAATTCTTTCACCAGAAAGGCGTGGAGCATTAGCTGGGCTACTTACTGCCGGTTATTTTATAGGAATTGCATTAGTTCCTACTACTCTGGCACCGATCTACTCTAAGTTTGGGGTAACCGGGATATATCTTACCATTTTAGGAATATCTATTCTTTTCGTTATAACTGTAACTTTATTATACTTATTAGCACGACGAGTTAATAGAACTGAAGTCCCACACTAATCTAAAATTAACCTCATGAAATTCTATATAGTATGAATTAAGATTTCATTTTGTGTGGTTTTTTTAATCTTTTTTCTTTCAAGTTTAAGGATTCCTTTTCTCCTTGAATAATCCTAAAGACATTTTTCTTGTCCTCGTTTTCTTTTAAAGCTTTCTCGAGTTTTTCTTCTAACTCTTCATCGGAGATGTTATTTTCGTTCACAATGTTAAAAGAGAAAAAGAATAATATAAATTTTATTTAATTTTTTTACTGGAATTTCGACAAATTCCAATAGCTTGTAGATCTTAAGCTTTTATCATTACTAACAGCATTTTGAATTTTTCTTTAGCCTGTAATGCATGTGGTTCATTGGCCGGCATTATTATCATTTCCCCCTTCTTCACAAGATGTGCTTGTTTAGAAATAGAAATTTCTGCCTCTCCATCAAAAATATATACTAGTGCATCAAATGGAGCGGTATGTTCACTTAATCCCTGTCCTTTATCGAAAGAGAATAACGTAACCGTCCCAATATTCTTATTAATTAAAGTTCTGCTTACAACGGAGCCATCTTGATAAGCCAACATTTCATCCAAATTAAACACTTGAGCTAAGAGTTCCTTTTCACTCATATATCTCTCATTTTTTATAATTTTTTTGTTCCTAACTTAAAAAAAGATAAGGTCTATATATATTTAAATTCGAACATGTTTCCAAAAGTGATGTCTGTATAAATATCAGAAGATCTCTAAACATTTTTAAATTAAAAATTGTATTTATTTTTATATTACAAGAATTTTCATATGAGTGAGTGGGATGCAATTATATAAGATTGGGGAGCAAGGAGAACTAGTCAACTTGGATCTTTTAAGTTTTGAAGAAACAGATGTGTATCTTGTGGATGATGAAGAAAAGAATACAATCTATATTTGGGTTGGATTTAGCGTTGATCAAACCAAGAAGGATATCACGGCTAATATAGCACGAAAAATTGATAAAGAGCGTGGGGGATCTGCAAAAATCCTCATCATGAAGGAAAAAAGAGAGTATGGATCATTTTTATCTATGATGGATAGCTTCAGGAAGGGTTTGATTCCGGGAAAGAGTGTAGAGAGAAGACCTGAGTTTGTGTTTGATACCCCTCCAGAAAGTATCGTATCAATAGGACTCGATGGTACACTTGAAAAACGAGAAGATAGCACTGAAACAAAAATCAAAAATTGGCTACAACAAATTCACGATTATCGAGGCCCATGGACTGATTTAGAAGAAGAAAAACCAGCTCAAGCAGCTAGTTTCGTTAGACTTGATACGACATCAGATAGTGTTGAAATCAAGGAAGATATCGAATTAGAAGAGGAATCGTATATAGAGGAAGATATCGAACAAGAAGATGAATCAGATTTTAAAACTCACATAAGGGAAGCAGCGTATTTTCTTTCCCTGAAGAAATATTCTTATGATGATCTCTGCTGGTTACTTGCAGAAAAGATTCAAAAAATGAGTCTTAAAATGCCTTCTATTGAAGATATTAAGAGAAAAGCAGAAGATGTATTCCGTTCCTCTTGTAGTTATGATGAATTATGCTGGTTAAATGCGGAAATGGATCATCTAATCGAAAAAAACTATCTTGAGTAATGACGGGAAGGAGAAATAATGCCAATATTAGGAATTGATTATGAAAAATGCACAAATTGTAAAAACTGCTTATATTCATGCTATTATATAAGATATGACAGGCAAAATGATAGAGTCAACTTTGAAGACCCCTATAATTTCTGTAACTTGTGTGGACACTGTATTGGGAAATGCCCTGTTAATGCAATTTCTTTTAAAGATTTTGGAGAGACAATTGAATTCGGGAAAGGTACGAAAGTTTATGATTTAATTCCTTATGATACATTGCATAAATTTATGAGCGGGAAGAGATCTATAAGACTGTATAAAGCGACGAAAGTTCCACGAGAAGTTATGAAAAAGATTGTTGCGACCATGAGTTATGCTGCTACAGGGGGAAATGTTCGTAGACTGAAATGCCTTATAGTCTCTGATGATGAAAAAATAAAAACACTATCAGATCTTATCATTGATGAAATGCTCTCAGATCCAGCAACAACTGAGATATATAAGCAAGGTTTAAAACTCATGAGAGAACGAGGTAGAGATCCTGTTTTTTATAAAGCACCACATTTAATTATTCTTTATTCAAATTATGATTTTGATGCCATGAACTCCACAATCGCTCTTACTCAGGGGATGCTTAGTGCTCAATCGTTAGGATTAGGATCATGCTGGATTGGGATGGCACATTTGTTTTTAAATAATAAGAAGCAAGTTAAGAAAGATCTTCTTGGTATCGAGGATAGAGTGTGGGGTGTTATCATTTTAGGATATCCTGCTGTAAAGTTTTATAGAATTCCTCCTCGACCCCTAATGGAAACTAGAGGATTAGAAGAATTGAAATAGATAAAAATGAAATTTATTTAAATTTTTATTTAGTTTAACCACAACAGGTGTTACCTTGTGGATTTTTTAAACGAGCTCGAGCATCCCATAGGCATCCACATCCTTTACGTTCCTGTAAAAGAATCGCCATAGCAGGACAATTCCTCTTGCAAGCACTACATTCGGTACATCTCTCAGGTTCTAAAATCTCGAATTTTCCATTATTATCTGGTTGAGGGATACCGAATGGACATACTTCACCGCAAACTCCACATCCTGTACAGAGATCGGGAGATATTGATATTTTTGGGAGATTTATTGTAATACTTATCGATGCTGGTTTTAGGGTTATACTAAGCACATCCTTTTTTTTTTTCTCTAAGTAAATTTTAGTTTTGATCTTATTTATGTTATATGATTATCTAAAATAAAACAAGTCCGACAGCAACAAGAATGATTCCGATGATGAGCATGGGAAGGTGAATTTTTCTGAAAGTCGGATATTCTTCTTGAATCTCAGCGGGGCTAGTAATCATCGAATATCCACTAAAGCTCATTGTAGAGAAAAATGCAAGCCAGAAGAAAAAACAGATATTCAATAGAATAAGTAGAAAAGATTGATGAAGTATCCAAGTTATCCCACTCAGCAAAACAATATTCATTATTCCAAAAAAGATTCCTTTTATAATAAACTTCCTCGTAAACTTCGTTAGAGGGAAAAGAAAAGCTATTAACCCATTGGCAATTATGATCCACATCCAAATTTCACCGATTCTCCACGATTTACCAAACCAGAATGGTGTTACCAAGCCCAATCCTAACAGAAGTATTAGTAAAGCGAGTGTTGGCCATAGAAAGATTTTTCTCAATAAGAAAGTTGTATGGGTCATAAATGCTCTTAATCGGTGAAATGATGTAAATTTAGCAAGTTTCCATTTGTCTGGTTTCTTTGCAGGTCGTGTTTTTATAAATTCTGGTAGAAATTTTGCCCACACAGGCCCAAATAAGATATTAAAAGGAAATGAGGGGGATTCACTCTTAATCAATGGAGCAGCAACACCCCCCGCTGCGAGTTGGGGAAGAATCAACGTTTTTCGAGTTGTAATTTTATCAATCCCGGTTGCTTCAACTGCTTCAATTAATTGCTTATTTCCAAAATCATCTCCTCTGGCAGCGCACCAGACATTAATACCCCTCGAATCCACGCATAATACCCATGCATCGAGGTCTTTGAGTGCCCTCATAACTTTAATATAAGTAAATAGATAATTAGCGGTTACTATAATAGGAGATTTCTCATCAGGTTTACCAGACTTGTAAATTCCTGGTTCAATAGGGACGAGATCTGTTTGTCCTGTAAACATACATCTATAAATTTGCATTTGTGAAAGAAATCCCTTGAATTTTCTCTGTGGGGGACAATAGTATCCCGGTTCTTTATCTTCTTCAATATCTCGTTTTACTAGTTCAAGAGCTTTAATTGAACCATGACTCCAATTTCTTTCCTCCACAACATCAAATCCTATAGGTGCTAAGTAATTAAAAAACCACTTTACAACAGATGTTGTTGGGAGTCTTAGTCTTCTTAGTTTTATCCTATACCACCATCTTTTTAATTTGAAGCTTAATCTCCAGAATCCTGAAGGAATAAACTCCGCGGCAAGCAGTAATTTCCCTCCCGATTTAAGCATTTTCCATGCCGTTCTTAGAAAAATTTGTTGCTCAAATGGTCTTAGCTCCGAAAGCATAAACGTACTAACAATAATGTCCTTCGATTTATCCTCTATAGATAAATCTTTAACAGTTCCCATTTGATAGACTAGTTCAACCTCTTTTTCTGAAGGGTAATTTTTCATAGCAGCGTTAATCATTTGAAAATTTTTATCGATTGCTAAGATTCTATTCCCTTCTAAGGCCATCTTAACCGCGAGTGTTCCGGTACCACAACCAACTTCTAAAATAGAATGATTTGTCCCAATTCGGTCAATTACCCACTCTTTAACTTCATTATTTACACCTTTAGTTAATGCGGTAAAATTTTCATCGTATGTCTCTGGTTCAAGTTCCAACTTACGCATAAAGGTTACAGCGATAGTGATCACTTCTTCTTAACAAATTTTCAGGTTAATTTTAGAAATGATATATTCTATTAGAAAATTTCTTGAAAAAATGAGAAAAATTGGACTATTCAATATTTTTAAATACTTGTATATCTTAAAATAGTTGTTAGACTATATTAATAGGTAATTATAATGGGAGAAAGTGAAGATACTAAAGAAGAAATTTTTTGGAAAAATAAGATAAAACAGCATTGGAAAGTTTTAGCTGTTGTAATTGCTGCGGGAATATTAATTATAACGGGGCTTATCGTAGTGGGTATTTGGTTCATAGAAAGCTCTCCTATCGGATCTTTTGGTTCTGCGACTTTAGGACAATGGAGCTTAGACATGATTGTTGCCTTTGCAATTTTACTATTCCTCTGGGAATTATTAATTGTAGGTGTTCCAACGTGCCTATTCTTTGGAGTAGGAGGATATCTATGGTGGCGAAGATTACCTGAAGAAGAAAAACAAGAGATAAAAGGGCGAGATAAAGGGAAGAAAAAACATACAAAAGAAAAAGTCGGTGGCAGTGGAGGTGGAGGGCTTCTAATGTTTATTGCTTTCTGTCTCTATCATATAATAATGGGAAATTATTACACTGCTATTGGCCTTTACTCTTATTCATTCTGGATTTACTCCTATCTTTGGACAATAGCATGGATGGCAATAGTACTAGGAGGTCTTGCCATTATTATCCTTACCATAGTATATTTTGCAGTATGGAGAAAGAAAAAAGAGTAATTAAAATCTAATTTTTTTTTTATATTTTTGGTTGAAATACTTTTTTGTCTATTAAATCTAAGAGAATTTCAGCATCTTTTATTTGAAAACCCTTTTTAGTGTAGAGCATATAAGAAACAAAGAAGTAATCGGTGTTCTTCATTTTCATAATATCTTTTGCTCGGTTAATCATCGCTTTCTCATCTGAAGAAAGTTTTATATCTTGGGGATTCAGTTCCAGAGGGTAAATTAGAGTTGTTTCAAGGTGTTTATTAAGTAGTACCTTAATATCTTGGAATTTATCAATGTTTCCAGTGAAATGTGCTAAATCTTCGCCATATTGTTCATCAATGTCGTATGATAATTCTTTAACTGAATCCAAAAAATCTTGGGAAGGGTTTTCTTTCATTATAAGTAAAATCCTAAAATTTTTAAATTCAGACATTATAATTTTGGACTCTTGGTATTCTAATTTTATTGTCTGGGATTGTTCATTAGCTCCAGTTAATTCTATACCAAAATTTCGTATAGCCTCTAAAAAGCCGGTAATAAGGGCTGCATCATCTATACCCTCTCCTGCTATCATCTGCTCATAAATGTTTAAACCAGTTCGTTTTTCAATGATAATAAAATATTCTAAGTTTACTACGTCCATGTATTTGTTGTATATTTTCTTCCTCATTTCCTCATGAATTCTTTTCGATCGTTTTGCGATTTTATAAGATGAAATACTTACAGCTGTTATAATACTTATCCCAACAATAATTATGAGAATATATATAGGATCTAAAGAAAACGGAACATTTACTTGGAACTCCTGAGTTTCAATACCAGCATTCTTCCCATCAAACCAGTAAACATAAGCTTTGTAAACTCCCTCGTTTGGATTCGCTGATAATGTATAGGAAAAGATTATTTCGTCAGAGGTAACTTGAGTAATAGAATGAGTCTCATTATATTGTGTGAAGCCTAAGGAGTTTATTAACACATAAGTTAGGTTTCCGGGGTTAACTGGGGGCAAAACGGAGAAAGCTAATTCTTGATATGGTTGAAATGTAGTTTTTGGGATATTTAAAGATAACCCCACATTAGGTGAGTTAGCGAAAATTTCCCATGTTGCCCCAGATAATATTGTACTATTAAGGATTAAAATATAATAATCGATTGTGTTTATAATAACTTCTGAAGTAACATTAAATCCATTCCGCATGATTGAAAAATTATACCATAAATTAGGATAGGTAAACCTTACTGAATAATTGGAATAGATTGGTTCAATATTCGGAGTTAATACCCAACTATTGGCAGAATTTTCCTTAATTATTATTTGCCCTTCAGAGGAAATGGTATTTTGAATATTAATTAAATAGCTTATATTGAAGATTAAACCAATAGAGCGATTAGTAATAATATCAAATTTTAATAAATTCCCATCTGGGATGAGCGTTTCATTTATTAAGAGATGTCCAGTTCCCTCGGCTACTCCATCTAAAATAGCGTATGGAGAATCATTAAAGACAGCAGTCATATTAATATCTTCAGGATTAAAAGAACGATTAACTCTTTGAACTAATTTGTATAAAAAGGGTTTCCCTACCGTTTCCTCAGACCAAGTGCCATCGTATACTGCGGTATGTAATTCAGGATTAATTGTACTGCTATCGTTATAAAACCAGTTATATGTTGATTTATCAGCGGGGAAGGTCAGTTCAGATCCATTTATTACTAAATAGTAATTTCCTGTGGGGAGAAAAACTTCATTTTCAAAAGTCTGTAGGTGCCACCCGGGTGTAGAAATATTTATCATCGTACTTCCTAATACATTTTCATCTGGAGAATTGGTACCCCCATCATATCCTTGTACCTGCACATAAACGGGTTTGACTTGAATTCCTGTCATATACCCGTAGATATAAACTCCGAATATTATTGTAGGTTCGGTAACATTGATTTCTACCCCGTACCCTTGCTTCCCTTTAGAATCTATTATTTGAATTGATTGCCCCTTTTCTTCAACAGAAATAATTTCCTGTCCAAGCTTAATGTCACTAAAATTTACCCATAGATTAGTTAAATTCCATGTTTCTGAAGGTAAAGGTATTTCAATGGAATTAATACTCTCATTTAAGCTAAAAACCTCTGAATATTCAACCATATCAAATTTTGCAGGAATTGGCGCTATATCGTTATTTCCTTGAGCTTGAGTAAAAACTATTTTCTGAGTAAGGTTTATTAGAAATATTGAAAATAAGAGGAAAATTATTATAGAAAAAGTTCGAAATTGATTTTTCATTTTAGAATTAATAAAAACATTCTAATTTAAATTTGTGGAGGATCTACTTGTGCGTTATAATGACTTGAACTAAGATAGGTAACGTTTATGATTTTTAAGTATTTTTACGTTAAAGAAACGATGCTCTTTTTTTTCCTTACTCTCTGTTTTCTTTACTCTCTCTTTCTCTTTCTTCTCTCTCATCTCTTTTCTCTTCTTCTTTTCTTCTCCTTTCTCTTCTCTCCTCTCTTTTCTCTCTGTCATCCTCTGCTAATTTAAAGATTTCCTTGTCGATTAAGTTTAAAAAGCTTTCTACATCTTTAGGGCTACACTCTTGTTCGGGTAGTAAGGAATGGGCGTAAAAATAATCTTTATTTTCAGTTTTCATTAAATGCACTGCTTTATTCACTAATTCTCTTTCATTTTGCCCAATTCTGACGTTGCTAAATTTATCTATTTCTGAGAGTTTTAACGGATAAATAAAGTGGGGATTTACATGCCGTTTAAGTAAATCCTCAATACCTTTAAAAGGAGCAATATCTCCATTAAATTCATCAATATCATCACCGTAATTCTTGTAAATATCATATGCTAATTCTTCGATTGAGTATAAGAAAAACCTAGACGGGCTTTCCTTCATTAATAACATCAATCGAAGATTTACGAATTCACTCATTAAAATAATTGAACCTCTATATTCTAGCCTTATTGTTTGAGATCTATCTTCCACCCTCATAAGTTCAATCCCAAAAGTGTGAATTGCTTGTAGAAACCCAGATATGAGTTCAGCATCAATTTCTCTTCCCGAAAAATTTTGTGTGTAAACATTTAGTCCCGATTTCTTGTCGGTGACCATCATATAATCAAGATTGAGGGCATCAATACATTCACTAGTAGTCTTTTGTTCTTTTTCAATACGTTTCGCACTCATTTTCTTATATGTGCGATATGATACTACACTTATTACTGAAAGTCCGACACTAACACCTGCTACAATAAGAATTATCACCCATGCTGGTAAAGGAGGGGGAGGAGGGGGAGGAATTTTCTCCACCTCAAATTGCTCACTCTTAAATCCTGCATCTGTATTATTATTCCAATAAATTTTGGCAATATATATGCCTTCAATTGCAGTGCTAGGGATAGGATATTGAAAGAGGGTTTCCGCAGAAACGACTGCTTTTACTGTTTTATTATCTTCAAAGCCATTGGGATTAATTAACGCAAAAGTTAAATTTCCCTCAATTATAGGGGCATAAACATAGAATTGCAGTATTTCTTCGGTAAGCCATTCCTTATCGGGGAAATATAATGTAAAATTTATATTTGGAGATGTAGCTGTAACCCTCCAAGTTGCTCCGTCCAAGATGGTGCTATTAGGGAGAAAAATTTTATTACTTAATTCATCCAGGATGATATCCGAATTCAGGTTATCCCAAGTTAGACCAGTTTTTCGAAAAACTGTTATGTTTTGCCAACTCGAGGGATATGAAAACTCTACAGAATAATTTTTAAATGATCTCTGAATATCGGGTTCTAAGCTCCATTCAATTTCAGAACTCCCATTAATAAAAGCACTTGCGGGAGTATTATAAGAGTTTTGTAGCTTTAAATTAAAACTAGTATTAAAAATTAAGTTATGTGGTTTATTATGATGAATAGGGACGGTAAAATTTTCTGCTTGGACAGAAAAAGTTAGATTTGCATTCAAACTGCCAGAACCAAAAGCTATTCCATTTGAAATTGGATAATTAGTCTCACCAATCTGAGCAGTCATATTAATCTCGTCTGGATAAAATTCGGTAAGAATTTTTTGGTCTAGTTTATATAGGAAAGGTTCTCCAGTAATCCCATTTGTCCAAAAACCTCCGAGATGGACCCAAGTATAAAAATTTGGATTTTTTGGATTAATATCATTATATCCCCAGTAATACTTTGCTGCATCTGAGGGGAGCATTTCTGAGCCATTGATGACTAAATAATAATAACCCACTTGAAGGGAAATTGGACTGGAAAAATTCTGAATATGCCATGTTGATTCACTTGTTATATTAATTAAAGTAGAACCATATATTGTATTATTAGGTTGATCAGAAACGCTATCATATCCATTTATTTGTACGTAAATGTCTGTTGTTGTAGCTGTCTTAGCAACAAGTCCATAAATGTGAGCACCATAAATTTCTGTTGGTTCAGTGACATTTATTTGAACTGCATATGCTTTTTCTTGTTTATCTAAAGGTTTAGTAGGACCGCGAACCTCATCCTCTATTCCATAAATATTTCTCTTAAATTTGATATCTGTAAAATTAAGTTCAATATTAGTCAAATTCCATGTATCTGGAGGAATTGTAAATTCTAGATTACTCGTATTTAATATTTGTCCTTGCTGTTCCCCGAATTCTATGAAATTAAAGGCAGAATAAAAACAGTTTTGACCATTCATGATTTGATGTTTTTAAAGGATATTAACAGGTATGTATTATCTAAATTCCTTTATTATGAATTATTTGTCATTCAGAGCCTAAGGTCTGCTGACAGCATTATTGCAGTTTCTGATACTACGAAAAAAGGCATTGAGAAGATCCGGCAGGGAGGGATAATAACCATATCTCCTGCTGCTGATGAAAAATTCAGACCCATGAAATTGAAAAAAGAAGACTATATTATTATGTTTTCAACAATTGAGCCCGGCAAGAATATTGAATTTGCCATTGAAAACCTGAAAGAATACAGGCTGGTTATTATAGGTAGGCTGGGGTGGAAATACAGGAAATTTAAGCGCCTTTTGAAAAAAAATGAAAATGTAGAATATCTTGGGCGCGCGGATGATAAGACGCTTGTTGAAAGAATTAACC
>Ga0209536_100007766_pt1 | contig 16232 bp, 18 predicted proteins | sample DeeMarSeWOR28_12_FD_187461 | JGI IMG/M metagenome (GOLD analysis project Ga0209536, IMG submission 187461) | Marine sediment microbial communities from White Oak River estuary, North Carolina - WOR-2-8_12 (SPAdes) (version 2) | ecosystem: Environmental > Aquatic > Marine > Intertidal zone >...
GGGAGGACCCGGCGGTGCCGCGCAACGTCATAGAGCCGTCAGTTTCAGCTGACTACGGCAGCGGTAGCAGGCGTTTGTGTCGTGGTGGTGTGGATTTCCGCAGGAGTAGATCACCCTCGCTGCGGTGACATCAGGGGGTTAGTGTAACAGAGGGTCAATGACCCCTGCGAAGAGATGGATGCGGGCCCAGTCGGATGACAAGCGGGAGAACGGGACGCATTACGGGAAGGCGCCCCGGACCGCTGAGTCTACGTCTCGTGATAGACCGGCTCGCCCATATCAGCAAACGCGAAGTTGTAGAACACGTTGTGTCCGTTGTAGTCCATCACTCTCAGATCATCGGTCTGACTCAGGTCGCCCATCACTACTGCATAGTGGTTGCCGTACTTCTGCTTCACCTTGTCGACCGGAACCTCGCGCGCCACGAACTTCTTAACGCCCTTGGCTTCCATCTTGGTGAGGAACTCCGGTTGCGTGAAGCTCTCGTAGGTGGTGAGAATGAGAATGGGACCGGAGCCTGTGAAAAAGATCCCGGCTTTCATCGTAGCCACCTCCGTTGCAGGTCGTTTCCCCGCTGAAACGGTGCTAGTAATCTCGATTGCCCCACCTTAAGTATCGCCAAAGTACGCGGCGGGTCCATACCTCACCGTTGGCATCATTGGGTCGCAGTCCAAAGGAGTCGATCCGCGGCCCTAAGTCGCCGACGGTCTGTGTGGGACCGTGGGGCTTGGAGCGGTAAAACGGACACTCCGGTGCGTCACAGAGCCTGTACCGGAGGCTGCATGTGAGATTGGCAGGGAAGTGGCGCTTCTATGGTGGAGCGGTTCGGAGTGTTAAGCTGCCTCGTATACCGTTGTGACTTGAGCTCTGGCATCACGCAAGGCCGCCACCACCTGCGGGTCGAATTGACACCCAGCGCCTTCCTGCAGGATCTCCATGGCTTGCCAGTGGTGACGTCCGGCCCGGTAGGGCCGGTCGCTGACGATGGCATCGTATGCGTCGGCCACGGCAAGGATGCGGGCACCTATAGGGATCGCCTCTCTGCCATCGTCGTAGCGACGATGGTGGTCCAGCACTATGGGAATGGCGTCCTGCAGCACGGTACCGGCAGTGAGGAGAAGCTGGGCACCCAGTTGTGTATGGCTGTCCACTTTCTCCTTTTCTTGGGGATCCAGTTCCGTCGCCCGCTGAATCAGTTCGATGACCTCGATCTTGCCGATGTCGTGCAACAACGCTGCAATCCGGACGTTCTGCACGGCCTCGATCGGCAGGCCGAGACGGATCGCCAGCTCGGTTGACACGGCGGCGACACGCTCCGAGTGGCTCTTGGTGTATGCATCGGCCGATTCGAGGTACTTGGTCAGGATCGAGATGATCCCTACATACGCTTCCTGCAGCTGAGCCAGGTGGATTTGATTCTTCTCCTGCAGTCGACCCACGATCGCGCCGGTGAGTACCAGAAAACTCGACCAGATGAGGAGGTTCCAGAAGCCGAATCCTGCTGTCGACTCCGCCAGGCCGGCCCCCCGCATCAGCGTCACATAGACGACGAAACCAGTAGCCAAGAGCGCAGCCAACATTGCCTGCTTCGTTCCCAGGTGGAAGCCGGCCAGCAATACTGGGATGAAGTAGAACAACAGAAAAGCAAACTTGTGAACGACGAAGAAGTTGATGAACAACAAGCTGCTCAACAACACGAGTACAAGGGCGGCTTCAAAGTGCTCGAACAATGCCCTCTTGAGCTTGAACAACCAATCGTTCTCGCGTTGCGATGCGACAACCCCGGGTTCCAATTCGCGGATGCCGGGATCCGGATGAGGGGGCGTCGGCTGTGTGGCCAGAAGCGTGCCGAGCTCCTGAGATTGCATCTCGTGTGCATGCTGCATGGTGTCTCGCGCTCGAATCCCGTTGCAGGTCAGTGTCAAAGATACGGAGGACGCTCATGACTACGTGTGAGCTTTGTCACCGAGAGCGCGAACGCTCTAGACGGGACGAGGTCGTTCCTCAAGGGCGCGTGAAGAAGACGACGAGTCTGGGACGGTGGCTGACTTCATCATGCTCGCGCGAGTCGAATCGTTTCGCGGTGACCGGCATGCTCTCGTCACCGATCAAGATCCAACCGAGGTTGCTCACGGGATTGTCGAGCCAGCCCTGAATGTCAGAGGCCAGCGCGGCCGTAGATCCCCAACTGTAGAAGCCTGTCGCTTGAACGACGGTGCTGGCGCTGGCAGCGGCAATGAAGTCACCGCCGGGGTCTTTCCAACGATTCGTGTCGAAGAAACTGTGCACCCAGGTGGCGTCGCCGGCAGAGCGGGCGTTCCATCACCCTCGGCGCCGGCGGCATCCGAGCCAGCTTCCCCCGAGTCGGTTGTGAGACGGTGCAGACCTACGGTCGTGGGCCCCGCGACGGTTCGGCTCATGTGCAGGGTCAGAACCGCGCTGTCGACGGTCGCACCGGCTGGAATCGCGCCGCCGGCAACAGTGAACTGAAGCACCGCTCTCCTGATGCCCGGCTGGTTGGTCACGCCGCTGAACAGGAACTGGCCCGCTCCGTTGCTCAGGGCGCCGGCCGAGTCTTCAAACAGCGTGTTGTCCTTGGCGGGCTCCAGCGTGACGGTCGAACCGCTGTCGGCGTTGTCCGGTCGAGGTTCCGCAGGGTTTTCGCCGTCGCACGCCAAGAACAGAGTGAATGGGATTGCCAGTAGTGTAATTCTCCCGAGCATGCTCGCTTTGGTCTCCAGGGTTGTCCAGCGTTGGTGATTTACCGGATGCCCCACGGGCGGCCTCACGGTGGCCGTGTGGCGGGTTGGAAGCTGTGCTGCCGGTCACATATATACCCGGTCGCGATGCCTATCCTTCTCGGAGATGCTGCTTCCAGCTCTTCCGGTTCCCCGTCCTACTGCTCATCCTTATGCTGGTGCTAGTAGGTGCCGGTGTCGGTCGATGAAACCATATCTCAAGCTTCAAGGTCGTGAGACCGAGGTCGCGCTGAAGGTCCGTCGTCGGGCCGCAGCTGGCTCGTTTCTGGGCGTTGTGCTCATCGGGATCGGCGTTCTTGTGCTGTTCGGTTGCAGCACCAACGCCGAGCGCTCCGCGACCAGGGACGGTGCGACCGCCAGCATTACACCAGGGGACACGATGCGCATTCACTTCGAACGAACGGGCGGTTTTGCCGGTCTGCAGCTAGCGGTCGACATCACAACCGACACGTTGTCTCAGGATGACCAGCGGCGCCTGCAGCAACTCGTTGAAGAAGCGGACTTCTTCACACTGCCGGCAGAGTTGCGTGACACCAGTTTGGCCAGGGATGAGTTCGTCTACGAGGTGACGGTCGAGGTGGCCGGCCGGCGCCACACCGTGGCGACGACCGAAAGCGCCGCCGGATCCATGCAACCGTTGCTGGAGTGGCTGACTCGGGCGGCGCGCCGGAGGACCTGATTGCGCTCGACTCGCAGCGGCCGTCGCCTGAGTGACGTTGCACTCCCCATGGAGCCATGCCTGACCCCGCCCCCCTGACGTAGACGGAGAAAGGAGTTTCCATGCCGTACCGTCGCCCATTGCACTGCATCGTGCCACCACATATGCTCGAGGCCATTGCCGAGCGTGGCACGGCGCGCCAACAGGAGATCGCGCGAGCCAACATTGCCACCTCGGACCAGATCAGGACCGAGCGACTAGCGGTAACCGCACGGGCAATCTTGGCGGCCCAGCCTGGTGCGAAGGAAAGGGTCGTCCACACCGCCAACTTCGGAACGAGCCTGCCGGGCCAACGGGTGCGGGGCGAGGGCGAGCCACCCAGTGGCGACGCGGCCGTGGATGAAGCTTATGACGGCTCCGGTGACACCTACGACCTGTACCAGCAGATCTACGGTAGAGACTCGATCGACGGCGCGAACATGCGTCTCGATTCCACGGTACACTATCGCCAGAGTTACGACAACGCGTTCTGGAACGGACAGCAAATGGTTTACGGCGACGGCGACGAAGACATGCCGGAGGACGAGCGCTTGTTCAACCGGTTCACGAAATCTCTGGACGTCATCGCCCACGAATTGACGCACGGCGTGACGCAGTTCACGGCCAACCTGGTGTACCGCAACCAGTCAGGCGCTCTAAACGAGCACTTTTCCGACGTGTTCGGGTCGTTAGTCAGACAGTGGAAGCTCGATCAGACTGCAGACCAGGCAGATTGGCTGATCGGTGCCGATCTTTTTACCGCCAATGTCAACGGCGATGGCATTCGCTCGATGAAGGAGCCCGGTACTGCTTACGATGATCCGGTGTTGGGCCGGGACCCACAGCCCGGGCACATGGACGACTACGTAAACACGACGCAGGACAACGGTGGCGTCCACATCAACTCGGGGATTCCCAACCGTGCGTTCTATGTGGTGGCTACTGGGATTGGCGGGCGGGCCTGGGAGAAGGCCGGTTTGATCTGGTATAGGACGCTGACAGACGGCCAGCTCAGCGCTCAAGCCGAGTTCCAAACGGCAGCCGACCGCACGTTTGCGATCGCCGGTGACCTGTACGGTGCCAACAGCTTGGAGCAACAGGCAGTCGAGGCAGGTTGGGGAGCCGTTGGTATCACGCTGGGGAGCGAGACACCGACGCCCACGCCCACTCCGGGCCCGGGATGCCTGTTGTCTGCCTTGACGCTGGGTCTGTTTCGCTAGCGCGAGCCGCGGATCGATCTCGATGCCGCTGCGCAGTGCACTCTACGGCGCGGATCCCGTGATAATACTCAAGAGACTGCGTGATAGCCGGGGTGCCCGGCGAAGGCACGCCGCTGGACGGTGCGGCGTGGGGCACCGGTGCGGCGCTCGGGACCGATGTAGTTCGGGTCCTGGGCCACGCGCCGGTCGCCGGTCCGGGCGGTCATCGTGTCGCGGAAGCCGAGGTACGCCATGAGGAAGGCGACCGGGCTCACGATCAGATAGACGACTAGGGCTACGATCGCCATCAGCCGGCGCATGGGCGCCAGCTTGCGAATCGTCCGTGGCCAGGTTCGCTTGCGCACGTCCGCCAGCCACCACAGGTAACCCAAGACCACCAGCCCCACCAACTCGGCTGCTAGTACACCGCTCAACAGGTCCACGCTGGCAAGCGACCATATGTGCACCGCAACATCGCGAAACCACTCCAACGTGAGGAACTGCGCAACATCGTTGCGCACAGACCACACAGCCGTGGCTGCTGCGAGCGCGACAACATAGAGGCCCGCAAGTAGATAAAGTGCTCGTCTCGGTCGCTTTTTCATAGGCAGATTGGGTGCGTGACGCCTAATTAACGACTCGCAGCGCGCGGGCACAAGATGCTCGATGCTGCCCTCGAAAGGAACTCTCCTGCTAGCTTCGTTCCGGCAAGATCCGCAAGCCCACGCGGAAAGGTAGGTCCACTCGTACTACTGGCTGACCTCATTCAAATAGAAGCGATGCAGCACGCCCGCGATCTCATTGGCTGCCAGATTGAGCGATGCTCCGAGGCTGTCGAGCCATTCCTCCGTCTTATCGGCGTACAGCCTGTTCATCGACTCGGATCCCAGTATGTCACCTTGGCCCTCTGAGGTGGCCTTCGCGATTCTGGTGACAGCGGTGTAGGGGCGGCGCCGGACCAGGTCGCCAGCTTCGACGTAGGGATCGAACACCGCCGCCGTAAAGTCGCTCGTGTGTCGTTTCATCCAGCGCGAGTATGCCAATCGCTGTTTCTCGTTGGGATAGGCATGGCCATGCTGGCCCACATCTCCGATGTAATGAGCCATTGCACCCAAGTAGTACGCCGCCGCGGCCAGATCACCGTCGGCGAATGCGTCCACGGCGTTGTCGTATTCCTGTTGCGCGCGCATCCCTGCGCGATTGACTATCGTCTCTGTAGAGTCGTCACCCCGCGGGCCCGTCATGCCGAGCCGATCACCGTAGCCGGTATTGGGAGCGCCGCAAGCCACGGGGATGTTGGTGTGCTCGGGAGCCTCGGTTCCCAGGAGATACACGTTGCGGTAGGGGTCGAGCCAAGCTCTCTCCTCTGGTGGCAGCAGTGCACGTGCCTGATCGGCAATCCAGTCATGGATCGAATAGGACGGGCTGCTGCATTCGCTCGGCTGCCTCGTGTAGGCGATGCCACGCGGCCCGCCACTCCAAGCCTCCAGGCTCACGGCGATGACAACGAGTAGGAGGAGTGTGGAGAATCTCATTGGCTACCTCGGGATGTGCACCACCACCATGGTTCAGCAGGCTCCAAGGCGACCATAAATGCTGAGGTCCGGTACCGGAATCCGCAAGGTCGCCGCATCCAAACCTGGTCCCAGCGACTCTAGCATCGGTCCGGCTCATACGGCGCCGAAAGTCCGGAGGCTGACAAGTCCCTGGCAATCCGGTGACTTCGCTCACAGCCGAATGTGGAGCGCAACCCACACTATGACAGGGTCGGACTTGAACCACCGGGTACGGCCGAGGTCACCGCACTGGAGGACCCCACCGAACCGGCGCAACACTGAGGAGAAGCCCAATGGCGTCGTTTCTGAAGTCTCTGATGGGGAATGGGCCTGCTGAAGAGGCACTGTCGCAACACGCTCAGGAGATCATAGCACGCATGGAGCGGGAGCGAACTGCGCTGGAGGAGGCGACGCAGAAGGCCGAGCAAGCCGCCGTCCGACTGACGGAACTGGCCCAGCCCGTCGCGGAGGTCGATCAGAAGATCTCGGAGGCTGCCGCCCGTATTGGCAAAGTCCACGACGAGGTTCAGGGCATCGAGGGCTATGTCTCCCAGATCGCTGCGCTGAAGCAGGACGCCGATGTGCTGTTCAAAGGCCAACGACGCTCGGAAACCCAGCTAGCGAAGGCCGCGGAAGACATCGAGCGCGTGCAGGCGGATGTGGCGGAACTGGCTCACAAGGCCGATATGGCTCTCTGCCTCAAGGACGATTTGGGTGAGTTCCTCGACCTGAAGACACCGTTCGAGGAGCTGCAGGGTCGGACCGAGGGCCTAGCACGGCATCTGGATCAGGTGGCAGACCGCGTCGCGCACATCGACCGGGAGCAGGAGCGGGTCGTCATGGCGCACGACCAGGTGGAGTCCAGGTTCAAGGCGGCCGAAGAGCGGTTCCAGCAGCTCCACACGGGCGTCGAGGCGGCCGAGGGAACGGTCGGCGAACTCAGGCAGGTGATGGCGGACTTGCAGCAGGTGGCGGACGGGACCGCCGACACCAAACGTCAACTGGTGACGCTCCAGGCGATTACGGACTCGGTGGGCCAGAAGATCGCCGCGATAGAGCAGCACCGTGAGTCGGTGGAACGGGCCACGCGGCAGGCCAACAACCTGAGCGAGCTGGTGCGCGGGATCGACGTGCAGGTGCGGAAGCAAGAGGAGAAGGCGCAGGTGATGCGTGATCTCCGGGCCGAAGTCGGGAAGCTGACCGTCCAACACGCCCAGTTCCTCAAGCAGGCGGAAGAGATCGGAACCAGGCAGCAGCGGGTGGTGGAGCTGGACCAAACGACGCGTGCTCGGCTGAACGCGCTGGAGTCTGAGCTCAAGGCCAGTGCCGACAGGATGGCCTTGGAACGCGATGGTATGGACTCCGTGGGTCAGCGCATCGTGGATCTGAGACGCGACCTGGCGAACTTCGAGGAGCGGTTCCAGAAGTTGGAAGACTCGACCAGGAGTCTGCCAGAGCTCCAGACAACCGTGACCGAAATGGCCAGCAGGCTGGCTGGCACGGCAGCGGAGATAGACCGGTTGGAAGAACAGGCGCAGCGGGTTCAGACGGTCAGAGCCGACATTAAACGGCTGGGAGACGGTGTGGTGACCGTCAGCAAGCGGCTCGAGGCTGTTGAAGAGGCGCAGCCCGGAGTCGAGTCAATGCTGAGTGATTTCAATGACCTGCGGCGAAGTCACGAGGTACTGCGCGATGCGTTGGATCAGGTACAGTTCGCCGCCAATGAGGTGCGGCGGTTCAGGGACGACCAGCACGATACGGAGCGGTGGCTGGCCGGCGTTCAGCAGTTGCTCAACGAGGTGCAGGCCAAGGCTAGGGAGCTGAACGGAGCCCGTCCGACGATAGAACTGGTACGTAAGGAGGTGGACAGGGTCACAACTGCGCTCGACTCCATCGAGGAGCGCGAGGAGTTCCTGGACGACCTCAAGAAGCGCCTCGCCGAGATCGGCACGATGGGAGCCGAGCTGGATGAGCGCAGCAAGGGTTTGATCTCTCGCATGAGTGGGGCCGACGATCGGCTCCAGGCGTTGGTGTCTCGGGCGGACGAGGCCGCCGCAGTGGAGAAGTCGGTCACCAGGGCGTTCACAGAACTGGAAGCATTGGAACAGCGCAGTGAGGAGTTCGGTGAATCGCTGGCGGCGTTGGAGGGACGTTCGCACGACCTGGAGTCTCTATCGCAGAGCATGGAGCAGCTGGGTCGCGAACTTGACAAGCGGCAAAGCGCTCTGGAGAAGTCCACCGAGCATCTCGAGCGGGCGTCGGAGCTGAGGCAGGAAGCGGCGGCGACGGCGCGGCAACTGGAGGAGCAGTCGCAGCAGTTCGCCAGTGCCCTCCAGAACACGGAACAGCGGGCTGCGGACCTGACGGATCTGGCGAACCAGCTCGAGGACCGTATGAACGGTCTGCGGTTCGCCGAGAAGCGGCTGGGTCAGTTCGAGGACAAGCTCTCCCAGTGGGGGCACACAGAGCAGCAGGTGACGCACGCGCTGGAACAGCTCACCGAGCGCCAATCGACCATCCAGACGATGCAGGCGGATATTCGCAGCTTGCTGCAAATGGCCGAGCGGACCGTGGAGGACGTGAGATCCATCAGCGCGGCACAGCAGGAGATTGCCACTGCGCGCGCCACTCTGGATGGTGCTCTGGAGCGGCTGCGGACTGCAGAGGAGAAGGCCAGCTCGCTGGAGGAACGGCAGCGGCAGATTGAGCGTGCCGAACAGCGGTTGGCCCGGGCAGAGGCGGTGACGCTGCAAGTACAGTCAACACTGGAGACTCTCCAGGGTCAGAAGGCCGTATTGGATCACGTGATGGACAAGGCCGGTTCGCTCACCTTCCAGCTCAAGCAGGCCGAGGCGTTGATCCAGACGATCCGGGAAGAACGGGATCTCACCAACAAGGTGCGGGCCGCAGTGGCCGAGGTGCGGGATGACGCTGGGGAGGCACGCGCTGGATAGAGTCTGCTGACGACTCGCGCAGAGCCGGGTCACGGGATACGGCGCAGCGGACTGGAGTAGCCCCGATGTCGGCAAGGCATTGGGGCTTGCTCTAAGTTTCACAGTATCATGTTTCATGATCCGTCGGTAGCAGCGCGCCTGCGCTTGGAGGTTTCGGGCCTTGGCAGATAAGGGGTCCGGCGGGCCTAAGCGCAGTGCCAAGACCGGAAAGCGACCGGTCGTCCGGCAGCAGCAATACGAGCTGTTCCCCCAGCACGACCGCTGCCCGGCCTGTGGCGGGAGGCTGACCACCAAGATCGACGGATTCGGCCGAGCCTACGAGCTGTGCGGTAAGTGCAAGCGCCGCACCTACTTGCAGCGCTAGCATTCCTGATTCACTAGCCAGACACTGCCCGGTCTTTGTGTTTGCGCCGCAACGCGGCTGTGGAGTTGCGGCTTGACGTGCAACTATACGGTTGCATATTTACTGCTGTGCCTGATGTGTTTGAAGCGGTTGCGGATCCCACGCGGCGCCGGATACTTGAGCATCTGAGGACTTCCGGGTGGCTTTCGGTCACCGAATTGACGCGGCCGCTACCGATGACTCGTCAGGCGGTGAGCAAGCATCTGAGCGTGCTCGAAGCCGCGGGGTTGATCGAGTATGAGTGGTGGGGACGAGAGCGGCGGCATCGTTTGAAGTCGGAACCACTGCGGGAGATGGACGATTGGCTCGCTCCCTACGCTGCTGCGTGGGATCGGCGGCTGGATCGCTTGCGTCGATACCTGATGGAGGACCTGAATGACCAGGACGATTGAGAGAAGGCTCGAGTTTGCTGCGCCGCCGGAGCGCGTGTGGCAGGCGATAGCCGATCCGGTCGAGATCGCGCGTTGGTTCGGGGACCGCGCCGAGCTGGATCTCCGCCCAGGGGGAGCGGGAAGGTTCAGCTGGGACAACCACGGTGACTTCGCCGTGCGAGTTGAGGTGGTCGAGCCACCGTATCGTCTGTCCTGGCGTTGGGCGCAGAAGCCTGGAACGGCAATCGAGGAGGGCGTATCGACTCTCGTGGAGTGGACGCTGGCCAAGCGGGCGGACGGCGGCACGATTCTCGAGCTGAGGGAGTCCGGTTTTGTCGCGGAAGAGCACTATGAGGGGAATACCACAGGGTGGACGTCCGAGCTCGGCGAACTAGAGGCGTTGCTGTCGACGCCACCTTCGATTTCGGATTGACCAACGTGCGCGGCGCCGAGAGCGGTGAGACATCGTTCAAGAGCCGACGCCTGTCGCTTGTGTTCGGAATCGAATACGCTTTCTGTGATCGAGGCGGATACTAGCCTGTGACCTGCGGACCTGACGAGTTCCTCGAGTCGAGTTCCATGGCACCAAGTGACAACCAGTCCAAGCCCGAAGGTTCCGCTCGCCGCCGGTCAGCATGGCGCGCGGTTGCCGTCGCAGTGGTCGCGCTACTCGCGTTGGCCTTTGTGGCGTTGCATATCCTGCTCCGGCTCGGTTGGGCCGAGCGACAGGTGCGGCGAGAGCTATCGCGCGCTGTCGCCGCAGCTTCGGCCGGAGAGTATGACATCGATTTCCGGGACCTGCGGTTCAGCCTCAGTCTCCAGAACGCATATATCACGGACCTAGCTGTGCTGCCGGCCACCCGGGCAGACACCGGAATAGTGGTTCGCAGGGCGTCCCTCGATGAGCTCCAGATCCGTGGTATCCACTGGTGGCGGACATTGTTGGGCGACCCTAGAGTCGATGAGGTCGTGATTCGCGCTCCCGACTTGGAACTGTCACTCGACTTGATTCGCCGTGGCGCCGACTCGGCGGCTGTTGTCTCCGCGACCACGTCTGATTCTGGGAGCGGCGTTTCTCTGGAACTGGGGACCGTCCGTCTCATCGGCGGTGCCATGACGCTGCGCGCTCAGACCGAGAACGGCCTGGTCGCGACGGTGCTCCGGGAAGTGGACCTGGAAGTCGAAGGGCCAGGTCGGAACTGGGTTGCCCCGCCAGGATACATTCTGGCAACCACCGATGTTTCCCTGGAAATCGGCTCGGCCCATGTTTCAGTCGACGATTCGCTGTATGCCTTGGAATTCGGCGCGATAACGGCATCGTCTGCAGATTCGACCGTGACGATCGGGTCGCTGCGGGCCGAACCGTTCCTCGACGACAGTGGATTTGCCGCACGCCTGACTTACCGGCAGGATCGCATCATTCTGGCGATGAGCGACGTCGCGCTGCGTTCGGTCGATTTTGGTGCTGCTCTGCGTGATGGTGCGATCAGGGCCAGCCGGGTCGTCGTTGACTCCTTCGGCATTGACGTGTTCAGCGATCACCGGATCGCACCTCGGCCTGCCTCAGGTCCCAAGCTCTTCCTGACCGAGCAGCTGAGAGATCTGACCAATCCGATTGCGATCGACACCATTGTGGTGATGCACGGTTCGATCATGTACGCCGAACGCGCAGCGGATGCAGAGCGTCCTGGTGTGATTCTGTTCGAGGACGCTACCGGGGTGATCACCAACTTCAGCAACGATCTCGAGCACACGACCTTGCTCACGCCCATGGTGGCTCGGATGGACGCCACTCTGTTTGGTGAAACGAGCGTTCACGCTGAGCTGGAGATCCCTCTGATGTCGCCCACTACCGACATGCGTTATGAGGCGAGTGCGGGTATGGTGAGCGCGAAGGCCGTCAACCAGATGACCGTCCCACTCGAGGGCCTGGAATTCACCAGCGGCGAGTTGGACACGCTTTATCTGGAAGGTGCTGTAACAAACGGCGCTGTTACCGGTGCGCTTCGAATGGAGTATCGTGATCTCGCGCTCCAGACGGTGGACAAGAATACGGGACAGCAGAACTTGGGACACGTATTGGCGACTCTGCTGGCAGATGCCTTGTTCGTCAGACGGGAGAACGTGTTTCGGCGTGGTCAGGCGCCGGTGCTGGGAGAGATCAGCTACGTGCGCCGCGATGGAGATACTCTGTGGGGCTTTCTCTGGTATGGAGTCCGGAGCGGGCTGCTTTCGGTCGTGATCCGCGGGAGGTAGCCGCCTCGGAGGGTGCAAGAACAACAATGGGTGCGATGGCGTATAGCCGGCTTGTCCGCTTTCGACACGGAACTCCGCCCATTTAGGACCGCCCATGTCTTCGACTCCGCACCGCAAACCGCATTGCTCGCCACCTGTGTCGCGAGCGTGGTCAGTCCATCTGGTGGGGCATCGGGCTGGACGTGACGTTTCCCGCGGAGTATTTGAACAAGCCAGGCTAGCTGAGCTGCGAGCGCGGCCATCCCGCGCTGGTCAACGAGTCAGGGCGTAACCTCTACGATTTCCAGTTCGAAGTTCAGCTGCTTGCCAGCCAGCGGATGGTTGCCGTCCAGCGTAACCGTATCCGCTTCTACAGCGGCAATCGTGAATGTGACCGGTCCGTCCGGAGTCTCGCCCTGGATTACCATGCCTGCCGACGGCTCGAGGTCCGGGGGCAACTGGGATCGGTCGATGACCGCCACTCTTTCGGCGCTGCGCGGGCCGTAGGCTTCTTCGGGCGGGATACACACACTCTTCTTGTCACCGGTACTCAGGCCTATCACTGCATTCTCGAACCCGGGGATCACCGATTGATGGCCGATGGTGAACTGGAGCGGCTCACGACCGGCTGACGAGTCGAACACCGTACCATCCTGGAGAGTACCCGTGTAATGCACCTTCACCGTGGCGCCCGTCTTGGCGGTGGTCATATCTTTCCCTTCGTTAAGAGTGAGAGTGAGAAGATGCTGTGATGGTGGTAGAGGAACGCGGTCGAGCAATCGTTGGCTGCCGAGGGGTGACCTAGCCCTAGGAGTCTAGCCCAGGGCATCTGGTCACTTGGTTCAGGTTCTCTTGGGGCTCTTCCGACGCCTCCGCGCGCTGGCCTCCTTCAACCGGCGAGCGAGGCTCGGCTTCACGAAGTAGCGCTTCTTACGGAGGTCCTTCAAGACGCCCGAGCGCTGCACCTTACGTCGAAACGCTTTGATAGCCCATTCGACGCGGTCGTCTTCACCCAAAATGATCTCGCTCACAAGCATCTCCGTTATGAGTTGGATGTGAACGGGCCGCCCGGAAATGGTGCGGCCCGTTAGTCGCATCAGCGCCGTACTGTCCTAGTTAACGACGGAAACGTTCTCGGCGGCCGGGCCCTTCTGGCCCTCAACGATATCGAATTCGACCTGCTCACCTTCACGGAGCGACTTGAAACCGCTGCCTTGGATCGCGGTGTGATGAACAAAACAATCCTTACCACCGTCCTCGCGTGTGATGAACCCGAATCCTTTGCTGTCGTTGAACCACTTGACGGTTCCCTTGGCACGCATTGCCGTACTCCCTCATGATGTTGATGTGGTCGGGGTGCGGGAAATGCCGTACCAACCGACTACAATTCCGCGGCTGACTGCCCCCGCGTTGGGCTGCCACGCGCTCGACGCGTGGCGCGTTGCAGGCTTACAAGAACGGGGGATCCGATCGTAGCCGGATCCCCCGTCAACGTTCGTCTTTTTCGAGCCTGCAATGGTGCCGCTCGAATCGAAGGAACAGTAGTCGGTTTGGGGCGCTGCGTCAAACTTCCGTTGCGCTGGTCGGCGAGTCCATCCCGTGCTGCGAGGACGCGGTTCAGTGCCAGATTGGGCCAACGGGACAGCTACCGCGCCCCCTCGAGCAGGCTACGCAGATCGTCGTTGGTCAGCGCACCGAGTCCGTCCTTGAAGTGATATGGGCCCTCGTGTACTGCAAACCTTTCCGAGATGAACTTGACCAACAGCACGTCGGCGCTGTTTGGTTCCGAATGCACCACCAGCCGAGCCTCCCACTCCACGCCTTCGGAATCAGCGAACCAGCGGATCGCCGGATCGGTCGCTAACACCGCGACCTCATCCAACGTGCTCACGGTCTGGCCCGGCTGAGGCCGGACATGCATTTTGGAGTGCGGCGATTCCGACATGACGAGTGAGAAGAGCTGATTCTGTGGACCGGCCCGCTTCTCCTCGGTCACCTCCCAGGTGTTGCCCTCGATCTCAACGGTTCCGCTCAACATAAGCGCGCCTTCTTTGTGACGTTTCAACGTGGAAAGTTACGGCTGGCTCGGTTGAAGTCGAGGACGCTGCGTCAGATCCAGCCGCGTGTGCAGACAGCCGCAGCGCGGAACTTATCGAGGGCCCATCACGTAGAGGTATCTACGACAACGGTCAGTCATAACAAGCAGCGTCTCAACAGCGTTCACGATTCCCGTGGGAAAGTTGGAGGAGCCGATGCCGTTTGGACGGAAATTCTGGGCAGGTATCCCAATAATCCTAGTCGTAGGTGCAATAATAGCAGTGACTTACGGCAAGAAGGGCAAAGAAAAGGTCGTGCGGATCATCGAGGCTCCGCGAGTGGTCAACACGGTGCGGGTCAAGGTCGACCGTCCCCCTCCGCCGCCGCTTGAGGGCTCTTTCGTGTCGCTCGTGGGCATTGGGGATGATGAGATTGCCTCCGAGGGCTTTACGCTGTCCGGTACCCATGAAGTACGCATCCTGGCGCTGGGGGAGGGTATCAGCGGCCAGATGTACGACTACGGGTGGATAGTCAACGCTGCAACCCACGAGACGGTTTGGCAGATGGATTATCACGAGACCGAACATGCGGGAGGGGGGCAGAAGAACCGGATGGTGGACGAAGTCGTGACTCTGGAACCCGGTAGCTACATGGTCTACTACGTGTCCGACGGTTCCCATTCCTGGGATGACTGGAATACCGGTGCTCCCATGAAGCAGGAAGCGTGGGGGATCTCTCTGCTGAGTGTCGACGGCACCGTAGACGGAACAGTCGTCGGTCGCTACGAAGTGTCGTCCGATCCGGCGATCCTGGCACAGCTCGTCGGGATCGGTGACGACGAGCGTCACAGCTATCGTTTCGCGTTGGAGGAGGAGACCAAGGTACGCGTCTATGCGCTGGGCGAGGGGGACGCGAGTGAGATGTACGACTTTGCGTGGATCGAGAACGCCGAGACGGGGCGTGCTGTATGGGAGATGACGTACCGCACTTCAGAGCACGCCGGCGGTGCGGATAAGAACAGGCTGTTCAATGACATCATCGTGCTGCCGCCTGGCGATTACGTCCTCCGTTATCAGAGCGACGGCTCGCATTCGGCGGACGATTGGAACAGCACGCCGCCCAACGATCCGGTCAACTACGGGGTTACGCTGACGAGGGCTGAGAGCTGACGCAAGATCGGTAGAGTTTCAAGCACATCAGAGGGCCGCTCCTCGGAGCGGCCCTCTGACGTACTTGCTCTGATCTGTGCAAGATCACGGCCCTGCGCCCGGTAGTCAACCTTGAGCCGCGAAGGTCCGCGGCCCTACTCCCACTCGATCGTGCCAGGCGGTTTGGACGTGATGTCCAGCGCCAATCCCCCGACACCCGGCAACGGCAGGATGGCCCGGCGCAGCTCGTCGAGCACAGGCTCGGGCAGATTGGCCGGCGACGCCGTCATGGCGCGCTGGGAGAGCACGGGCCGGACGACAACCAACTCGCCGCTTTTTTCGTCGAGCTGGATGGGCACCATCACCGTGGGGCATTGCCAGATCTCATGGTACAGGCCGTGGTGAGTCAGGGCCTGCATTACTATGTGGTCTGCCTCCCGCAAGAGATCGAGCCGCTCGCGAGTGACAGTGGCCGCCAGCGGCTGAGCGGTCTGAGGGTGACCCTCAGCCAGATTCCAGATGCAGCGGTTGATGCCCGGGATTTCTGCAGTGATTGTCGATGCAGCGTCTATCAGGGCGGACCACGGTGCGGAGCCACACAGGAGGACAGGGTGCTCGTAAGCGCGCAGGTCTGCCTTGACCCCGACCGAACGAATGGGAAGCAGTATCGAATCCAGGCCGAATCGGTCACTCACCTGCTCGAGAGCCGGTCCGATGCTGTCGAATCCGCTGCGGTCGGCCACGCCATCGCAGCACAGCAACCGGACACCCAGTCCGGGGCCTGGGAACGGGTGGCGCCAGACCACGTCGTGCGGAATGCCAAGCCGCTCTCCTAGCTCGCGCACCTCCACCTTGTAGAGATCGGCCAACGGC
>Ga0209536_100007767_pt1 | contig 16231 bp, 11 predicted proteins | sample DeeMarSeWOR28_12_FD_187461 | JGI IMG/M metagenome (GOLD analysis project Ga0209536, IMG submission 187461) | Marine sediment microbial communities from White Oak River estuary, North Carolina - WOR-2-8_12 (SPAdes) (version 2) | ecosystem: Environmental > Aquatic > Marine > Intertidal zone >...
GAAGGCCTCGATCACGCCGCGTTCCAGGGCCGGGACGATCTCGCCGCCGGGAAGCTGGGTCACCTTGACACCCATGGCCTGCATCAGGTCGGCCGCCAGACCGACGGTGCGGTATTTGAGGCCCTCAAGCTGGCTGGCGTCAGTGATCGGCTTTTTGAACCATCCCAGCGGTTGCGTCGGCATCGGCATGCAGAAGAATCCGACGAGGTTGAGCCCCAAATTCTGGAGAAGCTCGTTGTAGAGTTCCTGGCCGCCGCCATAATAGATCCAGGCCAGCCCCTGGTGGGCGTTCTGGCCAAACACGGGTCCCGTGCCGAATAAGGAGGCCACCTTGCTTTTGCCGTACCAGTAGACGGTTACCTGATGGCCGGCGTCGAGCACGCCTTTGTGGACGGCATCCTGCACGCGGAAGGCCTTGACCACGGCACCCGAGATCAAATATTGGATCTTCAGCCGGCCGCCGGCCATTTCATTGACGCGCTTGACATAGTCAGTGGCGTAGTCGTTGAAGATGTCCTTTGCGCCCCAGGCACCTTGCATCTTCAAAACGGTCGTCTGGGCCCTGGAAACCATCGGAAAGCCCAAGGTTGCGGCACCGGCCGCTCCTGCGACGGCTGCGGTCTTCAGGAATTTGCGCCGCGTGGTTTTTTTGACCTTTTGTTTCTTGTCAATTTTGTGAGTCTTTTTCATTTTCATAAGCCTATCCCTCCTTCGAATAAATTAAGATTGACATGCAGACCCTAGTCTTATGGCGCTATCAAATAGGGATGAAAAGGTCAAATGGTTACATCCCCATCAGGGAAATTCCGAAAAACCTTTTTGGCAGTTTGCAAATGGTGGATAGCATTTCCTTGTATATCGAACCTTTGCGCGTCTATATGGGCCCGGCAGTAAAATCGGCGAGGGTCCCGGCGCGAAAAATCGCTCCCAACCTCATTCCACATTGTAGAATATATTTCTACAATATGGTTTTAATTCCTCTAACAGACAAAAATCTTAGGGTCAAGCAAAAAGATTGCCCGTAGATGAATCCGAATCTTTTTGCGATTGAAATTGCCCGGGTACGGCCGGCCATCGTCAACCGTGGAGAAATTTTGTTTATACGGCATACGGGTTCGGTTCGTGCTTAACGCCTCAGCGCCCGCTGAATGAGCTGGGTAATATCCAATACCTCAAGCGGCACCTTGTTGCGCTTCACATAGGTGGTCATGGTGCGCACGCACTGCTGACAGGCGGTAACAACCGCCTGGGCGCCGGTTTGGAGGACTGCTTCTATTTTTTGTTTGGCGATTTCCCTGGACAACTCGGCGTCGATCATCTCCAGGTTGCCTCCACCGCCGCAGCACCGGCAAGCCTCACGATTTTCGGTGAGTTCCACCAATTTTACACCCGGGATGGATTGAAGCAATTCTCGCGGCTGATCAAATACCCGGGCCCCCCGTCCCAGGTCACAGGGGTCATGGTAGGTAACGGTCAAATCCAGCTCCCTGAGCGGAATCCGGCCTTTCTTGACTTGATTCAACAGGTATTGGGTGCCGTGAAAAATTTCAAATTCAGAAGGATAGTACTCCCGCCACATTTGATAGCAGGAAGGACAGGCAAACACAACCTGGGTGGCACCTTTGGCGCGAATTGCCGCCACGTTATGATCGATGAATTTCTGCACCATATCTTTTAAACCGGCTCCGAGCATGGGGAATCCGCAGCACCATTCTTCTTGGCCCAAAAGCGTAAAATCGATACCCCCAACAGTTAAAATTTCGGCAAGCGCGATCGGAATTTTTTGAGCCAACGGGTAATAGGCCGCCACGCAACCCGTAAAATAGACGACGTCGGCTTTAGCCTTGATATAGCCGTGATCCGGGGCATCGCGCATATCTTCCACCCAATCGCCGCGCTCTTCGTTGTCTTCGGCAAAAACATTTTGACTCTCATCCAGATTATCCCGGACCATGTCGATTTTTTTAGGGTAATGGAGGCTATCAACCAGATCGTGCCGCAGCGAGAGCCACAGATCCTTTAGATGGATGCCCACCGGACAAACTTCCTGGCAGTTGCCGCACAGGGTGCAACGAAAAACCGTGTTGCTGAACTGTTTGTGCGCCTCCGATGTCGGGCCCTTTTTTTTCAGAAGCTTGCGCAACAGTCCGGTCCTGCTTTTTAAGATCTCATCGAGCCCTTTCATACGGTAAATCGCAGAAAGCTCACCATCGCCGGATGCAGATACGGCCGGGCAGATATCCGCACAGACACGGCAGTTGGTGCAGGCGGACATTTCCATGAGCTGTTTAACCCTGAAATTTCGATTGGCCATCCTATTGGTCCTCGGCATATTTCTCAATATCGGCCAGGAGCCATTTCTCAATTGCCGCCGGTTCTTTGAGAAGATTCTGTAATTCGGCTTTGTCGTCCGGCTTGATCTTATACATCCAGCCTTTGGCGTAACAATCCTCGTTGATTAATCCCGGGTTTTCTTCCAGCTCTTCATTTACGGCCACCAGCTCTCCGTTGACAGGGCCGTAAACCTTCCCCAGCCACTTGCCCGATTCCATTTTCGCGAATTTTTTACCGGCTTTAATTTGTTTGCCTTCATCGGGAAGTTGCACATAGACGATCTCCCCGGCCATTTGCTGGGCGAAATCGTCCATGCCCATAACCAGAACATCTCCGTCATCTCTCACCCAGAAATGATTTTCCTCATAATACAGCTCATCCGGTAAATTGTAGCCCTGAATCTCCATATTTCCCTCCGATACCGTTAGGGGTTACGGTTTTATTTTGGGTGTCAGGTGTCAGGCAAAATAGCGCGTAGCTGATAGCTCATAGCTTGAAGGCTGGGAAGCCAGGAGGCCAGAAAGCCCGGAAGCTTTCGCGCTTTCAAGCCTTCCAGCTTCCCAGCCTTATAGCTTCCTATCCTATCCGCCTCTTTTTGAACCCTGATACCTGAAACCATATAGATAAAGACTTTTATAACATTTTTGCGGGACATGAGCCTAGCGGCCCTGTTCCGCCATGAGCCGCTGAATAAATTCAGTTGTGGTATAAATTTTGAATTTCTGTTTCCGCAATTTGGCATTGGTCAAATTGTGGATGCAGGAATTGCAATCGGTCAAGACAACTTCGGCATCCACTTGCTCGGCTTCTTTGAGACGCCGGCGCGCCATGGCGATGGAGTTTTTGGCAAACGCCCCCCTTACGCCACCCCCGGCGCCGCAACATAACGCGTTTTCGCGGTTATTGGGCATTTCTATGAAGTTGGGTGCAATTTTTCGAATGGTCGTCCGGGGCTCCTCATAGATACCACAGTGTCTGCCCAGATCACAAGGATCGTGATAGGTGACCCGCTTTTCTGTGCGGACATTCAGGTTAAAATCTTTTAGGAACTCGGTCATATGCAGGATCGCGACGCCCTTGTTCAATAATTCACCATATTCCGGCCTCGCGTTGAATGTTCGCCAGCAATAGGGACAACCGGTAATGACTTTCCTGGCACCGGTTGCCAGGATACGTTCTACGTTTATTTTTACCAGATTTTTGTTGATTTGATACCCCACGTCCTCCAGTACCCCGCTGCAGCAGACCTCATCGATCAGGGTATAGTCCACCCCGAGGCGGTCCAAAAGATCCAGGGCGGCCATTGTGGCTTCATCCTCCCGATAGGAACCCACACAGCCGATGAAATAGACGGTGTCGGCCTTTTGATTGCGTGGCCTTTCAAAATCCTCGGGTTCATCCTCGGCGTAAATGTTGGTATGCTTTTTGAGCACCGCGTCCATCCCCTTGAATGCGGGGTGGCATGAACCGATGTGGACCATATCCTTTCGCACCTGCTTGATGATCTCGGGTACGTTCACACCGGAGGGACAATTTCCAAAACAGTTGGCGCAGGTGGTGCACTGAAACAGGGTTTCGATGAGCGCGTCATTGAGTTCGATTTCAGCGTCCATAACCTCTTTAAGGATCAACATTTTCCCCCGGGCGTTTAAAGCCGGGCGCAGGGTTGATCCATAGACCGGACAGACTGCCTGGCAAAAACCGCATTTTGAACATTGCAGGATCTGTTCGCGGTATTTTCTGGCAAAGTCGTACTTGGCTTCCATCGGCTTTCTCCTTATCTCTCCAGAGCCATTTTGCCGGGATTTAAGATGTTGTTTGGATCAAACGTTTTTTTAATGGTCTGCATCACCTCCATGGCAACCGGATCATGTTCCAGGGTCATAAATGGCGCCTTGGACAGCCCGATACCATGTTCTCCGGTGAGTGTGCCTTCCAGATCGATGGCCAGTCGAAACAGATCGGCACTGGCTGCTTCCACCCGCTTGACCTCATCGGCGTCATATCCGTCATATAAAATCTGGGGATGCAGATTGCCGTCTCCGGCATGCCCGAAAGTTGCGATCTGAAGATTATACGCCGCTGCTATGGCTTCAATGCCTCTGAGCAAATCGGCGATATGTGCCATCGGTACCGTCACGTCTTCAAGCACAAAATGCGTCCTGATCCTCGCCAGAACGCCATAGGCGGACTTTCGGGCTGCCCAGAGTTCGTCAGCTTCTTCGGCTGTTTTGGCCTGCTTGATTTCCTTGGGATTATTTTCAACAAATACATCGACGACCTTTTGGATCTGATAGTTGGTTTCTTCCTGGGTGTAGCCGTCCGTCTCCACCAGAAGCAAGGCGTCTACTTCGGGCAGGTTGAGATCGGTATTCTGGTTAATTGCCAGAATCGTGTGCCGCCCCAAAATTTCCAGAGCACTCGGAATAATACCGCTGTACATGATCTGGCTGACCGCTCGGCCGGCGTCATCCAGTTTGTCAAACGTCGCCAGGGCCGTGCTGGTTGCGGTCGGTTTTGGGTTGATTTTGAGTGTAATCTCGGTAACCACTCCCAAAGTCCCCTCCGAGCCTACGAAAAGCCGGGTCAGGTCATAACCCGATACGCTCTTCATGGCCTTGGAGCCGGTCCGCATGATGCGTCCATCCGGCAGGACCACCTGAATTCCTAAAACATAGTCCCGGGTCGTGCCATATTTGGCGCCTTTCAGCCCACCGGCATTGGTAGCGACATTGCCGCCCAATGTTGCAACTTTTCCGCTGGCCGGATCGGGTGGGAAAAAAAACCCGTAAGGCATTAAAGCTTTCTCCAGATCGGCATACACAACACCCGGCTGGACCACTGCCAAACGATCCTCGATACTTATCTTCAGGATTTTATTCATATGGCTGAGATCCAGTACAATGCCCCCTTTGACCGGAATTGCCATACCGGAAAGGCCGGTACCTGCGCCTCGGGGAATAACCGGAACGCGTTCGGCATTAGCCAGCACAAGAATTGCAGATACGTGTTGAGACGTGTCGGGCCAAACGGCACACGCCGGCCGGTGCATATGCTGCGACCCATCGTAGGAGTATGACACCCTATCGATAAGCTCGTCGGTGAAATTCTCTTCGCCCACAATCTCGATAAGCGCTGCTTTAATTTTTGCACGCATAATGAAACCTCAACTGTGCCCGGGTTTATGATCAGCGGCCGCATTTATTGCCAGGACCACGGGGGCTATGATGATATGCATCAAACGGCTGAAAGGTAGATACGCAATAAATGCACCGGTCAAAATAGCGTGAATATACCACACATATCCATAGACATCTACCAGACCGGTCATGCCTGAAAACAATTTGCTGATGGCATAACCGATGACGGCATACGCCGAACCTGGCGGCCATCCTGTCATGGCAATCCGCATTGCCTCCAGAATAAAACCGACCCCGATGATTCCCCCGATCAGACCCAGGGCCCAGCGATCCTGGGCCGGCAAACCCGCAGGAAGGTCCGTCCTGGACGCACGATCTCTCAGGAAAGCAAAAATAACGCCCAGAAGGATCATGATCCCTGTCAGGTCAAATGCAAACGCAGCCGCGGGGTTGTTTTTATCCAGTAGCACCCAGGCAATGGACCGTTGCGGAAGCCAGATGGAAGCAAAAAAGGCGACCATCCCCCAAACAAAGCGAAAGACAAAGGGGAAAAAAATAAAACCGTGGATAATCCAGCGTTTTACCGAGCGCCGGTATAGCCGCCGTTGCAAAAACACATCAAAAAACGCGGTCTTGATTACAGAAAAAAACTTACGAGAGCATATCGCCCCGGCCGCATTGGACAACAGGGTCCATGCATTAAAAAAAGGGTTGCGCGTGCTTTCACCGAACAACGATCCGGAAAACCAGATTGAAACCGTCATGATCAAACCGGCCAGAAAAATAACCAAAGCAGAAACAGTGGTCCAATCGCTCAACGAAAGGGTGGCCGCATGACAGGGCAAACACAAAACGCTTTTGGCGGGGAGGATCATGGATACCGCGCCAAGATTATTTGCCCTGAAGTGACACCTCCGGCAAAATGATTCATCTTCAGACCATACCATCTGATGGATTTGAGAGGTTCCGGCCGCACCGCGCGTTTTCTCCCATCCCACCGTTTTGGACTCAGGGTTCCGGATGGGGTTAATATTTTTCAAATGGCATGCCTGACAGGTAACGGAAATATGCGCGGCGCGGGTCTTGCTTTCATCATGTCGGGTATGGCATTGGCGGCAATCATCTAATATTTGCGCATTGTGTTTGAATCCTGCGGCCTGGAAATGACAGGCGGTGCATTCGGTTCCGGCATGCGGCGTTGACTTAAAATCGGTCTCATCGATCAGGGGAATCACCCGGGCCGTCATTTCCTGTGCGTCGGTCCCCCTGTTGCCGTGGCAATAAAAACAGAGCTGAAAAATCTGCTCCCGCCTTTTAGATTCTTCAGGGTCGATGTCCCGATGGCAGGTCATACATTCCGCATCCGCTGAAGAAAAGTCAGGCAGTGATTTTTGCGGGTCGTGACAGGCCCCGCATTGGGCGTCAATCGGTTTGGCGGGATCGAATTGACCCGACTCGCTTTCCGAAAGACCGAGCTGGTAATGGGGATGGTGGCACTCAAGACAATCTTCATACGCTTCTGCTGATTCGACCTGTTCAGTTCCATGCACACCGTTATCCAGATCGTCCAGGATCTCATCATGGCATGCCAGACACTGTTCGATACTAAAAAAATCTGCCAATTCTTTACTCACATTTGCCGGATTCGGATGAAGACGTCCGTCGGCAATATTCTCATGACAGTCCTGGCAGGAGGTCTGACCGTGAACGGAAACGTGGAATTTGGCGTCGTCGATCAGCCAGGATGCGGAGGAGTTGGAACCACCAAAGGCGAGTATCGTCACAACAGATAGGATAACAATTATTCTTTTCATTCTGTCAATTCGCTTCAGCAATGGAATCGGCAACCAATAAGGCATCTTGCTAGCTTTTTTTTACCATAGAGTCAAGGTGTTTCTGAAGGATTTGCGTTGCAGCGTATTTCTAAACCATCAATATCGGGCTTGACTTTTCAGCTTTTATGGGTAGCGTAGAGCCAACTTACGGACTTTCGATATCAACGGAGAATAATCATGACCAAATCTTGTTCGCATGCGCGCTTTGCAAACGGAAAAGCAGAAGTTCAATTCGACGGCAGGTCGTTTACGGTTGCCGGCCGTGAGGCACAAAACAGTTCGCTATGCTGTCCCATTGAATTGGTGGTCGGGGCACTGGGAAGCTGAATAACGCTCACCATTGCTGCGGTCGCAGATCGGAAAGAAATTAAAGTTGAAAAAATCGACGTTCACATCGATTACGACATCAATCGGCGCAGACCCTGGGGTACCACCTTCAACATTCGGATCGATTTGGGCTCGGGGTTGAGCCGACGCGAAAAAACCATATTCTTCAATGTCGCGCGCACCTGTGAGGTGTACAAAATGCTCACCGGCGAGATCACCTGTGATTATCAATTTGAGTAGAGCGGAGGCCGGAGAAAACCCTTGACACTGCCCGCAAAAAACGCTACCCCTATACCATATCGCAGAATTAAATTCCAAATTGCGGAACAGGCCTATGAAATCGCTCAACAAAGCTCTGGACATTATCGATGCGGTTAGCAAACTCGGAAACGCAGGAATTCGCGATATTTCTTCAATGACCGGGTTTCCATCGACCACGGTCCATCGTATCGCCGCCACATTTGTGAAGCGGAAATATTTTAATCAGGATCCGGTCACCAAAAATTATGCGCTCTCACTTCGGTTTCTGGAACTTGGCTCCAAAGTTCAGCAACAATTCGATCTTCCCACCATCGCACGGCCGCATCTTCAAAAGCTTATGGCGGAGACCGGGGAAAGTGCCAACCTGGCCATCTGGGATGGCGATAGCGTCGTCTATCTGGATCAGGTCCAGAGCAATAAATCCATGCTCAAGATTTTCACCCAACTCGGAACGCGCGTTCCCTTTTACAGCACCGGGGTGGGAAAGATGCTTTTGAGCCAGTGGAGCGAAACTGAACTTGATTCTTATCTAAAGCGCACGCAGTTGATCCCCCATACACCCAACACCCTGGTCAGCCGTTCTAAAATCCTGAAAGAACTGGAGCAGATTTCAGCCCGGGGCTATTCCGTAGATGATGAAGAAATGGAAGCCGGCGTCCGGTGCGTGGCCGCGCTTGTTTTCGACCACCGCCAACACGTGGTGGCCGCTATTTCAATTTCCGGAGCCGCAATGCGAATCACACCTGACCGCATTGACAATCTTGGAACAAAGGTAAAGCAATGCGCCCTTGATATATCCCGCGATCTGGGATTTTAAATGAACTCGTATAACCATACAAAGGAGATGGAAGATGCCGAAGATGACTTCAATGGAAGCTGCCGTCAGAATTCTTGAAAGCGAGGGAGTTAAGAATATTTTTGGGATTCCGGGTGCGGGTATCCTTCCCTTTTACAGCGCCCTTAAGGATCTCGGAACCATTAAACACATGATCACGCGACATGAAGAAAGCGCGATCCATATGGCGGACGGCTACGCCCGGGCGATCGGGGCGGTCGGTGTTTGCGCGGCCACCTCAGGACCCGGAGCCAGTAATTTTGTGACCGGCTTGTACACGGCTCAGGTAGACTCCATCCCCATTTTGGCCATTACCGGCCAGAATGTCCGGGCCCAACTGGGTCGGGAAGCCTTTCAGGCGGTCGACATTGCCGAAATCGTAAAACCGGTCACAAAAAAGGCGTATTGCGTCAGGGAAGGCGGCCTGGTGCCATGGGTTTTTCGCGAGGCCTTCAAAATAATGCAGGAAGGTCGGCCCGGACCGGTTCTGATCGACTTGCCCCTCGACGTTCAAAAAGAAGAAATCGAATATGATCCGGAAGCAGATGCGCCCCTGACCGTATTTCGCGCACCTCCCAGCCCCAAACAGGTGGCCAGGGCTCTGGACATGATCCTGGAAGCGGAAACACCCGTCATGCTGCTGGGAGGCGGTGTGATTCTTGCCGATGCCTGCGATGAATTTCGAGCGGTCGCCGAGGCCCTGCAGATTCCCGTGGTGGCTTCCTATATGGGTAAAAGCGGGATTCCCTGGAACCATCCCCTGATGGCCGGTCAGGTCGGCATCCAATGCAATACCCCCTCCGGCAACAAGATGTTTCTTGATTCCACACTCGTCTTTGCCGTGGGGGCGCGATTCAATGACCGTCACACCGGTGACATCAACGTGTATAAAGGCGATCGAAAATTTATTCATGTGGATGTTGATCCCGCCCAGTTGGGCAAGAATCTCACGCCGGACCTGGGTATTTGCGCCGATGCAAAACTGACCCTGCAGGCTTTATTGGAAGAAATTCAGCGGCGCAAGGTGAAACCCCGGCCCGTTGATATCACAATTCCGCAGGTCCGGTCCGAGATGGAACGAAAAACCGATTACGACGATATCCCCATCAAGCCGCAAAGAGTGTTCAAGGAAATCAATGAATATTTCGATGAAGAAACGGTCTTTGTCACCTGCATCGGGTTGAATCAGATCTGGTCGGGCCAGTTGCAAAAGATTACAAAACCGCGGCATTATCTTGATTGCGGGGGCGCCGGGCCGCTGGGATGGGATATGCCGGCATCCATCGGCGCCAAGATTGCCCGTCCCGACAAACAGGTTGTAACCGTTGTGGGCGACTTTGGGTTTCAATTCTGCATGGATGCATTGCCTGTGGCCGTGATGTACAGGGTGCCCTTTTTAATTATCGTGCTCAACAATGGGTATCTGGGTCTCATTCGTCAGGCCGAAAAGTACATGTACGAAATGGAATATGAAGTCGAAATATGCTACGACTGCTTTCAGGAGTGCAGCTATGAAGAATTACCCAAGATGGCAGAGGCCGGCGCGCGTACCGCCGTGGGCAGTCTGGAGCCGGGAGATGTCGCCTATCTCCCCGAAAACGAGGGCAGAGGATTTAATTTCGTGAAGTTTGCCGAAGCCTGTGGAGCCGCCGGTGAGCAAGTGACCGATCCGAATGAAATTAAGGCTGCACTCAAGCGGGGCCTTGAATCGGGCATTCCATATGTCGTCGACATTATTCTGGAAAAAGATACGGATTGTTCCATGGGCGTTTCCATTGACGCCATCAGAGAGTTTGAATAGAACCTAAGTTGAAACGCTCAATTTAGGTAGAAATGAGCTTTAGAATATCAGGAGGGTGATAAAAATGGCAGATCTAAACGAAAGCGCCGCGGCGCTATTAAAAGAATTCAAGGGCAACACCTATGCATTCGGCAGCGGCATTTTGGATGAAGCACCCGGGAAATTCGCCGCTGAACTTGGTAAAAAGGCCATGTTTGTCGGGCCGATAGAAGAAGAATGGTTTCAGCCGAACAAAGATCGAATTTTAAAATCGTTGAATGCAGCCGGTGTCGAAGTTGTTGACATTGTACGGTCTGCAGCCCCAAATGCGCCCTTTGTAGATGTCTACCGCATCCACAGCCATATCATGCACAAAAAACCGGACGTCCTGGTGGTGGGCGATGGCGGTTCAGGCATCGATGCCACCAAGGCGGCCGCCATGCTGGCCTCATTGGGCGATATCCAACCCGAAATCGATCCCTTTTTCGGTGTCGGACTGGTGACCAAGGTATGCCAGGAATCCGGCCGCACGATTCTACCGGTGGTGGCGGTCATGATGGCGGCCAGCTCCGGCGCACATTTGACGAAGTATTCCAACATCACCGATCCCGTCGCCGGCCAGAAGAAACTGATCGTGGACGAAGCCATTATTCCACCACGCTGTGTTTTTGACTACGATATCACCGCAACCCAGCCCATGAGCCTGACCCTGGACGGCGGCTTCGATGGGATTGCCCACTGTCTGGAAGTTTACTTCGGTGCACCTGCCGAAATCGAAGACCAAACCCGCCGGATCGCCGAACTGGGAATCGAAGCCCTTATAAAGGGTCTCACCGAGGTAAAACAAGACCCTGCAGATAAAGATGCAAGGACGCTTTTGGGATTGGGTACCGATTTGGGCGGTTACGCCATCATGGTCGGCGGCACTTCCGGTCCGCACCTGAACAGTTTTTCTCTGGTTGACGTCCTCAGCCACGGTCGCGCCTGTGCGCTGATGAACCCTTATTATACGGTATTCTTCGCTCCGGCCATAGAAAACAAATTGCAGATCATCGGCGCTATTTATAAAAAATACGGCTATATTGATGAAAATCTAAATGCCCTCTCCGGACGGGAACTGGGGCTGGCGGTGGCCAGGGGTATGGTCAAGTTCAGCAAATTCGTGGGATTCCCCACTTGTCTCAGTGAGGTCCAGGGGGTCGACAAAGCGCATATCAAGCGCTGTCTGACCGCTGCAAAGGATCCGCAACTGGAAATGAAGCTGAAGAACATGCCGGTCCCCCTCAACGCCGGTCTGGTGGATGAGTTTATGGGGCCGATCATGGATGCCGCCTGGGACGGCGCCTTAGAAAAAATAAAAAATATGTAAGCATTCGAAATAGGAGAACTTCCCTATGGACAAACAGGAACTGGTCTCCCGCTTAAAAGAAATTGTCGGCCCGGAAAATGTCTTAAATTCGGAAATGGATCTCATGCTCTACAGCTATGATGCCTCTCTGGATAAAGCCAAACCGGATGTGGTCGTTTTACCGGATTCCACCGAAGAGGTGTCTAAAATCATGGCGCTGGCTTATAAAGGAAAAATCCCGATTCTCGGTCGGGGGTCGGGCACCAATCTGACGGGCGGTACGGTTCCCCTCAAAGGCGGCATCGTCGTGCATTTTTCGCGCATGAACCGCATTCTGGAAATCGATTATGCCAACCGGACCGCAACGGTGCAACCGGGTGTCATTACCCTGGATCTGCAAACCGAGGTTTTCAAGAACGGTTTCGTATATCAACCGGATCCCGCCAGCCAAAAAGTTTCCACCATTGGCGGCAACGTCGCTGAAAATTCAGGGGGGCCGCATTGCCTCAAATACGGCGTCACCTCAAACCACGTGCAGGGTCTGGAGGTGGTTCTCAATGATGGTACGGTGATACATACGGGAGGAAAGGCCCGCGATCACGTTGGTTATGACATCGCCGCCCTTGTTGTCGGCAGTGAGGGCACGATCGGCCTGGTGACCCAGGCGATCCTGAAACTGGAACGTGCACCTGAAACGGTCAAGACCATGCTGGCCGTATTTAATGCCATCGAAGACGGGGCCAACACGGTTTCCGCCATCATCGCGGAAGGTATCATCCCGGCCACCCTGGAAATGATGGACAATACCGTCATGCGGGCCGTGGAGGAGACCATAAAAGTAGGATATCCGCTGGATGCCGCCTGCATTCTCATCATCGAGCTGGATGGCATGCCGGAAGGAATGGATGATAACGCCCAAAAAATTATGGAAATCTGCAAGCAGAACAATGTTCGCGAGGTAAAACTGGCCAAAAATGAAGCCGAGCGAGCCGTGCTCTGGGCCGGCCGCAAGGGGGCTTTTGGTTCCGTTGGCCAGGTGAGGCCCAGTTATCTTTGCTGCGATGGGACGGTTCCGCGGACAAAGCTTCCCGAGGTCCTGGGTCAGGTGATTGAAATCGGCAAGAAGTACAATCTTCCCATCGGAAATGTATTTCATGCCGGCGACGGCAATCTCCACCCCCTTATTATGTTCGACGAACGCGATGAAGACGAGCGCAGACGGGTCCTTAAAATATCGACGGAAATTTTAAAAGCCTGTGCGGATGCGGGCGGAACCATCAGCGGTGAACACGGTGTCGGAATGGAGAAGCTAAAAGAAACCGCCCTTATCTTCAATGCGTGCGACCTGGAATTCGAGCGCCAGATCAAAAGGGCCTTTGATCCCGATGACATCATAAATCCGGGTAAGATGATTCCACCGGAGTCAACGACCACACGCTAAGCGGGTGGCTTGGATTTTACCGCCGTAGGCGGTAAAAGACAGGGGCGCGAAGTGCCCCAGTCGTTGCGGGTGGAACCGGGTGCGAAGCACCCGGTTTGGAAAACCCAATCGACGGCACACTGAGACGCCGCTCAATTTGCATTAAAACGCTATTTAATTCAATCGAAACAAGGAGTTTTAACGTGGCAGATCACTCAGATAAATTCAAAAGCCTCGCTGAAACTCTCGGTGAAGAGAATGTAAAAACCGAGCCGAAGATCACTGCACAATATGCGGTGGATAATGTGACCCCCCATGTGGTCGTATTTCCGAAAAACACCGAGCAGGTGGCGGAAGTGGTTAAATTTGCAAACCAGGCGCGCCTGGCCATCGTGGCCCGGGGAAGCGGGACCAAGATGGCCATGGGAAATCCGCCTCAAAAACTGGACATGCTGGTGTCTACTTCCCGCATGAACCATATGCTGGACGTGGATACATCGAATTTGACCATGACGGTAGAAGCGGGGGTCAAGTTCAGGGACATACAGGCTCGGCTGGCAACCCAGGAAGACCGGTGCTATTTGCCTCTGGAGGACCTTGCAGCAGAGGGGGATGAGATGATCTGTTCGGACAGGTCTCACAGCGGCTGTTTTATACCCATTGATCCGCCTTACGCCGACAGGGCGACGATCGGCGGCATTATCGCTACCAATTCCACCGGACCCAGGCGGCTGCTCTATAATCTTCCCCGGGATTGCATTATCGGTATCCGGGTCGTGGCGCCGAATGGAGATATTTTGGGCTCGGGCGGAAAAACCGTAAAAAATGTTTCCGGATACGATGTCTCCAAATTGATGGTCGGCTCGATGGGAACCCTTGGCATCCTGTGTGAGATGACCCTACGAATGCTGCCCCTGCCCGAAAAAATGGAAACGCTGCTGATTTCCTTCGCCAACTTTTCCGATGCATCCGCTTTTGCCGAAAGTATTTTTGAGACCCGCCTTTTGCCGGCTGCAGTTGAAATTATGAATGCTGCGGCCTATGGCCATTTGTCCATGGTCGACAGCCCGGATTTCGGTTCGCAAGGTTATGTGGCGGCTGTCGCGCTGGAGGCGTTTGAACCGGCCGTCGGCCGCATGCAAACGGAAATACTGGACATGGCTAAAAAAGACGGGGCCGGGGCCGATGCCGTTCTTGCGGAGCAAGATCACCGCTCATTCTGGCTGGCCATGAGCAATCTTTCGGCAGTACTTGACAAAAAATTCTCCGGTCTCATAAAGGCCAAACTCAATTATCCACTTTCCCTGGGCAGAAACATTATCGAAACCGGGGAATCCATCTTTTCTGAGGCCAATCTTGATTATACGGTTCAGACCCATGCCGGAAACGGTATTTGCCTTACCGGCCTGCTCATCGATCACAAGGATTCGGCTGCAACGGATAAAGCGATTGCGGCAATGGGTCAATTGCAGGAACGCTGTCGATCGGTTGACGGCAATCTGGTCATTCAGAGTGCCCCCCCGGAGGTAAAGGGTAAACTCAAGATCTGGGGCGAAATCGGTTCCGATTTTGTGGTTATGAAGCGCCTCAAAGACCGCATCGATCCCACCGGTATTATGAGTCCGGGACGTTTCGTGGCAGGTCTTTAAAATCTCATTTAGAAGGAAGATGACGCGAATGAACATCGTACAGCTAAAAAAATTGTCTTACGATGAGGTCGCCAAATGCAATAAGTGCGGGTTTTGCCTGCCCAGCTGTCCCACCTATTTGGTCAAAAAGGCAGAGGCCTATTCCGCCCGGGGGCGAAACGCTATTACGCGCTTTGCCATTGAAAATAAGCTCGAGCTGAATGCGGATACGGAAAGAGCTATTTTTACCTGCCTGGGGTGCGGTGCCTGTACCGCCGTCTGTCTGTCCAGTGTTCAGACCAAGGATCTCATCTTTCAGAATCGGGAATGTCAGGTAGATGCGGGATTTTATCCAAAAGTGGCCAAGCGTTTGGTGAAAATCCTGGAAGACAGCCACAACATCTCAGACGAAGATCAGGAGGATCGGACCGAATGGCAGGAACTGATTAAAGAACTCCCGGAGGACGCCTTTGAAAAGAAAAAGGCCGAGGTTGTGTTTTTCGTCGGCTGCGTGGCTTCCTTCTTTCCGATGGTTCAGAAAATACCTGCCAACATGGCCAAAATCATGCAGGCCGCCAAAGTAGACTTTACCATACTGGGGGGTGAAGAGTGGTGTTGCGGATTTCCGCTTATCGGTGCAGGTATGCCCGAGAAACTGCAGGCCATGAAAGATCATAACCGAAAGAAAGTGGCGGCGGTGGGCGCAAAGACCATTGTGTTTACCTGTCCGTCCTGTTACCACACCTGGCACCATTTTTATAAATCGGATGCAAAACTGATGCATGCCAGCCAATTGATTTTGGAGCTGATCAAGGACCAAAAAATTCAATTCAAAAAAGACATCAGGGCGGTCGCGACCTATCACGATCCTTGCGATCTGGGCCGCAATACCGGTATTTATGAGGAACCCAGAGAAATTATCAAAGCCATTCCCGGTCTCGAATTTGTGGAATTGCCCATGAACCGTAAATTCTCCGAATGCTGCGGTGGGGGCGGAAATGTGGAGATGACCGATCCCGACCTCTCTGCCCAAGTTGCCCAGATGAAACTCGACGCCATTAAGGGTGTGGGAGCCGACACGGTTCTGACCGCATGTCAGCAGTGCGTTCGAACCATGGAAACCCGGGCCAAAAGATCCAAAACAGATCTGGTGGTAAAAGATCTGACCCAGCTGGTCGTTGAGGCCATGGAATAAGAAGTTGTTTCAAAATCCCATCTGAGGCTCAATGGCTGCGTTGCAGACCTCCGATAAATGCTCACATACCCATGTATGCTGCGCTTTCTCGATCGGCCTGCGCCTTGCCCTTGAACCTGATCTGAGAT
>Ga0209536_100007768_pt1 | contig 16231 bp, 21 predicted proteins | sample DeeMarSeWOR28_12_FD_187461 | JGI IMG/M metagenome (GOLD analysis project Ga0209536, IMG submission 187461) | Marine sediment microbial communities from White Oak River estuary, North Carolina - WOR-2-8_12 (SPAdes) (version 2) | ecosystem: Environmental > Aquatic > Marine > Intertidal zone >...
CAGCCCCGCGCGGTCGTTTACGAGCAACCGCTCCCGGACTTCCGGCTCCGTGGCGTGCACGCTCACGTAGAGGGGCGAGATGCGCTGATCGATGAGCCGCTGCAGGCCCTTGGGCCCGAGGTTGGTGAGCGTCACGTAGCTCCCGTACGAAAACGACAGACGGAAATCGTCGTCCCTGAGCCACAGGCTCTGGCGCACACCCTCGGGGTTCCCGTCGATGAAGCAGAACACGCATTTGTTCGCGCACTCCCGGATCGCGTCCGGCGCCGGCACGATTCCCACCGGCGTGCCCGGATCGCGCTCGATGTCGTAGACGACCGTCTCCCCTCCGGGGGAGACCGTTTCGACTTCGAGCTCGAGGTCGGAAAGGAGGAAGGTCAGGTCGATACCGTCGCGCACGGGCAGGTTATGGAGTTCTCCGTCGAGTTCTCCGATCCGAAGAACCTAACGAACATGAGCCGAGACGGGGAATTCACCCAGGCGACTCGGGACGGCGATCAAACGGTCACAGGGACGCTGATCGAGTATTTCGACTCCGCTCTCGACCTTCCCGGGGAAAGTCGCGCAGGAACGGACGTGAGGCTCGATTTACGGCTTCCTGTTCAAGGGGACGCGACGAAGTTCTTCTCGATCGCTCTCCCCGCGGTTCGGCTCCAACGGGCGGACCAAGTCGCCTTCGATCCGGCCGACTCGATTCTGAACGCTACCTTCGCCGCTCTTCAACCGTCCGCGCTCGACGATACGGACGAGCTCGAGCTCGAATACACGATCCCGATATGAGGAAATGCGGCGAATGCTCCCTTTGCTGTAAGCTCATCGAAGTTCGGGAACTCTCGAAACCGGCCGGAGCGAACTGTCCCCATCGGGCGGAGATCGGGTGCTCTCTTTACGGGACGGAGAAGATGCTCGATTGCTGCCTCCTTTACTCCTGCATGTGGCTCCTTCTCGACCGGATTCCCGACGAGCTTCGACCGGATCGGTGTCGCGTTATCTTCGAGAAGATCGACGATCGGACCTTCATCGGAATCTCGGATCCAGCGTTCCCCGGAGCCTGGAGGATGGGGATCGCGGCCGACTTCATTCGACTCCTTATGAAGCAGGGAGCCTCCGCGGTCATAGCGGAAGGAACGACGAAAAACGTCTTGCCGGTTGCCGGACGCTCGGAGCAATCTATCTTCGATGCGATCGGGGATCGGATCCGAAAGGACGAAGAGAAATGGCGGCTCCGACTTACGCAACAGACCTAACCACGATCACGCTCGCGGACTCCGGCTCGTTTTTCGAGTTCTCCGGGTGGTCCGACGGCGTGCTTCAATCCGTCCCGGAGACGGATTATTTCATCCAGGGAGTCGGTTGCGTTTCGTGCACGACTTCGAAGGCCGGGAATTATTCCGTCGGCTTCGACTACGGCTCCGGGATAACGATTCCGACGGACGGAGCGGTCCTGATGTGGCACATCCACCTTACGCCGAACTCGCTCGACACCTACGCGAACGGCGGACAAAGGATGATGATAGGGAACTCCTCGTCCGCGTTTTACCACTTTTATGTCGGGGGAAGCGACCGCTCTCCGAATCCCTACGGAGGATGGAATAACGTCGCGGTCAATCCGGACTTCTCGTCCGGACGAGACGCGACAACCGGATCTCCGACGGGAACGTGGCAAGTCTTCGGGATCGGGACTTACCTCCCGACGACGGCTCCCTCGAAAGGAGCTCCGCTCGCGCTCGACGCGATGCGATACGGCCGGTGCGAGTTCCGGGTGACGAACGGAGACGGGACGAGCGGATATGCGACGTTCGCCGGGATGGCTCAGACGAACGACTACAACGACGCCACGAACGGATACAATCGGTGGGGGCTCTTCCAGGCGATCGCGGGTGGCTATAAGTGGAAGGGGCTTATGTCGCTCGGCTACTCGGGGACGGCCGTCGACTTCCGGGACTCGGACGTCTCTTTCGTGGTCGACGATACTCCGAAGGTGACGAGCGGCTTCAACGCGATCGAGATCAACGTCGCGACGAGCCGAGTCGATTGGACGAACGTCCTAATCACCGCGCTCGGGACTCAGTCTCCGGGAACTTTTACGGTCGTCGATAACGCGGACGTCAACCTCGACACTTGCCAGTTCACGGACATGGGAGCGTTCACGTTCCTGTCGAACTCGTCTTGCGTCGATTCGGTCTTTACGGGATGCGGACAGATCGACGCCGGGGGAGCGGTCCTTACGGGGTGCACCGTCCAGGGATACGAGGGAACCTCCGACACGGCCGCGCTCGTCTGGAACGTCGCGACGGATCCGGACGGATACCTCGACGACATGACTTTTGTGAAGGGGGCGGCTTCGACTCACGCGATCGAGTTCGGAACGACGTCTCCGTTGACCATGACGATCGACGGAATGGTCTTCTCGGGATACAACGCTTCGGACGGTCAAACCGACTCGGCTCTTTACTTCGCGAGGACGAGCGGAACGATCAACGTCTCCGTTCTGAACGGCTCGATCCCGAGCTATAAATCGGCTGGGGCGACGGTGAATCTCACCTCGAGCGTCTCGATCACGATCGAAGTCGTGGACGAAAACGACGATCCGATCGAGAACGCTCAGACCGCGCTTTACGTTGGGACGACGGAGGTTGTGAATACGGACACGAACGCGAGCGGGATCGTGTCGACATCGTATTCGGGCTCGACTCCGGCGTCCGCGGTGTGGAAAGTAAGGAAGAGTTCGACGGGGTCGACCAAATACGTGCCAAACAGTGGTCCGGCGACGATCGCGAGCGGGACCGGCTTAAGCCTAAAAGTAGTCCTGCGAGAGGACACAATCGCTAGTTAGGAGAACACATTATGAGCAGCGCAATTCTCGGAGGCGACGTCACGGTTTACTACCTCGACGAAACTCGCCAGAAACGAATCCATTGGACCGGAGGGGCGACGACCCGAACTCTGAACGAGCTTTACTCCGCGCTCCAAGATCTCTTCGACGAACCGAATCAGATGGACGACGGGAATCCGATGTCCGCTGAGACTCCGGTCGAATATACGACCGGGATAATCGACGCCGGGGATCTCGATCCCTGGTATGTCTCTTATGAGCTCATGGAGCACATAACCGGAGGGGCTCTTCGAACGAACGGATGGACGCGAGCGACGGGAACGAATACGGGAATCATCGTCGTCGCGGTGACGTCGAACAATATCGTCCCGGGGGACGTCGGGAATACGATCTCTGGAGCGACTACGGGAGCGGGAACTCTCCTCGAAGTGATCGAAGCCGGGACGACCGATTATCTCGTGATCCGTCCGGACTCGAGCGCGGCCGGAGACGACTTCACGACGGACACTCAAACGATCACTTGCAACGCGCATACGGCGAGCCAGAGCGGCTCGGCTTCGTTTACCGGCGAGCAGATTTGGGCGAACCTCTACTCGATCGGCAATATCCAGCCGGACACTCACATTTACATTTACCAGGGCTCGGCCGCGGACGACGCGGATCGGATCCGGATAAAGTCGATCGTCGACTCGACTCAAGACTGGTGGGGGGACGGTCATATCGACGTCCTTCTTTACACGAAGGACTTCAAGCAAGCGGGGAATCCGACGATCGACGGGGGATACGCGACGGTGCTCGCGCGGAAGGCGACGAACCTTTACTCCGCGTTCGAAGTGGCGACTTCGCTCACGTCGGGCGGACGAAACCCGATCCCACTCCAAACGGAGCCGGATCTCAACAACACGACCGGATACAAGTCGATAACGTTCACCGCGGCTTCCGGGAACTGGAGCGTCGGAGACGAGATCAGCGGCGACTCGTCCACCGCTCGAGCGATCATCACGAAGATCGACAACCCGGGATCGACTCAGACGGTCCATTACTATCTCATCGACGATCCTCTGACGGACTTCTCGAGCGGAGCCGAAGGGATAACGAACGAGGACGACACGGGAACCGGAACGAAGGACGCGAATCCTTCGGCAGACCAGGGACCGGCCTTGACGGGATGGTTCTCCGGAAGCGGGGCTCCGACTGTCGCGTTCGGCTTCGCGACGTTCGACGTCGACGACGACGGGACGGCCGAGTGGTATGGACTCACGATCGACTGTAACCAGAACCCGCTCGACGAGGTTTACGAGTGGCTCAAATACGTCCTCCAACGGGGGCAGACCGGGACGACGAATTCCGACGGGATTCCCGGCGAGCTTTACCGGGGCTGCGAGGCTTATCTCAAATACTCGGGAACCGTGACGGGGACGATCGCGGAAGGCTCGAACGTTACGCAGGAAACGAGCGGAGCGACCGGCGTCGTCGTCTCTCACGACACGACGAACAAGGTGATCCTCCTTCGTTCGATCCGGGGAACCTTCGCGACGGGAGCGTCGGACCACACCCTGACGGACGGCGACACGGGCGGGACCGTCGAGATCGACTCCGATGCTGCGGTGTTCGCTCCGAAAGACGCTTCTCCGTTCGGAACGTTCGCGGGTGGCGTGTTCTTCGGAGCTCGCGGCGTCCTTCTCTCGGATTGGGCGAGCGCGGACGAGAACAACTTCCAGCTCACGGACGCGGCCGGTGGCAACTACTCGCGGCCGCTCGCGATCTCCATCTCGGTGACGAACCTCACTCAGAACGGGGACGAGACGGTCGACACGGCGGACCGCGTCGCGGTCTTCCGCTTATCCGCTGGAGCGATCCAGAAGGACGAATACTCCGCGACGGGAGGCGAAGCGATCGGAGCGACGTCGCTCGTCGTCGATTCGGCGATCACGCAGGACACTCCCGGGAAAGCGACCGGAGGCGTTGTGCGAATCCGGAAGGCCGCGGACGGCGCAAACTATCGCGTTCGATTCGCCTCCTGGGCGACGTCGACGTTCACTCTCGCGAACTACTCCGCGACTGCGGAGGCGGGGACGGATACGGACACGATCGTGGACGTCGGAGCTTTCGCGACGGCGAAGCGCGGGGACATCCTCGTGAACACGAGCCGGTCGAACGCGGTCTCTTATATCACGAAGGTTACGAGCGACGACTCCGTCGAAATCGACCCACCAATCACCGGGCAGACGACTGGCGACTCGATCTCGTTCAACGTTATCCCCGTGGCGATCGTTGCCGGGGACGACGTTTACGTGCCCCTGATCGACCGATTCGCTTCGGCTTCGACCGAAAGCGTCTCGATCATTTACGTCTCTCCGATCTCGTTCCGGGTGAACGTCCGGAATTCCGCGGCGACGACGAAGATCAAACCTTTCACGGCCGACGGCTCGACTTCGGGAACCGATCAATCGGTTCCGGTTGTCCGGACGACGGACACGATCGTCCAGTAAGCCGATGCCTTACGATATCCAAGCGATGCGTCGTCTCGTTCGAGCTACGGAGAAGAACATCGAGACGTTCAAGGGAGCGATCCGCGAAGAGAAGCGGAAGCTCCACGAATACGAGACGATCATCGCGGATCTCGAGCAGAGGCAAAAGACGATCGACCTTGCGGCGAAGCTAACCGAACCGAAGGAATAGGAACACGCGATGGAGATCTCCGTCGATCCGATATCCTCCCCGCGGATCGTGACGATTCTCGCTCCGACGACGTCCGTCACTATTCAGGAGCTCGTCGACGCTCTCCGGCATTGGGAGAGCCACATCGAGAATCTCGAGTTTATCCGACTGATGAACGCGGAGGGGAAACTCGCGCTCCGGGCGGGAAAGACGCAAGAGATCACGCTGATCCTCCTCGACACGAAGATCGCGTTCGAAGCTCGGACCGGACCTTCGTTCACGGAGTGCGAAATCAACGGCGGATCGCTCGTCGCGTTCGACGCTCTCGACGCGGCGATCTCTCCGATCCAGACGACCGCTTACGTCCAAGTGAACTACGCGGAAGCGGTATCCGGAGCGGCCGTCACGCCGGAAGGCGTGTGGGGGCACGAGCTCGAGGGGACGTTCACGGCTGGTCAACTCATGCAACTAATGGCGGCGACGCTCGCCGCGAAGTCCTCCGGTGGAGGAACGGGGACGATCACGTTCCGGGATCTCCTCGACACGCTCGATCGCATATCGGCCGACGTCGACGCGAACGGGAACCGGACGAGCGTCACTCGGAACCTCTAACCGATGTCCACGAAATGGTTCGGAACGTATTTCTCGAAGTGGTTCTCGGAGTGGTGGTTCGCGCCTCTCGAGGTTTCCGACATTCCGCGGCAGCGGATCGACTACGGAGGCGTGGTCGAATCGACCGCGGCCGTCCTCACCGTTACGGCCGGAGAAGCTCCTCAGAGCCTCACGGACGGCTCGCCGGTCCCGGTGGTCTCCTTCATCGAGGGGATCGGGGAAACGGGCTCAGAGACGGCAACGCGAGCGACGGTGACGGCTTACGGCGTGACTTCGGCCGGATCCGGGCTTACGGTAACGGACGGAGCGGACAATCTCGTCGTGATCCGGAACGAAGCCGGACTCGAGGAGACGAACGGAGACGAAACGTTCTCGGCCACGCGCTCGGCCGGAGCTCTTTCCGTAACGAGCGCGGACGGAGGACTGTAGAATGGCGACTGCGAAAGTAAAACGACACGACACGGCGATCGAGTTCAACGCGACGCTCGAGAAGGACGGCTCCCCGGTCGACCTAACCGGGGCAACCGTGACGTTTCACATGAAGAAGGGAGCGACGGTTTACGAAGCACCCGCGACGATCGTCACTCCCGCGGCTGGGACGGTGAGGTTTACGGTCTTTGGAGCCTCTCCGACGTTCCCGACGACGACCGGCGAATGGGAGCAGGAATGGCAAGTAGTTTTCGCCGATACCTCGAAGCTCTCGTTCCCGTCGGGATCGAACAACACGGTCGAGATCGTCGCGGATCTGAACAACGCATGACCGAAGCATGGCGACTCCAAAACGTAGCACACCCAACGGAACCTCCGCTGAGATCTTCGGAAGAATCGCGTCTCTCGAGGGAGGACTTCAGTCTCTCCAAACAGAGCTCTCGGGATACGCAAAGCATACTAGCGATGCGATCGCGTCTCTCGCGGATCAAATATCTGGCGTTGCCGAAGCCTCCGAGCGACGACTCGAGAAGTCCGAAGGAGAACTTCGAGACGCTCTCCGCTCCACCGTTGCCGACTGGAAATCTTACCGAGACACGTCCCGGCCGAACTGGTATGCCCTCGCAGCCGTCTTCGTTAGCGTGGCTATCGCGTTGGGCAGTCTCATTAAATCGAGCACGGACGCGCAGGTTCGTCCGAACACAATCTTGACTCAGAACAACGCGCATCGGATCGAGGAGCTTAAAGACCAGCATCGAGTCGAACTCAACGCCGCGATCGCTCATATCCGGGAAGTCGCGGCGATTTACCGTGAGGCGAACGGGCTCTTCCATAAGTCGATCGAGGCTCGCGTCGAGCGCATCGAAAATAGAATCGCCGTCCGCTATTCGGAGGCGGACGACCGGCAGGACGCGGAGATCCGGGAGCTCCAAAGGACTCTTGCCAACCCGCGTCGTCGGCAGTAATCTCCGCTCGTAATGAAGAAAAAGATCTTCCTGATTGTGGCCGCGGTGCTTGGCCTAGTCCTTGCTCCCGGGTGTTCGACGTTAAATCCCGAAACCGGCGAGCGCGAGTTCGATCCCGTAAGGACCGAAAAGGTCACGTCGGTTCTTAAGAATGCGATCGCCGATGCCGTTCTATTCGCCGCACAAAAAGACGCTAACGCACTCCCCTACCTCGAGGCGTCCGCTCTGGTGGTTTGTTCTCTCTCGTCCGAAGAGGGAACTCTCGACTCGATCGCACTCCGTTCTGCCCTCGACGCGGCGTCCGTTAATGAGCTCAAGACCGTCGAAGCCCAAATGGCGATCAACGCCGTCGTCGGTTTATACGAAGCCGCGCTCGCGGACAAATTCCGGGCGGACGTGGACGCCAACGCTTACGCGAACGCGATCGTCGATTGCCTATGCGAAGGCTTAACGCTCGGCGTGAAACAGGCGAAAGAACTCGGACTCGCGCCATGAAGATCTCCTTGGTTCGGTGGTTAGGGTTGTGGGTTGCGGCTCTTCTCCTCTCCGGCGTGGTGACCCGGGGAGGAGAAGCCGCTTTTTCGGGGATCTCCGTTCGTTGGGCTTGGGATCTCGGGACGAACTTCGACGAAGGAGGAAGGCCGACTCCTGCTCCCGACGGGACGGAGATTTGGGCAACCTACGCGACGAACGGCTTCGAGCCGAATTGGCCTTGGAGCTCCCTCGAATCCTTGGGAGGGACGAACGATATCCGCTTCCGAGTTGCGGACACGGAGGACGGTCTCGCGACGAACGCCTGGACGAAGATCCTTCCCGGGACGCTCTTCTTCGCGGCTTACGCTTACGCGGAGCAGGACGGTTACACGAACGTCTGGACGAACTTCGACTCGAACGGAGTCCCGACGACCACGACGAACGTCGTCGATCCGATCCGTCTTCGTTCGGAGCCTTCGAATATCGTGAAGGTCGAAGTTCCGTCTCCGATTCGAAACCTTCATCTCCTTTCGACGGAAAACCTCGAAGGCCCGTGGGTTGTGACGGCGACGAACACCGTCGATCTCGCCGGGAGCTCCGAGAAGTTCTTCCGGATGATCCTCGTTCCCGAAAATGAATGAAGCCGCGGAAGTCGCTATCGCTCCGATCGTGACGCTCGTCGTCGCGCTCCTGCGTCGCGCCTTCCCCGGTCTCCCCGGCCGCGCAATCGTCGCGGCGACTCCCGCCCTCGGGATCCTTCTCTCTCTCGGGATGAACGCGATCTCCTCGCTCGAGGCTTCCCCGGAAGTCGGAGCGGCGATGGGAGCTCTCGGGACGTATCTCCATCAACTCGGCAAGCAATGGAAACCGGCGAAGCGGTCGTCGGGATCATCGACTCCCGAGTTCGTTCCGGACGAGGAGTGCAAAGTCCTCGACGATCTATGGGCCGAGCATAAGCCTCGATTCGCGGACGCGATTCAAACGACCTGCGTTCGATGCGGAAAACCTCTTACGCGAGCATGATGGACTCGATCTTCAAGGCGATCGCCGCGGTTTTCTCGTGGCTGGGTAAGCGTAGCGATGCGCGGAACCGGCCGGACGTCGTTCGGGCTGAGCGGCAGAAAAACGAGGAAGCCTGGAAGGCCGACGTTCGGGACGATATCGCGAAACGTAGGACGGACGACGTCCGAAAACATATCGCTCCGGTCGTCGCCTTCCTGGCCATCCTCCTCGTCTCCTGCTCGACCGTATCTCCGGAAGTAGTCGTCCCGACGGAAGCCGGATGGGACGGAGGAGAACAGACTTCGGGACTTCTCGGGTGGACGTCCGACGGTTGGGCGATCCTTACCTCGAACGCTCTCGACCGATATCAGGCTCTTGCGCGGAAATACGGGGACCGATTCGTTCCGCCTCTCGATCCGTTCTCCGGGATCCGGTTCCTCGATTTCGAGGAGAGGGAAGACCTTCATCTTCTCGATCCGGAACATTTGGAGAAGTTCGTCCAAATGTCACGGTGGGCGAGAGATGAAGCGTCCGAGTAAACAAAGGCTCGATCGCGATGAAATTCGCCGTCTTCTGCTTGCTGCTCGCGCTGTTCTCGAGGACGAGCGGATTCGGATCCCCGCCTCCACCGTTACCGAGTGCCGAATTCCCAGCTCCGGCTGGGACCGAAAAGATGTCCGAGTCTTTACGAAAGTCTGCGCTCAAACCCTTCGAGATATCGCCTTCCAAAGCGCGTGCCTCGAACGAGGCGAGCCTTCGCCGTTCCGTCTTCGAGAAGATCGTTCGAGCTAAACGGAAGCTCCCGAACGGCGAATCCTCGACCGTGTGGGTGTTCCGAGCTCCGCGGGACGTGTCCGGAAACCGCGGCTGGATCCTTTGGGCCCGGAAGAAAGGGAAGCTCGTCCCGGTCAAAGCGTCTTCGGTTCCTGTCCGATCTCGAGAGGAGATCGTCTTCGAGGATCTCGACGGAAGCCTCCGACTCGAGGCTCGCGTCGTTTTTCCTCCGTCCTCCGTGTTTAAGGAGCTCTCGAGAAGTTAAGCCTCCTCACCTTGTCCGTTGATAACGGGCGGACACTCGAGCTTAATCCATCGACCTTTCCCCAGGACGAGAAGTCCGTCGATCGTCGCGAGAGCGGGATTGACGATCGTTCCTCGCCACGTATAACCGGACGCGAGATAAGAACAGTATTTGTCCCACTGCTCGCGATCGGCGGGGGAGAGCTTATCCGGATTGAGTTCCTTATCCTCGATGACCGCCAGGACCGGGGCGAGTCGGACCGTTCGATGTTGAACGCATTCGTGGGTGATCGTTCCCATCATTAGCCTTTCGGTTGCGGGATCTCTGTCCCGTTATCCCCCTTTTTAATCCGATAAAAGAAGGGAACAAGGACAATCGGCTGGACTGTTCGGCCGGAACGCGTATGCTCGCGACGTCTTTCCGACGAACGGAAAGATCCGAACGCGACGGAATTCGCGACTCGAGAAAGGAAAGAAGATGCCGAACGTCTCCACTATTCAGGAGATCCTCAACCTCCCCGACGACGCTCCCGTTTACGCCTTCAAAGGCGTCCCGATTTGGAAGTCGAAACACTTCCCTCCGAAAGATCCGGAGAAAGGAGCCTCGTTCCAAGCGGTCGAGTTCCAGATGGGACAGCAGAAAATCCGTGCGATGTTTCGCGGGTGCGAGCCGTTCCCGGAGGAGCTGATGAACAAGCTCGTTTACCTAAACGCGAACCACGGCTCGCGCGGGTGGACGGGACTTAAGGCGAAGGACCAAGAGCCTTCGAAAGCTCAGAAGGAGAAGGGAAATCACGCGGACGAGCGCGTCCTTTGGGTGACTCCGAGCGCACACGTTACGCTCGCCACGGCCGTAACGGAAAAGGAGAAGACGACGACGACCACGAAGGCCACGCACCGCGCTCCGAGCTCGCGAGAGACGGCGACGGCGGACGATCGGTCGAATCTATCCGTCGCTCTGCAAAACGCCGCGCAATCGGCTCACGCGATGATAATCGCTCGACGAGCGGCCGCTCATGCGTGCCGTAAAAGCGAAGCTCTGGATCCGGACTTCCCGGTGACTCCGGAGTTCTTCCAGTCCGCGACGATGTCGATCTTTATCCGAATGGATAAGACCGGCGTGATCGCGACGATGCCGATTCGCGATATCGTTCCGATGCTCGAGGAACGAGCCGCGGCCGGTAAGGCGGATTCCGCTCCCCAACCGGAGCCCGAACCTCCCGCTCCCGAACCGGAGCCCGAAGAGACTCCTCCCGACGAAGGATGGCCGGACGGAGCCGAAGGATCCGACGGGCAACCTCCCGCGGAAGAAGAGGACGACATTCCCTTCTGATTAACGAACCGAAACAACGAAAAGAAAGAACGTATGGAAATCATCAAAGCTCAAATCCCGGCCGTCGTCGTCGGGCACGACGAGGAAGCGATAAAGGAGCGGGACGAGCTACTCGTCAAAGCCGCAACCTTCGTAACGGTCCGGAGCGCGTCCGAAGCGGACCGCGTCTCGCGACATTGCCAGAGCCTTAAGCGGCTCGTGGCGGACACGGAGAAGGACCGGAAAGCTCTAAAGGCTCCGGTGAACAAGATCGGGAAAGCGATCGACGAGAGCGCGAAGAAGTTCGTCGAGAGAATCCAAGAAGCTCTTAACCGTCTCGGGGGACTCGTAACGGCATGGGACACGGCCGAGCGGGAGCGGATCGAAGCCGAGAAGGCGAAAGCCGAGCTCGAAAAGCGGAAGCTCATCGAGGAAGCCAAGAAAGCCGAAGAGCTCGCGAGGAAAGCGGCCGAGTCCGCGACGGAGGAGAACGCCGGTCTCTCGGAAGCCGAATCCGCGCTCCTCGCGCAAGAAGAGGCGGACCGGAAGAAGGCCGAAGTCGAATCCGCGCTCCGCGCTCCGGAGCCGGAGAAGGCTAAAGTCTCCGGGACGATTCGCCGGAAGGTCGTTCGGTGGGTGATCGAGGACAAGGCGAAAGTCTTCGAAGCTCATCCGGACTGGTTCGAGATCGTCCCGAAGAAGGCGACGATCAACGAGCGCGTCTTCGCCGGGATGGAAGTTCCCGGCATGAAGATTTGGGAGGAAGTCGCGACGTCCTTCCGCAGTTAAGTCGAGGCGTCCGTTCGTTCTTCCTTTACGAGCGGACGCTCTTCTCCTAAAAAGAATCCCTCCCGGTGCATCACGCCGGGAGGGACCAGAAAGGTTCGCCGATGAAGAGCCAACGAACCAACCGCACGCCGAACTTAATCCTCCTCCCCGGGCTTTGCCAAGCCGAAAAGCCTCGCGTCGAGCGGTCTCTCTTCCTCCGACTCCTCGATCTCGAGCGCGAAAGCTCGAAAAAGGGACCGCTTTCGCTCAGAACGGCCGCGAGAGCGATCGGAAGGAGTCCCCGAAGGACTTTAGACGCGCTCCGCTCCTTGATCGCTCTCGGAGCCGCTCGGCGCGTCCTGATCGAAACGGGAGGAACCTCCCGCGTCCACCGATACGAATTTTCCTCCTCTCGAGACTTCCTTCCCGGAGTTCGGAGGAGGATCCTAACGAAAGAACAGACGATGAGAATGGTATCCCCGAAACGGAGTCCGGGACGTCCGAAGAAGGAAGCGAAAACCGCTCGAAAAACCCGGGAGCAAGTAGGACAGAAAAAGGCGAGCAAGGAGGACGTTTCCGGATCCCCTTCCCCCCTTCCCCTACAACCCCATCCCCCAAACCCCTCGAGAACGTTCGTAAACGAACGAGAAAGATCCGAAGCTAACGCTTCGGACGCGATCGCTCCTTGCGTCGCTTCCGCGTCCGCTCCTTCTTTCGACTTTCTCGAGGAGTGCGACGGCTTGAGCGAGAAGGAGCGGGAGCTCCTCGAACGAGAGGATCGGAAGAGGACCGCTCCCCGGAGACGGTCGATCCCGAACGGAACCTGGGAGCTCGGGAACTGGCTCTCCCGGGAGCGAGAGCGGAGAGGGATCGAGATCATGCTCGAGCCGAAGGGGAAGTTCTTCGGGACGCTGAAACGGATCCGGGCGAACTTCGACGAGGAGAAAGCCCGGAAGGAGATGGAGTCCGTCGGGATCGAGACGACCGATCCCCTCCGGACCTTGCTCGAGTGGGGACTTTCCCGGCCGGAGTGGGCTTACGACTTCGGGAGCGTCGGACGGCTCGAGTTTTCGTTGAATCAGATCTGGGCTCGTTACTTCGCCCTGGTCATTCGGACACGACGAGATAAAGTGGAAATCGAGCGCGACGCCGCTCGACGAAAGAAAGAACGAGAGGAAGAAATGAAAGCTGCGATCGAAGAACTCCGCGAACGAAAGGCTCGAGCATGAGAGACGACGTTCGAGTCGATATCGTCGAGAAACTCTGGACCACGATCGACGATCTCCAAGAGACCGAATCTTACCTCGAAGTGGTCGATCGAGGAAACCCGGGCAACAAGGAAGCCTTCCACCTCGCGACGTTACGGATGAACCGCGCGAAGGCTTCGTTCGTTTCCGCGTTCCAGTCCTTCCTCCGGATCCGAAAGGAGCTCGACCGATGAAGAGTCGAACGATGGAGGAATACGTCGGGAAGAAACCTTGGCTCGCGATGAAGCTAAAGGACGAAGGGACTCCGACGGAGGAGATTGCGAAAGTCCTTGGAGTCTCGAGGCAATACGCTTCGACTCTCGCCGCTCTCGGGAAATATCGCATGGAGATCTGGCGATCCGACACCGAAGGCTTCCGAACGATGTCCGTCCGGGCTCAGAATATCTGTCGAGACTTCGGATTGTATTCGAGAGCTCACGCTCGAGAGCTTATCGAATCGGGGCAAGTCCGACTCATGCTTTGCCGTAACTGCGGGAAGCGGACCGCGAAGGAAATCCTCGACTGGTCCGGGGCGATCTCTCCGATCCCTCTTCCGGTCGTCCGGCTCCATTTCTTCCTTGTGAAAGCGGTAACGGACGACGGAAGCGCGGAGATCGCGGTCGTCGTTTACGCGAACAGCGAAACGGACGCGGCTCGGATCGCGGAGAGGGAATCGTCATGGCGAGGGGTGTCGGTTTCTGTAAACATGGCGGACGTTACGCTTTTGCCTCGACGCGACGGACATGCCGCGTTTGTCTCAATCTCAAAACGAAAGAAAGAACGATGAAAGGATTCGAGCTCTCGAAACGGCTCCGGGAAGAAGCGGAGGACGTCGCTCGCGAAGATCGGAGGGATCTCTTTCTCGAAGCGGCGAGGGAGATCGAGTCGCTCACCTTGGAGCTTCGAGAGAAGGACGAGAGGCTCCGGACTCTTCAAGCTGCGATGAACGATTCGGTCGAAAGGAGGGATCGTTGCAAGTAGGACCGCGCGAGATCGCTCGACGGCTCGGAGATCAGGCCGAAGCGGTCTGCCGCTACCTCCTCCCGGGCGGGAAGAAGATCGGGAACGACTGGACGGCCGGAGGGATCTCCGGGAGCGAAGGGAAGAGTCTCAAGATCTCCGTCTCCGGAGCGAAGGCCGGGATCGGAGCGGACTTCGCGGATCCCGAATCGTTCAAGGGGGATCTCCTCGATCTCTGGAAAGCCGTCCGCGGGTGCTCGATGCGAGACGCGATCGTCGAGGCGAAGGCGTATCTCGGACTCGAACGGACGGCGACTTACGCGAAGGAATACCGGAAGCCGGAGAAGCCGAAAGTCTCGAAGCCGTCCGATCCGGTCAAGACTTACCTTTACGTTGAGCGGAAGATCTCGTTCGAAACGCAAGAGCTCTTCCGGATCCGATCGAAAGATCGGGAGATCGTCTTCCCGTTCTTCTCGCCGGATCGGGAGCTTGTCAACGTGAAGTATCTCTCCCTCGACCGGGAGCACGGCCGGAAGAAGATCCGAGCCGAAGGAGGTTGCGCTCCGTCGTTCTTCGGGTGGCACGCGATCGCGAAGAAATTTCCGGACTCGCCGGAAGTCGTGATAACGGAAGGCGAGATCGACGCGATGACTTGGGTGGACGCCGGTTTCCCGGCTCTCTCGATCCCGTCGGGAGTGAACTCGATCCCGGACGCGATAACCTACGATTGGGACAACCTCTCGCAGTTCGAGACGATTTACCTTTGCCCGGACGCGGACAAAGCCGGGGAAGGAATGATCGCCGCGTTCGCGGATCGGATCGGGAAGGCGAGACTCCGGAAGATCGCGCTCCCGTTCAAGGATCCGAACGAGGCGAAGACGAAAGGCGACTGGAAGTCGGACGACTTCGCGAAAGCGATCCTCGAGGCGAAGGGGCTCCTCGACGAAAAGATCGTCACTTATCCCGACGTCATGGACGAGATCGTCGCTCTTAAGAACGGGGAGGGAGCCTTGAAGCGGTTCGGATACGATATCGAATTGCTCGGACCGGACGTCCGGATCGTCCGGGGGCATACGTTTCTCGTCGCGGGATACCAGGGACACGGGAAGACGCTCGTCACGAATCAGATCGCGCTCGAGCTCGCATCCCGGGGAGAGACGGTGGCGATTGCGTCGCTCGAAGTCGAGACGCTCGAGCTTATGACGCAGATCGTCGACCTTTACCTCGAGACGGACGAGATCTCCGACGAGACGAAGGGGCTCTTCCTCGAGCGGTTCGAGGATCGGTTCATCTTCCTCCGGGAGTTCGGCCGCGTCGCGCTCGCGAGCGTGATGGAGTTCTTCGAGTATGCTCGGAGTCGATACGGAGCGACGCATTTCGTCCTCGATAACCTCACGAAGCTCCGGACCAAAATCGACGACTACGGACAGCAGTCGGAGGACATAAATCGCGTGACGGACTACGCGCGGGACAACAACGTGACGATCTGGATCGTCTCCCACCTAAAGAAGCGCGGGGAGAAAAAGCACGACTATGAACCGGACGACGTCCGCGGATCCGGCGTGATCTCGGATCTCGCCTCGACCGTTTTGCAAGTGGTCCGGAACAAAGATAAGGAGCACTCGACGGATCCGATCCCGACGGACGCCGACACGACGGTTTACGTGACGAAGCAGCGCGTCACGGGAAAGGAGCCGCGGATTTACCTTTTCAAAATGAACTGCGGCGTGGTAAAACTCGAGCGACGGAAAGAAAGAAAGATCCATGACGAAGACATCCCCCCAGCCTCCCCGAAGTCCGAACCAAGCGAACTCTCCCCGCGATACCGCGACGACTGAGAAGCTCTTCGAGCTCTTCCTCGGATTCTCCTCCTCCGGATACCGCGTCGGGTGGCTTCTCGGTGGAAGGAAGGAGGAAGTCTATTCCGGCCGGACGAAGCCGTCCGGGG
>Ga0209536_100007769_pt1 | contig 16226 bp, 9 predicted proteins | sample DeeMarSeWOR28_12_FD_187461 | JGI IMG/M metagenome (GOLD analysis project Ga0209536, IMG submission 187461) | Marine sediment microbial communities from White Oak River estuary, North Carolina - WOR-2-8_12 (SPAdes) (version 2) | ecosystem: Environmental > Aquatic > Marine > Intertidal zone >...
TGAGAAATGTGGTGATATCGTAGTACTTTCGGGCAACAACCGCAGGAAGGCTGAGTACATCAAGGCCTCAATCGACGCCGGTTTCAACGTTTTCTGTGACAAGCCCATGTGCATAGACCCTCAGGGCTTTAAGCTCCTGGAGCAGGCCTTCGCAACGGCCGATGAAAATGGCCTGCTGCTCTACGACATCATGACCGAGCGATTCAACACCACCTGCCTACTGCAAAAGCTGCTGGTTCTAAACCGGGACCTTTTCGGCCGGATGCAAACCGGCTCACCGGAGGACCCCGCAGTTGTCAAGGAGAGCGTACACCATTTCTTCAAGTATGTCGCAGGAGCGCCGCTCAAGCGGCCCGCCTGGTATTTCGACACGACCCAGCAAGGCGAGGGACTTGTGGATGTCACTACGCACCTGATCGATCTGATGATGTGGACGTGTTTCCCTGATCAGGCGGTTGACTATCGCAACGACGTCGTGATACATAATGCCAGGCGCTGGCCTACCACGCTTACGCGCGCGCAATACGAGAAAGTGACGGGCGTAACAGACTTTCCCGATTATCTCAAAGACGACCTGAACGAAGACGGAGCCCTGCCCTGCTACGCCAACGGCGAGACTACCTTCACGATGAAGGGCATCTGCATGAGACTGTCGGTCACATGGAACTTCGAAGCGCCTGAGGGAAGCAAAGATACACATACGTCGCTGTTTCGAGGCAGCAAAGCCAATGTAATCATCCGCCAGGGCAAGGAGCAGAACTATCGACCGGAAGTGTATGTCGAGCCTGCCGCAGGAGAAGATGCCGGTAAATTAGCCGCTCCTCTAATAAGAGCTGTCGCCAGGTTGCAGGGAGAATTCCCCGGCTTGAAATTCGAGAGGGCCGCAAACGGCTGGCGCATGGTCATACCGGATGAATGCCGGGTCGGCCACGAGGCACACTTTCGACACGTTATGGATGCGTATCTTCGGTACCTGGCCAAGGGCCGGCTGCCCGACTGGGAGGTCCCCTGTATGCTGGCGAAGTATTACATCACTACAAGATCGCTCGAAATGGCCCGGCAGTGACACGAAAAGAGGAGAGCCAACCAATATGGTCCAGGAGCAACCAGCACTGTTGGGCGGTGAAAAGGCCGTCAAATCGGACTCGCCAGATGTTTTTATCTGGCCGATCGTCACAGACCGCCACGAACAAGCCGTTCTGGATGTGCTGAGGGCCCGGCAGATGTCGGGCAATGAAATCACCAAACAGTTCGAGCAGAAATACGCCCGGATGCTCGGCAGAAAACACGGCCTGGCGTATCCCAATGGCACCAGCGCCATCTTGGGCGCCATGTACGGCCTGGGCATCGGCGTCGGCGATGAGGTTATCTGCCCGAGCATAACCTATTGGGCGTCGATAGCACAAGCGTACAACCTCGGCGCAACACCTGTTTTTGCGGATGTCGATCCCGAGACGATCTGCATCGACCCAAGTGACATAGAGCATCGAATCACACCGCGAACGAAAGCAATCGTCGTTGTGCATTACGCCAGCATGCCCGCCGACATGGATGCCATAATGAAAATCGCGGAAGCACACAATCTGAAGATTCTCGAAGACTGCTCCCACGCTCACGGAGCGCTGTACAAGGGCAAAGAGGTCGGGACATTCGGCGATGCTGCGGCATTTTCGTTGATGACAGGCAAAGCTTTGGCTGTCGGAGAGGCAGGAATATTCTTCACCGACGAGCGCAAAGTGTACGAGCGGGCGATCCTGTTCGGACATTACATCCGCCATGACCAGATCACACTGGATGAACTCAAGCCCTTCGTCGGACTACCCTGCGGCGGCTACAAACATCGCATGCATCAGTTGAGTTCGGCCTTCGGCCTGGTGCAGTTGGAGCTTTACCCTGAGCAGATGACCGAGATCGACAGGGCGATGAACTACTTCTGCGACCTGCTCGAAGACACCGCCGGGCTCAGGCCAATACGACCGGACAAAGGCACGGGCACAACCAAGGGCGGCTGGTACTATCCGCATTTCAGGTATGTTAGCGAGCAGCTGGGAGGACTTTCGCTTTCGAGATTCAGTAAGGCAATCCAGGCCGAAGGCTCGATCTGCAACCCGGGGTGCAATAAGCCTCTGCATTTGCATCCGCTGTTCACAGAGATGGACGTCTACGGCCACGGCAGGCCGACGCGGATCGCCCACCTCGACGAGTCTGCGACGATCGACCAATACGTCCAGGAGTTGCCGGTCGCCGAGAGCATCGGTCGCCGTGTCTTCGAAATCCCGTGGTTCAAACACTTCGATCGAGAAACGATCGAACAGCACGCCGACGCCTACAAGAAAGTAGTCAAGAACCACAAGGAGCTACTGGCCGGTGACACCGAAGACGACACCGACACAGGCGGATACAGCAGCTTCTTCAGCAGCCGGGACAACACGCGTTAAACAGCAACTCTATTGAGCTGCGACTGCCATAGCTTGCAGCCTGAGCGCCGCCATGGTACACTGTTTTTCCATGAAGAACAGGGTCTTTCATCGTCGTGCCTTTCTAAAATGCACCGCTGGTGCCGCCCTTGGCGCGACAAGTCTTCCTTACGTCATTACGTCATCGGCGCTGGGCAAATCGGGCTCTGTCGCCCCGAGCAGCCGGGTAACAGTCGGCTGCATCGGTCTGGGCAACCAGGGCTCGTCACTGATGCGAGGATTCCTTGGCAAACCGGACGTGCAGATCGTTGCCGTTTGCGATGTCCATTCGACCAAGCGGCAGGGAGCCCGCGAGGTTATCGAGAGACACTACGCACAGAGCCGCAGCAGCGGCGACTACAGAGGTTGTTCGCCATACAATGATTTCCGCGATATGGTCTGTCGATCTGATATCGACGCGGTTACAGTTGCTCCGCCGGACCATTGGCATGTGCCTATCTCGCTGGCTGCCGTCCGGGCAGGTAAGGACATATATCTGGAAAAGCCCATCGGTGTCAGTCTGGGCCAGGCGTGGGCGCTGCGCGAGGCTCTGGGCCGCTACGGCACGGTATTTCAATTCGGCACGCAGCAGCGCTCGGACGCCAGATTCCGCCAGGCTTGCCAGCTGGTTCGAAACGGACGGCTCGGAAGACTTCACACGATCAATGTCTGGTCACCAAGCAGTAACAGCGGCGGTTCGACAACGCCGACGCCGGTTCCGCCCGAACTTGACTACGAGATGTGGCTCGGGCCGGCTCCATCGGCGCCGTACACCAAGGACCGCTGTTCCAATGTCAATCCGTACTTTGCCAGCGCGTCCAAGATCTGGCCTTTCATTCGTGACTACTGCATAGGATGGATCGCCGGCTGGGGCGTCCACCCGCTCGATATCGCCCTGTGGGGTGCCGACAAGGAGCTTCGAGGGATCGTGGAGGTCGAAGGCAAAGGCGTTTTCCCCACCGCCGGGGCCTGCGACACAGCGACCAACTGGAACGTTGCTCTCAACTACCCAGAGAGCGGTGTGAAGATCGACTTTAGGGGCACAGGCGGCAGCAGCGGCCCGGCACCTGCCGAGTGGCGGCGGCGTTACGCCAAGGCCGGCGGCCACGGGACGGTATTTGAAGGCACCGAAGGCTGGATCCACGTCAGGCGCGAACACATCGACGCACATCCGAAATCACTGCTGCAATCGCAGGTCAGCTCCGACGAGATCCAGCTTTACGATAGCAATGACCACATCAGGAATTTCCTGGACTGCGTAAAGACCAGGGCTCGGACCATCTCCGATATCGACGCAGCAGTCAGGGTCGACACCGTCTGCCATCTGAGCGATATCGCAACCCGACTGGAGCTGAGGCTCACATGGGATCCGAAACGCGAGCGATTTGCCAATAACAGAACAGCTAACCGCCTGCTGGTTCGCGCCATGCGCAGCCCGTGGCATCTGTAATTCAAATTGACATTACCGAGAAAGGAAAGGCATAGAAATGGCCGTCAGATTGAGAGATTTAGCTATGGTACTATCTGTTGTCTCATGTGTATCGATGCAGGCCGGTGTTTCGAAAGGCGCAATCACCGACGACGAGTTGCAGAAGATCCGCCAGGCGGTTCCGCGAAGGGCCGCCGCAAAGCCTATCAAGCCGCGCAAGCTGCTGGTCTTCAACCGGGCAAAGGGGCTAGTGCACACCTCCATCCCATACGCCACAAAGGCCATCCAGCTTATGGCCGAAAGAACCGGAGCGTTCGAAGTCGTGGTCAGCGACGAGATGTCCATCTTCAGCCCGGAAGGCCTGGAACAATTCGATGCGATCTGCTTCAACAATTCCAACCGGATGGATTTTAGCGATCCTGCAAAGCGTAAGAGCGTGATGGATTTCGTACGAGGCGGTAAAGGCGTAGTGGGCATCCACGCAGCGACGACCAATTTCTCGAGCGCCGCGCCGGTAGGCGGCGTGGACTGGCCCGAGGGAGCCGAGATGCTGGGCGGAATCTTCGCCGGCCATAACTGGCGATCCGGCCAGGGTCAGTGGGCCGTCAAGATCGACGAGCCGACCCATCCGCTCAACGCTGCATTCGGCGGCAGAAGTTTCAGGATCGCCGACGAAATCTACCAGTACAGCAATTTTCAGAAGGACAGCGTCCGGGTGCTCCTGAGCCTGGATTTCTCCGATCCCAAAACAGCCGGCGTCAAGAAGGATCAGACCTATGTCCCCATATCCTGGGTCCGCGATTGGGGCAAGGGTCGAGTGTTCTACTGCTCGCTGGGCCACGACAACCACGTCTTCTGGGATGCCGCGGTGCTAAAGCATTATCTCGACGGGATGCAGTTCGCACTGGGCGACCTGCCGATCGACACAGGCCCGCGCAGTCCAAACTACCCGGTGAGGACCCGCGGTGAGCAACAGGACATCCACGAGGACTGGGGAAGCCTGACCTGGCTGGCCGGTACAAACTACGGGAACGCTGACGGACTGGTTCTTGGACACGTCACTATCAAGTCAGGCAAATCCAATCCGCGCCACCGACACCCCAGGTGTGAGGAGGTACTCTATATGTTGAAAGGAAAGATAGTACACAGCCTGGGCAACGAGATCTTTACCCTGTCGGCAGGTGACACTATAACTATCCCGGCGGGCGTCTTCCACGATGCGAAATGCATCGGTGAAGAAAATGCCGAGATGATTGTGGCTTACTCAGAAGGGGTACGCCTTTTTGAATTGGAGTCCGACGTCTCACAGTAGGTCGACCGCTGTCGCCCCGCCGCAAATACTTGTGGCAATTCTCCGCGCACTTTGTTATAGTGCTCGGGTATGGGTGTTGCCCCGGCTGCAAGAGAGGCATCGGGTCGCTGCGGCCGGCTAGAGAAGCTGATGTTTAGCAAGCCACAAAGGTCCTTTTGTGAGGTACAGATGATAGCAGGAAAAATCGTCCCGAAAGTCTTATTCTGTATCATGTTTTGCTGTCTGTCTCAATCCACCTGCCCCAGACTTCTCGCCAATGAGAAATTCGAATCCGAGGTCTATACGCCCCCACCCGGGCGATTGGCCAAGGCGAAGGCAAATCTCGAACTTGTCGACTTCGCCGCCATGAAGATGGCGATCGAAGATCTGACGAAGAACTTTCCCGATAAGTACAAGGACGGCCTGGAATATCTAAGAGCAATTGAAATTTGGCAGCAGCGTGCAGCAGAGATCAAAGACGCGCTCGATCGCGGCGATAGAGCAGCGGCCGCGCAGGTCGATGAAATCGTGGCGCTCCAGCAAAAAGCCCTTCTTTCCAACCCCCTGCTTGACTTCGACAAGATGCTGCTGATCAAACGAAAACCACTCGGCGATCCGAGGAGGTCAAAGGGAGATCCCGAGAACGACAAGGGCCTGGGCAAGTTCCTCGGCATACCGCAGCAGAGTTCATGGCAGCTTCACACCATGACCGACACGGACGGCTGGGAAAATGAAATCGCCCTTCTCTCATCGGTCAATCCGAGAGGCTCGCTTACGACCATCCACAGGCCAACGGGCGGACGGCTCGTCAACGAAATGGACCTTCATTACGACGCGGAAAAGATGATGTTCTCGATGCCTGACAACCGCGGACTCTGGCAGATATTCGAGATCAACGTCGACGGTACGAATCTGCGTCAGGTCTCGCCCGACGATCAGCCGGACGTGCACAACTTCGACTCGTGCTATATGCCCAACGGCAACATCGCGTTCATCTCCACCGCCCCGTTCCAGGGTGTCCCGTGCAACGCATCGGTAAACGTGGGAATGATGTACATAATGGACGCACCGGGCAACAATATCCGTCAGGTCTGCTTCGAGCAGGACCACAACTTCTGCCCCACTGTCATGCACGACGGGCGCATCCTCTACCTGCGATGGGAATACACCGACATCCCGCACGTATGGGCGCGATTCCTGTTCACGATGAATCCCGACGGGACCACACAGAGAGAATACTACGGCAGCGGTGGTTACTGGCCCAACGGGATCTTCTTTGCCCGCCCCGTGCCGGGACATCCGACGAAAATCGCAGGCATTGTCACCGGCCATCACGTCGGACGCGTGGGCGAGCTGGTCGTCCTCGAACCAGGCCTGGGCCGATACGCAACCGACGGAGTCGTACAGCGAATTCCGGGGCGCAATCAGCAAGTCGCCCCCCTGATCGAGGACAAGCTGACCCTCGATACATGGCCCAAGTTCCTGCATCCCTGGCCCTTGAATGAAAACTACTTCCTGGTCGCCTGCAAACCCACGCCTGATGACCTCTGGGGCATCTATCTGGTCGACACATTCGACAACATCGTGCTGGTCAAGGAAGTCGAAGGCTACGCCCTGCTCGAACCGGTTCCACTGCGCAAGATCAAGCGGCAACCTGTGATTCCTGACAAAGTTGATCTCAGCCGGAAAGATGCTATTGTCTATCTTGAGAACATTTACCAGGGTCCGGGCCTAAAAGGCGTGCCCCGCGGCGCGGTCAAGAAGCTGCGTTTGTTCACCTATCATTTTGCGTATCACAAGATCGCCGGGATTAACCACCGCGTCGGCGTCGACGGCCCGTGGGAGCCGAAACGCGTTCTCGGCACGGTGCCTGTTGAAACCGACGGCTCGGCCATGTTCCGCATCCCGGCCAACACTCCCATATCGATCCAGCCGCTCGATGCCGAGGGCAAGGCGCTGCAGTTGATGCGAAGCTGGATGACAGCCATGCCGGGGGAGATTCTCTCGTGTGTCGGATGCCACCAGAAACAGAATGCCGGACCGCCGAGCCGACAGACTATTGCCGCACGCAAGGTTGCCGCCGAAATCGAACCCTGGCGCGGACCGGTCAGAGGTTTCAGCTTCAGTCGGGAGGTGCAGCCCGTACTCGACAAATACTGTGTGGGCTGCCACAATGGCGAGCGGCGAGCCGATGGGCAGCGAATTCCCGATCTGCGCGCCGAGCAGGGTCTGTACGTGACTTTGAAAAACAATGATCCGAGACCGAGATTCATCTCCGGCACGCCAAGGGCCGAGCTTGTCGGAAAATATGGCGGGGTGTTCGATCCTTCGTATGTCGAACTGCGGCGTCTCGTCCGGGTCGGAGGTTTCGAAAGTGATCTCCGCCTGCTTAGCCCCGGTGAATTCCACGCCGATTCGAGCGAGCTTTTTCAGATGCTGCGCAAGGGTCATCACGGCGTCGATCTCGACGACGAAGCATGGGACAGGCTGACGGTGTGGATCGATTTGAATACCCCCTGCCACGGGACCTGGGGGGAGATCGTTGGTCTTGAAAGGACACAGAACGATCACCGCAGGCGGCGCGACCTGCGAAGTCTCTACGGCGGCATCGTCGAGGATCCCGAGATCTATCCCGATGTACCCACAAGCAAAGTTGAACCAATCATACCGAATCATGCGGTCAGAGCCGCAGCGGAGGTGCCCGAAGTTGCCGGTTGGCCGTTCGATTCTGTCGAGGCCGAACGACGTCAGGCAGCCGCCGGCTCAGCCAATCGCACGATTGACCTTGGCGGCGGCGTCGAACTTCAGCTTGTCCGCGTTCCCGCCGGCGAGTTTGTTATGGGCGATTCAAGAGGCTACAGCGACGAGCGACCGGTTGCGCGAGTCAAAATTGCCAAGCCATTCTGGATGGGCAAATTCGAGATTACAAACGAGCAGTACGCGAGATTCGATCCGTCTCACGACAGCAAATTCGAGCACAAGGGCTCCTGGATCTTCAGCGAGAGGCATCTCGGATGGCTGCTCAACGAGCCGAAGCAACCAGTCGTGCGCGTTTCGTGGCAGGAGGCGGCAGCGTTTTGCCAGTGGCTAAGCGCCAGGTGCGGCCAAGAGGTGTCCCTGCCCACTGAAGCTCAATGGGAATGGGCCTGCCGGGCGGGGACCGCAAGTGCCTTTCACTATGGTGACACAGACGATGATTTCTCTGGGTCTGCAAATATGGCTGACGTGACCATCAGGGAATTGGCATACGACACCGACGGCAGGTACACGATGGATCTGGTCCCCCGGGAGACCCGGTTCGATGATGGTAGACTTGTTACCACTGAGGTCGGCCGGTACAGGCCCAACGCATGGGGCCTGCACGATATGCACGGCAACGTTTGGGAATGGACCAGATCCGAATATGAACCTTATCCTTACAGACCAGACGACGGTCGCAACGGCATTCGTGCATACGGCAGAAAGACCGCAAGGGGCGGCTCCTGGCGAGACAGGCCAAAGTACTGCCGTTCGGCCGTTCGGCTGAGCTACCCGGCGTGGCAGAAGGTGTACAACGTCGGTTTTAGAATAGTAGTCGAATCTAACGATCGGACCGAGCGACTTGCGAGCAGTAAATGACGAGGACGTTGAGCATGAGGCGCAGCAAAGCTAGCTGTGGGATAATGGCCAGGACATTGGCAATCTTGATGCCGATTGTCGCCGGCTGCAGCGCGCCTGAAAAATCGGGCTCCGAGTTGACGAGTCCTGCTGAGTCGACCGGCCCGCAAGTCGCCTCACCGTCGACCGTAAGAACATATGATCTTCGGCGCTTCGCGGCTGACTCTCCATTCGATACGAAGTATGAATCGCCCGTGCCTGAAAAGGCAAAGCGCCTCTGGGCGCGGTCTTATCTGTGGGAGAAGGCACCGGAGTTGGTGGTGGGCAAATGGCTGACCGACAAACCTGAGACTGAGGGCAAGTACCTTCTAATTGAGTTCTGGGCCACCTGGTGCCGACAGTGCAGGCTTGCAACCCCCAGGCTCAATGAGTTGCACCGAAGGTTCGGCAGTGAGCTGGTGATAATCGGTATATCCGACGAGAGCGAACAAGTCGTGCGCGGGCTCAGGGAGCCGGCCATGGATTTCCATGTTGCGATTGACACGCAGGCCCGCATGAAAGAAAAAATGGGTGTATTTGGAATTCCCCACGCTATAATTGTGGAGCCCGATGGGTACGTAGTGTGGGAGGGATTCCCGCTCTTGAAAGGGCATGAGCTGACCGAGCAGGTGGTCGAGAGGATACTCGAGGTTGGCGCCAATCGCCGGGCGGCAGTCGGTAATGGCTCTTAGGGGCAAATGATCGAAGTCAAGACCATACAGTTGTTTGACATATCGGAGAAACAGTCAGGTTATTGAGGAAATTATGATGATGTCCAAGAACAGACGACAAGCGAGTTCAATTGCCGCAGCGGCAGTATCTTTTGGTTTAGTCCTCCTGCTGGGCGGCGGCCCGGCAGGGCTTGCTGCAAACACCGACGGCAAATACCTATCACCGCTGGAGATAGTAGCCGACAGTTCAGGTGGGACGCTGTACATCGCTGAGGCTACGGCCGATCAGATCGCGGTTCTTGACGTAGGCAGCCTGAAAGTAACCAAGACCATTTCGCTTGCCGCACCGCCCAGCGGACTGGCGCTGGCTCCGGATGGCTCGAGACTCTATGTCACCGGCGCCGCACCTGACGGCCGCGTCTTTGTCATCAACACGAAGAACGGCAAGGTGACCGACAGATTTCGTGCCGGACACACGCCCGTTGCGCCGGTGGTCAGCCCCGACGGCGAGAAACTCTACGTCTGCAACAAGTTCAACGATGACGTCTCTGTCCTGGATTCAGCCTCCGGCAAGCAAATGGCAAGAATCCCCGTCAGGCGTGAGCCTCTCGCCGCTGCAATCACAGCTGATGGCAAGACCCTTTTTGTCGCCAACCATCTGCCCGCAGGTGCAACTGACGGCGATTATGCCGCAGCGGAAGTCTCCGTAATTGACACGGCGGCAAACAAGGTCGTCAATTCCATCAAGCTTCCGAACGGCAGCGCCTCGCTGCACGACGTCACAGTCTCTCCAGATGGTCAACACGCCTATGTTACCCATATCCTCGCTCGCTATCAGCTTCCCACCACGCAGCTCGAACGCGGCTGGATGAATACCAATGCCCTGACGATCATTGATGTGCCCGGTAAGAAGTTTGTCAACACGGTCCTTCTCGACGACGTCGACCTCGGCGCGGCCAATCCCTGGGCCGTCGCCTGCACCGCCGACGGAAAGTATATCTGTGTGACCACAGCCGGCACTCATGAACTGAGCGTCATCGACAGAGAGCGACTTCACGACAAGGTTGACAAAGCAGGCAGAGGCGAAAAGGTCTCCGATGCCACTTCTTCGGCGGACGATGTGCCCAACGATCTTTCGTTCCTGGTCACACTAAAGAGAAGACTAAAACTCTCCGGAAAGGGCCCCCGCGGCCTGACGATGATTGGCACCAAGGCATACATAGCCGAATACTACAGTGACAGCCTCGGCATGGTGGACATCAACCCCGATCTCAGAGCAAAAGCCCAGTCAGCTCCGTTGGGTCCGAAGAGGTCTATCAGCACCATCCGGCAAGGTGAGATATTCTTTCATGACGCCGAATTATGCTTCCAGAAATGGCAGAGCTGCGCGAGTTGCCACCCCGGGGATGCGAGAAGTCACGCTCTCAACTGGGATCTCATGAATGACGGGCTGGGCAATCCCAAGAATACGAAGAGTTTGCTCCTGGCACACAAGACCCCTCCATCGATGGGGCTCGGAGTTCGCGCTGATGCTGAAACAGCCGTGCGTGCCGGCATCAGACACATTCAATTCGCAGTTCGACCGGAAGAGGACGCTATGGCGATAGACGAATACCTTAAGTCACTCAAGCCCGTTCCAAGCCCCCGCCTGGCCAAAGGCAAACTGAGCCCAAGCGCCAATCGCGGCCGGAAAGTCTTCGAGTCGGCCGGATGCACCTCATGTCACACCGGTGAACTCCACACAGACCTGAAGAAGCACGATCTTGGAATCGGCAAATGGCTCGATGAGGGCAAGTCCTTCGATACGCCCACCCTGGTCGAGGTCTGGCGCACGGCGCCTTATCTGTATGACGGACGGGCCGCAACGATTGAAGATATGCTGAAAAAGCATAACGTCGACGACAGGCACGGTCAGACGTCCGATTTGAGCGATCGACAGGTAAAGGACCTTGTTGAGTTCGTCCTGTCCCTCTAACGCTAACAATTGCAGAGCTGAGATTTCGGGCGATGTCAGTCCCCTATCGCTCGGAATCATATGTCAGGGGCTCTTTGTAGTTGCCTATCGGCTCAAGTCGCACGGGGCCAGCTGCCCTGATATCGAGCGGCGCTACGGGTAGTTCAATGGTCTGTCCATCAAATGTAGTCCGGGCAAACCGTTCCTTGCTCAGCGTGGTGCCTATCTTGCGGAGGAAACCGAAGAGGTCTTCGCCGACTGCGATGCTCATGTCCTCCACCGTTTCATCCATGGTGAGCTTTCGATCGGGCTCGTTCCGCCAGCGAGTGTGCTGCACCCAGCGCCAGCGGGGATACCAGGTGGGACCGTAACGGTCGTCGAGTTTCTGCCATATCCACCAGATCTTGGTCCAGTCTTTTCCCTTGCCCCACTTCTCGCGATTCTCGCTGCTCGGAAGCGCCAGATCCAGACCGTTTGCCTCTTTGTCAAAACCAAAAAGTTTGTTCGGCTGATGACTGACACGCTTGCCGGTGGGCAGCGCCGCAGCCTTGCCCTGGAACCAGCCGGCGTGTGCCTCGCCCCGATTGCCGTATAGCCAACTGCCGGCCAGTTCGCCCTTGTCGTTAGGCGGCCCTCCCATGGTATGCGCCAACTCGTGCGCAAAGATCGAGAGCACGCCCTGTTTGCTCAGCGATATGATGCCGACTTCTTTCGGCAGATAGGCATTTACAGCCCAGCCCCCGCCGCCCCCGGCTGAAAGGACCAGATGCATCGGTTCGTCCGGCGCAGCCGAAGGCAGCCAGCCTTCGATCTTGCTCTTGACCAGCGGCATGTCTTTGGTGATGCATTCAAGCAGCTCCGTCTTCTGGTTCTTCGCGTAGTATACGATGACATTTCCGATACGCTCGCTCAATTCCGGATAGATCGGACCTCCCCCGCTGGCCTCTCTGGGCAAACGAGCTGAGCCGGCGACAGGCGGCGTTCCGGCAGCCACCCAGCGAATCATCTGGGCGAGAGAGGAGCCTATCTTCTCTCTGGCGACCGACGAAGCTTGTGACCTGTCCCTTGGCGGTTCGATGTATTTGACGGACCCTATGATCAGCACACGTCCGGCTCCGTACTGCCGCCGGGCAATCACCGGCTTGCCTTGCGAGCCGTTGAGGTGACTCTGCCAATCCGACGATATCTCCAGGACAGGCATAGTCACCGCCTCGACAGTATCGTTTTCAGTCGAAAAGCCGGCGCCGAACTGCTTTGCCAGTCTGTTCAAGGGCCATTGTTCAATACCCTGCCTCGACGGATTGCCGCCAAGCAGAATCAATCCTCCGCCACGCTCGACGTACTGCTTCAGTGCGGCGACTTCCTGGGGCAGGTATTGCTGCGCCCGTGGATCCGCCTGAAAAGTAATGACCGCGTTGTAGCGGGCGTTGGGCCACCACGCGAAGGGACGTCGCTTGCCTACCGGGATACGGACTCTGCTGAACTTGCCGTCGGCCAAGACGCTTTCGAGTGACGCCTGGCTACCGGTGGCGCGAAAGCCGGCGCCGCGAAGCATCCGCGGCAGCCGCCACATGGCGAAGAAATTCGCCTGATGCGACAGGTCTACGAGCACGTTAATGCCGGTGTCGTTTTCAAGCGTCTGGGGGCCGAGAGGAAATCTGCTTGTGACATCGGCCCCGAGAGTCGCGCCTGATTTGGAGATTCGCTCTATCTCCGCAAGGTCACCGGCTTGTCCACGCGCGAGACCGCCGAGTGCCAGAAGCATCAGCGCAGTCAGGGTGGTAACCATAATCTTCATTGGCTGTCCTCCTCCTCGTTTGAGATTTGCCTTCAACAGAGTTCCTTCGTGATCTTATCCAGAAGAAGTTGCTTAGCATCTTCCAGGGGCCCCTGCAGATACATTCCCGAGGCCATCTTGTGGCCGCCGCCCCCAAAGTCGGCTGCGATCAAGTTGACTTCCATGCTGCCCCTGCTTCGCAATGAGCATCTGACCCGCCCGTCCTTGAGTTCTACAAACAGAGCCGAAGCCTCGACCGTCCCTATTCGGTGGCATTCGTTGATCAGGTTCTCGGTGTCGTTATACCCGGCACCGGTTCGCTCGAAATCCTGCCGCGATACCTGCATGACCGCATACCTGCCGTCAAGGTGCAGCTCGAGCGAGTCGAGCATTGCAGCCATCAGCTTGAAACGGGCGTGCGAGAAGTTGTGGTACAGATTGTCGTAGATTTGCGTTGGTTTGGCGCCGGCGTCTGTCAGCTCGCCGCAGGCGCGGTATACCCTGCTATCGGTGTTGCTGAACTGGAACCAGCCGGTATCGGTCGCTGTAGCGACAAATAGGGCCTCTGCTATTTTCTCCGTAACCTCCCAGCCGGCATACTTGAACAAATCAAGGACAATCAAACCGGTCGCCGCAGCCGTCATATCGGTCAGTTCCACATCGCCTAGACCATCGCCGGTCACATGGTGGTCGAGTATGAGAACCGGCGCATTCGAACTTTTCAGGTACTCCTCGAATTTCGGCAGTTGACTGCTACTGTTGGCATCTACGATTATTGTCAAATCGAATTCGCCCAACCTTCCCTCCGCCAGCTCTTGGCCCTGCAGATCGTCGCCAAGAACTGGAATCCGCTCAGTAGGTATAAACTCATACCACACGGGCAATGCCGAAAGAAACAACGGCTGAACATGCTTGCCCTGAGCCCTGAGGCTCTCGCACAACGCCACAATGCTGCCGCACGCATCCCCATCGGGCTTATCATGAGCGGTGATGAGGATGCTTTCGGACTTATTTATCAACTCAACTGCTTTTTGAAAATCATCAGTTCCTATCATAGAAGCTGCATTTCTTTCAGTGTACTCTCTAACTTCCATCCGGTGCCCACTCATTCAAGAACAGTCTGACCTGGCAGCGCTGCGACACATTCAGATACATACAAAGTGCTCCCGATTGAAAATTCCCGTTTTTGCGTGGGTAAGCGGCTTTACCATAACAGGCTATGGTTTTGCTCGCGGGAATCTACTACCCTGAAGGGTATAGTTACCATATCTGCAGTCACGTTTCAACATCTTTCGAGGTTTCAATCGCCGGATCTGCCACCGTGCGGCGGATACCACTTCCTGCAGCAAATCTAAGTTCCAATTCATCTGAGATCTTTCTGGTCATCGGCACAGGCTAATATCTCTTTGGCCACTGCGCAGTCGCCGGCGATTTGTTTAGAAAGCTCCTGGGGCGTTTTGAATTTATGCTGAGCGCGGATGCGCTCGACAAAATCCATCGCCATGTATTTGCCGACCGCTGCATCGATATGCTCGTCGAGAAGGTGTGCTTCAATCAGCAGTGGAAAATCGTCACCGTACGTCCTGGCCTGGCCTATACTGTATGCTGCTGGTATAGTATCATCGCTGCCCAGAACGTCCTCTTCGGTCTCGCCGACTCTCACGAACCCCGCGTACACGCCTTCGGCCGGAATTACCTGCCCTGGTCTTTTCATATTGAGCGTGGGAAAGCCCAGCTTCTTGCCAATCCCCCGGCCCGGGATGATCTCTCCGACCAGCCGATATGGCCTGCCCAAAGCCGCGCGGGCGTCGGCAACGTGACCGCTTTCGAGCATGTAGCGAATCATCGTGCTCGAAACTCTGACAGACTGGCCTGTCGAGAGTTTGATTTTCTTCGGCTCGACGACGCAAACTTCGAAGCCCTTCGTCGAGCCGAACGTCTTCAGCGTCTCTATATTGCCCGCGCGGTCGGCGCCGAAATTGAAATCGCTGCCCTCGACAACCACACTCGGCCGAATATTCTCGACGAGAAAGCGCGAGGCAAAATCATCGGGCGAGAGTCTGAGCAGCTCAGGATCGCCAGCCAGCACAATCAGCAAATCAACACCGCATTGGGCCAATCGGTGCTTCTTTATTTCCAGCGGCGTCAACACCCCCGGCGCCCTCTCAGGATACAAGACCGCTACCGGATGGGGCTCAAAGGTCATCGCCACCAGCTCGACCCCTTTTTCGCGGGCTATTTGTCGACCGGCAGTTATGATCTCCTGATGGCCCAGATGGACGCCGTCAAAATTCCCAATCGTCAGGACGCAACCTTCTGTCGCCTTGCCAAGGGCTGATATAGTCTCTACAATCTTCATTACGCTGCGCCGGCCACCATCGCCCGGCAATTCCTGCTTTGCCAGAACATGTATTGTAGTGCACCGACGGGGATTCTACAACAAAAGTCCTGTAGCTGCCCGAACACATCCGGCACACGCACGTATTGAAAGAAAATACCTGCAACTTAGTTGCAAATTAGGTATCATAATCACAATTTGTCATTAGGCGGCCAAATTTGACCAAAGACTTTGAGGACAGTGCACGTATGACAAGAAGATTCGCGACGATATTGACAGAGCTGAAAAGTCATGCCCCGTTCACCCTGTTCGGGTCTCTGACCGGCGTGATCTGCATGCTTGTTTTCAGGAATCTCGATCACGAGGTCAGCTGGAGGGTGTTCTATGTCTTCCACCCCGGGCATGTGTTTCTAAGTGCAATAGTGATCGCATCTCTGTTTCAGCGCTATTCGGCCAAGCGCAGGCTCATCTTTATCCTGATTGTCGGATGTATCGGCGCAGTCGGGGTCGGAACCGTCAGCGACTCCCTGATACCCTATGCGGGGGAACTGGTGCTCGACATGGACATCGGCCATTCCCACGGCCCGGAGGCACCCTCTGAGGATGCGGACGAGCACGAACACGATCACGGAGAACATGCAGAGGACGAAGGTTTTGCCGCCGAGGCACACATT
>Ga0209536_100007770_pt1 | contig 16224 bp, 19 predicted proteins | sample DeeMarSeWOR28_12_FD_187461 | JGI IMG/M metagenome (GOLD analysis project Ga0209536, IMG submission 187461) | Marine sediment microbial communities from White Oak River estuary, North Carolina - WOR-2-8_12 (SPAdes) (version 2) | ecosystem: Environmental > Aquatic > Marine > Intertidal zone >...
TCGCCATTCAGCATCAAGCCACGCGAAAGCTGCATGAGCTAATATGATAAATACCATGGCAAGCCCTTTAACAAAATCAATTGATATTATCCTTTTTGCAGAATCTGAGTCTTCTAACGCTTCAACAGGAATTTCTTCTTCAATATACTTGCTTACTGGTTGTGTTTCTACTTCTTGAGCCTTATTGGAGGGACTAGACAATTTTTATCAACAAAAACAAAAAATTTCAATTTCAAATTTAAAAAAGAAAAATATGAGTTCCTAATTAAATATTTATAAAAAACTATAAGTAATTAGCTATACGAGATAATCTCTCAATCTTTTTTTTTTAAGAAAATAGTTAAATTATAATAGATTAGAAGGAGGAAAATGAGACTCCCGATATTGAATGGGAAAAACTCATATGTAAGAAAATATATCCCCCAGAAGGCTAACGATAAATTCGTTAATAAATAGTAAACGTATTTAAACAACTTAAGAAGTTTAAAATTTCTGTTTAAAAGGATGAATATTATCATAAATGGTGCCAACACAACAAGATGATGCGGCCATGAGTCAAAATAAACAAGTAACATAACAGAAATACCTGAAAGAAAACCTATCACTAATTTATTTGATTGGTTTGAATAAATTATAAAAAGTATATACAATGGGATTAAAACAATCAGGGTTACCAGCAACATAATTAGAAATCCATTAATATTGAGCCCAGTTAGTTCGAAGAGAATTAAGATTATCCTTGTTAAACTGAAAGAAGGATTAATTTCCAGACCACTTCCTGTGGTATATATATAGTCTCCTGCAAGATTGACATCAATGAAATCATTTAACATCTGAGGATAAGCTAGGAAAATCAATCCAGAGAAGAGAACTAAGATCACTGGACCGTTAAGTCGGAATATCATTTTTTTAAATTGGAGTGTTAATTTTCTATGTAATTTGTCAAAACCAATGGGAATTATAAAGGGGATTACTAGAACTAAGGTTGGTTTAAAGAGAATTCCAAGTCCTAACATAAAGCCTCCCAAAAAATCATTTCTATTCCCTCCTTTCAAAAAAAACAAAAAGGATGTAAGAATAAAAAATAATACAATTACATTTATTTGGCCTAAGAAATAATTCATAAATTGAGGGAGCATAAGGAGATAAATCGAGCCATGGTGTAGGAAGGATTTATTCTCGGGCTCACTGAAAATGTATTTTAAATTGTATGACTCAATATTTTTGGTACTATCCGAATTTTGATTTCTATAAAACAGGAATATTCTATAAATTAGGTAGATGATCACAAAATTGAGAAAGAAGTTAAAAATTTGATAGAAAAAATAACCCAATTCGAGACCTAATAATGAGAATGGCGTGAAAAAGAAAGCCGCGAGAGGTAGGTACCTGAAAGGAAATAAATATAGGGAAGGGTCATACAAATTCGGTAAATCATTGACAACAATCAACCCGGCATTATGAAATGTTAAATAATCAGTATTATCACTACTCATTAAAAAACTATCTAAAAAATAAAAGAAAATGAATGTTATAATCAAATAAAATCCATTAACTATAATCGAAAGAACAAAAAATCTTTGAGTGCTATTCATAGGTTTCTCTATCGTAATCTTGAGGAGCCTTAGGTAATTAGTTGTTTATTAATCATAGAAAGTTAAAAAATATTGAGAATCAATGATGAATTTACTCTTTTTCATCATCCTTACTTAGCCTTTTCATGAATTCTTCCATTCTCTCGACTCCTTCCTTTTTAATTTTTTTATAAACTGTTATCGAAGTTTTCTTTACAGCTTCACCCGATTTTTGCCCAATTCTACCGAATTGTACCATAAGCCATTCCGGTGAACCAACACCTTTCGCGTATTCCATCCATAGATACATGAATACACCCATAAAACCGATGTAAGAGAGAGCTATTGTTAAAAACAGTGGTATTCCAAATTGCCCGATAAATAAGGGAATAAATAGAAAATGGATTAAAAATAAACTTAATGATACCTTCCCATAATAAATTAACATTTTAACAACGTTGGTCGATTTATGCTTAATATCTATGTAATAGAAGAATATAGAGATAATAAGTAAAGCTGAACCTTGATTATAAAACATATTTGCACTAGTACCTCTGATCAAAAAGGTAGGCATCCCCGGAATTACAAACAAATCTTGATCATTTGCCACATCTAATAATCTCAGATGAGGATATTCATATAATTCAATAGAGCTTGAGGTTTGCAATGCCCAACCAGGTTGCCAATCCGTAATATTTAACCCAATGGGAAAAATGAAGAATATACCAATTAATATAAGGAAGATTCCCCAAATAAAGAAGATCCTAAATAACCCGGTATATGCGTCTTCTGTTCCCTTGTTCATTGCCTCGAAAATATATTCACCAAATATCGTGGAAATGAAACTAATAGAAACCCACGGTAAAAGAGTAAGGTGAGGAGTGGGGGATGTGACTATATAATGCAAGAAACCGAAAAATAGATTCCCTGCTTCTTTTCCTTCATATATGAGTGCTCTTAAAACGGGGGACAAGATTATTATCAAAATACCTATTAAAATACGTGGGGTTTTCCTTAATTTGAGAATATAAAAAGAGAAAATCTGAGAAAATCCTAAAAACGTGATAATATTCCACCCCCATATAGCGATCTTAAATTCTCCTCCCTCAATAATAGCTATATTGGTGAGCATCCCTATTACAATCATCACAATCCCTCTCGTGAAAATACGATTGCGAATGATTTTTTGAGGTAAAATTCCTTCTTTCCTCTTTATACTGAATATAACACTTAAAGCAGAGAGAAAAACAAATAAGGACGGTCCTAAAATATCTAGTAATGTGAATAATATCCCGTATACATATCTAGATTCAGGATCTAGCCACCCACTAGCAGTGTGAGCCAATATAATAAAAACGATGGCAAATCCTTTCACAAAATCTATAGATTGAATTCTTCTTGGTGACGCATAATCTTTTATATCTTCAAGGGGAATTTCCTGTCTTAGATAATTAAAGAGAGGTGGTGATTCAGTTTCAATTTCTGCTTCCAATTGAGCAGTCATAAGATTAACCTAATATTTTGTTTACTTATTACGTTTCTAAGTTAAATTAATATTTTTAGAATTTATTTTAATATTATTCTTTTCGAATTTTTATAGTTTTTTAAAATTATTACAAAGAATAAATTGATTGTGAATGGAATTCAAACGATTTCTTAATATCCAATTACTTATATTGATTGGTCCAATTCTCCTAATACTTTCTGAATTTTTTCCCTGGTTTTCAGACGAAAATTTAATTGAATTATATGCTATCTTCACCTTAGGACAAGTAGGAGATTCATTTCTCTTTCTATTTCCGATAATATCTGGAATAATCTGCCTGATAGCAAGTGGATTAATTATTTACAAAATGGAATTAAGAATTAAATTTGTTATACTTTCATTCTTGGGATTAGGATTTCAACTTCTCTTTTTTATTTTTTATATTTCAGAAGTTATAGCTTTCTTCCCTGACGCGGATGCAGGTCTTTATCTAGGAGTTTTTGGTTTTCTATTGATTATTATTAATCTAATTTATGTTTTAACACTAACAGATAAAGAATCAGGAGGTTAATGAGCAATCAGTAATAAAGTTGAAAAAGATGAGAAAATAATAAAAGGTGTTGACGCGGAATCTAATTTTTATTATGCTTTGAGTCATGAGATCCGTAGAAAAATAATCAAAATAATAGGAGAAAACGAGTTCACATCATTTACTCAATTAAAAAATGAATTAAAAGTTAGTACAGGAACAATCTATCACCATCTTGAAACTTTATCCGGATTAATTGAACAAAAAGAAGATAAAAAGTACTACTTAAAAGACTTAGGATTGTATGCTTATAATTCATTAAAAGACAATATTGAAACAATTAATACTCCCCAAAGAGAGTTTAAATCTCCAATATTGAGAAAAATGATGCGGATAACAGCAAAGCGATTCATAGTTTTTAATAAAAGTGATAGAATTATTACCATATTGTTATCAATTGGGATAATAGTTCTTGGCCTGATTTTGTGTAACCTGAGTGGCTTCACATCTATACTCTTGTTTTTTGTTGATTTAAGCAGTGAAAACACTAATTTATTTTATAAAACTCTCAGTAACTTAAGTTTTGTGCTGAATTTCTTTTTTTTCTTTTTTATTATTGAGGGTGTGACTCGGTTCTTCTATAACAAGAAGGAAAATACAATAAATCTTCTCACATCCTTTGGGATTATTCAGTTTCCAATGGTAATTTATTTGATATTACATTTTGTATTTGAGACATCAGGATTAATAATTCTTAGCAGTATTAATCTAATAGACAATATATTAATGATTGTGTTCCAGGTGTGGTCCCTGTGGTTATTATCATATAGTTTGAGTGTAAAGAAAGGATTGAAAATTGAGAGTAGTTTAATCTTTACCCTATTGCTTCATTATAGTGGCTTTACTATAATTCTACTAACCTTCTTATAACAATTTTAAAGTTAAAAGTTTCCAAAATTTGGATTATTTCTTCTACTCTTCTATGGGAGGATGATAAATCCTTAGTGGTTGTTGCGATGAAACATGAATAAATGTTTGAATCATCAAGAGAAATTGGTGGTGTTATTATTTCAGGTATTTTACTCACTAGTTCTTCTTGACTATTAAACTCTATATTCATCAAGGGCCCTTGATATATCATATCTATTCTTAAAAAGAGCGAAAATCCGTTATAGGAGATTTCACCAGGTTGCCAACGATTAAAAAATGAATCTACAATAATTTGAGCTGGATTCTGATTAATTATGTTTCTTAATCCAATATAAGAAGTCGTTAATCTTGGATTAATTTCAATAAAATTAAACTCCGAATCATTGGTGAGTATAAAATCAAGACCAAAATACCCCCTGAACTTGGTAAAGTTAATTTTCTCAAGTGAATGTAGAAAATGCTTCTTTATTTCTTCATAATTTTCAAAGGGTGAATACCCCCCTAAATATTCAGATTTAAGAGGAGGGGTTTTAATGCGTACATTTTGAGAGTTATTACATAATAAGATTGGACTCTTAGTCGAAGGCACTATAATTGATGCACTTAAGTCTTTACCCTCTATATATTCCTGGAGTATGAATCTTCTTTCCCCTTCGATTTTTTGTTCATGATCCTGGATAAATTGCTCAATCTGTTCAATTGATTCGAAATAAAAAATGGATTCCGCTCCCACACCATCCTCGGGCTTAATTAGTACCGGTCTTTGTAGAGATTTGAATTTTTGAATTATGAAATCCTTATCCATCGTTTTTCTCTTAAGCGGAATTAAAAATGTTTTCGGTGTAGAAATTTTATTATATCTTAGAAATTTATATGAATCTAATTTGGATGTTCCTATTTTAATTCCTTCTAAATTAGAACTTAAGCAAATTTTATCATAATTTTTCACGATCTGAGTTAAATCATAAAGTATTTTAGATGTTTCTGGAGCAATAATGAAAGAATATTTAGTGTCTCGAACGAATTCCTTATATTTTTTAAGGTGAGTTTCATGGGAATTTATAATTTTCATATGATCATATGGAAGAAATTTGGAAAGATGAGAAATTCTGTGATCTAGTAAGGTGCTGATTTCAAAACCAAGGGATTTAAAATCGAAGATTATTGATCTTAGCATACCAAAACCTTCACAGAAAAGAGAGATTGGAATTTCTGCTCTACTAAAGCCCCCTCCTGATACAAACTCAAATATGAAAATATGATTTCCCATTGTACATGTTACAAACACTTTTATTAGATTATAATAAATCTCACAAAACTATTTTTATAGATTAGTTTTAAAATGATGGTTAAATAATTTTAATTAACTTAACTTTAACAAAAACTTTAGGTTTTGATGATGACTTTTTTTCCAGAAGAGGTAATGCAAAGAATAAGATACCTCCATTATAAAATAAAGCATATTGAAGATGCAATAGAAAAAGAAGACGAATATTTTAACCTTGATGATCTTAACCTTGTTTTAGAGTATACTAAAATTTTAAATAGAAATTACCAGAACGAGAATCATAAGGAAATCTTAGATAACTTAGATATTACAAAATATTTTCAAGATCCTCAAACTAGCAATGAAATTGAGATAAATGATATTATGTTCGAGTGTTCTCGTGTACTATGGGTAATGGCTCGAGCATACTCTCAACTCTCTGAAAAATATGAAGAAGATCAAGAATGGGAAAATGCAATAATCGCAATGACCGAGAGTAGTAAGACGTACAAAACTGCCGCATACTTTAGTGCTGCTACAACAAGTCAAAAAGATCATGGGATCACCCTTGCTGCTGAGAATTTAGAATTAAATTCAGAAGAAACTAGAGCAATTGCGCAAAGTATTGCTGCGTTACGCGAGGAGAATAATAATAATATCTATTTTGCTTCTAAATTATATGCTGGTCTCAGTTTATTGTCAAAGAGATTATTTTATTTAAGACAACATGAAGAAAAGAAGAAACAACAGATAAGGGCACAGTTTCATTACGATATGGGGAAAGCTTGTTTTCTAAAAGCACGTGCTTCATTGGAATCATCGATAACGAACATAAATAAAGATAAAGTAATAAGACTCCAACAAAAAGCATTATGGTATTATTTAAAATCTAAAGACATCTGGGAGGAAATGCTTGAAAATCTTCAACTTTCAACTGAAGAAAAGGAAAATATTGAACTTAATTTATCAATAGTAGAGGAAAATTTTAGATCAACTGAAGTAGAACAACTTGATTACGATGATATAAAAAAAATACAGGATCCAGAACCAATCATTATAATTCCTGAGAATTTGGCACCATTTGTTCCCAAAAATATCATATACCTCACCAAATTTGTACCAAAGGATTTAAACATTAAAAGGTTTAAAGCATACCAACGTAAAAAATTAGAAGAAAAAATACCCTACAGCAAAAGAGAAAAGCTCATTGATCAAAAGGCAGGTGTTGTTCGGACGATTAACGAATTAAAATTATTAAAAGAAAGTAATGAAATTGAAGTCGATAAATTTGCCGAGTTAATGGAAAAATATTCTACCAAGCTTCAAATGATTGATTCTGCAATTGAAAAACTCGGAAAAAAGTAAATTTCATTGAATTATAAAGTTAGAGCGGTCTTTCCTCTTTTTGAAAATATTTTTTACGGTTTTCCTCAATAGAAAAATCTCTTTGGGCTTCCTCTTGAAATACTAGATCGTAAACCTCCTTTAGAATAACACCAATAAGTAAAGATTCAATTATAAAGATGAACAAGATTAGAAACGTTTCGAGAATACCCAATTTTCTAAAAAAAAGGGTACAAAATAATATAAATGGTATAAGATAAAGGAAAGTGACAAATCCAATTCGTTTTCCAAACCTTTTAATATATTTGTTTTCCAACTTGAAAACTTTCCCCAAGTTAATAACTTCCCCTAAATAATAAATACCAAACAAAATATTTATCGAACAAATTATCGAGATGAAATAGGTGTCTTCAATTGCCAAAGTGATATATGATTTTAAAAATATTGAACTGATTATAAATGTTAATGAAGAGATCAGTAATAATAGTACAAGAGATAACATCCCGTCATGAAAATCTTTATAATCTAAGGTTTTATCACCTTTTCCAGTATTCTTAATTTCAATTTAATTTGAAGTTTGATTAAATAAGAAATATGTTCTCTATAAGAATATGTTTTTTAATTTTTGTTAATCAACTACATTTCATTTTTATTTTAAGTACCCTTTTCATCATTATGTCCGAACAAATTGCAATTTTATTATATATTAAAAATATGCTGGCAGATCTAATTTACATCAATGGGATTATTGCAACTGAGTTGATAAAAGTAACGGAAAATACCGCCACAATTCGTAGTGGAGAAGAGTTTTTAAAGACAACAACTTGCCTTGAGGAACATAATAAGTTAAATGAAAAAGTTATTGAAATTTTAAAGAAATATCAAAAATCCCCCGAAGATTTAGCGGGACTTGATAGTCACGTTTTAAAACATAATAAAAAATAATAATGGATTATTGGTCAAAAGTGTCTGATCGTTTTGAAAAATTCGTGGAAAACCTGCAAAGGGAAATAATTGAAAAGGAAATTGAAGATCATAATGAAAAAATTGTGAATCTATTTCATAATCCTCAAAATTGGGGGAAACTATCGAACGAGGAAATTACGGTTCTTGAAGAAAGAAAGGGAGGACCCAAAGGATACTTGCTTTGTATATATTTAAAAATAAAAGAAAACATTATTGTTAAAGCAAACTTTTTTACAGATGGTTGCGGGGTTTTAGTTGCCACTGGAAGTCAGTTAACAATTTTAATTGAAGGGAATTCATTAGAATTTGCTGAAAATTTAGAAGCACAAGATATTGATGAAGCTTTAATGGGGTTACCTGACGATGAAAAATACTGTGCAGATTTAACGATTAGTACGCTTAGAGCAGCAATCCAAAAATACAAAGCAGGAAAAAGGCATTAGAAAAATGGTAATAGTTGAAAATGTGGATATTCCAGTAGAATTGGACAACATTTTTCTTAAAGGTTCAATATACTATACATCGAACACTCCCGTTAAAGCTCCATGGTTAATCAACCTAGCAGCATTCATGCATAGTAGGGAAAATTACTTAGTAAAATTTTTTTCTGAAAAATTTGCAAATGCAGGATATTATGTATTGTCGTATGATTACCGTGCTCATGGGGAAACGAAACAACAAACAGGATCTAACTATTTTAAATTGATGCCCCAAATATTTACCGATATCCATGTAGTTCTTGATTGGATTATTAATAAACAATCAAGTAGAGTTTTAGAAAACAAAATTGCGTTGTTTGGAAGGAGCCTTGGAGGAGCAATTATCTTAACCCATGGATTTATAGATGAAAGAGCAAGGATCTTAATATCTCTCAGTGCCCGGTATGATTACTATAGTGCTCAAAACAGATACCCAATTAGACTCCCAGAAGAGAAACTTGATGAATATATTAAGAAAATTAGCCCTAAGTTTTTTGTAAAGGAAAATGAATTGAATAATGAGAGAATTCTGATTGCCCACTGCAGAGATGATGAAATTGTGCCTTTTAAAAATTTATATCAGATAGGAGATCATCTGGGATTAAGAAGTGAAAATGTTATAGAGTTCTCTACTGGAGGGCATACTTTTAAAGGACATCGAGAAGAAATTTTTAAATATTCTCTTGAATTTTTAAAGAAGTTATAGTAAAAATGAAAAGAAAATATTAATTACTATATATGGTGAATGAAATTTGGAAAAAATACTTATTGCGGGACCAGCCTCTCAAATTCTAGGGGTAAAAATTGCCCATGAGTTAGATATTAATGTTATTAACGCTGAAGTAAAAAGGTTTCCAGATGGTGAGAATTACCTAAGAATCAATCTTGAGAATGAGACTCTAATAGCGGACAAAGAAGTTATAATAGTTCAATCTACTGGTCCAAGTGCTAGTGGAGATCAGAATAGTCGGTTGATGGAGCTATTTATGATGATTGATTCAGTAAAAAGAATGGGTGCTGCAAAAACAATAGTCGTTGCCCCATATCTAGCCTACGCTCGCCAAGACAAGGTTTTTAGGCCAGGAGAAAGTCAATTTGCCAATGTAATTTTTGGTATTATTAATTCCTTAGGAATTGATGCTCTGTATGTTGTAGATATACATGCTCCAGAAGTTTTAGACTGGTGTACTTGTAAAACTATAAACATCGATTCTATGAAATTGCTTGCGGATTATGTAAAATCTAAAGGACAAAACGAGATTGTTGTAATATCTCCAGACAAAGGGGCAATTGAGAGAACTAAAGCATTTGCTAAGCATTTTGGAGAAAATGTTCCAGTAGAGGTATTTGAAAAGGCGAGGGATCTAAAAACAGGTGAAATAGAAATGGCCGGAAGTTCAAACTTGAAAGATAAGGATGTTGTAATAGCTGATGATATTATAGCTTCAGGTGGTACAATGGCAACTGCTATAAAACTAGCAAGAGAAAATGGAGCTAAAAATGTATATGCTGTAGCAACTCATGCATTATTATTGGAACAGGCAAAGTTCCGAATCCTAGATGCAGGTGCGGATGAAATCATAGGGACAGATTCAATAGACAATGAAGCAAGCAAAGTTTCACTAGCAAAAATAATTGCAGATTATTTAAAATAATCGCCTTCCCAAAATCAATAGTTTTCGATTATTTTTAATACTAAATTCCGAATACTGTGTTTTAATTCTTCAATTGTAGAATCATTTTTAACAAAATAATCGGCATTTTTTAGAACCTCATCAAGCCCAAATTGAATTTCCCTACGATCTCTTTCTTCTAGTTCTTCAAGGTTCTTAGGATCATCAATACGATTTCTTTCAAAAAGCCAAGTAAATCTGTCATCTTCCTTAACTATAATCGCAATAACGGGGAATTTCCAAAATTTTCGAAACACATTAACTTCGGATAGTGATCTTACACCATCAACGAAAAACACTTCTGACTTAATTTCCTTTATTAGCTCAACACATTTTTGGGCAATTATAGCAGATCCATCTTTTTTTCGAAGTTCTTTTGCGATTTTACCTATATTATTACCAGTGGGTTCTAAATTCCTTTTTCTAACCTCACTTCGAACAACATCACCCATGGTAACGACTGTCCCTAAATCTTGTACTGCCTCAATCGCAGTGGTTTTCCCAGAGCCAGGGAGACCGCAAATCGCAATAACTTTCATTTATAAAAAAGTATAACTAAGATAATTTAAATATCTAGAATTTGTTTAGATTCTATAAAGAAAAAGAAATATTAAATTTAAAACGTGACCTAAAGAGCAATAATTTCAATTAATATGAAAAAAAAGAAGAAAAGTGACCCTTTCAATTCACCAGTATTGCTAACATTAAAAGCCTACGAGAGAATCGTGGGTTACGCTATTAGATATGCAAACGAGAAAATGAATGAAAACAAATGGCGTGAAGTATATGGTATTTTAATTGGGTCTATTGAAAACGATTCAAAGCTCATTATTAAAGACGCAATTCCAATGATCGTTGGTGACAGAGCAGGAGTAAAGTATGAAAATAAACAATATGTCGATATGGCACAAATTGATGCATCAATATATGAAAGAGCAGTGCAGGATGATAAAAATGATTTTATTATTGGTTGGTGGCATACTCATCCTGGTTTTTCACGTAACGGTTTCTTTTTCTCGCCTATAGATTGTATGACGCAATTAGGTTACCAGATCCCCAATCCTTATGCTGTTGGTTTGGTTTTCGATCATTGTGAAATGAATTCTAATTCAAATCTATTAGGGATCGCAGGAATAAGATTAAAAGACCCTGAGCGTGGTATTTCTTCCACGTATGACTTAATTAGTTTAGATTTTGAATTTGATGAGGAAGAAATGCTAAAGGAATCTGAAATTGTAATTAATAATGTTTATAAAAATATTGAAAAGGTCCTAAAAGAAGTTAATTATATTGATGAAATTCTGCGAAAAAAAGCTTTAGCCCAGCTTCAGAGGAACTATGGTTTGATTATGGTCCCAAAGGAAGATGTGAAAGTGACTGAGGATGAGGAGGAAGCCCAAGAAGATGAACGATATTTATATGAATGGGATCCTGAATTTTTTAAAAAATCTTATCGAATACCTAAATTTAGAGAAAAAATAGAAAAATTAATCTCAGAAGCTCATGACGAACTAGACAAATTCGATAAAAAAGAAGATACTGAAAAATATGAGAGTAAACGGTTGAAGTTATCAAAAAAAATTCAAAACCTTTTAAAGAAACCAAACGATTGGTATGATAAATTAATGGAAGATTTTTCAAAAAAGATTGAAATTATTAGTGATTTTTTCATTTATTTAGATACTAGTGAGAGAAAAATTATCGAGTATTTTGAAGAAAGAAGTTCTGACTATTATAGAGTACTAGATGATCTAAATCGAAGGATGGAATTAAAACTAGAAGGTATTTAAAGCAAAAATTTACTGATTTAATTGTTAAAGTTTAAATGTGTGAGAAAATAATAACAAATAAGGACTTTTACTAAAATTATATACAAATATTATATCATTAAGAGTAAAGCTTCTTTTTAATGAATACAGACTTTTTTCATCGAAAGAGGTTCATTCATGGTTAATGAGACTAAAATTATTATAAGAAATAGAAGTGACAAAGAGAAATCTATTAAAGATGCGATTTTTGCCTTTTCTGGGGGAAAAAAATCATTACTTATTAAAGGAGAGGGACAAGAAATAAGCACAGCGGTTGAAGTCGCGGAAATATTAAAAAACCGTATGTATCCACGGCTGGAAATCGCGAATGTATCATTAGGAAGTCGCCCCTTTTTACAGTACAAAAATAATCGTTATAATAATAGAAGTAAGAAACCTACCAACAAAAAAATTGATATCATTTCCAATATAGAGATAAAGATACAAACAAAACCAACGTTTTAATCTATGAAATCTAATTTTAAACACCTTGGTCCCTTATTAGACGAAGCTCGTACATCCGAAATTTGTGCGCTATGCAATAATTTTATTTATAAACGGGTGTATTATGATGAAAATTCGGATAAAAAAAGAAAAACTGTATTCGTCTGCAAAAATTGTCTAGATAACGACAAATGAAATTCATGTAAGATTAATTGGTTTTTCTTTTCTTAGTTTCCTTTTCTCTAGAAATTTGGTCCAATCGAATGACATAATAAAAAACATTACGGTTATAGTTACTAGTAAAAGTAATGCTTCAGTTATTATGCTAGATACGTCATTCGTCGAAATGCCTTGAGAAGTTAGACCAATTGCGACGAAAATAGGCCAAACACAATAAAATAGGATAGTAAAGTTCTTTCCAATCCATGCGGGGATAATGCATTTCCAAAATGGATATTTCATTATACCTAAGGGTAAAAATAGAATATCATCGGGAAGGGGTGTTAAAGCAAATAGAAAGATATATACAGGAGCACGTTTTTTGTTTTGCAATAACAAATTCCCGAATCCATCAACATTGTTTAGAACGCTGGAGTCTCTCTCTTTCATAATTTTTTTAGTACTGAAACCTATTGCATATCCAGTAAATTCTCCTAGAGCACTTCCTAAACCTCCAACCAGTGTGATACCTAATATCTCAAGCCAAAAAGGACCTAATTGCAGTATCTGATTGATATCGTACCCAAAATTAGAATATTTAATTAACAAGGAATTTGATATGGAAAACAATACAAAAGGAAAAGGTACAGGGAACCCAATGGACGCAGATCCTAAAAAACATATAACCAGAGAAATTACCAACGCCCAAATATAATTAGAACCTTCTGTGATTAATGCCAAATTTTGTCTAGATTGAATTATCGCGTATTGGACATCTGGAACCAATAAAAACAAGAACATATAAATTATAACTATTAAATAAAAACTAACAAACACTAGAGTTAATTTTTTTGAAATTGGCATTTTTCTAAGGTCTTTTAGAGATCTTTGTATTTAATCCATTTCGACTTTTCAGTAATATTTCCAGGTTCGAACTCACTTTCCCGACCACATTAACCTTGTTGGGCATTTCAAGATCTTCGATTATGATGATTAACTCATCAGTTTTCGGATTATAAATTATATCTCCCTTCTTTACATCTTTAATGGATTTAGGATTGGTTCCTTTAAAAATTCCTATTCCGGGAAGTGTCCAGTAATTCTTTGAGCCAAAACTAAATCTTCCTCTCAAATTTAGGGGGATTTTATCAAGTATAGCATCTGCGGATAGAGGTGCGAGATGTCTAATGATAGTCCCATTCATTTTGTCAATTCCAAATAACTCAATGACTATTGGGATTGTACCGGAATCACTATTCATGTTTTATAAATAATACAAATACAGATATTTATATTATATTCATCCAATAAATTTTTACAAAAACTAAAATAAATCTGAGGAATCGTGATTCTTTTTAATAACAAGATTTAAATACTTCTTTTATCATATAATATGTTGAAGAGGATAATAGGTCCTTATTGCATTGGAATTAGATACATATATGCGGTTTTAACACCGAATTTATTATTGACTTAACAAAACTGATTCCTTTTTTACACCAATTTTTATTTTATAATACCACTCAAATTAGAATTATGTCAATCGATATATTTTCATATGTTCCTATCGCACTCAACACCGAGATACAGAAGAATTATCCGTTACATGACTTCTGTTAAATTTTTTTTAAAGAGTAGCATACTGGAGCAATCACATGAGTAATTCATTTAATCCATGAAGAATTGTTGCTAAAGACATATTAACAATGAACTTTGAGTTCAATGTGAATCTAGGTTTAATGTTTGATACACAAGACAAGAAAACCTGAAAAAAATGGTTTTAAATGAGTAATTTTATTACCTATTGTCCTTTTCCCTTTTTTCTTTTAATCTTACAAGATCAAATTCAGTGTCTATATCATAAAATGTATATTGTGTGTTTATTGGATAAGCAGCGAGAGTACAGTCTCCTTTTATTAAGTAATTGACTATTTCACGCATCGTTTTTACAGATAAATTCCTCTCAATATTTAAGATTTTATTAATAAAGCTGGTAGAAAGGACAAATAAAGGAATCAATCGATTTATGGTTTCCTGGTTAGTTATTGTTCTTAGTTTTTTCTGCCAAATTTGTTTTACTCTCATATAAGGTGTTTCTTCTTTGAATTCTAAAGTCGATATTACTCTATTGGGATCCAGTGAACTTTTTAATTGTTGTCCGTTTATTTTCTGGTAAAAAACAATAGGATTCTCTTCAATCGTAGAAAGATAACTGTGAAGGGATTCAAAAATTGATTTCAAAAGGTCCGATTCAAAATAAGTATCCCCTGGAAAAATTAAATAGATCCCTCCATTTTTAATTATTTTTGTATTTTTCGTTATCGAAAGAAAGGAATAAAGCGGTCCTTTTTTATAGTCATTCCCGGAATTAATTGTAATAACCCTATTTTGAAGTGAAGTATCATTTTCAATGAGAGAATAGATATAGTCTTCAATTTTCTCTCTTTTGTGGCCAGTTATAATATATATTGAATTTATACCAGCATGAATTAAATTAGAAATGAGATAAGAAAGGAGAGGCTTATTGTCGACTTTAATTAATGGTTTTGGGCTTTGAGAGACAATTTTTCTTATCCTTTTCCCTTTTCCTGCACATAAAACAATGGATACTAATTTTTTGCTTAGTTTATTCTCTTGTAGTGACAATTCTGTTTCCGTCCATATCCAATATGATTGTGTGTTCTTCTTGGGCTACGGGTTCTTTACTTTTTTCAATTAAAATTGGATATTTATCTAAAATTTTTCTGCCAATAAATGTTTCAATTATTCTTTTAGTTTTATCTTTTGGGATGATCTTTTTATTTACAATCCATCGTGGAGAAAATGGGAGATGCTTGAAATTCTTTTCTATTTTACTCATATAGCCTTGCTGTTCATATGGTAGATTTTTCTTAACTCTTTTCATAAATCTAAAGATATAGGAAAGGATACCGTTTTCTACCCTCCCCACACCAGAAGTAGAGAATGGTTCACAAGCATAAGCATCTCCTGGTTTTAAAATCTGACTGTGAAGCTTTTCTTTATAATTTGGGATGAAGGGGCCGGCGTGCAGTAGATTTTGTTTTAGTTCATGACCACCCAGATTAGTTATCGGTCTTAACCCACGATTAACAATTTTATGAGCAATTGCCTCCCCTAATTCATATAATTTAGTACCAGGAGTAAAAAGCTCAATAGCAGCATCAAGAGCTTCTTTTGCGGCATCAACGTAGTTTTGCAGTTTTGGATCCTCATCAATATTAATGGTGAAAGCCGAATCTGCAATATAACCATTAAAGTGAGACCCGATATCAATTTTTAACAGCCCCCTTTCAGGGACAACAGTCTCATCATCGATTGGGGGGCTGTAGTGGGCAGCAATCTCATTCAATGACAAATTAATGGGAAATGATAACTCACACCCATTTGCTATTATTTCAGCTTCACATTTCGTAGCGATATCTAAAAGGGATACTCCTGGTTTTATAATTTTTTTTGCTAATTTCTTGGCTGCAATGACTCCTTTACCAGCTTTAATATAATCTTGAATATATTCTTCACTCATAATTTAAAAATTACTATTTTC
>Ga0209536_100007771_pt1 | contig 16223 bp, 16 predicted proteins | sample DeeMarSeWOR28_12_FD_187461 | JGI IMG/M metagenome (GOLD analysis project Ga0209536, IMG submission 187461) | Marine sediment microbial communities from White Oak River estuary, North Carolina - WOR-2-8_12 (SPAdes) (version 2) | ecosystem: Environmental > Aquatic > Marine > Intertidal zone >...
TAGGGGACAGTTTTGTCTCTTCTCACCTGGGCCAGTCTCTGGCATAGCCTGTGTGCCAGTGAAACAGGCAAAGGCATGAGTTCAGGAGTCTCTTTGCAGGCAAAGCCAACCATCATTCCCTGGTCGCCAGCACCAGTCTTATCCAGAGCTCTATTGGCGCCCATCGCTGTTCGTGCTTCCCAAGATCGGCCGACTCCGGCAGCTATGTCCCTTGACTGTTCTTTGATGGACGTGATGACCCCGCAAGTTCGGTAATTGAAGCCGTACTCGGGTTTGGTATACCCCACCTCTTTGATCACTTGCCGCACAATCCTAGGAATGTCCACATAGCAATCACAGGTAATCTCGCCGAGGACCATCACCATGCCCATGGCTACGGAAACCTCGCAGGCTACCCGGGCGAACGGATCCTGTGCCAACATGGCGTCCAGTATTGCGTCTGAAATCTGGTCACACAGTTTATCAGGGTGTCCTTCAGTGACGCTCTCTGCGGTGGCTAGATACGAATCCAACTGATTGAAGCTATTGGGCATTTGTGCTCCTTTTCTATGTTCCCTCTTCCCAGCTTTCTAGGTATTTCTTCTGCTCTCTGGTCAAAGAATCAATGCCGATGTTCATTGAATGAAGCTTCAGCCTGCCTACTTCCTGGTCGATTTCCTCTGGCACTGGATAGACCGAGGGCTCAAGCTTTCCTTTCACCTTTGTCAGGTGTTCCAGACAAAGAGCCTGATTGGCAAAACTCATATCCATGACGGTAGCCGGATGTCCTTCAGCCGCAGCTAGATTGATCAACCTGCCTTCGCCCAGCAGGTAGATGCGCCGACCATCACCCAAAGTATATCTGTCAACGAAAGGACGCATCCGTTTCTTTGATTTGGCCATGCTCTGCAGGGCTGGAATGTCGAGTTCCACATTGAAATGGCCGCTGTTAGCCACGATGGCTCCGTCCTTCATCCTCGCAAAGTGCCGCTTGTCAACGACGTTCATATCACCAGTCGCTGTGATGAAGACTTCTCCGATTTCACAGGCCTTGATTAATGGCATGACGTGATAGCCATCCATGGCCGCTTCCAGGGCCGGGATAGGCCGGACCTCGGTGACGATAACGTGCGCTCCCAGTCCTTGAGCCCGCCTAGCTATGCCCCTGCCACACCAGCCGTAGCCACAAACGACCACTTTTCTCCCCGCCCACAGTATATTGGTGGCCCTGGTGATACCGTCAATTGCGCTTTGCCCCGTTCCATACTTGTTGTCAAACAAATGCTTGGTCTGCGCATCGTTCACGGCGATAATGGGATAAAGCAACTTCCCGGCCTTGGCCATGTTCCTCAGTCTGATGACCCCGGTAGTCGTCTCCTCGGTACCGCCAATTACCTTAGCAGCCAGTTTGGTGTAGTCTCTATGAAGGGTGGAAACGAGATCGGCGCCATCGTCCATAGTAATCTGGGGCTTGTGTTGCAGGGCTGTGATAATATGTTTGTAGTAGGTCTTGTTGTTCTCTCCCTTTATGGCGTTAGCCGGGATGTCATAGTCCACCAGGGCAGCAGCTACATCGTCCTGGGTACTCAGGGGATTAGATGCGCACAGCACCACCTGCGCACCACCTTCCTTCAGAGCCAGGGCCAAGTTGGCCGTTTCAGTGGTGATATGGAGGCAAGCAGAAATACGCACTCCCTGCAGCGGCTTTTCTCTGCCAAATCTCTCTTTTATGAGTTTGACGACTGGCATTTCCTTGGCAGCCCAGTCGATCCGAAGTTTGCCTTCCTTGGCCAGCGACATGTCCTTGACGTCATAGTTCTTCATACTTCTAGCTCCGTAGCAATCGCATTTTGGGCTGCTCGGCAACCCAATCAGGTATATCTAACCCGCCCATAATGATCGGTTTCTGATGACAATCTGTGCCGCCGGTCACGAGCATATTGTGCTTTCTGGCAAACTCGATATAGTGTGCCGTGGCTCTTCTATCATGCCTGGAATGCCAGCACTCCACGCCGTCGACGTATTGTAGCATATGTTTCTCCATGAGCTTGGTCTGTTCCTCCAAGTCATGCGTTATGGTTGCCAGGGACGTTCCATGAGGGTCGTTGGGGTGGGCATGTATCAGTACTCCCCCAGCATTCCTAATCAATCGCGACGCCTCAGCCAGAGAAAGCGGATACTTGGGGACATTGCAGCGAATCAGATACCTGTCAAAGGCTTCCTGCTTATCCCTTACAATTCCCTTTTCTACCAGATAGCTCGCTATATGGGGCCGCCCAAAAACGCCATCCACACTGTTCTCTATTTCCTTGATATCCCTCTCCGTGAATCTCTCAATACCTTCTCTGTCAAACTCGATGTTCAAGTTCTGCAGGATTTGATGCGCTCTCTTGTCCCTGTGCTCTTTCAGCAACTGAAGCTTATCTTCCAGTTCTCGATTCTCGATGTCGTACCCATATCCCAAGAAATCCAGCGAAGTATCTTTGTCGCCTTCCGGATAATGAAATGTCACGTTCAATTCTATTCCCGTGATGTAAGACATTCCGTGACCCTTGGCGAGGTCCATGGCTCTTTTCTGGCAGCCCACCGAATCGTGGTCAGTTATCGAGATGAAATCGATACTTCTCTTACTGGCTTCCTGAAAGACCTCTTCAACAGTGAGATTGCCGTCCGAGCAGGTCTTGGTATGGATGTGCAGGTCTGTTCTCACTCCTATGTCTTTTCCAGACCAATGACGTACCAGTCTTGGGGCGCGTCATATTGGGTATCAACTGTAGCGTGAATAATCTCAAGCTTGGGATATGACTGCCTAAAGTCGTCCACATCCACTTTCTCGAATTTCCTCTTGTTGTTCAGGTAAGCCTGCTCTGTTAGAGCATTTGACTCGTAATTGTCTTTAGTACGCCTCAGTATCCGGGAGATAGCTACCTCCTGCGGGCAACTAGTCTCAAGAATGACGAATGTCCTACCATGCTTCGCGGCTACCTCAGCAGCTCGCCGTCTCAGCGATTGCGTGACGAACGTGGCATCTACTATTACACTATCGGCCTTCGTAAGAGCTTCGTCCGCGCGTCGGAAAGTCTCATCATAGACCATCGTCCGTTTGCTCATATCCGAGGCAATCTTCTCATCGAATATGTTCTCGCCCTTCAGCACTTCCAGTCTGATCAGGTCGGATCGCAGTATGGGATAGCCCTTCATCCTGGCTATTTCCTCGCTGGTTTCGGTCTTCCACGTGCCAGGTAAGCCACAGGTGATTAGCAGAACACCTGCCCCCAATTCGTTCTCGACGAAGGTACCAAAGGGTTCTTTCAATCTCAGTTTCCTGTATGGCGCAATCTATCGGATTAGATTATAGCGATTGAAATCGCCTTTGTCATGATGAACCAGGAAGCCTAATCTGTTTGACCCTCTGCTTTGGCCGATGCTAGACTATCTTCGGGCAGCGTAGCTCAGTCGGCAGAGCAGAGGACTCATAAGCCTTTGGTCAGTGGTTCGAATCCACTCGCTGCCACTTTTCTTCTTTACACACAATCCCGATGTGATATGACCAAGCGGATATCACTTGAAAGGAGGTGTAGCAGCTGTGTTAGATATGATAATCGGTAGAATACTCAAGCTGGCATCAGGATCAATGTCGATGTCAGAAGAAGTCTGGTTCAGGCATGCCAATCCGCGGAGTGGCTGGAGTCGCTTCGCCACCTACCCGCTTGTGATCTTGGCTTTTTGGAGCCGTGCCTGGCTAGGAATCTGGTTCATAATTCCAGTTGTTGCAGTGTTCATCTGGGCCTGGCTTAATCCCCGAATCTTCCCGAAGCCAACATCCACCGATAACTGGATGAGTAAGGGTGTCTTCGGAGAGAAGATCTTCACCGAGCGCAGAAAGACAAAGACAGAAGTCCCGTCGCATCACGTAGCTGCAGGGAACCTGACCACGATAATCTCGATAATCGGAGTAGCAATACTCACTTACGGCCTGGTTGTCCTGGAAATATGGCCCACCGTGGCAGGAGCAGCAATCGCTTTTCTCGGGAAAACGTGGTACGTAGACCGTATGGTCTGGCTATTTGAGGATATGAAACATATCCCTGAGTACAAGAAATGGCTCTACTGAGCAGCAATCCAAGGCTGCCCCTCCTCTACTTCTGCATTAGCGATCTTCGATGTTGAGGGCAAACAACCGCATACTCTTGCCGTTCGGGCGAACGGTGTCTTTTTCATACCTTAAGCCAATTTTGATCGCTACCCTCCCGGACTCTAGATTGTCTTGATCAATAAGCGCCGTGACACGCTTCAGACCGAGCTCAGTGAAAGCATAGTCCTTCAAGGAGCTAGCTAATTCGGTGGCCAATCCCTTGCCCCAAGCTGATTTTGCCAGAACATATATAATCTCATATTGAGTGCTACCGTCGATGTCTTTGTCAAGAATTCCGCCGGTACCAATTATTTGACCTGTTTGCTTCTCAATGACGGGCCACAGGTCAAAAGCAGGTTGTGGATCAAGCTGCGCATCGTCTCGCAAATCCTTCAGTATCTCCTCGTAATTACGTGGCCCACCCATGTAGCGGGTAACGTCAGGGTCAGCCCATAGCGCAGCTAACGGTTCCAGATCAACCTCTTGGTTTGACTTGATTATCAGTCTGTCTGTTTCAATTCTCATTTCTGGGTTCCCGCCACAGTATTCAGCTAATAGAGATCCTTCTCTAAGAATCGACTATTGCAGCAGAGTGTATCTTCAATCCAACCGCCGCCAATCGTCGCATGATATCATATTACCAGTCCAGCAGTAAGACCATTTCACTGTCATAACTTGTGACCACATCCCTATTGACCTTCTCCTGATTCTCATATATCGTCTCTTGTCTCCAACAAGAGAAGGCGAGGATCAGTACCTGCTGCAATTGAACAAGCATCTGATGCAGAAGATGAAATACATCTTTACCCCCATGAACCAAGAATATGCCAACGTTATTGTCTCAAATTGGCACTACGACGATGTCTACTCGTTTTACGATATGGCGGCAGACGAAGATGACCTCAGGATATTCATGGACACCAACAACTGGCGCGATAACATAAGGGCGGTACTGAATGAAGATGATGAATTGGTAGGATGGGCATCCTTCTATACTGAGAACAATGAATTCTGGCTATCACTGGGTCTGAGGCCCGACCTAACCGGTCAAGGACTCGGTGCAGAATTTGTCTCGCAGTGCGTTGGATATGCAATATCACACTATAGCCCGACCAACGACACTATCAAGCTTGCCGTTGCTCTTTTCAATCAACGGGCTATAAAGGTATATCAAAAAGCGGGTTTTGTAGAGACTGGCAGGACAGTCAGGAAGACCCATATCGGCCTGGTAGACTTCATGGAAATGAAAAGGGACATCTCCCTTTAGCTCCTTGAGGGCCAGCTGTCACCAATCGGTATGGACCCGGTCCAACTGGCCAAGACATCACTCAGATTCCACAAGAGTATCAACACATAGGTTCTGAACAGGGTTTTCATCCTAGCGGATGTGAAAACTGAAACTAGATAATGCAACCTTTTTCCGCCCTCTTCATTGTGGTATAAACAGGGTAGTGTTGATGCCTTTGCCAAGCTTCATCAAGGATTTGGCAGCATCAGAATTGGAAGGAGGACGACAAAATGAAGCTAGCTAGAATCATTGCACCATTTAGCCTTAGCGCAGTACTTTTTGTACTGTCATATCTCTCTGTGAGAGACATGAACGAGGGCTTCTACTCAATACTGCTATTGGTGATTGGGATAGCACTTGCGATTGTTGGCAGTACAGCTGTTTTCTCGGACAAATGACCCATTTTCTACGGTGGCCTTCCGTCCCAGGGGGGTCGAGTTCGACATCTTACGATAAATGCAGCCCTCTTTACAGACTCGGGAGATGAAGCGTAGTATGGCGGAAGAACAATAAGTGGAGGTGTTGAAGATGGTCAACGGTGTACCGATTGTAATTATTGTCATCGGTGCCATATTGGTGCTCATAGCCTTGTTCGTTTGGAGGCGGCGAAAAGAGCTGACGCTAGAGGGAATAAGCAATAGACGGAAGAAAGCATTCTTCACACAGTGGATAATAGGGCTCGTCGTAGCAGTAGTAGCTGCCATCTTCATGTTTGATGGGGATATCCTGGGAGAGAATACGACGGGTATTTCCAGAGTCATGGGGATCGTCGGAATCTGCCTGATAGCAACCTCCGGCGTCAACCTGCTACCTCTCAGGCGAAAATAAAACAGATTAGGGCATCAAACAGACCGTCGCTCGGCAACTGCCCACCCCGTGGAGGTGTGATTGGCACTGGGTCAGACCAGCTAAACCTCTACTTCTTAGTGACCGTAGACGCGCCGGATGTGTTGATGTCGGTTGACGTGGGCTCGCCAATGTACCATAGTGTTGATGCACCGCTAAGGTTGGCATCCAGTCTGCCGTTCAGATTTACAGTGCCCGAGCTGGCACCACTGAAATTGACGTCGACATCATTAACTGTGAAATCATCAAGATTCAGACGGCTGGCACCAGATACGTTAGCGTCAATGTCACTGGCAGACCCTTCCAGCTGAATAGTGCTTGCTCCACTTATTCCAAACTGGACATTACCTGCTGTGATGTCACCGGTAATCCTGCTGGCCCCGGATACCGTAACATCCAAATCCTCAGCGGAACTGAAGCCGGAAACGGTGCCACTGGATGCTCCAGAGGCAGTCAGGCCACGAAGCTGGGGCACAGTCACGGAAGCCCTCAGAGTTGCTGACACAGGACCTAGGAATATTCCGAAGCCGGTCCTTAGCCCTATCTTCAGAGTCTGACCGTCCTTCGAAACCTGGACGTAGTCCATTACATTATCGTCCGCGGTTATGTTTATGCTGTAGGAGCTAGATTGCTTAACCTCAAATTCGAAAGCGGAACCGATCTCTACTTGAGTGAAATCAGCAAAATCATACTCCTTGGTCTCGAGATTTCCGGACCCGACCAGAGCATCGGGCCAACCCCTCAAAGCTACTACGGTAGTAATTGCCGCCACCACTGCCACTATCCCTATCACTATTACTACTGTCTTCTTCATATGACACCTCCTTGTCTTTCAATTAATTCTGCTTAATCACACTATCCGTAAGAAGCCGCATAGTGCAAGAACAGGCCCTCAAACAATGTAGGCGGTCAATCTGAGGAAACTCATTGTCTAAATATGCTCCTCGTAACTGGCAGTCCCCCTGACCACATTGACAATCAGCTTGATCACGCTGACCAGTATTGCGATTCCTATCCCGACCGAAAGCAGAATCAAGAACACCCTGACGCCTAGATAGGTAGCATCAACCGCGGTAGGGTTAGGTATTACACTGAAGTCGAAGGGAAAGATAGACAAGAGAGTTGCCACCGTCCAAAGCGCAAACGCATTTATTACGATCTGGACTACTTCACGCAGTGCGTACCTGTCACGGACAATCAAGATGGTATGACCGATTATCCCTATGACGAGTGTGATTGTGAGTATCGGCAGCCACAGATTGACGTCCTCTGTGAAGAACGGGTGTCTCGTCCATATTGTTACACCACCTACCGTCTCGGAAGAGTAATAGGCTATATAATGATTGAAGAAATTGAAGAATATCAGTAAGACGATACTCCAGGCGATGGCAAAAGCGGAAGCCACGATTCTTGCGCTTCTAGTTCTTGCGTGATGGTGTCTTCTTTCTGCAGTTCGTTCGACCGATTCTGCGGCAAGCGCTGGTGCGGGCCCGCCTGCCTCTGATTGTGCTGTTGGTTCTGAGGGGGCACGTTCATAGTCTTCACCCGTCACCTTTGATGAAGCGGACATCTGTTCGGCAACATCACCCGCCCACGGTAGCTTGTACCATTCACCATTGGAAGCCCTAACCATCATTATTATCCAAACAATGAACCCTATGATTCCTACGATTGCGGAGAAGACACCACCGACCAGCGGTATCAAGCCAAGCAAGACCCCGGCAACAGTGACGGTGCCAAAAGCAATAATCGACTGCGCCGCATGGAAGCGAACGAATTTGTTCTTCTGCTCCAAGACCAAGAAGATGATCCCGGTTATCCACCCGGCAACATAACACAATAGCGCGGCGACATTCGGCGCCAGCCCTGTACTGGTGCCTGCCGGTTCTGTCAGTTTCTCCCGCTCTATCTTCTCCCGCGCCTCAATCCGCGCCTTCTCCTCCTCGTAGATTCTCCTCTTCTCTTCTGGTGTTAGATCCATACCGACCTCCTTACCTGCGTCTCGGTAGCAGCATAGCCATCCGCATCTCCATTGTCAATATCACCACCTAACCTGACACTGCTTACCTTGAGCAGCCAGTATATTACACTTGTGCAAATACCACCAGACACTGTGGCCACAGATACCAGCCCATAGCGGGCTGGCCATGCAGTTGTTGCTTAGAAGAACAGTATTCCAGACCACGAATGAAGTTGGCTGGAATCCTCACACCGTCCAGTCTCAGCCTGGTAGTCTTTGTCCTGGCGTATCTGTCTCGGCAAGACGGCCACAGCCGCCGTTCCCAATGATGAGATCATGGGCATCGGGCTAACAGTCACCCTCGCCAGGACTGAGGCTGCTTCGCAGAAATTGATCGGCTAGGCCCCGTGGTTCGAGTCCAGCCACTGCCATTCCAGGCACTGTCTTACTTCTTCTTGGGACTCGCCTTCTTCCCCTTCGCCGGCTTCGCTGCAGGTTTGTCGGTGTATAGCTCCGGGTGGTGACGTCTGCAAGTGCTACACATCTCTATCACCTCCTTGCCTCTATCAAGCCACTGTTGTACAAGATTATATCGACTAGTCAGCTCTTTTGCTAGCCGCAGTCGTCAGGAAACCGACGATAATACAGGCCCAGCACCATCGTGTTCTGCACGTTCTGCTCACTACCCACCGGTCAATTTGGCTTGCACTTCTGCAATCAGGTCCTGAACCGCGATACGCAATACTGTCTGTCCTTCCTTCAACGTATCCACGAGAACATCGTAGTCTTCATAGAAATAGACTGTTTTTCCATCGCTAAGCACTACGAAGGACGACAAAGCTTTCGATTGACCTCGTATGAAGCGGAAGCTCGATCGTATCCGCTGCAGAGACACTGAGCTATCGAGCAACTTCACAAGTATCTTCAGCTCAAAAATGTCTTCCACAGAATAGCGCCGCCTCGAACCCCTACCAGATGCTGCTCTCACACTCGGCTTCACCAGTCCCGTCTTGTCCCAGTACACAAGCTGGTCATAGGTAGCGCCCACCACATGTGATACCTCTGAGGTACGGAAAGATATTGGTTTTATTCTACGCGGCATTGCCATTCCCCGCCGACATAACTACGAGATGATTATAGCACTTGCGGTTCGGACACTGGTTCAAACACAGTTGCCCCTTATCGCTGTAATCATAGATATACTGGCAACACTAATAGCACTCTCTGTTTTCTAATGCCGTTTCTTTCAGCACAGAGAACTGAGACAAGGTGGATGGATTTACAGAAACCGCGATATCTGCTATAAAACAGTCCTGATGGTGATGTTGATCGCCTAAACTTGAATATCGAGGAGGAAGGAAATGATGAAGAACGCATTAGCTGGAATAGCTGTAATTGTCATATGTCTCTCCGCATTAGTCTTTCCCGCCTGTAATGGCGGCGAAATCAAGAATCCCGATATGTTTGTGATAGCCACAACTTTCGATATCGCCAGTGTAGATCCTGCCTACGCCTATGATACTTCAAGTTCTGGGCAACTACTAAACGTCTATGAAACCCTAATCAAATTCGATACGGATAGTACAAGCGAATTTGTTCCGTGCCTGGCGACCGAGTGGACGATTTCTGACGATGGAAAGACTTACAGATTCAAGATTCGTGATGGAGTGAGTTTTCATAACGGAAATCCCTTGACCCCGGAAGATGTCGAGTACTCATTTGAAAGGGGCATGGTCCAAGACTATGTCCTAGGACCACAATGGATGTTTTTCGAACCCCTTTTTGGTTTGGGGACTTATACGTCTCGAACCGAAGATGGTCTGATTCCGCTTGACGAGATCAAGGGCAAAATAGAAGTCGATGGGCAATGGGTCCAATTCAATCTGGCTACCCCGTACGAACCGTTCTTGCAGATTCTTGCCTCTTCCTGGGGTTCCGTCGTCGATATGGATTGGTGTGTAGAGAATGGTGATTGGAATGGGACCGAGGAATCATATGAAGCTTTGAACAACCCTGTTCCTGGTGGCTCTCCAATCCATTCGATTACTAACGGTACAGGCCCATTCACGCTGGAGCTCTGGGAACCAGGAATCCAGATAGTGCTAGTGAGAAATGATGACTATTGGGGCACACCAGCCAGTTTTGAGAGAGTTATCACTCAAATGGTTGACGAATGGGGCACCAGAAAACTGATGCTGGAATTGGGTGACGCTGACTGTATCTTTGTTCCAAGTGCAGGAATCCAAGAAACGAAAGAAATGCCAGGAATCTTGGTTTATGAAAATGTACCTACGTTGCTTAATCAGGCGCTTTTCTTCCAATTCGATATTGATCCCTACAGCACATTGATCGGTAGCGGACAGCTAGATGGAAACGGTATACCCATCGATTTCTTCAGTGACGTTGACGTACGCAAGGGCTTTGCCTATGCTTTCGATTGGGATACCTATATCGACGAGGCACTGACAGGTTATGGTCAACAAATAACTTCGCCGATAGTCGATGGGATACCCTACTATAGACCCGACTGGCCAGGTTATGAACTGGACCTGGCCAAAGCAGAGGAGCACTTGAGAGCGGCCTGGGATGGATTACTATGGGAAAACGGTTTTGAAATGACACTTGTATATGCATCAGGAGACATCACGGGAAAGATTGCTTGTGAAATACTGCAGGACAATCTGTTTCAGATCAATCCACTGTTCAGAGTCAGTCTTCAGTTGATGGCTTGGCCGACCATACTTGATGATATGGTGTTAGGACGTTTGCCCATGTACTTGAATGGGTGGCAAGCGGACTATCCGGATCCCCACAATTTCGTCTTTGCGTATATGCATAGTAAAGGTACATTCGCAAATTCGCAAAAATATAGTAACGAAGAAGCAGATGATCTTATTGAACAGGCAATCTCTTCAAGTAGCCATTCAGAAAGGCAGCTACTCTACGATCAGATAGCAGAGTTATACTATGACGAGGTCCCCAGCATAATGGTATGTCAATTTTTGGGCGTCTTCTTCTTTCGAGACTGGATACAGGGTTTTGTTTACAATCCAATAAGGTCGGGATATGAGATGTACGCATACTACTTAAGTAAAGGATACTAGTGATCTGGCAATACTGGAGAGAGAACGGGTAGACAGCCTGCGATAGTTTTCGAATCGACGATAGTCTAATCTGACACTTCTTTCCTCACAATCCGGCCACTGTCATCGACTCTTCCATCAAGGTGAGTGTGCGATGGAACTGATGCTGCGGTAGCAGCCCGGTGTTCACTCGGAAATATGAAATCGCCAGGCGCACACCCATTCCTTGGGATGTTCGTCAGGAGGGCAGCTGATACATTCGGTCGTGATTCTAGAATCTATCGTCCTGGCGAATGTCTCAAATTCCACAATACCCGCCGACTTACAGGGGTAATCGGGCAACCCCTGACTTCCTCTTGTTTTCTGGACCAGGCACCTCACCATACGAAGAATGAGTTCATGGCCTGACCTTTCGATCGTCTGCTCGTTAATGTTCGCGTAGACCCGAAACTTCAAAGCCTGTTCCAGACCATCTAGCCCGCTTTCCTCCGGCAGTCGCAAGAACGATTTTATGATGTTGGCTTCCACAGGCGAGTACCTGGTCCAACATGTATCGTTGCATCTCTTGCTAGTATACATATCGTGGTTGTCTTCGACGGCCCGGAACCATACCCCATCATTTGTCAGCCAGTTGGCCGACATTGCATTTATCAGACTGATCAACTTCTCCTTTTCCATATTGACCAGCCACAGTGGCAGGCCGTTCTCCGTTTGAAAGCCAAGAGTCTTAGACAGACGGTTCACGGCGATGGGGAGAAATGAGCCGGAGACGTTCTCTTCAAGCCGAATGGCCTCTTCCAGACCCAATTGATGGACGACCTCGTTGAACCATATGCCATAGTGCAATACTGTGCGTCTCAATACGTCAACGGCATAACGGGCCAGCTTGATTTGAGTGAGGTCGCCCAGAGAGTTTGTGCCCATGGTTCTGCGTCCCTGAGTTCAATTCTGCAATATCTCAGGAGACAATTGTTCTTTGCCAAAAGGGAGAGATTCCGAGGTCGAAACCGGCGTATGTTCGCCTAACCACCCACTACCCGACCCAGGTAGTATGGCCAGATCACTACGCCCAATATGATCTGCCACCACACCAGGCCGACATAGCCGATTGTGAACAGCCATCCCATAATCCAGATAGGGCCTAGCAACCAGGGGGTCCGGTGGCCGTCCCAGTGCCTTTTCCTTTCCTCTACCATGCGTTCCTCCTTCTGCGCGATAGCCTATCGCTGACTTGACGATTGTCCTGACAATATCTTAATCATAACTTCGATCAATAGCAACATTCATGTTGATGATGCGGGTACATGGCCGGTGCGTCGGGCGCTGCCACCCGTGAAGCTCCGCCTTCCCCAGCGCCATACCCCAATGCCGGAGTCTCCGCTGACGGGATCTCCGAAGACCGATAATTGCGGCGAATGGGAAGTGAACAGTACAGAATGTTCTTGTCACGGTCAGACGCGCTATCGCCCTAGCCCAGCTCCACAGTCTCTTTGTACTGCGGGACCCTCACCATCCATCCGGTCTTCTCATGCAAGAGCTTGGCAAAGCTGGTAGCTGCCTCTTCTTCTCCATGGGTGATAAATACACAGCGCGGTGGCACACGAATGTCAGCTAGCCAGGCCAGTAATCCATCACGGTCTGTATGCGCCGAGAATCCATCGATCTTCTCAATGTGTGCTCTGACCTGGTGCACCTGTCCCAGTAGTCGGATCTCTTCCGCGCCATCCAGTAATAGCCTGCCAGGCGTTCCCTCCGCTTGATAGCCGACAAACAATACTGTGCTTTCAGCCCTCCTGATGTTGTTGACGACATGGTGCTTTATGCGACCACCGGTCAACATACCACTGCCGGCTATGATAATACAGCTTTCCGTCATGCTGTTGATGGCTTTGGACTCTTCGACGGTCTGTACCATTTTGAGGTTTTCAAAACTGAAGAAGGAATTACCCTGGTGCAGACGCTGCATCATCTCTTTATCAAACAGGTCGGCGTGACGCTTGAACACCTCGGTGATCCGTATTGCCATAGGGCTGTCCAGAAAGACGGGCACGGGCGGGATTTCCTTGCGCAAAAACAGTTCGTTCAGATGGTACAGTATTTCTTGCGAGCGCTCCAGAGCAAAGCTGGGAATGATGATGTTGCCCCCGGCACTCGCCGTCCTGTTGATGCAATCGCGTAGTTGCTTCTGAATACCGGTGTTCTGGTGTTCTTCGTGAGTGCGGTCGCCGTAGGTCGCCTCCATCACTATGTATTCAGCCTGATCGAAAAGAGTCGGGTCATTTATTATGGGACGATCAGGCTCGCCGATATCACCGGAAAAGATCACCCTACGGTTCTTGCCATCCTGTCGGATATTTATGTTTATGACTGCCGCCCCCAGTACATGTCCCGCTTCATAGTAGCAGCCTTCCATCTCACTGCTAATTCCAATACAACTCAGATATTCCACAGCCGAGAAATGTCGCTGGACCGCCCGCGCATCTTCCACAGTGTACAGAGGTATTTCCGGATACGGGCCGCGGCGTCCTTCCCTTTTGTGGCGCTTCGCTTTGTATGCAGCGTCTTCTTCCTGCAACTGCCCAGCATCAAGGAGGATAATCTCGGCTATCTCTGCCGTCGCCTGAGTGCAATATATCTTTCCCGCGTAACCTTCTCGCACCAGTTTGGGCAGAAGCCCGCAGTGGTCGAGATGGGCGTGAGTCAGAAAGACAGCATCAATCGATTTAGGGTCAAACTGGAAGGGTTTCCAGTTTCGTTCCTGGTGCTTCCGCTCCTGGTACAGCCCGCAATCTACAAGTATCCGGGTGCCATGAGTCTCCAGAAGATAGGAGGAACCGGTGACATTGCGGGCAGCACCCAGAAACGTCAGCTTAGCCAGCACCGATGAAGCGACTCCTTGTCAATCCACTTGACTTGAAGATTCCGCGGGGCGTATTCCCGGTATTATACATCACAATTTCATTAGAACTGGGGCACATCCCTTTGCTGCAACCCCGTACTACTTCTCAGGAGCTTCAACTCTTTTTCTGATTAGGACGATATGCACGGTAACGCCAACGGCAATGGAGACTAGTACAATCCTAATTACTAAGCTCTCCACGGCAAAAGTGATACTGAGTCCGATAGCCAGCCAAAGTAGAAGGATGGTGAATACCTTTATTCTTAGAGGCATTCCTCTGCCCTCAATGTAGTTCCTGACATATGCTCCGAACACCCTGTTGCTTGTGAGCCATCGGTAAAACCGTTCAGAGCTCCGCATATAGCATGCGGCCGCAAGGAGCAGAAATGGCGTTGTCGGCAGAATCGGGACGAAAATGCCGATAATCCCCAGTCCTGTGCACAAAGTCCCTGCTACAATTAGAAGTCTTCTCTTTGCTGTGGTTCGCATCTACGAAGGCAGTAGCACCCTTGAATGAATCGAGTCTAGCTTGAGTACTTCTCTATCGCCTCTTTGGCACCGGCGATCATTTCCTCATCGGACACCTGGTACGATTTTATGGCAAAAGAGCCTGTTACATTGCCCCGACTTTTGTTTACCTTGGCTGTTATGTTTGCCAGAGCCTTCTCCGAGGTATTGCCACCCATGGTAAAGAACGGAATGACATTCCTGCCTTCGAAGTCTGTCTGGTATATGAACGAGTTAACAGCCGGCACCGGTCTGGAAGCCCAGATTGGAGAGCCGATGAATATACTTTCGCATTGGTTGGAACCGATATCTACTGGGTTTATCTTGCTAGTCCTGTTGGTTATCGCGCCGAAGCCACCAATCAGATAGATGAAGGGCCCGAGTTTTCTGGGCTTCTTCTCCCTAATCTCCACTAGCGTGGCACTCAAGGCTTGGGCGATTGTCTGGGCTATCAGCCTCGTTTTACCTGTCAGAGAATAGTAGACTACCAGTGATTTCATGTTTCCTCCCGGATATTTGTGTCTTGGAGCGTACCTGTGAGTCCGCAGTTGCCAGACCTAGGTCTTCTGACACCTAGCGCAATAGTAAATGCTCCCGCCCAAGTATGCCTCTTTCTTGATTAGCGTACCACATACGGGACAGGGTTGCCCGGCGGTGTTCTTACTTAGTCTAGTCCTATACCCTCCTGGCTCACCAAAAAGGTCATTCTCCGTATCCCGGCCGCCCTTGGCCGTCATTTCCGAAAGAGTGTTCTTGATAGAATCAAATAGAACCTGTTGATCGCCAGCGGAGAGCGTACCCGCTCTTTTCTTCGGGTGCACTTTGGCGTTGAACAGGATATCCTGGAGGACTCCGTTGCCCAGCCCGGGTATCCTTTGTTCCGTGGCCAGAAACGCCTTTAGTGACAGTTTTGCCGTGTTCTCGTCAAACAAAGACTTGAAATACGTTGCGTCGAAATCACTGGACAAAGGAGATGGCTTCTCCCTGGCTACAAGATAATATTTGTTGTCGTTCTTCCCATCCGGGAAAGCCGAGAGCCCGCCATACATCTGCACCCAGCCAACCAGAGACGATCCGTCGTCGAACTCAAGAAGCAGCTGGTGCTTGTCCGGTAGCTTTGCACCCTTGTTGAAGTAGCGCAGATTTACGCCGTCACTGAACGCCAACTTGGCGTTGCCAGCGGCTACTTCTACCTGTCCACCATAGCTGGCGGCCCCACTGACTACCTTGCCAGTTAGCAGGCCTTTGTATTCCCGCGGGTCACCGAAGTGCCAGGCCAACTTATGCGGAGTATGGGCAGCGATGACATTCTTGATCTTCTTGCCGACCAAAGTCTCGTTGATCTGCGCGGCCAGCTCTGCGGACACGGGCGCCCCCCGCAGCGACACGGGCTTCAGACAGCGGTCAACAAAACCAGTCAGACCGTCGGTCAAGATGTAGAGGTTCCCAAACCCGCGGCCAGCAAGGTAATCACGGGCTTGCTCCGGATGGGTCATGCCGTTGGAATAGAGCACGATTTGGCCACG
>Ga0209536_100007772_pt1 | contig 16221 bp, 13 predicted proteins | sample DeeMarSeWOR28_12_FD_187461 | JGI IMG/M metagenome (GOLD analysis project Ga0209536, IMG submission 187461) | Marine sediment microbial communities from White Oak River estuary, North Carolina - WOR-2-8_12 (SPAdes) (version 2) | ecosystem: Environmental > Aquatic > Marine > Intertidal zone >...
GCCATGCAACGCCGTCCCGTTTCGCCCTTTTCGCTGTCGTTTCTCGACATCATGTTCTGCGGTTTCGGCGCCGTGGTCCTGCTGGTGCTGATTCTAAACACCGATACCGTCAAGGCGCGCAACCAGACCTTTGCCGACCTGCGCGGCGAAGTGGTGAAACGCGAGCAGCAGGCCCTGGTGGGGCGCGAGCAACTGGTTGCTGCCCGCAACAGTCTCGAGGCCACCGACCAGGAACTCGTGCTCACCCAGGGCGAGGCCGAACGGGTGGCGCAGGAAGTCCGCGCGCTCACCCGCCAGATCGCGCTGCTGCGCGGCGAGACCGTCGCCAGCCGCGAGCACGTCAACCGGCTCAGCGCCGACCTGAAGCAGCTCGACAGCAACAGGCAGCAGCTGGCTGCCGCGCCGGTCCCCGAGGCAGGCGACAAGGTGCTGCAGTTCCAAGGCGAGGGCGACCGGCAGTACCTCACCGGTCTGCGCGTGGGCGGTAAACGGATTCTCATCCTGGTGGATGTCTCGGCCAGCATGCTCGACGAGTCGATAGTCAACGTGGTAAGGCGCCGCAACATGGACGCGGCGCAGCAACGCAGCGCTCCCAAGTGGCGGCGCGCGCTGCTGACCACGCAGTGGCTGCTGAGCAACCTGCCGCCGACGGCGCAGTTTCAGCTCTACCTGTTCAACACTGCTGCACGCGCCGCGAGCAAGGACAGCGAGGGGCGCTGGTTGTCCGCCTCCAATGGTGGGGACCTGGAACGCGTTCTGGCCGCCCTGCGCGACCGCGTGCCGGAGGGCGGCACCAGTCTCTATCACGCGCTGGCCGTAGCCAAGGCACTTGCGCCACGCCCCGATAACATCCTGCTGGTCACCGATGGCCTGCCGACCCAGGGCAGCAAGAAACCGGGCGGCACCACGGTGAGCGCCGACCAACGCCTGGCGCATTTCGGCAAGGCGGTGGCCAGCCTGCCGGCCGGCATCCCGGTCAATACCATTCTGCTGCCCATGGAGGGGGATGCCTACGCTGCGGCCGCCTACTGGAAGCTCGGCGTCGATACCGGCGGCTCCTTTCTAACCCCGGCGCGGGACTGGCCATGACGCGCCGCACTCGCCGCGCCGTCGATATTTTCAACCTGTCGTTTCTGGACGTGGTCTCGTGCGGGTTCGGCGCCATCATCTTGCTGCTGGTGATCGTAAAGGTGTCCGAGCCGCTGGTAATCGAGAAACTGGCCGTGGACCTGAGCGGCCTCGTGCAGCGCCTCGAAGCCGAGCTGCACGAGCTGCGCGGCGAAACCACGGTGCTGAACCGCGATCTGACCGAGAAACAGGAGCAGCTTGAAGACAGCCGCGCGGCACTGGCGCGCCTGAGCGGTGAGCTGTCGGCGCTGCGCGGCGAATACCAGGCGGTGCGCAACGAGCACGACGCCCAGCAAGTGATCGAAGGCCGCCTGGCAACGGCGAAGCAGCGACTGTCCGACGAGATGCGGCGCCTGCTCGGCGCCGATTATCGGCGCACCGCCAGTGCCAGCATCGGCGGGGTGCCGGTGGACAGCGAGTATATCGTATTCATTATCGATACCTCCGGTTCCATGCAGCAGAACGCCTGGCCGCTGGTGCTCAAGAAGGTCCGGGAAGTGCTGGATATCTACCCGCAGGTGAAGGGCATCCAGGTGATGAACGACATGGGCGACTACATGTTTTCCCAGTATCAGGGCCGCTGGATCCCGGATACGCCGGCGCGGCGCAAGGCCATCAATACGCGCCTGGCCGGCTGGCAGCCGTTTTCCAACTCCAGCCCGGTGGAAGGCATCGAGGCGGCCATTCGGCGCTTTTATGCCAGCGACAAGCGCATCAGCCTGTATGTGTTCGGCGATGACTTCTCGCGCGGCTCCATCCAGGACGTGATCGAGACTGTCGCGCGCCTGAACCGCGCCGATCAGGCCGGCCAACGGCGCGTGCGCATCCACGCAGTGGGCTTTCCGGTGCTGTTTTCCCGCCCCGAGCTATCCATCAACGCGGTGCGCTTCGCCGCCCTGATGCGCAAGTTGGCCGAGGACAACAACGGCAGCTTCGTCGGGCTCAACAGCGCACGTGACTAGGGCATGCTCAGTCGCTATTCCGCTCTCAATGCCTCGACCGGATCGAGCCGGGCAGCCCGTCTTGCCGGCAGCACGCCGGCGGCGAGTCCGATGACCAGGGCCACGGCCTCGGCCATGCCCACGAACAGCCAGGGCGTGTGTACCGGTAGTGCCGGCAGCAGCAGGTGAAGCAGCTGGGCGATACCCACGCCCAGCCCCAGGCCACCCAGGCCGCCGGCGGCGGCCAACACCATCGCCTCGCCCAGGAACAGGCTCAACACCTGGCCGCGGCGCGCCCCCAGAGCCCGGACGAGTCCGATTTCACTGGTGCGCTCGTTGACCGCAATCGTCATGATGGTAACGATGCCGATGGCACCCACCAGCAGCGATATGCCACCGATGGCGCCGACCGCGAAGGTCAGTATGTTGAGAATGGAACCCAGGACATCCAGCATCTGCTCCTGGGTGGTGATGGTAAAGTCTTCGCGCCCGTGGCGGTCGAGCAGGATTTTTCTGATGCCTTCCACCACCTTGTCCGGGCTCGCTTCCTCCTTGTACATGACATCGATTTCGAACAGCGAATCGCGGTTGAACAGTTCCAGCGCGCGCGCTGCCGGAATGTAAACCGTGTCATCGAGGTCGAAACCCAGCACGGTGCCCTTGGATTCCATGACGCCGATGATGCGGTAGCGGTTACCGCCGATACCAATGCGTTGCCCCAAGGGATTGCGATTGCCGAACAACTCCTGGCGCAGCTTGCTGCCGAGTACTGCGAAGGCGCGTGGCGCAGTCGGGTCGTCGGCAGGCAGGAAGCGTCCGGACTTGACCGACATGCGGAAGGCTTCCGGCATCTGCGCACCGGCGCCGTAGACGTTGGTGCGCCGCCGCAGCTTGCCGGCTTCCACTTCGGCGTTGCCCTGGACGAACGGCACCACGGCGCGCGCGAACGGCAGTCGTTCCAGCGCTTCGGCATCTTCGATGGTCAGCGGGCGAACGGTGCCGAACATGCCCGTACTGCCGCCGTGGGTGGTGGTGCGGCCGGGGTTGATGCCGACAATGGTGGTGCCAAATTGGGTGAACTCGGCCAGCACGAACTGGTGGACGCCTTCGCCGATCGAGGTCAGCAGCATGACGGCGGCGATGCCTACGGTAATACCCAGCATGGTTAGGACACTGCGCATGCGGTGCGCCATCAGGGAGCCGCCGGTGAGGGTAAGAAAATCGCGTATCAACATCAGGTCACCTGCGCGACAGCGCCAGCACCGGATCGAGGCGCGCGGCGCGGCGCGCCGGCAACAGGCTGAACAGCAACCCGGTCAGCAGTGCAACAAGCAGCGCGGTGGCGACTGCCCACACCGGCGCGTAGGCCGGCAAGTCCGGAAAGCTGCGGCGCAGCAGCATGCTGGCCAGCTGCCCCAGGAACAGACCGAGCAACGCCCCGAGGGCGGACAGCAGCAGCGCTTCACTCAAGAACAGCAGGATAATCTGCCGGGGTGCCGCACCCAGAGCCTTCAGTAAACCGATTTCCGCGGTACGTTGCGATACCGCCACCAGCATCACGTTCATGATGAGGATGCCGGCCACGATCAGGCTGATCGCGGCGATGCCACCCACGGCATAGGTCAGCGCGGAGAAGATGCGGTCGAAGGTTGCCAGCACTGCGTCCTGGGTGATGATAGTGACGTCCTTCTCGCCCTGGTGGCGCTCCTGCAGTGTGTCGATAATGAATTTTTTCACCGGTTCGATGGCAGCGCGGGTTTTGGCTTCCACCAGGATGCGGAACAGCGACGGTGTATTGAACAGTTGCTGTGCCGAGGCCACCGGGATCATCACGGTTTCCTGTATATCCACACCGATGGAACGGCCTGCGGAGCCCATGACCCCGATAACGCGGAAACGGCGGTCGCCGATGCGCACCCATGCGCCGATAGCGCGCTGTGCGCCGAACAGCTCGGAGCGGATTTTGCTGCCGATGACGCATACCGGCGTGGCCAGATCCAGGTCGGTCGCTGGCAGGAACTTACCCTGGGACAGACCCCAGTGACGTATCGCCAGCATCTCATGGCTGGTGCCGAGAATGGTGACTTCGCGTTGCTTGCCACGCCAGCTGATATCGGCAGACCCGACGTTGAGAGGGGCGATGCGTCGTACGCTGTAACTGCGCGTCAGTGCCAGAGCATCGTCGAGCGTGAGGTCGCGCGGTGTTTCACCCATCATGGTGGTCGGACTGAGACCGGCGGTTTCCGAACGTCCGGGTATCACGATAATCAGGTTGGTGCCCAAGGACGCGAATTCCCCGGTAACGTAGCGCCGCGCGCCCTCGCCGAGCGAAGTCAGTACCACCACCGCGGCGACGCCGATACCCATGGCGACCAGCATCAGCAGAGTGCGCGTGGGATAGCCGCGCAGCGCGCCCCAGGCAAATCGCGACACGTCGCTACCGTGCACGGCGTGCCTCCGCGAGCGTGTCCGATTCGATGCGGCCATCGCGCATTTTGATACGGCGCTCAGCGCGCCCGCCGATCTCGGCATCGTGGGTTACCACGATCAGGGTAATGCCGCGCTTATTCAGCGCCTCCAGGATGTTGATGACGTCGCTGCCGGACTTGTGGTCGAGATTACCGGTGGGTTCATCGGCCAGCAGCACCGCCGGCTCGGTGACAGTGGCGCGGGCGATCGCGACGCGCTGGCGTTGTCCGCCGGACAGCTGATCGGGCTTGTGATGCGCACGGTCGGTCAGGTTAAGGGCTTCCAGCGTTTTCGCCACGCGCGCCTTGCGTTGATCGGCGGGCATGCCGGCCAGGATCAGCGGCAATTCCACGTTGCCGGCGGCACTCATGCGCGGCACCAGGTGGAACGCCTGGAACACAAACCCGATCAGCTGGTTACGGGTTCGAGCCTGCTCGACGTCGCTGAGGGTGGTGACGTCCTCACCGTTGAGCAGATAGTGCCCTTCGCTGGCGCGGTCCAGCAGCCCGATCAGGTTGAGCAGTGTGGACTTGCCGGATCCGGAGGGTCCCATGATCGATACATAGTCGCCGTCGGCGATATCCAGATCGATATTATCGAGCGCGTGCACGACCTGGTCTCCGACCTGGAAATCACGGTGTACCTGTTTGAGGCTAATCATTGCTGCCGGCCGTGGTTTCGATTTCCGCGTGGGCGCCATCCTTCACGCCTTCGCGGTCCACCGATACGACGACACGGTCACCGGCCTGCAGGCCTTGGAGCACCTGGGTGTATTCCCAGTTGCTCAGGCCGGTTTCAAGTTCGCGTTCCTGCAGCAGACCATCGGAGCCGAACAGCAGCACTTTGTTGCCTTCCAGGATCGCTTCGGTCGGCACGCGGGTGACATCGCTGCGCTCGCTGAGAATGACTTCGATGTCGGCGCTGTAGCCGGGTAACATGTTCTGCGTCGCCGCAGTGTCGGCGAAGTCCACTTCCACGTCCACGGTGCGAGCCTGCTTTTCCAGGTCCAGCACATAGGGCGCGACGCGGCGCACCTTGCCGTCGAAGGTGCCCTCGGGAAAGGCATCGAGGGATATCTTGGCCGGCATGCCAACGCGGATTTCCGGTGCGTCGACTTCGTCGATGGGCGCGGATGCATACAGACAGGTGATGTCCACCAGGTCGATGGCGGGCGGGGTAGGGATGCCGACCGGCGATGGCGTTACGAATTCACCCACCTCGCCGTTGATCTCCGCCACGATGCCCGCAAACGGTGCGCGTAACTGGGTGCGGCTCAGCAAGGCGCGGGCGACGGCGAGCCGCGCCTGGCTGACTTCGGTGGTCGCCCGCGCCGCTTCGCAAGCCGCCGCCTGAGCACGCGCATCGCCATCCGCTTTGTCGCTGGCTTCCTCGGTGGCCAGTCCCTTCTGGCGCAGCGTGCGCAGGCGTTTGGCTTCGCGCGCCGCAACCTCGGCCAGCACGCAGGACTGACTGGCGCGCGCGCGGGCGGATTTCGCCTCGCTTTGCGCCAGACTGACCTCCGCTACGCGGTCCGCGTTCCACAGCTCGAGCAGAATCTGGTCGGCTTCCACGGCGTCGCCGACCTTCACGGGCAGGCTGGCGATCTGGCCACCGGTAGGCGGGGAAATGCCCGCCCGGTTGCACGCCTTGATGGTGCCCGCGCGGGTGTTGGCGGTGGTATCCCGGACCAGCCCGACATCGACGGATTTGACGATCACCTTGACCGGCCTGGGACGCCCGATATAGACCACCAGCGCAGCGATGAGGGCGAGAAATATCAGCCCGTAAACGAGCAGTCTCAGGTGCTTGCCTGCCATAGTGTTGTTCCGCTATTCAGCCTCGCAGGCACGATACCGCAACGCGTGCCGTCAGAACACCGGGGGTGTAAAAAGGGGGGTCAGAGAGCAATTTGTTCTGATATTGGCGCGTGGTGATTGTCCGGAACCTGCTGGGGCAAGCGCGAATTCCTGCGTTCAGCAGCGCGCTGCTGCTGCGGCTAACCGCCCAATTGTGCGGCCAGCGGCCGGAACTGCAGACCGTAGAACATCTGCAGGTAGCGCTGTGTTTCGGCGCGCTCCAGGTCGCTCACGTATTTCCAGAACCCGTAGATGCGCGACAGAGTCATCATGCGTTCGGCATAGCGCGCCCATGTGTAACGCTCGGCGACGCGTTGCAGGCCGCGGTCCGAGAGGCGCTTCCAGTAGTCGGGATCTTCCTTACAGCGCGCGAAGAAATCCGCCATGCGTACCGAGGCGCGTTCGCCGTGGTTGGGGTCGATATGGAAGCCCGACACGCCGTCCTCGATAATCTCCAGTGGGCCGCCGAAACAGGTCGCGAACGTCGGCAGCCCGGAACTCATGGCTTCGATCACGGTGAGACCGAATGCCTCGAACAGCGCCGGTTGTACGAAGGCTCCGCGCCGGTCGGCGACAAAGCGGTATATCTCCCCGGCCAGCGGTTTTTCCAGGTGCAGGCCCAGCCAGCGCACTTGTCCGTCCAGCTCATAATGACTCATAAGGTCGTGCATTCTGCCGATCTGCTCACGTTCCTCGGTGTCGCCGGAACGATCCGCATCGACGTGCCCGGAGATAACCAGCAGGTTGGCCTGCTCGCGCAGCTCCGCCGAGGCGCCGTACCAATCCACCAGGCCGGTGATGTTTTTGATGTGATCCATGCGCGCCATGGTGAACAGCAGCGGCTTGTCGGTATCGGCCAGCACGCCGCGGATGGTGTCGCCGCTGTCGCGCCCCAGCACCAGCTGCTCGATATCTTTCGCGAAGTGCGACAGGCGCCTGTCACTGTCCGAGTAGGGAAAGTACACGTCGGCATCGGCACCAGGGGAAACGATGTTGAACTTGGGGTCGTAGACATCGATGCCGTGCACCACCCGGTACAGGCCGGGCATGGTGAAGGCGGCGTGGCTTTCGTACTGACCCAGCGAATCGTCGGTACCGGCGATCTCCTGGTAAGTGCTGGTAATGATGAAATCGGCGCTGTTCATGGCGATCAGATCGGCCGTGAACTGGCAGGAGAAATGGTAATGCGGTTCGTTGTCCTGCCAGTACAGATCCGAGTACAGGTACTTGGTCTTTTCCAGCGCGTGGGCAATGTTGCACTGGGTGATGCCGAGCTTCTGCGACATCAGCGAAGCGACCAGGTTGCCGTCCGAGTAGTTGCCGACGATCAGGTCCGGGCGCCCGCCCAGTTCGGCGATCATCTCGCGCTGTCCTTCCTCTGCGTAACCTTCCAGGTACGGCCAGATCTCGAAGCGCGATATCCAGTGCGGAATGACTTCGCCGCCCGCATTGCGGAACGGTACGCGCAGGATGCGCGCGTGGCTGGTGCCGACGATGTCCTCGATACGCTGGTCGCAGGTGGTGCCGTCGGCGTGCGGAATCAGCCGCGTCAGCACCAGGATCCGGGGTTCGATGTCCAGGCCCTGTTCGTGCAGGCGGTGACGCATTTCGCGTTCCAGCGCCCGCACCTGGTCGAGGATGTAGACCACTTGGCCGCCGGTATCGGGACGGCCCAGTACGTTGGACTGGCCGAAATAGCCATGCGGCGAAAGGATTGCCAGCGAGAAAATCATCGGCACCCGACCCAGGAAACGCTCCAGCGCCGCCGGCGAGGGTGCCTCCAGGATGTCCAGCAGCAGGCGCATGGAATTGCGAATGCGGCCAACTGTGCTGCCCCAGCCCGGTTCGAAGCCGGTGGAACGCAGTTCGTGGGCGACACTGTCCCAGGAGGCGTCCTGGTCCTGGCCGCGCAGCTGGGTTTCGGCCTGGCGCAGCGCCCGGCGCAGGTCCGCGACATTTTCTACCGCTTCGTTGAGCATCAGCTGCTGGTCGCGGTATTTGTGCACGCGTAGGAAATCCAGCAAACGCTGATCGCCTTTGCCCAGGTCCTGGAACAGCTGGCTGGACAAATGCCGGTTCAGAAACTCGACGCCGCGCCCGATGGAATCGGACTCGTGCAGCTTGTAGATATGACGTGAAAAGGGCTCCAGGTCCACTTCCAGCATCCAGTCGCTTTCCGAGCTGCCGTTGACCAGACGTTCCTTGAAGGCCAGGAATTGGGAGGCGTCGATGGCCTCCATGTTGAGTGTGTCCATGTGGACGCGGATATACACCCAGCGGGCCACGCGCTGGCGCAGGGCGAAGCACACCCAGGCTTTCTCCAGCGCCGCTTCCTGACACCAGTCCACCAGCGTCGCCAGGGGGCTGGTGCGCAGCTCGTCGCTGCTGTCTTCCGCGCACAGCTGTTCGAAGGTATCCTGAACATTGCTGCGTAACAGGAACGGTCGACCCAGCGCCTGCAAGCGGTGCAGCAGGCTCAGCAGCTCATTGCGATGACTGCGTACATAGGCCTCCGCGCTCTGCAGTGGGTCTACACGTCGATTCATGAAGCAGACAACTCCCACTGCTCGAGAAAGGGACGGTAAAACTTCCGGTCCTGAACCGTCGCACCGCGCACGCCGACCACCGCGGAGGCGAACGCCTGGGCCCGCTCCAGCGTCTGCTGCAGCGGCCAGTCGCGCATCAGCCCCAGGATGGTGACACTGGTGAACGCGTCACCGGCACCGACCGTGTCGACCACGGTGTTGCCCGCCGCAGGGCGGGTTTCGGCGCGCTGACCGTCGGCGGAAAAAGCCACCGCCCCGTCGCCGCCACGGGTCACGATCAGCAATTCGATCCGGTGCTGTTGCTGCAGGCGAGCGGCGCGTGCGCCGAGCTCGCCGCGGTCTGCGCCTAGCAGCATCAGCTCATCTTCGTTGAGCTTGACCCAGCGGGCGTCATCCAGCGCGGCCGCGGCGAGCTGCGGATCCCACCACGGCGGACGCAGATTGACATCCAGAAACACCGGCGCGTCACAGCGGCGCTTGAGCTCGGCCAGCGCCTGCGCCGAGGCCGCCGTGCGCAACGCCAGGGTGCCATGGTAAATGAGCCCTGGGGTGAGCTGCGGCAGGGTATCCGCAGCGATGAAATCGTAGGCACGTCCGGCGACGATGTCGTAGGCGGGCTCGCCATCCTCGAAGCGCACCTCTACGGTGCCTGTGGGGTGCTGTGAATCGAGCTGCAGTCCGGCGCTGCTCATGCCCCAGGCCCGCATCGCATCGCGAATGCGCCGCCCGAGACTGTCGTTGCCGACCCGGCTGACGAACACCGGTGCAGTCCCGAAGGCCTGCAGGTGCCAGGCGACGTTGAAGGGCGCACCACCCAGCACCACGTTGCCGTCCGGGAAACGGTCGAACAGCACTTCACCGAAAATCAGGGGTTGTCTGGCGGCTGACATGTCCGGTTCGTCCTCAGGCTATCCAGGCGTCGGTGTCGGGCATGAAGTGCACCAGCCCTTCGAGGATGCCGGCGCTGTAATTGCCGTTCATGCCGCGCCAGCCGCCGCGCGCGGCGTACAGCGCATCTGCGGCGCCAGCTTGCGCGGCCAGTTGCAGGGCCTGCGCGCGTACGCTGTCGGTGGCATTTGCCACCAGCACCGAGTTTATCTCGCTGCACAACACCTCGAGGTCATTGCCGCTATCGCCGGAAAACAGCGTGTTGGCCAGTGTATGGCCGGTGTTCTGCATCAGAAAACGCACCGCGTGCAGCTTGGATGCGTCTTCCGGCAACACATCGACCAGCCCGGTATGGGTGTTGTCATCGACACTCCAGATGATGCGCGAGGGCAGCCCGGCCTGCGTCAGTCGCTGTTGCATCTCCTGTTTCAGCTGCTCTACATCGACCGACAGGGGTGCGTAATAACTGCTCTTGAAACGCCCCTGTTTCTCGCTTTCCTGAGGTGTCAGTGTCTCGATGTCCGCAAACAGCGCCACCAGCCCCTGGCCGTCGCGCGTGCCCCAGCTCTGTTCCAGCACCGCCTCCCAGGCCGGCCACTGCGACCAGTCGCTGTCGCCCACGTTATAGATACTGGTGCCGACATCGCCGATCACGAAGTTCGGTCGCGGCAGCCGGTACTCGGCGATGGCCGCTTCGACCAGGGCGCGGTGGCGTCCGCTGACGAAGGCGAGCTCCACCTCGGGACGGTCCACCACGGCGTGAAAGCGTTCGCGCGCGCCGGGTGATTCGGGCTCCGCCCCGTTGGGTAACAGGGTGCGGTCCAGGTCTGTACAGATCAGCACCCGATCAGGCATCCTGGGCTGTCTCCTCTGCTTCGGGCACGCGGCAAGCGCGCAGAAAGTCGTAGTGTGCAATGGCTTCCATGATGCCGGCCGCGAACGGGCGCGTGGCGAAATAGATTCGCTGGGCTTCGGCCAGGCGCTCGAGCTCCTCTTCGTGGCGGTTGGACACCACCACCGCGAGCGTGTTGCCGCGCATCATGTCCTCGTCGGTACCGGATCCGCCGGCGGCGAGAATGTGCTCCAGCGGAATGCCCCACAGCGAGGCGAAGTAACGCAGTGCCAGGCCCTTGGACGCGCGACCCGGAACGATGTCCAGAAACTGGCCGAAAGACAGGAAAGTGTTGACCGACAGCTCGGCCTGATGCAGCAGGCTGTTGATTTCGTCGAGACTTGGTGCCTTGCGCGGATCGATGTAGAAACTGATCTTGAAACGGCTCTGTTCGGTCTTGGGCTGTAAGCGTATACCGGGCAACTCCGACAGGGTGCGGCGTACGGCTTCGGGGTTCCAGTCGTGATCGATGTGCCGGCTCCAGGCGCGGTCGGCGGTGAGCTGAGGGGCGTAGAAGATTTCGGTGCCGACACTGGTAATGAGCACGTCGGGCATGGGTATGCCGAAGCGTTTCATGATGCTCAGCGCCGACTCCAGGCAGCGGCCGGTGGCGATGCCGAAACTGATGCACTGGCGGCTTTCGCGCACTACCGTGATGAAATCGGCCAGGCTGTCCGGATCACCGAGCAGGTTCTGGTCCAGGTCAGTGAACAAGGCGCGGTCGTGGTACAGCATCGGCCGGCGGATCAGCGGCGCGCGCGGCAGGGGTTCAATGCCTTCCAGCAGTGGTGTGATGGTTCTGAGGTAACGGCGCGCGTGCGCCTCCCATGAGTAGTGCTCGTGCACGCCCTTCAACCCGTGGTTGGCGCAGTTCTGCCAGAACGCTGCGTTGGAAAGCAGCTTGAGCAGCGCCTTGGCGATCGCGTTCTTGTCCAGCGGGTCGATCAGCAGGCCGTTGTCGCAGGTGGCGAGGATGTCCTGCGGGCCGCCGTCCTCGGTGGCTACCACCGGCAGGCCGCTGGCGGCCGCCTCCAGCAGGGTGAGTCCGAAGGGTTCTGTCAGTGCCGGATTGACGAACACCCCGCGCGAGGCCGCCGCCAGCCGGTAGATCACCGGCACTTCGTCGGATGAATGCCGCTTGGGGTAGGCGACCTTGCCATACAGGTCGTATTGATCCACCAGCAGCAGAATATCGGTCAGCACATTCTGGGCGCCGCTATCGAGTTCGCGGATGTCTTCGCGATTGCCGGCGACAATGACCAGGTTCGCCGCAGCCTGCAGTTCCTTCGATTCACCGTAGGCCTTGATCAAGGTAGTGATGTTCTTGCGTTCGTCGGGGCGCGATAGCGCCAGGATCATGGGTTTTTCCGGCTTGCGCAGAAAACGGTTGATCTGGACGGCGATCGCCGGCTGGCGCCGATCCTTGTCCGGCGGGTGGAAGCGTTCCAGGTTGGTGCCCGGCGGTATGACGCGCATCTGTTCCGGCTGATAGTAGTCATACAGCGCGTATTGTTCGTCGATCTCATTGTGCGTGCTGGCGATAACCAGATCGGCCGCGCCGAGTACCGTCTCTTCGGCATCGATGCGGCGCGCCATGTTGTACTGCTGCTCGATTTCGGCCGGCTTGAGCCCGGCGGCGAGCAGGCGACGGCGCTTCACCCGGCCCAGCGAATGTCCCGTGTGCACCAGCGGCACGCCGAGCACCGCGGCGAGGCGCGCGCCGACGTAGCCGGCATCGGCGTAATGACTGTGCAGGATATCCGGTTGCCGCTCCTCGTCCTTGAGGTACTGCAGGGTATTGTCGGCAAAGCTGTCGAGGTGATCCCAGAGCTCTTCCTTGCGGATGTAGCCGTCCGGGCCGGCATCGATGCGGACGATGCCGGCGCCGTCGCCCAGCGACTCGGTATGCCTGGCGTAATCGGCGCTGACCTGACTGTCAACCACGCGCCGGGTGAGCAGGTCAACACGCCGCACCCCCGGCTGCTGTGCCAGTGCGCGAGCCAGTTCGACCACGTAGAGAATCTGGCCGCCGGTATCTGCATCGCGGCCGAGTTCCAGATTGTGTGACCTGATCAGCCCGTGCACGCTGATCAGCACCACATAAAGTCCCTTGTTGCTGGATGTGTTGTCAGTCATGGCCGGTAATGTTGCGCAAGCTGGGTTTCGCCATGCAGTGGCGGAGCAGTCATTTTGCTCGCCAGCTTAACGGATTAGGCGGACAAATTCGAGTGCAACTGCGGATCGCAGCGCCGGCGTGCGGACCGCGCCGCCAGTTTCAGCGCAAGGGCGCGGCGAACAGCCTGCGGGCGTTGCCGAGACGGATTTTCTCTGCCAGCCGGGCTGGCAGTTGCGCGAGCCAATTGCGGTGAAAGTCGACGAAACGCCGGTATTCCTGCCACCCCGTGTCGGCCTGATCCCAGCTGTCGAGTTGTTCGACTGGCCATACCGGATCGGACCCCACCATGAAGCGGTCGGGGTAAGTCTCGACCAGGCGGCGCCATCCTGGCTTGAGGCTGCCGTCGCTGTCGGTGATCGGGTTATTGACGAAACGCCAGGGGTCGCGCGCCGACAGCTCGGCGCTCACATTGGGGCAGGTGGCCATGACTTCACCGACCTGGTCAGCGCTGAGTATGGCGCCGGCGTGAGCCCAGAGTATGCGGACTTCGGGGTGGGCCCGGCACAGGCCGGTCACATAGGTGGTGTTGCTGAGCTCGGTGTGCAGCAACAGCGGCACCCGGAACTCCTGCGCCAGTCCCAGCAGGCCGCTGATGACGGGGGTGCGCCAGTCCGGGGTGAAGCCTCCGATCAGGTGCAGTTCGCCGATGCCGCGATACTCACCGCCGGCAAGGGCGGTGCGAGCCCGCGCCAGTACCTTCCGATCATACGGCCAGCGCGACCAGTCAGCCGGCTCACGGTAAGGGCTCCAGATCGGAACGATGGTTTGCGGCGCCAGGCTGGCGAGTTCCAGCGCATACTCGGCGGGGGTGCCGATGACTACCGCGAGCACGATGTCGTTGTCGCGCAGAATCCGGATCGCCTGCTGCGCGGCCGTGACTTCCTTCTGGCTCCACTTATAGTGCACGTGCACATCGGCCAGTGGTGGCGCGCCGTATGCCGGTGCGCTGGCGAACAGCCATGTCAGCAGAACGGTATGCAGCAGGCGGGTGATAGAGGCGCTGATCACGCGCTCGCAACCGCCGACCAGGGTGCGTGCGGCCGTGGTCATCATTGGCTCGGGCTGAGTGCGCGCAGGTGTCTTTGACAGACGGCGGCGCGGCATACGCGCCGCCGCCGATCTCAGGCGTGGCTGTGACCGTCGTGCCTGTGGCCGTCGTCGTTGCAGTGCCTGCGCAGGCAGGCGCGCATGTAGACGAACAACAGGGCCGCGGCGGCGCCGAAGGCAGCGCCTGTCCACCACTGGTTGTCTTCCGGGTGGATTCCGGCCGCCGACAGTGTCAGCCAGGTAACGAATGCGACAAAGGTCGATATCAGCGCGACGATCGCATAGGGCCAGGGTTTTCTAACGCATTTCCCACACAGTTTCATATAGACATCCCGTCAGATTCAGTTTCGAAACCCCCAAGACAAACCTGTTTCGCTTCGAAGTTTAACCAGCGGCTGCCGCTCTACTCATTGACCCAGGTCAATGTTCTCGCCAGCGACCTGGATTATCGGCGTCCGACGCAGCGGTGCGCGCTTGTTTGCTTTGGGGGTTGGCCTATACTTTTGGCATAAGAGCCCGGATTCGCTGCGAAAGGTGGGGGCCTTGGTGGCGTTTCTGCAACGGGAGGAACAGGAAGATGCACTATCTTTCCCAGGACTTCGTGGTCCGGAAACCGGAATGCCTGGATGCCAAGGACAGTCTGGATCTCATGATTGCACTGTCCGAGCACGATCTCGTGGCCACGTTGACCGATCTGTTGTCCCTGACGGCAATAGCGGAGCGCGAGTACGCGCGGCTTCGCCAGTATAAGAAAAAATCGCCTCAATCCGCGACCTAGGTGTTGGCCCTAACCGGCCACTGGAGCTTCATTCAGCCGGCTCAGCGACAATTGCCTGTCAGCTTGTCATGACATCTTGACGTTGCACGGGAGGCGAATACGGGCATCGGTGCCGCCGCCCTCCCGCGCTGACAGGTCAATGCTCCATCCGTGCGCACTGCACAGCTGGCGCGCGATGGCCAGCCCCAGACCGCTGCCGCCGGTAGTGCGGCTCCGGGACGCCTCCAGACGGTAAAACGGGTGGAACACGGCCTCGCGTTCGGCTTCCGGGATACCGGGTCCCCGATCCAGCACGCTGATTGAGGCGCCCGCTGCGTCACAGCGGCAGCTCACTTCCACCGCCTGCCCGCCGCCGTAACGCAGCGCATTATCCAGCAGGTTTACCAACACCCGGCGCAGCGCCAGCGTATCGACCCTGCACACGCAGCAGTTTTCCGGTCGCCACTCGATGACCGCATCGCTGCGCCGGTAGCTGGCGACGATGTTGTCGACAAGATCGCGCAGGTCCACGTCTTCGCTTTCGCGAGGGCCCAGCCCCTGGGCCAGTTCCAGGGTATCGCTGATCAGGTGGTTCATCTGCTCCAGATCCTGGCGCAGCCGCTCCACCAGTCGAGGATCGGTATTGTCCGGCAGCATTTCCAGCGCCAGCTGCATCCGGGTAATGGGGCTGCGCAAATCGTGCGAAATGCCGGCCAACAGGGTGGTGCGGTTAGCCAGCAGTTCGGCGATTTCGCCCGCCATGCGGTTGAAGCGGTGGGTCAGGGTGGCCAGTTCGCGCGGACCGCTTTCCGGCAAGGGTTGCGGGCTTTCACCGCGACCGATGCGGGAGGTGGCTTCGCACAGGCCTGCCAGCGGCCGCGTCAGGCGCCGCACCAGCAACAGTGTGGTCAGCAGGATGACTATGCCGCCGGCCGCGATCACCAGCAGGGCGGCGGTGGGCGGACGGGCGCCGATGCGCTCGCGTGGAAAGCTCACGCGGATAGTGCGCCCGCCCATCGGTATGTCCGTGCAGTACCAGACACCGTTTTCGACGTGCGCCCGGATGGTCGAGGGCTGCCCAATGCGCCTGGCCAGCGCCTGTTCCAAGAATTGGAGGAAGGGCAGCAGGCTGGTGGTTTCCGGCAGCGGTTCGTCAGCGACGGAAACCGTGAGCTGATATTCGTCTATAAGCTCTTCTTCGAGGAACGGTCGGGTTTCCGGGGGCAGTTCCACCCAGGTCTGTGCCGACAGCACCATAAGCGCGGCCAGATCCCCGGCACCCTGCTTGGCCAGGGGAATGAGAATGAAATTCACCATGGCAGCGACCGTGAACAGCATGAACACCGCCAGCGCGATGGCCAGCGTAATGCCGGTGCGCGCGAACAGTGTGAGTGAGCGCCGCATGGCTAGCCGGACCTGGTATCGTCACCGGGCGAGAACCGGTAGCCTTCCCCCCACACGGTGCGGATATAGACCGGGGCTGTCGGGTCGTCCTCGATCTTGCGCCGCAGGCGTGTCACC
>Ga0209536_100007773_pt1 | contig 16219 bp, 14 predicted proteins | sample DeeMarSeWOR28_12_FD_187461 | JGI IMG/M metagenome (GOLD analysis project Ga0209536, IMG submission 187461) | Marine sediment microbial communities from White Oak River estuary, North Carolina - WOR-2-8_12 (SPAdes) (version 2) | ecosystem: Environmental > Aquatic > Marine > Intertidal zone >...
TCAGAATTTCTATTTCCCCGGGGGGAGGGCGGAGCTTGTTGGAGCCGAGGAAGCCGCCACAAACGCGGGGAAGCTTCTCGAGGCATTCAGGAGAAAGGAACTGCCCGTCATACATGTGCGCCACAATTTCGAACCGGGGGGCGAGATCCACGACAGCGTGAAGCCCATCGAGGAAGAGAAAGTGATCTCGAAAGATCACGCAAACTGCTTTGTGCAGACAGACCTGTTTGATTTTCTCAAGGAAACAAAGATCGGGAAGCTCGTGATCTGCGGAATGATGACACACATGTGCGTCGAAGCGGCGACCAGGGCGGCACACGATCTCGGATTTAATTGTCTGGTTGCTTCCGATGCCTGTGCCACCAGGGCACTGCAATATGAAGAGCATATTATTTCGGCCCAGAACGTTCATAATTCTACCCTCAACACCCTCCAGGGTACTTATGCAAGGGTCCTTACCACCGATTCAATTATCAAGGAGTTATTCCAAAGCAAGCATTAGGGACATCTTTTTTTAGCTTTTATATTACCTTTGGTTCTTTAGAGCCGGAGACATGAGCAGTAAATACAAAGATGAGATCAGAAGCGTGCTTGACCGGGAGGCTGAGGCAATCCGCTCCGTTCCCATCAGTACCCAGTATGATGAGGTGGTGGAACTGATTTACCATAGAATACACCAGAAAGGTGGCAAGATCATTGCCAGCGGCATGGGGAAGGCGGGCCATGTGGCAAACCATATGGCCACTACCCTGAGCTCGACGGGAACACCTTCTTTGTTCCTGCATCCCAGTGAGGCCCAGCACGGGGATCTGGGTATCATAAGAGAAAATGATGTGCTTCTTGTACTGTCCAACTCGGGGAAAACAAGGGAGATTCTGGAGCTGGTGGAACTGACCCATGCCCTGCATCCGGGAATACCGGTGGTCATTATCACTGGGAATCCCCAGGGACCCCTTTCCAGGAAATCCAAACTGGTGCTATTCACAGGCAACCCGGAAGAAGTGTGCCCGCTGAAACTCACACCCACAACTTCGGCCACAGCCATGGCGGTGATCAGTGATGTACTGGTGGTCCTGATGATGAAACGCATCGGTTTTACGCCTAGGGACTATGCCTTGCGGCACCATGGAGGATATCTGGGTCAGAAATCAAGGGAGGCCGGAAATGAGAATTAATAGGAATGACGCAGCAGCTATAATTATAGATATCCAGGAAAAGCTCTTTCCGCACATGGATCAGAAAGAGGAGCTTCTGAGGAAATGCACTATCCTTATTGAAGGACTGAAGGTACTCGGTGTTCCCATGCTTATTACCGAGCAGTATCCCAAAGGTCTGGGCAGCACCATCGAAAAGATCTCCACCCTGGTGAAGCAGGAAGGTGTTATTGAAAAAATTGCTTTCTCCTGTTGTGACGAGCCCTCGGTAATGCAAAATGCAGCTGTGCAGAATTACAAGACCATCATCATTTGCGGGATCGAGGCCCATGTATGTGTGCTGCAGACCGCTATTGACCTCCATGAAGCCGGGTACAAAGCCGTGGTGGTGGAGGACTGTATTTCATCGCGCAATCCGGACGATAAACGGGTGGCAGTGGAGCGCATGCGTGGAGCAGGGGCGGTGATCACCAGTTGCGAATCCATCCTTTTCGAGTTGGCCAGGGTAGCCGGAACCGATGAATTCAAAGCCATTTCCAGACTTGTAAAATAGTACGCATGCAAAAGATATATACGGTAGGAGAGAGCCTGCTTGATATTATTTTTAAGGGAAAGGAACCTCAGACAGCCAGGCCCGGCGGTTCCTCCTTTAATGCCTCCATTACCCTGGGACGATTGGGTGCCCCCGTCAATTTTATCAGCGAAATGGGAAATGACAGGGTGGGGGATCTGATCCAGGAGTTCATGGCAGAAAACGGGGTGAGCTGTGATTTCGTATCCAGGTACTCCAGGGGACAGACTGCCATTGCTCTTGCATTTCTGGATGAAAGGAGCGATGCGGAATACGAATTCTACAAGCATTACCCGGCTCAGAGACTGGCGGTGGATTTCCCTGATTTTCAGAAAAACGATCTGCTGTTATTTGGCTCATTCTATGCCCTGGATCCCGGTATCCGTCACAGGGTGAAGGACTTACTGGAGAAAGCGCTCGGGGCCGGTGCCATCATCGTGTACGATCCCAATTTCAGGAGCAGCCACCTGGCGGAGAGGGATGATCTGGTGCCGGTGATCCGGGAGAATCTGGGCCATGCTACCCTTGTGCGGGCCTCCGACGAGGATCTGATCAACATCTTTCAGGCCAGAGGACCTGATGAGGCATGGGAAAAGATTTCGCCCCATTGCGATGCACTGGTCTATACAGCCAGTGCGAAGGGGGTGGACCTGAGAACACCATCACTGAGCCTTCATTTGGAGGTGGAAAGCCTTGAACCGGTAAGCACCATCGGTGCAGGGGATACCTTCAATGCTGGCTTGATCTATGGATTATGGAAGGGTGCATATAAAAAGGAGCAGATCAGGAATCTTGAAAGGGATCAGTGGGAAGTGCTCATTTCTACTGCCATTGGTTTTTCCAGGGCAGTTTGTTTGAGTTATGACAATTACCTGCCAAAAGGAATTGCAGAAAACTTCATACAGCACAGTGAATTATGAAAAAAAGATTGTTAGGGAAAGCGGCCTTACCCGTATCACCAATTGCCCTTGGAGCCTGGGCCATCGGAGGGTGGATGTGGGGCGGATCCAATAAGAAGGATTCCATCAGGGCCATACATGCCAGTCTCGAGCTCGGGATCAGCTCCCTGGATACGGCACCAATTTATGGATTCGGTCATTCGGAGGAAGTGGTGGGAGAGGCCATCAGGGGTAAGCGGGACCGCTATGAGATCCTGACCAAGGCAGGAATGCGCTGGGAGGGAACCAAAGGGGAGTACTTTTTCACCACCAATGACAACCGCGGGAATCAGAGGGACATATATAAATATTCGGGGCGGGACAGCCTGATCGCCGAATGTGAAGAAAGCCTGAAGCGGCTGGGCACGGATTATATCGACCTCTACCAGATCCACTGGCCCGACCATACCACTCCCATCGAGGAGGCCATGGAAGCCTTCCGCACCCTGATGGAACAGGGTAAGATCAGGGCTGCAGGAGTAAGCAATTACTCGGTGGAGCAATTGCAGCGGGCGTCTGCCGTTGTGGAGCTCAGCTCAAACCAGGTACCATACAGCATGGTACGCAGGGAAATCGAGGAGGATGTGGTGCCCTGGTGCCTGGATAACGACTGCGGTATCCTGGCCTACAGTCCCCTTCAGCGCGGACTGCTTACCGGGAAGATCACTCCCGACTATCCTTTTGCTCCCGGGGATAACCGGCCGGAGACAGCGCATTTCAAAATCAATAACCTGATCGAGACAAACAAGTTCCTGGATAAGATCAAACCCCTGGCAGAGGAGAAGGGATGCACCCTGTCCCAGCTGGTAATAGCCTGGACAATGCGTCAGCCGGGAATAACCGTGGCCCTGGTGGGAGCCAGGACCGAAGAGCAGGTCAGTCAGAATGCAGGAGCAATGGAGGTAGAGCTAACTGAAGAAGATCTGGCTTTGATCAACGGTCATCTGGATAGGCTCAATCTGGACCTGGAATAGTTACTCTCCCATGCTGAGGCTTCCAGAAATCTTCTGGCGGTCCAGCATCAGGCCCTTGTTCCATTTTCCATGATAAACCTGGATGATATTTACCTGGTCGGGGAAATACTCGGTCAGGATCATATTCCGGACCGTCATATGCTTCGGTTCTGCTATCCTGGAAGATTCCAGGTAGCACCAGATGGCATTGGATTCGGGTTCTTTCCCCAGGTAGTTCAACTGGAGTTCCTCACCGTTCACCTCCAGGCTGAAATCCTCCAGGATGTATACCTTTAGAAGACTGTCGGCTTGCATATGTTCCAGTTCTGTGGCCAGCTGGGTATGGATCCCGCTTCTCTCCAAAAGTGCCCGGTCCAGGTCATCCGGAAAAATACGCATGGATACCTCGAATCTTTCCGTGCCGGGATTATACCTGATCTCGGTAATGCTCACATAGAACTCGTGCATGAGCCAGGCTCCAAGCACTAACATGGCAGTCAGGAAGAGACCGATCCGTAACAAGCTACATTTTCGTAACATAAGCATGTTCATATCAAACAAATATGGGGATTCTTTTGTTAACTTTAGACCGCCAAAATCCACCAAGAATGAAAAGATTTGTTTCTGTTGCATTGATAAGTGTAAGCATAGTAAGCCTGCTGGCCCAGGAAAATCCGGATCCATCAAAGAATCCCTTCAGGCAAATGGACAGAGAGTTTGCCACTCCAAACGCTTACAGAACGGGTTCGGGGGCACCCGGACAGCTTTACTGGCAGCAGCAGGCCAACTACCGAATTTTCATTGAACTGGACGACGAAAAACAGCAGATCAGGGGCCGGGAGCATATTGAATACATCAACAACTCTCCTGACAGGCTGAGCTACCTGTGGGTGCAGCTGGATCAGAATATGCGGCAGCAGGGAAGTCTGACCAGCCTTGTGATGCCTTTCAGGCTGGATCAGCGTATGCATCCGTATTACATGCAAATGTTTCTGAGTGATTTTGACGGGGGATTTAAGATCGAACATGTGGGTGACGGGAATGGAAACCAGCTGCCCCACACCATTAACTATACCATGATGCGCATAGATCTGCCGGAGCCCCTGGACTCCGGGGAAAAAGCACAACTGGAGATCCGGTGGTGGTACAATGTGAACGACCGCATGAAGCACGGCGGCGGGCGTTCGGGCATGGAGTATTTTGAGGCGGATGATAATTACATCTATACCATAGCACAGTTCTTTCCCCGGATGGCGGTATACAGCGAGAAGGAAGGCTGGCAGAACCACCAGTTTACCGGCAGGTCTGAATTTGCACTTCCCTTCGGGAACTATGATGTGGAGATCACGGTCCCGTCCGCCCATGTGGTGGGAGCCACAGGCGTACTGGTGAATGCCGAGGATGTGCTGTCCGAAACTGAGCTGGAGCGCCTTGACAGGGCACGCGCTTCCCTGGATGAACCGGTTTTCATCGTGACCGAAGAGGAGGCGGTAAAAGCTGAGAAGAATAAAGCTGCCTCCAAGCTGACCTGGAAGTTCCATGCCGATAATGTGCGTGACTTTGCCTTTGCCAGTTCCAGGAAATTTATCTGGGATGCCATGGCGGTGCAGTTTGGTGACCGCAAGGTGCTTGCCAATTCCCTCTATCCCAAGGAGGGGAACCCCCTCTGGGAAAAATACTCCACCCGCGTGGTGGCCCATACCCTGAACGTATATTCCCGACATACCTTTGAATATCCCTACCCTGTGGCCTATTCGGTCCATACCGCGAATATTGGGATGGAATACCCCATGATCTGCTTTAACGGGGGACGTCCCCTGCCAGACGGCACCTATTCGGAACGGACCAAATGGGGGATGATCGGGGTGATCATACACGAAGTGGGACATAATTATTTTCCCATGATAGTTAATTCCGATGAGCGTCGGTGGACCTGGATGGACGAGGGACTAAACTCATTTCTCCAGGGAATAGCCGAGCGGGAATGGGATCATGATCATCCTTCCCCCAGGGGAAGACCTGCAGATATTGTGCCTTATATGAAGGGAGACAAGAGTAATATTGCACCCATCATGACCCATGGTGACCTGGTGAAGCAATTCATGGACAATGCATACAACAAACCTGCAACGGGATTGAATATCCTGAGGGAAACCATCATGGGACGCGAGCTTTTCGATTTTGCCTTTAAGCAATATGCCCAGCGATGGATGTTCAAACATCCTACCCCGGAGGATCTTTTCCGCACACTGGAGGATGCTTCGGCAGTGGACCTGGACTGGTTCTGGAGGGGATGGTTCTATGGCACCGACCATGTGGATATTTCCCTGGACAGGGTGACCGCCATGGAGCTAAAATCCGGAAATCCGGCTGAAGAGAAGGCCATAGAAAAGAAGGAAGCAGAATCGCAGCCCGAAGAACTTGCCGTGCAACGTAACCGGGCGTCCATGAAATCCATGGTTGAAAGGGATCCGGAGATGAAAGATTTTTACAATAGCTACGATCCTTATGCTTCTGACCGGGAAGACGTGGAAGCCTACACGCGTTACAAACGTTCCATGTCCGACGCGGAAAAGAAGTGGAGGGAGAAGACAGGGATCTATTACCAGCTGGACTTCTCCAACGTGGGCGGGATGGTAATGCCGCTTATCATTCGTTTTGAGTATGAGGATGGAAGCAGCGAGATCAAAAGGATCCCGGCGCAGGTCTGGAGCCAGAACAACCTGAAAACATCCAAGGTCTTTCTCCTGGATAAGGAACTGGCAGGTGTTACCCTGGATCCGTATCTGGAAACGGCCGACTGCGATCTGAGCAACAACCACTGGCCACCCCGTATTGAAAAGAACCGTTTCGAACTGTTCAGAAACTCAGGAATGCGGGGAGAAGGAGCCAATCCCATGCAAAAGCAGCAGGAGAGATAGCTTTTGAAGGATCCTAAGGATCAGACCAGTATATTATCTATGTAAGCCAGCTCATCCCTGGTGAATTGCAGATTCTGCAGGGCGGCCACATTGTCCTCCAGCTGTTCGGTGGAGCTGGCACCAATAAGTACCGAGGTGACCTGTTTTTTCTCGAGGATCCAGGCCAGGGCCATTTGAGCAAGGCTTTGACCGCGCTGTTGGGCATGCTGGTTCAGAGCCTTAACCTTCACCATGGTCTCCGGATCCAGGTGTTGTTTTCCCAGGAAAATACTTTCACTGTCGATCCTCGAACCCTTGGGAATGCCATCCAGATACCGGTTGGTGAGCAGGCCCTGGGCCAGCGGACTGAAAGGAATGCAGCCCACACCCCGTTTCTCCAGTACCTTCAGTAATTTGTCCTCCACCCAGCGGTCAAACATGTTGTAGCGGGGTTGATGGATCAGGCAGGGAGTTCCGAGACTTTCCAGGATATCCACCGCACGGTTTGTTTGTTCGTCGTCGTAATTGGAGATGCCCGCATAGAGGGCCTTGCCCTGCCGGACCACATGGTCCAGGGCAGCCATGGTCTCCTCAAGCGGCGTGTCCGGATCGGGCCGGTGTGAATAGAAAATGTCCACATAATCCAGACCCATCCTGCGCAGGCTCTGATCGAGACTGGCAATCAGATATTTCCTGCTTCCCCACTCCCCGTAGGGACCTTCCCACATCAGGTATCCCGCCTTGGTGGAGATGATCAGTTCATCCCGGTGCCGGGCCAGTTCCGATTGAAGCAGGTTCTTAAGGTTCGATTCTGCACTGCCCGGGGGAGGGCCGTAATTATTGGCCAGGTCAAAATGGGTGATCCCCAGGTCGAAGGCCCTGAGCAGTATATCCTTCATAAGCTGGTAATCCGCTTTTCCGCCGAAATTGTGCCAGAGTCCCAGCGAGACAGCCGGCAGAAGGAGGCCGCTGTTGCCACAACGGTTGAATTTCATCTGGTCGTAACGTGTTTTAGAAGCAAAATAAGCCATGGTGTTGATTAAATTTATTTCTTAAACAGGGGTATCTTGTAGTAAATGGAGTAGGTGAAACCGAACACCCGGTCCTCTCCGCCGGTTCCATAGCCCGGGATCATTTCGGGTACCATTACCGGATCCATGTCGGGGTTCAGCAGGATCTTGTAACGCAGTGACCAGCCCAGGAAGAAGTTCGAGACCACTTCTGCCTTCATCCCGCCAACCAGTTCAATCCAGTATCCGGTGAGGCTGTTCTCATAGTCTTCGGCCTGAAAGTCTCCCCAGTAGACCTCCGGAATTAAAATGTCCTCCACCTTCTGTGTAAATCTCGACATTCCGTAACGGAAACCCAGGGTAATGCCATGGTGGGCTGAACGATCCTTCAGTGAAAGCACATTGTAATCGACTCCGCCGCGTCCGTAAGCTCCTGATGAGGAATAATCAAAAAGTTCCCGGCTGTCCGACATGCTGTTGAAACCCAGTTCAAATACCGGGTAGACATTCCTGTAAACCTCAAAATCCACTGATGCTTCTGCTCCTGTCTCGGATGGATCGGTAAAAAGGTAGATAAGGCGTGCCAGATCCAGACCGAAACGGGGGCCGTAAGTACGCAGGGTATCCTGAGCGGAAAGTGATCCGGACAGTACCAGTGCCAGCAGCACAGGCAGCGCTTTAAAGATAGAGCCAGATATGTACCTCATTCGTTTCATATGCTGCATCGATCATGTCCATCAGGATGCTGTCGTTCTTAATGACGCCGGTGCTTGGTTCTATATGGTCCAGTGTAAACAGATTGGCGAAACCACAGGTATAGGAAATCAAATAGGCTTCACGTTCGTAGTAGACCGTGAGTGTATCTCTCAGGGTATCGAGCTGCAATACAAAACTGGAATAGGCATGATGCGGATCCAGGGGTACCATAAAACCGGATGCAGGTATACTGTCATAAAACAGGCTGTCGATTTTCCCCTCACGGATCCCGTAAAGGCTCAAGGCACTTACCGTGGTGTCCGCAGCCGTCCCTTCTTTCATGGTTTTAAACCTGGCCACCATCTCCGAAACATATTCCTCCTCGCAAACTTCCACAGAAACACAGCCTGCCATAAAGATGCCCGCCAGAAGAAAAAGCGTCCGGAATCTCATTCTTCTCCTTTTTATTCAGTCCCTTTCAGGTTTTCATTAAGCCAGTCCAGGTACAAGCGGTACAGGTACATCTGGCTGTTCATATCATAGGCCACCCCGTGTGCACCAGGGGGAAAGATCTTCAGGTCGAAGTTCTTTCCGGCATCGATAAGAGCCTTTGTAAACTGGAAGGTGTTCTGGGGATGTACGTTATCATCCATCAGTGAGTGGACCAGCAGCATCTTGCCTTCCAGCTTCCCTGCCAGATGGACCATGCTGCTGTTTTCATAAGCTTCCTCGTTTTCTGCCAGGAGACCCATGTATCTTTCAGTATATATGCAGTCGTAGTTCCGGTGGTCAGCAGGGCCGGCAGTCACAATCCCTGCCCTGAAAACCTCGGGATGTAGCAGCAGGGCCATGCCTGCTGATAAACCGCCGTAGCTGTGTCCCATGATGCCTATGCGCTCACGGTCGATCCATGGTTTTTCGGAAAGGTAAAGTGCTGTTTCTGCAAAATCATGGGTTTCCCATTTACCCAGCTGTTTGTACACCACCTTCTCAAACTTGCTCCCGTATCCGCCGTTTCCTCGGTTATTGATGTTGACCACCACAAAGCCCTGCTGGGCCAGGTACTGGCTCCATCCGCTGCTTTCGAAGGTGTTGTAGACTCCCTGGGAACCGGGTCCGCCGTAGACGGTCATAAGCAGGGGATAGGAAAGATCCGGATCAAAACCCATGGGCTTGATCATGTAACCGTCGATTGCCTGTCCGTCAGAGGTGGTAAAAGAGAAAAGTTCCCGCGGTGCATATTCATATTCTACCAGGTGCTCCAGGGCCCTCGCATGACCTGCCAGGTTCTTGATCAGCTCACCCTTTCCGTCGCGCAGCTCTATGGTGGAAGGGGCGGTGATGCTGGAATAACTATCGATGAAATAGCGGCCATCCGGTGCCACATTGACCCGGTGGTTACCGGTGGCGGAGCTAAGCTGCTTTTTGCCTTTCCCGTTGAACTTCACACTGAAGAGATTCCGCTCCAATGGAGATACCTCGCAGGACAGGTAGTAGAGTGTTTTCTTTTTTGGATCTATGGCCCTCACGGCGATCACATCGTATTCGCCGCTGGTGACCTGCCCAAGTACATTTCCTTCGTAGTCATACTGATAGACATGTGAATATCCGTCCCGGTCCGAGATCCAGAAAAAAGAATCCAGATCTTCCGGGAAGTAAAAGAGGTGCAGCTCTCCGGCAAAAAAATCAAATATATCGATCCATGCTTCGTTCTTTTCCTCCATGATCATGGACTTCTGGCCTGTCAGTACGTCAAAGAGGTATACCTTTAAATGGTTTTGTTCCCGGTTCATCCAGATCACAGCAAGGGTGTTTTCCCTGGAGGTCCAGTAGATCCTGGGCATGTATCCGCCCTCCGGATCAAAATCCAGCCATTGCCTGCTGCCATCCGAAACATTAATGATCCCCAGTCTTTCAACAGGAGGATCATCTCCCACCTTGGGATAAGGGAGTTCCATGTATTCGGGATGCTTACCGGAAAAGTCGGTCAGCTTATAGACCGGGACCTCCCTTTCATCGGTCTGCCAGAATGCAATATACTTGCTGTCGTAAGACCATTCCCAGGCTTGAACCAGTCCGAACTCCTCTTCGTTGGCCCAGCCAAAACGGCCGTTATAATACTTGTCGGCCCCGTCATCTGTGAGCCGGGTATGTTTACCCGTGGCCAGATCGAAGGCATACAGATCGCCGTCTTTCCCGTATCCCACCATGGTCCCGTCGGGTGACACCTCTGCAGTGAATGCATCTTCAACAATGGAGATCAGTGACTTATCCTCCAGGGAATAAAGATAATAGTCGGCATTGCCCGAATATCTCCAGACACGTTCAAAATTGGACTGGAACAACATGAATTTATAATCCCTGGTCCACTGAAAGGAACGGTAGCGAAAGGGTTCTTCCGTACCCGGGAAAGAAAAATCACTTTCACTGAATACCAGCTCTTCCGTTTCTGTTTTAATATCATAGGTCCATATCTGCTGGCTCCTTCCTTCACTTTTGGTAAAGGAATACCGGTCGCTGTCCCGGATCCATTCCACAGCTGCGGGCCCGCGGTCGCCCCGGAGGGCCCCCGCGCTCATGAAGGCTTCCGTCAATGAGTTGTACTGCTTCTTTTGTGCGCTAATGGTGATGACCGTCAGGAACAGGAAGAGGGAGAGGCTAAGTTTTCTCATGGTTTTCTGAATTGGTTTCGCAGGAAACAAAGCTAAGAAAATGTAAGTTATTTCCTGTTCCAGGCACCAATAGATTGAATCAATAAGGAAAGAAATGGAAAGAAAAGGGGAAAAGAATAATTGCCCGATGCCAGGATCTGCTTGCCGGTTCACCAGAATATCAGTCTATGCTGGCGTTCCGGACATTCCCTAGAAGATATCCAGGTCCTGTCCCACAAAGACTTCGCCCTCATAAACCGTCCGGATCTCTTTTAACAGCTCTTCTTCACTGCTTCCCCAGAAGAGGATGTGGTAAAGCACAATTCTCCCCGGACCCGCGGCGCGGGCAATTTCCCCCAGTTCAAGGGTAGAGGTGTGATGCACGGCATGATAGGCCTTCCACTGCTCGCTTCTCTTTTGATAGCCTGCCTGACTGTAAACTTCGTGGACCAGGATGTCGGCACCGGTGGCATATTCCACCACTTTGGGGGAAGGCATGCAGTCGCCCGAGATTACGATCACCTTATCCGGTGTGGTAAAGCGGAAACCCCAGGCATTGGGCCAGCTGCCATGGCTCACCGGGAAAGCTTCCACGCGGATATTGCTGTCACGGTAGATCTCACCCTCGTGGTCAAATTCATGCCAGTTCACCCGCCATCCCCTGTCATTGGCGGGCTCTTGCCCGTACACACGGTAGCGGATGTCCTCCTGGTATGCCGCAAGTATATGCTCCGTCATGTGCCCGGTCCCAACCGGACCGTATACCTCCATGGCCTGGTCCCTTCCCATCACCCAGGGGGTCAGGATCAGGTCGGGATAACCTGAGGTATGATCGGAGTGGAGATGGGTCAGGAAGGCCGTCTTCAGATTTGAAGTCTCCAGGGCTTCCATGCTGCCCCCGTAGTCGGGGCTCATTCGGGCGGCCCTGCGTACCAGTCCCGGACCGAAATCGATAATATAGGGTGTATCCCTGACCACCAGTGCCAGGGAGCAACCTGACTGATCGGGTGAGGGATTGGGATTTCCGGTTCCCAGCAGGACCAGCCTGGTGATTTCCGAATCGGAAAAGTCTCGCTGTGCCTCTGCGGGCCCGCCGCCCAGCAATAATATCAAGGCTAATATGTAGCTCATCTTTTTCATATTCTGTTTGATGTTTGATCCCATTCCGACACGAGCCTGGCATAATTGATACCATACTGTATATCCTTTTTCCCCAGTTTTCCTGCCGCATAGCCGTATTTCTCAATGACCTGCCGGCAACGCTCAAGAATTTCTGCAGCCCCGGTTTGCGAATAATCCGCCACGGACCGTATCCGGGCCTCATAAAGCACCCTTGCAAACAGGCCTCCCACGCCTGTAATCCTGGAGAGATCACAGAGGGAATGCAACTCTTTAAGCCTGTAAACAGGGATCCCGGTGGCTTTGGCCAAATCCGCCTGCTGTTCCTCCGTCTGCACCTCTTCAAACAGGACCTTTGAATTTCTAAGGCCATGTGATTTCAATAATTCTGTGTATTCAAAGGGAATTCCTGGATAATCAGAGAGGGGTACAGGTCTTGCCAGGTAGCTGCCGGCTTCCCGTTTAAGCAGTACCAGGTATTCTTCAGGGAGGCCTGTCCGTTCTGAGAACCCCTGTATCTTTGTTCTGGTGGAAAGCTTTGCAAGCAGCTCCCCCAGGTGCTGCACCCCGGCTTCTTTCAGGGCTGCGAAACGTACATCCATTTGCTCCCGAAGCATGATCCTTCCGGGCAGCATATCCTTTGCTTCGGTCAGCTCCCGGAACCGTTCCAGGCTGATACGGTCCGGATCTATACCATAAGATTTTGCCATGCTTAATATTAGAGTCCCAGCAATACCACGTCATGGGGAGAGTCAATGGTGACGCGGCCTTCCCTTACGGTGGCCTCGCTTCCGGAATAGTAATCCCTCAGTACGCTTCCTTCTTCAAAGAGCCCGCCCAGTTCAATCTCCTTTTCCCCTGGATCCAGATCCAGTCCGGCCACCACCTGGTCCCTGTATCCGTCGCGTTCGAATACCCTGGAAAACAGGTAGGGTTCCTCCGAGATCATCTGGTGCAGGCCGGCGCCCACAGCCGGGTGTGCCTTGCGGAACTGTCCCAGCTTCTGGTAGTGTAAACTGACTTCGGAAAGGGGTACCCCGTTCCTGACCGTATTGGATTCCAGCTCTTCCCAGTTCATAAAACTCCTCAAATTGGCATCGCCCTTTGTACCGGGGATTTCCAGCAAACGGCTGCTTTCGTCTCCGTAATAGATCTGTGATGCACCCGGGGTGAGCAGCAGTTTGGTGCCCGCTTCAATGACTTTCCGGCGGGTCTTGTCGAAAGGTCCGCCATCATCATGGGAGCTTATGTAGTTCAGTACGCTTACGCCTTTCAGCGGTCCGTTCAACTTTTCAGAGTAATAAGAGAAAAGCTGCTCAAAAGACATCTTTGCACGCTCCTTGAACTCAAAATTGATCATGGCATCGATCCCCTGTGCAAAGAAGTCCACATCCCGGTCCCCGAAGCCGAACATCCTGTCTCCTGAGATGCCATAGCCGTAAACCTCACCTACCATATAGAAATCCCTGTCATCAAGCACCAGCTCTGGATGTTCCTCTTTCCACCGGGCAAAGGCGAACCGGGCCTCTTTTCCCAGCTCCCCCCAGATGTCTTCTTCTATATGCTTGGCCGTATCCAGCCTGTATCCGTCAATGCCGTATTTCCGCACAAAATCGGTGAGCCACTTGATAAGGTAGTAGCGGGGAGCCCTGGGATAGCCCGTTCGGGCAAAAAAGGCATCCAGCCCGGCCAACTCCTGCTCCAGCCGTCCCTCACCGGACCATTTTTCCAGCAACTGCAGGGGAAGCTCCACCTCCTGGTCCGATTCGGTGCGGATATCCGGAAGATTCTCCACCAAAGTGCAGGTAACCGTGCTCTCGTAATCCTGGTATGTGCAGCGGGGCCCGGTGCGGACCCACTCGTCCGGCCAGACCGGGTCCAGGTCGGTAACCGGACCTGTATGGTTGATGATCACGTCCATTACGATGCGGATCCCGTGCCGATGTGCCGTCTCCACCAGCCTGGCAAGGTCTTCCTCGGTCCCGAAGTGCTTCATGTCACCCTGACCCGGGAGGACCGTCTTCAGGCCGATCTCCGGCATCCCCAGGACATCGGCCTCCTCGTCGTCCAACTCCACCTCTGTCCAGGGAGAACCCTCCTCTCCGGTGCAGTACTCCCACTTGAACAGGGCGCCGACGGGCAGGTTCTCCGCCCCGGCCGAGCGGATGATCATCCGGCCCACCTTCTGCCCGTCCGCCGGCTCGAAGTCCATGGTCCGGAAGTCGTCGTGGGCGATGTACAGGTATTGGTAGGGCGTGTAGGACCGCGGGCCGTGCTCGATGGGGTCCATCTTGAACAGCTGTATGCCGGCGCCCCCACCGAACAGGAGCGCCTTGGGGCAGATCGGGTGTACGTCGAACGGGATCTCCCGCACCATGGGGCGGATCCCCGCGTTCACCGCCACGACGCGGGTGATGTTGGAATTGTGGACGGTCACCATTTCCGTCGTCAGGTAGTGCAGCGCGTCCCGCCCTTCCTTCATCTTGGTGGAACACCGCGTGTAGGCCGGGATCTCCGGCACGGCATCACCCTCGGTCCGCGGCTCGAAGGTGACCGGCACCATGGCCGGGCGTGCCTGCCGCCGCTCCTCACCGATGAAGTTCAGGAAGTGGATGTAGGTCTTGTCCGGAACCCGGTTCAACCGGTAGATGGTCATCTCCGTCATCCAGGCGAAGAGCTGGACGAGGGTGATGCCCGGATCGGCGTCTCCGAGGTTGGTCCACTCTGGGCAGTACTGGGGCACCAGAGCCTTGGCTTCGCGCACGATGTCGTCGTAGCGACGGTCGTCGAGATTGGGCGGTCTAATCGGCATAACTTGTCATCCACCAGAGGTTAGGAGCAGGGCGAGTTCCTGCTCTGACAACGTGGAGCGGATCTTGTATTCGACGTTGACCTTGATCTGGCCGGCTGCATCCGGCCAGGCGTCAACACTGGTCACTTCGATGCGGGGTTCCCATCGTGCGAGCGCCCTCTCCACCTTGCGAGAGATCATCGCTGCAGTGGCCCGGGTGTTGGGGGCGAACATGTGTTCGTGGACCCCACACCCGAACTCGGGCAGCATCTGTCGCTCACCCGGTTTGGTACCAAGGATGATGTTCACACACTCCTTGATGTTCTGCTCGTACTCGCTCATCGCGACGCCGCCCGAAGCGGCATCGAATTGAAACGGGAACTTCCACCCGCGTCCCAGAAAATCCTTCCGCAAGGTACTCCCCACTCTCCCGGTTCCTGCGGCACTAGGGCCGGGTGCATGCTGCCGCAGGCGCGGTACCATACCGCAAGTGGGTTCAGCGATACCAGACCTTGCGCATCAGTGACAGGCGCCGCCCCTGGATCCGCGTCGAAACGCGCATTGCGCGGACAGGGATCCTACGGGGTCCCCAGGGGTCGCCGCGCCCCGAAGGGGCCGCCGGGCCAGGCCACCGGATTCGGGCGCACCACCGACGACGCGCGACCCCGAGTCGACTCGCGAGCCACGCGATGCGGCTACTCCGGCTTGGTGTTCCCCTCGAACCAGAACTCGGTGACGTACATCCCGTTCTGGATCTTGTGCTTGCTGGCGATGACGAACACCTCGGGGTTGAACCCGGTGGCGAAGCCGCTGAACTTGATCTTCACCCCGGCGCGGATCTCGCCGGTGCCCTGGACCAACCCCCGCCCACGCACGTAGCTCCGCGCCATCCGGTTGAGCTCCGCCTCGGCCATGGCCGTGGCCAGGCCGCCGTCGGACACCTGCACGTCGGAGATGTAGCAGGTCTCCTGCCAGATCGTGCCGGCGGCGTCGAGCGCGCTCGCTCCCCCCCCGATGGTGTCGATCGAGCTCGCCGTGCCCTCGACCTTCTCCTTGGCCACGTAGTCCCAGCCGTACACGGTGACGTCGGGCGGCACATCGACCGGCGAGACGGTGTACTCGAAGGTCATCAGCTTGTCGCGGGTGAACTCGATCGGAGAGGCCGAGTACTGGGGCTTCTTGAAGTCGACCTTCCCCTCGCAGTTGCCGAGGAGCAGGTACCCGTTCCGGGCCGCGAGCCTGCGGAGGAAGGTGAGGTCCGACTCGTTCCGCTGGATCACGTACTTGAGGGTGACGCTGGAGGAGTCCACGGTGCCGATTTCCACCGAGGCCTGCCCCAGGACATCGTTGGCGATGGCGTCGTCGCTCTGCTCTTCCCAGACCCGGGTGTGGCGCGACGCACCGAGCTTGCACAGCGGATCCATGGCGATGAGTTG
>Ga0209536_100007774_pt1 | contig 16215 bp, 14 predicted proteins | sample DeeMarSeWOR28_12_FD_187461 | JGI IMG/M metagenome (GOLD analysis project Ga0209536, IMG submission 187461) | Marine sediment microbial communities from White Oak River estuary, North Carolina - WOR-2-8_12 (SPAdes) (version 2) | ecosystem: Environmental > Aquatic > Marine > Intertidal zone >...
AAAAGACTCTGTCCAGGGTATTGATAGGGCCACATGGAATTTTTGCCTCTTCAAGCAGATGCAGCCACTCATCTGCTCTTTTGCTGAGCATCCTCGCCGCCACAATTGGGACCAGTTCTGTGCGATTTTCAACCCTTGCAGCATTTGTGGCAAACTTTGGATTCTGGGCTAATCCCTCTAGGTCTGCCAATTTACAGAAGGCTCTCCACTGCTGGTCGTTACCCACGGCCAGCGCAACGTAGGATGTCTTCGTATTGAAGAGCTCGTATGGCACAATATTTGGATGAGCATTTCCGTACCGCACGGGATTCTTCGCCGATACCAGGTAGTTGCTTCCGACATTAGCCAGCCAGGCCAGCACAGAATCGAGAAGAGAAATGTCTATGTATTGCCCTTCCCCGGACTTTTCCCGGTGGCGCAGAGCAGCCAGAATAGCACTTGAGGCAAACAGCCCGGCGGTGATGTCAACGATCGCCACTCCAACCTTCATCGGTGGGCCGTCCGGCTCACCGGTAAAGCTCATCACCCCGCCCATTCCCTGGATCATGAAATCATAACCTGGTTTGTCTTTGTACGGTCCACTTTGACCAAATCCCGTAATAGAACAGTAAATCAGACCAGGGTTCTCTTGGCTGAGTTCTCTGTATTCCAGCCCTGTATTATCCAGGGTGCCGACCTTAAAATTTTCTATCAAGATATCACTCTGCTTTGACAGAGATTTTATGATCGCCACACCCTCAGGGGTCTTCATGTTTACGGTTAAACTTTTCTTGTTGCGGTTTACGCACAAATAATAGGCGCTCTCCCCTGCAACAAAAGGCGGTCCCCACTGCCTTGTGTCGTCACCTCCATGGGGTCGTTCCACTTTGATGACTTCGGCACCAAGGTCCCCGAGCATCATGGTACAATACGGGCCAGCTAGGACGCGGGAAAGATCGAGCACTTTGACACCTTTTAGAGGTAGCTTGGTGGTTCCTGCTCCCATGAAAACTCCATTGGGTCGCGTTAAAGCCAGCCTCATTTACGAGGGGAGAAAATACGCGGCTAAGATTCTTCTGCGAGAACTGAAAACATAATCAGGGTCCCGTGACTTGACATTGTTTGGTACTATACCAAGAAACAAGATTGAAGTATACTTCGCAGGAACTGCCTTGGGATGACTGCCGGTTATCTGTGGACTCTCGAGTTATCTCTCTCCAGTTAAACGTGTTTCAATACTGCCACAAACGGCCGGTAAAAGTCCTAGCAGGCGAACCGAAAGCGTGCTTTAACGAGTTGCTTAACGCTGCGCGAAAGCTGCATGAATCCCCAATATCGCAAAAGTACGACATGGCCGTGGGTTGGGTTCAAATTTCTCATCAGATGGAATAAGAACAGAGCGTTTTCTAGGCTTCCCCGCTTGGCTCACCCAAGAACAGCTGGCCCTCTTTTTGCGGAGGTTTTACATGGCCACAGTCAATGGTGGTCAACGGGGGAGTGTGATAAACTCAGGCTGATGGCCCTTCTTAGAGGTATCTTTATTGAGCCAAAGAAAACCTGGTCCTCAGGGCCAGGTCAGTCCGCCACCGGCGGGTCGGCTCTGCCAGTAATCATTGCACTGGAATGATGGAATAGTGGAGTATTGGAATAATGGGGTTGGCTGAATTGGGTCATTCTTTTTATCAAATGCGGTGAGTCAACGACTATAAAACAAAATAGTTCTATGCTTTGCCCCCAAATATTATTCGCACTCGCTTCGCTCCGCTCAGTCTCGCAAGCGGGTTCCCAGTTTCCATTTTTCCATCATTGCACTATTCCACTGGGATTAAACTATACCCCTCTAGGGTGAACTCAAGGCCGGGTCGTCTGGGCTCGGATTCCTTACTGTGCTGTGCTCCACTTTGACCGCATAGCGCCGAGGTTGCCTTGCAATATGCACTGTTTTCGGTAAATGGTCTCCATTATCCGGCATCATGGAAATTTTTCTCGCCACTGAGCGGTTGCGCCAAAGGAAAAATGAATTGACATCCGCCTTTGTTCTGCTAATCTAAGTTGCCCTGTTAACGAATCCACAACAACAAAGGAGGAAAACTAATGAAAATCTTTAAACTGCTGTTCATTGGTGCCTGTTTGTCCTTGCTTTTTGCAGCATGTGCATCGACTAAGGCAACAAGTACGGCCACTGAACGTACAGATGTTATCTATACTTGTAATTGCGGTCCGCAATGCAAATGCAATACCGTGAGTACAGAACCTGGCAAGTGCGCCTGTGGAGTGCCATTGAAATGGGGCCACGTAATAAAAGTAGAGGGAAACGAGGCCATTCTCTGCCAGTGCGAAGAAGGCTGCCAATGTGCTGGATTAGATCCCAAAGATCCTGCTAAGTGCGTGTGCGGCACCCCAGTAAAACGCGTTAACCTTGCAGGAACTGGAATCTACTTCTGCAACTGTGGTGGTTCATGCACGTGCAACACGGTATCAGGAAAGCCTGGGGTCTGTAAATGCGGAATGAATCTAAAAAAAGTTAACTAATTTTACCAGTTAGTGTCCATCCGGAAACTCCGGATGACACGAGCTTAAGTTTCTAATTCATAAATGAGCAGTTTTCCACAAGGTCAAGGAAATCAAGGGATCGTGCGGAGGCGTACTAATAGTCGCCGCAGAAGAAACCCCGCATATTGACACGGAGATTGCGCAAAAGGGCCATTTATGGATGGGAACAGGTTAGGAAATTACCTGGGCAGGGTTATTCTGTAAGCTGTGGGCTCTGCCCTTTTTTTTAAAAAAGAACGTGTGATAGGTCATTGGTGCGGACTGCAAAAACCACAGCGGACTTACGGTAATTCGCTTTGACGCTGCCGCTCACTTCTCAAACACCTAGCCCGGATAATTCACAATTGGCTGCTCCGACCGTGGATATGACCGTGCTTCCAGGCGTCCTCGGGCTTCGAACCCTGCGAGGTACTGTTAGGGATTCGAGTCCCTGCGGTTGCCCGGTAGCACACCCATCTTTACGGTCTCGCGACATAAATTCATGATATACTCGGGCTAAGAGGCTGTCGAAAAATTCCAAATCGGTCGATTTTGCGACGACAATGCCTTGTAAGTCGTTGATTTTAATGGAGGCGAAAATAGCCAAAACGGTGTATCTAGACTTCTTTCACACCTCGGATTAAATTTGTGTTTTGCTCCCTGCCTTTTGATCCACTCAATTCATAAAGCAGTGTGGTAATTTTTCCTGGTTCAAAGGGCTCCTTCATGCTACTCACTCTCCCAACGAAGAAGAGTTTTTATCAAGTCTGGGGGTAAGACTATGAATCCTGTTTGTAGTAAATCGAGATGTTATTGTGGATTGTTCTTTTTTGTTTTTGTAACCTTTTTGCTGATTGCTTCCCCAACTACATATGCCAGGGGGGGATTCAATAATTTGGTAACTTTCAAGAGTGTTGGCACGCTCATCTTTGCTGATTCTCTTTAGGCTGGTCCATTCCCTGCGCTTACGCTCGGTCTGCCCTCCATGGCAGCCCTCGCTGCGGATGTGGGCCACCTCTGCAATCCTACGTCAGTGGCCCACATACGCCGCTACGGGAATATCCCAGCCTTCAAACTGCCAACACTTTTGAACGTTACCAATCTATTTAATGCTCTTATTAGTAACTCCTGGATCCTCGCGACGCCGATCATTCTTTCAGCTGGAGTTACAAGCTTTGTCAATAAGAGTGCAATTAGGTATTAGATTGTGCACTATCTCAAAAGTAGTTTCAGTTGATGGACTGGTTAACAACTCAAAACCACAGGTAAAATAGGCTTATATGTCAAGCTGGCACGGTTGTTGCCATTTCTGAGTGTGAACTCTTGCTTCGAGCCAACATGCCAATTTTCCTCAAGGCAAAGATTGATAGGAGCAATAGATCGATGAAAACCATGAAGATACTCGTGATCGTGGTCGTCATGTCGAGTCTATTAACAATTTCTTCCACCCTGCTCAGCTCAGCTGAAGTTCCTGGTGAGTCAGAGTACGAATCCAAAGAGTGTTACACGGGTGACCACCTTGGCTACTGGTTCGACAATCTTCAGTGGTTTGGCTTCGCGTTTGACGATTGGTCATACGGCTCGAACGCTGAAGAGTCCAGCAGGATTGTCCCACCTGAGAGGGTATTGCTTCTTCTGCGCCACGCAAAAGGACCCCTCCAGCCATATCTAAGTATCGATCCAGGCCTCATCATATCCGAGAAGGGTTTTGAGTTAGACCTGAGCACCCCCACCGTCTTCCTTGGCTTGTCCTGCACCTTTTGAAACACCTCCCCGCTTGAGATCTCTCCATTTCACCGCGAGAAACCACGTCCTGTGGGCGTGTATTTCTGCTTCTTCTTACCTCGTCGTCTCTATTTGAAATGGCAAATTATTGGTTTTTCCGATTGACTTTGTATGACTTCTCCTGTAAATATACAAATCCGCCCATCCCCCAATCGTATGCATTGCTGAAAGGATTTACACCCCCAGAGAGAACAGCCCATGGAATTAATCAAAGCAAGAGTGAAGTACGTAACCACGATATTTCTGTTGTTGATCATTTCATCGGTGCTCCTTGTTCATCTTGTGGCTGGTAAAATCTTTCCCTGGTTCTAGCTCAAAATCAACGCTCCCCAGGCCAAGGCCGCTCCTACATTTCTTTGAAGTTTCATCTCCCTGTGTTTGGCCAGGGTCACCTTGACTTCCAGGTGTTGGAACAGGTTCCAACATCTGTCCAGAAAGGGTGCGGGGTACGAGAATCGCTCAGGTTCAACAACGTACTTCAATTGGCATTTCTTTTCCAAATCTGAGTAGTACATTACCCATCTTTCAAGGTCGCACGTTCGGTGTTGTTTGAGCTACTGTTTGAAATAAAAAGAAATTATTGAAACCTCTGACTTGGCACGTTTCTTGTTTCAGTATCTCATCGTAGTGGCAGAGAAGAAAATGACCCCTTGTCTTCGTCTTGCCACGGCCCTGACTCCCATAGGCTTCCTGCGGTTAACCGCATTGGTTTTCTGCGGTGGTCAGTGGGGGTAACCTTTTCACCCCTCCATGCTGCTCAACTACCGAGGTTGACCGGGCTAGACTTTGCGGTTGGAGGAGCGAGACTTAAATGGAGGTTAACTATGTACCTTCTGGGCTATGTGATTGCCTTCGTCATCGGTGCCGCAGTTGGGTTTTTTTTTGCAGCCAAAATGATTCTTAGTGACCTCGAACAATCTGCCTAGGATGATGGTTAATACCTTACTGTTACATCCGTGAATGGGCACGTCCTTTGCAATGTTCTGACACCAACCTGAAGATTGTTCTAAACGCAAGTCTGGTTTTGGGTTACGAAATGGTTCGCTGCAACATATTTGAGGGGTGCTGGTTCTACAGGAGACAAATCTCACCCATGTCTCCCGAATCTGAGATGCTCCAGAAATACTGTAATGGCAGATACATAGACTGTGCTCGATATCAATTCGCCCAATATTTTGGATTTCGCTATCTTCCGAGAGGGCTGCAACCAAGTGAAATTGGCCAAGTCAAAGGGGTTCTTCGCTCTCTAATCGGTTGAGCATCTCTCGTATCCTATCCTCACTACTGATTGCTGAAATTCATACCTATTCGCATACCGGTTTTTGGGTTGCGACCATTCTGCTCTTCTTACTAGTTGCGCCACCTCGCCTGACCATCTTCCTGTTGCCGGCGGGTTGGGACATTGTTGTGCCTCCTTAGTGTCCGCTGTGTCGCCTTTATAGTTGTTGACGGCCAATTTAGGACCACTTCCCCATTTACACAAAGCACCTCTTTGCTGTAGCTTGACAGTGTGGTTCACGTTTTCAAATTATCCAATATGCACAGCGTTACAGGTGAGATTGTCATGAAAATTTCGTGGAAATTATATGTCTTATTCTTGGTGGTGCTCACAGTTGGTTGTTCTCCTATTTATAGTGTGAGCTATGACTACAACGAAAACGCTAATTTCGCGCGCATGAAAACTTATGACTGGCTGGCTATAAATGTGAACGAAAAAAAGGAGACAATTGACAGTATTAGTCTGAGACGCATAAGAAATGCCGTACATCGTCAATTGGAGTCCAAAGGCATGGAAGTGTCGTCCGAGAGCCCTGATTTCTTGATTGCGGTATACCTGAGATCAAAGGAGAGGTTGACTGTGGTCAATTATGGTGGACCACAAGTTTATCCATATTATGGTTATGGACCATACTGGGGCACGCCCACCATCCGGCAGTACGAAGAAGGAACACTGCTCTTGGATTTTGTAGATGCAAAGTCAAACCAGCTTATTTGGCGTGGCTCGGCAAAAGCTGACTTGGATGCAGCGACGACTCCAGAAAAAAGGGAAAAAATAATAAATGAAGCTGTCGAGAAAATTCTGGAAAACTTCCCGCCTCCCACCTCGCCCGGCACTCCACGTTCTCAGCGACAGTAAGCTGGGGCGGGTAGGAAGAGCTTGTCCTGCTGATAACAAAAACTGGCGCTTCACTGACAATCTTTGACCCTACAGTCTGCCTACCCCCTACCATAATTTTGCAGACAGTTTGACTTAACTATAGAGAGATAAATACAAAATCGTGATTCAAACCATTCTGGCATGGTTTTTCCAATATTCTGCGCTTACGACATATCCTTCTGGGCGGATGCGAGGATGGGAGGGCAATAAATGCAAAAAATTCAATACGCCAAAGTTAAAGTCAAATGGCCGGTGGTGGTGAATACCGGTAGACGCTCCATGGATGGTGTAACGCATGATATCACTCCTAATGGAGCCTTTATAAGGTGCGCAAATCCGTTAAGACTGCACGAAGTTTGTGATATCGCCATCAACACTCCCAATGGGGACCAACCGCTAAGGGCTAACGTGGAAGTGGTCTGGTCAAATATCTATGGACCTGATGATGAAATTAGTCCCCGTGGCATGGGTGTTCGTTTCTTAAACATTTCTGGCGAACACCGGCGGGTTATAGCTAAAGAAGTACTGCAACATCTGGAGCCGGACAAAGTGGAGACCAAGACAATCCAGGCTTTGCAAACCTTGGAAATTGAACAAAGTAAAATCGACTCAGAGATAGCCTGATTCATTTGCGGAGCTCTCTTTAGAATCGTCCGAGCAGCTGCTCCCGTATTTTCACCATCGCGAGGGTGTCGTGGTTACAGTAGACAAGGAGGGCGTCCTCGATCTTTCTCTTCTCCGTTGGCGAAGTCTCAGGACTCAGCATACGTAGATATTCCTGCGAAGCATGGTTTCCTTCCTGAATGTCCAGGTTGTCATAACTCATGCCGGGAACCAGGGCTGGCAGCACTGATTTTAGCGAAAATGAGCCATGGAAGGCGCGATTGTAAAAATATCTTTTAATTATCGTCTGCAAATCTTCGAATCGATCCAACGTGGCGAGCAGTCTCGCACTTTGCTTCGGGAGATGTTCTGCTAACTCTTCAATTACTCTCTTCTCATAAGATGAGTAAGTTATTATGGTACCCTTCTCACCCAGGGTTTCCAGTAGAGTTACACTAAAATCTTCCCTTGGATCCGTGTCATCTCTGCAGAGGTAACTCGAGTGCTCCAGGTCGCCGTTTTCCGAAAGGATGTGATCTGACCACTGAAAGGGAATGATCTGGTAGGGCCTGGTCTTCGGGTAGCGGGGAATTGCCGGGCTGACCGTTTCGAAGTCCAGAAAGTGAATGGGGTATTCCACGTCCGCCAATGCATCATATAGCTCAGAAGCAATGTACTCTTCCCGGGTGACCACACATGTCTTGATACGCTCTTGCAGATCGGTGAGAGGAAATGAGTTTGGAATGTCGCGTATGTCCTCTGCGCCCAATGCCGCCAGCTCATTCAATCTGTCCTCTTTTATACCCGTCAGACCCATGACCCAAAATTCCGGCATTTCCGCGGTGCAATGCTTCCAGAACTGGCATTCATATGGGCTCATGCAGTGCCGAGAAGGTAGAATATGTGGAGGGTTAGCGCGCGAGAGCATCTCTTTCAACTCCGCTAACTTCGAGGGGAGATCGCGCTGCAGATGATGGACCTCTTCCGTGAGGTCTGAGAAGTTGAAAAGTCTTGCAAGTTCAGGCTGCTTTCCGTCGTAGAGATACTTGTTATTCAGGTGGAGAATGCCGACACGACTCACGGGTAGGTCTGACCCTCGCAGGACGTTAAACTGTACTGCAACGTCGAGCAGGTAAACATCCTTGACCGATGTAGCCGATTTAACCTCGATTAGATTCCATTCACCATTTCCAAGCCTCTCCAGGATATCCACCCTTATCCGCACATCATCGTGGAAAAATGCTGCCTCGAAGATTGCCGGGATACGTGGATCGTCCATAGCCGTCAGAGTAGATTGGATCGCCTCGGTATGATGGAAGTGATCCTCCTCGACAAGAAAACCCCCAGGGTAAAGACGGGTTGCGAACCTCCCGACCTCCTGACCAGTCTCAAAAATAGCTTGCTGGGCCGGGCTGGCTTCAGAAGCTAGCTCGCGGTTGTAGCACTGGTGCCACAACCGGAGGGGACACTGCAGCCCGGCAAGATAGCGAGACTTGGAAAGCGTGGGTATTTTTCTCGGATCCATAGATTCAACTAACGACTACACCCAAACCATTGAGCTATGTGGATTCAACCGCAAAGGCCCAAGGCATGAGGCTCAAGGCAACAAACAACTTTTTAGTTGAGTTTCACTCCCTGGCCTTGCGCCCCAGCTTCTTCTTGATCGCATCGTAGAGCATGAAGCCGATGACAAGCTCATCACCGGAAATCTGCTGGAGCTTGATGAGCTGGTCGCGTGTCAGCGCACCAAGAATTTTGGGGCACAAGAAGTCCACACACAAAATCAGGCGAACTTTCAACATACAGCCTTGCGGTGTCAATAGATAACAACTGTCGAGTCTGCAGTGGTACTCAGGCAAAGAAACACCCAAAAGAAGATTCATAAGCAAGAGAAATCTATCGAACTTGTTTTCCAGACCCGCACCGCAGCAACTTCCTCCCTCCTCTTCATCGCAGCGCTTGCAAGCCTCAACTACTCCGAGGGAGAGCATTGCCTCTCGGCTTCTCTTTATGCTCCTATCCAGTATTCCTATAAGATCGCGAATAGATGGGTCATGCCGCAGAGCATCTCCCCAAAACGCATAGAGGTTTCGCGCCAGCTCAATCTTGTGCTGAATTGAGGATCCATCGTCCCAACATTCGTTGGACCTGTTCATGAGCTGTACTCGAGTTTGTTCAGATATGAAAATAAACAAAATGACCCGTTGACGTCGAGCGTTAACCGTTTACACTTTACCACTGATCTTTTTGATTTCTTCTAAGAGGTCATTTGCGTCAAAGCTCTCTTCGTTGCGTTTATGATAGTCTACTGAAACATCTGCATATCGACCATAAAGACGCTCGCGCGCAAACAAAAGTCTGGGATAGCAACGTGCCAAAGCTTCCTCATTGGTTTCGTCTGGCTTCCTGCTGAACACGTCCCTCCATAACACAGGTCTTGGTTGAGTCACATATAACTGCAGCATACGCTCCTTTACCTCGGGGGGCGTTGACAAATGCACTACCGTGGTACATCTACGCAATCTTGTTAAGACGTTGTCCCCTGTGTATATCACACTGCCAGTCGTATCGATGACCACTCTCTCCCTAGTATTATTCTCACAACTCTCAATGTCCCCTAAAATTTCATTGAGTGACTCTATTTCAAAAGCGAGGTATCTGGATTCTCGCGCATGATAATGGGGTTCGTAGGGAAATCCCATCCACTCGGCCACGTCCCTGGATGTTCCGTTTGCTTGTCTTAACTCAGGAGCAAGCTTTTCTGCGATCAAATCATCACAGCAGAAACGGTTGAAATCGAGTTCTGCAAGCTTCATGGACCAATAGGATTTACCTGATCCCGACATACCAATCAACGAAAGTCGCATAGCTCCAGCAAAAAACCGACCTCGAAGGGGCCGGCTTTTATTCGCGCTCGCTCCGCAAGACCTCAGCGAGCAGACCTGATGTCATTCCGCATAAGAGAGGAATCTCAGCGCTAAGTTATGAAAGCTTCTCGAACGACTAATCCAAAGCTCAGGCCTTCTTCCGCTTTCTGACTACTTTTTCCTTCACAATCGCGGTTTTCTTCTCTGATGCAACCGCCTTTTTGGCTTGACGCGCATTGGCAAGTTTCTCAGCGAGGCCTAGGGTTTTGGCCGTCTTCCTTCTTTTAGCTGAAAGCGACTTGGCGGAAAGAGCCTGTCTAGCGGAGAAACCCCATTTCTTACGATATTCCTTGGCCGTCAGGCTGAATCTTGCAAGAGTCTTTGCGGTCAGTTGCTTGTATTTACTGCCATCTTCTAGACATACAATGTAATTTCTTTGGATGGACTTCATTGGGTTGGCCCGAAACTTTGCAAGTTCGTCATCAACCTCTTCTCCAGCAGGCTTGTCTTCGACAGCTTTGATTTCGCACAATGCCTCAAAAACTCTCTTGAGTGTTGCATCCATTTCATCGGCTGACATGGATACATGCGATGCCTGAGCTGAAACAATGTCAGCTGCCATTTGAGTCAAACTTCTTGCCATAGAGAATTCCTCCCCTTCTATCAACTATGTTACTCAAGCTTCGCTCCACTCTGGATTTCCGCCTGCGAGGGAATGACGTGAAAGGCTAACCGACCGTCATTCTCGCGAAAGCAGGAATCCAGAAAACCTTTACTTCTTGCCAATCTTTCAAATATGAGTCAATAAATAGGATTACGGTTTGCAATTGAACGCAGTTCACGCGTGCGATCCTTTGCCGAACGGGGATGCGAAGCTTGAGTGTACTATTTTCCGCACCATACTCTAGAAAATCCGCTGAATCAATATTAAAAAGCGTAGCAAGGCCATTTACCAATCGCGGGCGACAATGATGGCCATGCCCATGCCTCCGCCAACACAGAGGGTCGCCAGACCCACCTCGAGTTCGCGGCGGATCATCTCGTTCACCAGAGAAACCACAATGCGCAGACCCGTACATCCCACTGGATGTCCTAAGCTTATGCCGCTGCCTTTTACATTGGTTACACTCCGATCAAGACCAAGCCTTCTTTCACAGGCCAGGTATTGGGCTGCGAAAGCCTCATTCAACTCAATCAGCTGAATATTTTTCAAAACCATCCTCGATTTCTCAAGGACCTTCTCAGTGGCTGGAACCGGTCCATAACCCATTAGTCGTGGCTCCACACCGGCAATGCCATGAGCAACGATCCTGGCCATGGGGGTCAGACCCAGTTCTCCCGCCCTTTTTCTGGTCGTGATGATGGCGGCTGCAGCGCCGTCATTGATGCCGGAAGAGTTGCCGGCTGTAACCGTGCCATCTTTCTTGAATACCGGTTTGAGCCTGTTTAGATCCTCCATCTTCATACCAAAGCGGGGGTGCTCGTCTTGGTCAAAGACCACGGTGTCTTTATTGCCTTTGCCGATTTCAATGGGAACAATTTCGTCTTTAAATCGACCCGCCTTGATAGCCGTCTCGGCTTTGTGGTGGCTCTCCAAAGCCAAGTTGTCCTGTTCTTCCCGTGAAATGCCGTCTCTTTCTGCCAGATTCTCAGCTGTCATTCCCATGATCATGGGCTCCCCCAGGACAGTGCTGCCAGAATGCAACGCCTCCCAGAGTGAGTCGATCACCTCGTGATTCCTCAGCCGCATTCCCCAGCGAGCTTTGTCCAGGTAGTAAGGTGCTGAGCTCATTGACTCAACCCCAGCCACCAAAACCACATCACTGTCTCCACAAAGAATCTGCTGCGTTCCGCTGATGAGGGCCTGCATTGATGAAGCACACTGCCGCTGAATGGTGAAGGCCGGCACATGGTGCGGAATTCCCGCCGCCAGCGCAGCTGTACGGGCTGTATTCGCTTCATCAATGCTCTGTAGACAATCTCCGACAATGACATCACTGAGGAGGTCAGCGTCAAGACTGTTAGCGCGCTGTAACACCTCGCCCATGACCTTAGCTGCCAGTCTATGGGCCCTCACGTCTTTAAGTGCCCCTCCGAACGTTCCGATGGCAGTTCGAACTGCCGCAACTATAACTACATCGCGATCTGCACTCACCATTCTACCTCCTCATTGCGTATTTCTCTGGATAAACAGCAAAGTGTCTAAATCCGAATATCTAATAACGAAATCCTAAACAAATCCAAAATGTAAATATCAAATGTTCCAAACAGCGTTTAAGCTGGACTCGCAGAATTATCTTTTTGTCTAAACAAAACTGCCAGATCATCCGTATTGGATTTTGTGCTTTAATGATTTGAATTTGCTTCGTGCTTCGGATTTCGAATTTACTAGCATGGCTGAGGCAGGTTCGGCATTGCCCACCGGATTAATCTTCCATCCCACATCCGCAATCCTCATGGTGCGTTCCGCGTTCCGCAATCCCCTACAGTGTATTAGCGATGATTAGCCGCATTATTTCGTTGGTGCCTTCGTAGATCTGGGTGATTTTGGCGTCTCGCATCATCCGCTCGACTGGAAACTCCTTGATGTAACCATAACCTCCGAGTACCTGCACCGCCTCAACTGTAACCCACATAGCCGCATCACCGCAAAAGCACTTGGACATGGAACTCATCCGGATAAGCTCGGGACTGAGGCGACTCATGTCCTTTGGCAGCTCTTGGTACATTGCGCAGGTCTTATAGAGCAACTGCCGGGCCGCCTCCGTGCGCATAGCCATCTCAGCCAGTTTAAAGCCGACCCCCTGGTGCCTGATTATGGGCTTGCCGAAACTCTCCCGCTCCTTAGCGTAGGCGGTCGCATACTCAAGTGCCCCCGCAGCAATACCCAGCGCCTGGGCGGCCACACCCGGTCGAGAAAAATCGAGTGTCTTCATCATGACGTGGAAACCGTCACTCTCCCGGCCAAGAAGGTTTTCACTCGGTACCCGGCAGTCTTCGAAGATAAGCTCGACTGTGTCAGACCAGCGAATGCCCAACTTGTCCTCTTTCTTTCCTACGGAAAACCCGGGCGTGCCTTTCTCCACCACAAATACACCGGCATTCTTGTGGCTCTGCCCTTCAGGGTCTGTGATTGCGTATACCGTTGTGATATCGGCCACACCCCCGTTGGTGATAAAGTTTTTTGTACCGTTAAGAATGTAGGAATCACCGTCTCTTACGGCACGGCAGCGGAGTCGAGCGACATCAGAACCAGCAGCAGGCTCGGTCAGCGCAAAGGCGGCGAGGTGCTCCCCGGAAGCCAGTTTCGGCAAAAACCGTTGCTTCTGCTCTTCGTTTCCAGACAGCATGATAGGAAGGCTTCCCAGTTCATGGTCAGCAATCAGGAGCCCACACGCGGCGTCTACTTTCGACAGCTCCTCAACGGCGATGGCAAGAGCGAGCATACCCGCTCCCGACCCCCCGTAGGTCTCCGGAAAATCAATTCCATAGAGTCCATTCGCCCGCATTAACTGCACCATTCCCCAGTCAAACTCGCCAGTGACATCACGCTGCGGTGCGCCGGGTTCCACTTTTTCCTTGGCCAACCGCCTCACCATATCCTGCAACATGCGCTGCTCTTCGGTTAGTTCGTATTGCATTCTGTCTCTCCTTTCTAAGTTCCGCCACGGAATCGTACAAGTTGAACCAAAGTCCTGCATGCTAGCGGCAATAATTTTATGCCCATCTGAATTGCAACCGCCTTTGCCAACTGAGGAAATGCTAAATGACTACTTGCTGTAGTCATAGAAGCCCTTGCCACTTTTTCTGCCGAGGTGGCCAGCGCGCACCAGTTTCCTCAACAACGGGGAGGGCCTATATTTGTCCTCACCCAGCTCTTGATGAAGCCCATCCAATACAGCCAGGAGCGTATCGAGGCCTACCAGGTCAGCCAAGGCCAGTGGACCGATGGGGTGGTTCGCTCCCAGGACCATTGCCTGGTCGATGCCTGCAGCGGAAGCTATTCCCTCAGAATAGACAAAAATGGCCTCATTGATCATCGGGCAAAGAATACGATTGACGGCAAAGCCGGGGGATTCCTTCACTTCTACAACCGTCTTTCCCAACTGCTCAATAAAAGCCTTGGTAGTGACAAAGCTGTCATCGGAAGTCAGGTAACCACGAATCAACTCCACCAGCTCCATCACCGGCGCGGGGTTGAAAAAGTGTGCGCCCAAAACCTTGTCAGGCCGGCGAGTCACCGAGGCAATCTCAGTGATGGAAAGTCCTGAGGTGTTGGAGGCCAAAATAGCTTCAGGCTTACAAATACCATCCAGTTGAGCGAAAACCTCTTTCTTGACACTCATCGTCTCAACGACAGCCTCGATGACCCAATCTGCCTCAGCGGCGGCCTCCTCGATGTTGGTCGTGCCTTTAATGCGAGCCAATGTGGCAGCTGCAGAAGCTGCCTCCATCTTTCCTTTTTCCACGGCGCGGTCGAGATAGGTCTTTATCGTGGCAAAACCCTTCTCCATAAAACGGTCTTCAATGTCATGCATGGCTACATCAAAGCCTGCCACTGCCACCACCTGGGCGATACCCGAGCCCATTATGCCGGCGCCCAGAACTGCAACCTTCTCTATCTTCATATCCAACTCCTTTCTGGGTTGCGCTCATTGTTATTGCATACACTAACCCGTGTCAGATCTCAACGGGTTTCGCCAACCATGAACCATGGTTCGAGGCGCATAGCATATGGCGCCAAGGGCTCAAAGCGCAAGGCTCAAAGGTTTAGACAACCTCGGACATTGAACCTTATGCCCTGTAACTAATACTCGCCAGCATATCATAACTTGGACTATCAATCAGACTGATGGTATAAATGCAGCGTTATGCGGGTGACGTTTTATAAATAATCCAAGCTAGAGATAGATTTCAAAAGGATCGAAGATGAACAATAGCCATGTACCTGAGAATCACTCGCGGTCACAACCCAGGATACTTATTGTGGGCACTGGGGCCGTCGGCGGCTTTTACGGGGGTAAACTGGCACAATCCGGGGCCCGCGTCGCCGCGCTCTGCCGTTCTGACTATGAGGTCGTCAAAAGCAAGGGCATCCAGGTAAAGAGTGTCTATGGCGATTTTCATTTCACGCCGAAAAAGGTTGTTCGCAATGTGAGCGAGTATGGTTCTCCCCCTGACTACATTCTGGTGGCGCTCAAGGTACTTCCTGAGATCGACACCGCAAGGATCATCAAAGACGCAGTGGGGCACGATACGGCTATCGTTCTCCTGCAAAACGGTATTGAGATCGAAGACCCTGTGGCGCAGGCCTTTCCGGAGAATGAGATCATAAGCGGCCTCGCCTTTATATGTGCTACCAGAACCAGCTTTGGTCACATTGAGCACATTGATTTCGGCCGTGTAGTTATCGGTCTTTTTCCCGAAGGACCTTCCGCCAGAGTGGAGAAACTGGCCAACCTTTTCAATAAAGCTGGGGTTCCGTGCGATGTGACAGAGGATGCTGTGACCGCCAGATGGCGCAAGCTGGTTTGGAATGCCCCCTTCAATCCCATCTCGGTGCTGGGTGGGTGTGTGGACACCAAAAAAATGGTGGAGAACCCGGAATCACTGAAGCTGGCCCGCCAGGTCATGGAAGAAGTCTGCAAGATAGCCGAGGCCGCCGGTCATCCGCTTCCAGATGACATTGAGCAGGAGAACATTGATGGTACCAGCAAAATGGCTCCCTACAAGACCAGCATGCTGGTGGACTTTGAGTCGGGAAGACCCATGGAGGTTGAGGCCATCCTGGGCAATACAATCAGGGTGGCCAGGCGGCATGGAATTTCCGTGCCCCGAATGGAGAGTCTTTACGCCTTACTTAAACTTATAGAGAAACAAAACCGGTAGATCGAAACAGGAATCTATTCCGGGCTAGGGTATGGGAGTGTTGGAGTGTTGGGGAAAGTGGGATCTCGAAACGCATGGCGCCATGGCTGGGAGGCGCTGATTGCGGATTTCGGATTTCGGAATGCGGATTGAGGGTTACAAAATGACGAAAAGGGGGCACCATGAATTCGGAGGAGATGAAGAGGAGGACAGAGGAGTTTGCCAAGAGGATCATTGAGTTTTGCCGAGGACTGCCAAACAATCGAGAAGGAAGACTGATTGGTAATCAGTTGTTTAAGTCAGGGACCTCAGTAGCGGCTAACTACAGGGCAGCTTGTCGAGGGAGATCGAGAGCCGACTTCATTGCTAAACTAGGCATAGTCGAAGAAGAGGCAGACGAAACACTGTTTTGGCTGGAAGTCA
>Ga0209536_100007775_pt1 | contig 16213 bp, 16 predicted proteins | sample DeeMarSeWOR28_12_FD_187461 | JGI IMG/M metagenome (GOLD analysis project Ga0209536, IMG submission 187461) | Marine sediment microbial communities from White Oak River estuary, North Carolina - WOR-2-8_12 (SPAdes) (version 2) | ecosystem: Environmental > Aquatic > Marine > Intertidal zone >...
TTTCTAGAATTATAGATCAGGTGCTCATTTAGATTCTATATATATCCATTTCTTGGGTATTTCATCCTCCGTTAGGAGGACAGTCCTTTCCAGTCCAAGTGATACACACTTCTACCTCCTAGCAAGCTAGGTGCCAACGGAAGAACCGAGTGTGGATAAAAGACTTGTTAACCGAAAAATGGTTAGACGAAGAACTCCGCTATCTCGTCCACGGTCTTCCGCTTGAAGCCAGCTCCCTCGCCGTCCGCATACCCTAAGGAGACGGCTCCGCTGAGCTTCCACGGCTTCCCGAAGTACCCGCGGATGGCGTTGTAGGCGTAGTAGACGTCCCCTATCCATAGGCTGCCTAGGCCTAGGTCGTGGGCCCGGAGGAGCATGTTCTGGACGGCTGCGGCCACGCTGTGCTCCTCGGTGATCCACCCGTGCATTCCGCTGTTCCAGACGACCACCAGCACTGGGGCCTCCACCATGATCCTGCATGAGTTCTTGGATGACCCCGCCTCCTCGGCCCCGTGTTCCTCTATGAACCTGTCTAGCTCTCCGTCGAAGAATTCTAGGAACCGGGTCTTCGCGTCTCCGGTTAGGACGGTGAATCTCCACTGCTCGCCTCTTTTAGCAGAGGGCGCGTAGTTGGCGGCGTCCAGCACCTCACGTACCAACTCTACGGGGACCTGCTCATCCTTGAACCTTCGTATGCTCCTCCTGCCTCTGATGGCGTCCATCAGCTCCATACAATCACCGTGTACACGTACTCAGTGCTATTCTATAAGTCTGGGTGAGGCCGTTTACCTCGCCAGGTATCCCATGACGTCAAACTGCATCTCCCGAGGCTCCTCCATGAGCACTAGACGCTTCTGGAGCACAGGGCTCGCCCTCAGCTCGTCGACGAGCGCCTCCGAGATGTAGATAGTCTCAAGCTCCTGGGTGTTCTTGATGCGTATGACCCGCGCCGCCTCCGGCCGTATGGGTCCGCTTATCCTGATGGCGGTGGCTATGGCGTCCCTGTCGTTGGCGAGGAACGGCGGTATCTTGCCTGTCTCACCGCTCCCTTGGGTGAGGCAGTTCACGTACGTCTGGTGGTAGTCTATCTTCTCGAAGGCCCTCCTGGTGGTAACGTCCGCCAGCCCGATGCCTATGGCGTTGCCGTGGGTCTCCTCCGTGAGGTCAAGCACGGCCAGCTTCTTGACCTCGGGGGCCTTCGGGTCTTTCTCGCCCGGCATCCAGAACCTTCCCGTCACGTTGGTGTCCATCCCCACGCCACTGATGTTTTTCCCTATCTCCTCGACCACAAGCACGTCAATGTCGTCGAAGGGTAGCCTCGGGAGAAAGTCCTTCGCCTTCTCTAGCAGCCGTTTCTCCTGTTCATAGAACTCCTCCGGGTGCAACGCGTGTATCTCGGCGGTCATGTGGCGGGCGTTCTCCAGCAGGGCCAGCCCCATGACTACGTTGGTCTTCTCCGCGATGAGCTTCCCAGCCTCGGGCAGTATGCGGTGGTAGCCGTCGTACCTGTGCCAGTGGATCATCTCAGCTCCTTTCTGGTTGCCGAGGCCTATGGCCATCATCTTGAGCAGCCCCGACTCGATGTCTCCCTTGAAGTCGGTGTGGGGCTTGACTCTGCCCACGACGAATATGCCGTCCGCCATCAGGGCTACGCGGCTGAGATAGATCTCCACCCCATCCGGGAGGGTTCCGACGGCCTCCACCTCCATGCTGGCCTCGATGGTCGCCCCCACTGACTCCTCAGTTACGCCTAGGCTGTGGAGCACCTCGATCTGGCCTTCCGGTGTGGCTCCTCCATGGCTCCCCATGGCTGCGAGGAGAAAAGGCTCGGCCCCGACCGCTCTGAGCTCGGCGACGACTGTCATGAGGATTAGGGATATGTTAGCGATCCCCCTGCTGCCGACGGTCACGGCGATCCGCTGCCCTGCCTTGACCCTGTCCCTGAGGCGTTTCTTTTCCAACTCTTCCTTTATCTTGGCGGGTACGTCTCTGATTTCTGGTTGGTTAAATATTTGCTTGACTTCAATCATCTTGGGGAGTTGCATGGCTTGATGGAGGTGAGTGGGCTTATTGTTTTTTTCGTGCCTCCGCCATCTGGACGGCGTAGCGGATGGCTTCCTTGAGGCTCTCAGGGTTGGCTGTTCCCTCTCTCCTGCCCGCCTTGCCGTAGGCGGTGCCGTGGTCCACCGAGGTCCGTATGAAGCTGAGGCCCAGGGTTATGTTCACGCCGCTGACGCTCCCCCAGTTGCCGGTGGACTCGTCGTACCTCATGCCCAGGAGCTTGACCGGTATGTGACCCTGGTCGTGATAGAGGGCTACGACTACGTCGTACTGTCCGCCGGCGGCTTTACCGAAAACCGTGTCGGCCGGCACGGGCCCGTCCACGTCACAGCCTTCGCCTACAGCTTTCATTATGGCTGGTTTGATGATGCGTTCTTCCTCGTCCCCGAATATGCCTCCGTCGCCGGCGTGAGGGTTTAGCCCCGCCACAGCTATCCTCGGGTTCTCTATGCCCAAGCTCAGGCACGCGTCCCGCGCGATGTGGATGGTGCTGAGCACCCGCTCCGCGGTGAGGTGGTCCATGATTTCTCTAAACGGCACGTGGGTTGTGACGTGGATCACCCTGAGGTTTCCCGTGGCGAGCATCATGGCATACTCGCCGGCGCCTGACTTCTCAGCCAGCAGCTCCGTGTGCCCCGGGTAGCTGTACCCTCCCATGTGCATGGCTTCCTTGTTGAGCGGCGCCGTCACTATGGCGTCCACCTTCCCAGCCAAGGCCAGGTCCGCTGCGTGGACGACGTACTCTACGCTGGCCGCCCCGGTCATGGCCGCAGGCTTACCCATCTCGATCCTCGATGAGTCGAGGTTCTTGAGGTCTATGAGGTCTATGGCTCCGTGGCTGAACCTTGCCTCCCCGGGCTCAGTTATGGGGTTTATGTTGAGGCTCTGCCTGGCTACCTCTATCCCCATCCGCATAGCGTGGCTCTCGCCGACCACCAGCGGGTTGCATACCATGTACGTCTCCGGGTCGGCCAGGGTCTTCGCGATTATCTCGGGGCCGATACCCGCGGGGTCTCCGAGGGTTATGGCTATCACGAGTTTCATCTGTGTCTCCTCTTGAGGTACTGTGTGGCCTGGATGAGGGTGTCTGGTTGACCGAATCCCCCTGCCTTGGTCACGGCTGGGAAGCTGTCTAGCCTCAGGACAGGTACCCCGGGTTGGACCTCGTCCAGTATCTCGATATTCTTGGTCCCAAGTTTCTCGGTGACAGCGAGGGCGGTTGCGCCGCCCGTGATGACTATGCCTGACAGATTCTGGGTTAGGAGGCTCTGCGTTGCCTCCGCAAGAGCCGTCGTTATGCGGGCTTCGAGTTCCTGGTGCGTGATGTTCATCCTTTTTGCCTTGGCCCGCGTATGCTCTATGGTCTCGGGGGTGGGGGCTGAGGTTAGTATTACGTCTTGTCCCAAGAGTAACGCGTTTTTCGCCGTTTGCACCGCTTCCTTTTGAGGAGCTTGTCTCAATGCTTCATCGAAGTCCAAGGGAGTTGAAAACGCGCCCAGCCTCTGAATGAGTAGCTCTGCTTGTCGCCTCGTCTCCGTCCGCGTGCTTCCGATTACTGTCAGCACCGGCGGTGGGCCTCTGAGCGTCTGACACAGGGCGTCGGCTAGGCCCGCCGAGCCCGCCATCACCCGGGTGCGTTTGGCTGCTATCCTCAGCAGGTCCTGCTCGGTCTCGGAGTCGATCACGGTTATGCCTGTTTCCGGGATGTCCGTAGGAGCCTTGACGCTGTGTATCGGGGTCTCCGTGTCGAGTATCTCTGGTATGTAGCTGGTTTTTCGTCTGTACTCGTGGATGTACTCTGTTTCCGTAATGGGTCTCTCTGCTACATAGAGGTGGCCATCTTTTACTCTTCGCCGGGTAGGCGGGTAGGCGGGCGTGAATACGACCTGTGTTTCACCGGCGGCGTCCAGTATAGCCTGGAGCTCGGGCCCGGGGTTTCCCCTGAGGGTGCTGTCGGTCTTCTTGTAGATGATATCGTGGTCGTGTAGCTTCGTGGCTACCTCGTATGTGGCGTGGTATGCCTCTTTCTGGGTCTTGTTGCGTGTATCCGTGTTGGTGATTGTTACCTCGGCTGAGCTGGCACCTGGGTTGTCTGTGAGTTGAACCGTGTAGCCCCATTGGCGGAACTGGACGCCAGTGTCCAGGGCCCCCGTCAGGTCGTCGGCGATGACTGCGATCCTCATCTCTCGTGGATCGTTGGGTTTCATCGTATTATTACTTTAGTGTAGACAGGATGTGGTGACCCGCGCCTTGTCTCCCAGATCACATACCATATAGGCACCGTACGGCCCCTAGTATAGGACTGGGTGAAGATCTTGAGGCTGCTGGCAGTCGGGGACAACTGCGTAGACCACTACGTGGAGCTAGACAGGAGGTTCCCCGGCGGCAACGCCCTCAACGTCGCCGTTTACGCCTCCAGACTGCCCGACGTCGAGGCAGACTACGTCGGCGTGCTGGGCACAGACAGCCTAGGCGACTTTATGTTTAACCAGATACAGGCGGAGGGGCTAGACACATCGCTGCTGTTGAGGAGGGAAGGCGAGACGGCCGTCACCACGATACTCGTGAGGGGCGGAGAACGCGTCTTCGCCGACTACCATGAGGGGGTGCAGATGAACGCGGCGCTGCCCAGAGGGAGCCTCCCGGACATCGCGAAGTACAGCCTCGTCCACTTCACTGTATGGGGCTTCGGCAGGGAGCACGCCATGTGGATGAAAGAGAGCCACGAAGTGAAGCTGAGCTGCGACTTCTCCTCCCAGCTCGACGACCCTAGAACAGAGATAATGTCTAGCCTAGACTATAGTTTCTTCTCCGGTGACGGCCTCATCCATGACGGGGTCGACCCGGACCATAAGATACAGGAGCTGAAAGAGAGAACCCCCGGGCTAGTCGTCATGACCCTCGGGAAGCACGGGTCTTTAGTCTACGACGGCGAGACCCTGCACCGAGGAGAGGCGCTGCCCGTGGAGGTCGCGGACACGTTGGGCGCCGGAGACGGCTACATAGCTGCCTTCCTCTGCGCCAAACTTCGGGGGGAGCCCACACCGGAAGCCATTTTAAAGGGCCATGAGGCTGCTAGAGACATCTGTAAACGATTAGGCGCCTGGGGCGGGTAACGCGGGCGGATGTACATGGATCCTGTTTTCGATTTCGGCGGGATGAGCGCTTTCTGGAGGATAGTAGATGTTCTTCAAGGCGATGGGGAGCCTCCGAAGCATCAATGGGATGAGCTACTGGACTCCCCGGGCTACAAAGCTTTATCCATCGAGTTCAAGCCCAGTTTCTTCAAGGAGAAGTACAGGCTAGCCTACAAGCCCTCATCGGAGGCCGCTAGGGAAAGGGCCGTGAATATGGGCGACTGGTACATTAAACACTATGTAGATGCGGCTGAGCGGAGGCAGGGACTGGAGACCTGGCTGAATAACCTCGAGGATAGAGAGGATTTCATGGAAGGCCCGATGTCGAAAGTCAGGTATTGGATTCCATCCGAAGTAGAGGGAAGCCCCGTCGTGGCGTTCGCCGTGTTCGACATGGACTCCAGGAGCTACGAGACAATCGTGATCGACCCGCTCTTCGCCATGAGCCTCGGAACAGACTTCAGCGACCTTCTCGCCCACGAGCTGTTTCACAGCATCGCCCGACGGTTCTACGTATACGACCCTGAGAAGGTGGAGGCCAAAGACAGCGACATCATGTGGACCCTTAGGCAGCTCAACGAGGAGGGTATAGCCGACCATATATTCACCTTGGCGTACCCGTCGCGCGACGAACACGTCGCGGACTCTCCTTGGGTTATCCAGGAGATGGACAGGCTCATTCGGATGATAGCGATCAATGAGGACGTAGGCGAGCTCTCGAAGATGCTCCGCATGACCCCGCCGAGGGCAGGGCACCCGACTGGCCACTACATGGCGAAGACAATAATAGAGGCCCTGAGCAAGGAGAGGCTCCTGGAGACCGTCGGAGACCCATTCGGCTTCACTAGGGCATACGACGAGGCGGCTAAGAAGCGAGGGCTGAAAAGCTTCAGCCAGGAAGCCCTCGGGTACATCGACGGTCTCGCCATGAAATACAGCGGCAGATAGCTAGAACTTTACCTTGTCGTAGAAACGCCAGGCGCCCATCCTTCGGTTCCTCGCTAAGCTCAGGTAATAGCTGAGCCACTCCAGCTCTATGAAGAGGGTGAAAGGTGTCATCAGGTTGTCCACGTCGAGGCCCTGAGAGTCGTACTCAACGCACTTTACGCCGTTGCCCCTGCTGAACTCTATGATCGCTTCCTCGAGCCCCCGCTGACCTCCTCTGCCGCGGAGGAATATGGCTGCTGTTCCCTCTGTGAACAACTCCAGGGCGCCGTGCCTGAACTCGCTGTAGTCGACGGCGGTGCCGTGGACCCAGCACATCTCCATCAGCGTGCAGAAGCCGTACTGGTAGGCTAGGCCCCAGTTTATTCCTCCCCCAAGCATGAACATCTCGTCATGGTCTTTGAGCTCGAGTCCGTGCCTCCTCGCGGTTTCCTTGGCTTCGGGGATCATCTTTGACAGTATCTCGGGGAGCCTGGTCACGGTGTCCACCATCCTTGCGCCTAACTCGTAGCCTTTTTCAGCGAAGATCGAGCCGAACAGCATGTATAGGCTGCCTAGCTTGCCCAGGGTGACGCCGCGGGCGTCCCACCCGAACCCGTGGGACGCTTTCCCGTTGATGACGGAGTCCTTGTTCTGTGTGAGGCCCACGGTGATGGCGCCCCTCTCCCTGCACCACTCCAACGCCTCCACGATTTCCTTGGTCTTCCCGCTTTGGCTGATGAATATGGTGACGGTGTCCTTGTCTACGGTTGCGGGCCGCTGCTCCAAGAACTCCCAGCCGCTGTACGCCTTCACAGGGACCCTGGTGTATTTGTCGGCGAGGTACTCGATGGGTAGCTGGACGCTGTAGCTTCCACCGCTGCCCACCATGTAGAAGCGCTCATTACCGGACAGCTCCCTGCCCAGCTTCACCAGCACGGGCTTCTTCTCGAGGACAGCGTCGAGGGTCTGCTCGGTCACCCCGTCCTCCAGCCACTCGGGGCGGTATGTCTCCTCAGTCAAGTAGTCTACGGGTTCACTCAATGGCTGCACCAGATGCCCGAAAGGAACGCATCTGGTTTTAAAAACGTTTCAAATGGGGGGGCGATCCTATAGCTCGAGGTGTAGGGCTTCCTTGAGGCCCTTGTAGCGGTTCCGGATGGTGACCTCGGTGACGCCGGCGGCGTCCGCGATCATCTTCTGAGTCCGCTTCTCCTCGTTCATGACGCACGCGATGTAGAGGGCGGCCGCGGCGAGCCCCATGGGGTCCTTGCCTGCGGTGGTCTTCAGTTCCTCGGCTTTCCTGAGGATGTCCACGGCTGTCTGCTGGGTGTTCTCGCTAATGTCCACCTTGGCTGCGATCTTGGGCACCCTGTACTGGGCCTTGGGTATGGGCATGCTCAGGTTCAACTCCCGTAGGAGGAGCCTGTAGCAGCGGGCCAGGTCCTTCTTGTCGATTGTACTAACTCTGCCGAGCTCGCGTAGGGTCCTGGGTGTGCCTGTGACCCTGCAGGCGGCGTAGAGGCTGGCGGCGGCGATAGCGCTTATGCTGCGTCCTCTTACGAGCCCTTTCTCCAAGGCTTTCCTGTAGATGACGGCGGCGCGCTCCTTCACCGGCTTGGGTATGTGGAGCTTGTCGCTTAGCCTGCTGAGTTCGGTCATGGCGTGGCTCAGGTTTCTGTCTACACTGGATTGATAGCTTGACCTGATGTGCCACTTCTTGAGCCTGAGCATCTGGAACATCGTGCTTGTCGGGATGGTTCTGCCGAACGCGTCCTTGCCGACCTGGCCGATCATGGTGCTGAGGCCTTTGTCGTGGACGCTGAAGCTTAGGGGCATCCCTACGCGGCTGCGGCTGTCCCTCTCGTCTTGGCTGAAGGCCCTCCACTCTGGGCCCTCGTTTATCATGGTGTCAGCCATGACGAGGCCGCATGCGCCGCAAATCCTCTCCCCGGAGCCACCGTCAATAATTATGTGCTTGCTTCCACACTCCGGGCAAACATCCTCGCTACCCTGCCGTGTATTGGGTTTTAACATCATATTATATTCACCTTTTTTGAGACTGATGCGCTAGGAATACCCCGAATCCCATCGGAATATTTATTAGCGTACAGAGCAGCGATACAGCACCCTTCACGTATATATACCTTTCGGTCATATTTACTATAGAGTTATGCATGTTGGATGTAAAATCTAGTATATAATTCTGTTTTGGATATAGACTACCGAATATGCGGGACGGCGGACCACCCTTACAGTACAATTGGAGTGGTCCGGGTAACCGTTTTAACCTTTGAAGACAAGAGTTTGACATGGCTGATATACCTGGGGCCAAGATCGCGGTCCTTGGGGGCTCCACCACCATAGGTTCAGGGTTCCCCCGCGGCTACGAAGGCGTAAATATAATCGCAGATGACTTGGTTTTCGAGACACCCTTCGGCCCCACAGCGCCGTTGACCCATGCTGAGGTCGGCGGGAAGAAGTTCCTGTACGTCGGCTTCCACGGGATAACCCGCAAGATAAGGAACACGGAGCCGGACAGCAGCGGCGAACGTATATTCTATGTGCTCTGGAAGGCAGGTGTCAAGAAGATAATAGGGACCGCGCTATGTGGCAGTACAAATAGGCTTCTAGACCCAGGGGATGCGGTGATCCCCGATGACTTCGTGGACTTCACCACAAAGCGGCCCCAGATGCTTATGGCGAGCCTCCAGGACAAGGGGCTTGAAGTGCCCAGGTACAGCTACAGGCTACACCAGCCCCTCTGCCCATCTCTTAGCGGGCTACTCGTGGACTCCTGTGTTGACGCCGGGTTCCCCCGGGTCTTTAAGCGGGGCGTCGTGGGTGTGGCTGAGGGGCCTCGGCTGGAGAGCCCCGCCGAGATCAGGCTCAGGTGGCAGAACATGGGCATCGACGTGGTGACGATGAACCTGGTGCCCGAGGTCTTCTTCGCGCGGGAGATAGGGGCCTGCTACGCGGCTCTAGAGCTGGTTTCTAACTATGGTGAGGGCCTCGTCGACCCGCGCTGGGAGGGCTCCACCGCGTTCAGTGATTTCCAGAAACGGTGGAGCAGGCCGTCAGCCGAGGCGTTGCTCAGCGTCCTGAAGGCTATGGACCCGGACGACGAGAGCTGCGGCTGCGGTGGGCTCCGCTGGGAGAGTATCCTCCTCTAGCCGACTACTTTCTTCATCAGCCTTAGGAGGTTTCCGCCCAGTATCTTCTTTATGTCCACCTCGCTATAGCCTCTTCTTTGGAGCTCCTCGGTTATACCCGGCATCTTGGTGACGTCCTCTAGGCCGACAGGGGTGGAGGGGATTCCGTCGAAGTCGCTGCCGAGACCCACGTGGTCAGGACCCACGAGATCTATTATGTGGTCGATATGGTCCACCACTCCCTGCAGCGTAGCATGCTCGGGGTGCACGAAGCTTGGGGCGAAGTTCATCCCCATGACGCCGCCGTTCTCAGAGAGAGCCACGATCATCTCGTCCGTCATGTTCCGGGGGTGGCTGCAGACAGCGCGGCTGTTGCTGTGGCTCGCGATGACCGGGTGCTTGGTTTGGTCGAGGATGTCCCAGAAGCCCTCGTCGTTGATGTGGCTCAAGTCGATGATCATTCCGAGGCTGTTCAGCTCCTCGACGGCCTGGGCCCCGAGCTCGCTTAGGCCGCCGCCCGTGCGCCTGTCGGTTACGCCGTCCGCCAGCTGGTTCCGTAGGCTGTGGACTAGCCCAACCATCCTGACGCCGAGCCTGTGGAAGACGCTGAGCATCTCTATCCTGCCCTCGATGACGTCGGCTCCCTCGATGCTCAGCAACCCAGCCACTATTCCTCTCCTCTTAGCGTCCAGCACCTCTTCGCTGCTTGTGACCGGTGTGATGGAGCCGCAGTTCTCGCACTCCCTGTAGAACCTGTCGATCATCTCCAGGGCGGTCCTGAGGGGGTGTGTGGGGGTTCTGCTGCGTTCGCTGGAGACTGCGAAGACCTGGCAGGTCACCCCACCCTCTAGGAGGCGAGGGACGTCTACGTGGCCGAGGTTGCTTCTGGCTCCCATCCCGATGTCGCTTCTGTCGTCCCACATGGTGTCCCGGGGACGCGTGAACTCGGGTAGGAGACACTTCAGGGTGTCGCAGTGGGTGTCAACCACCACGGCTTCCCCGTGCAGATTCATGGCGTCCATGGCTTCTCATCTCTATGATGCTTCATGGAGGAATATCGGTTGGCTGGTTTAATAAGCGTCGCAGTCGCCCCTTAGGGTGTGATTTGAATGGTCAAGGTGCCTGAGAACGTCAGGGAGGCGTTCACCGTCCAGAGGGTGATCCCCATGGCGACGGTGAACGGGGAGGGCGTACCCAACGTAATATACGTCGGTGTCTGGTGGTGGGAGAACGACGAGACCCTCTGCGTGGTAAACAACTACCTCAACAAGACCCTCGCGAACATAAAAGATAATGGTCGCGTGTGCTTCGTGTGCCACGGCAAGGGCGGTAGCTATCAGATCAAATGCGTGGCCGATGAGGCGACGGAGGGGCTGCTTTCTGAGAAGGCCCGTGCGTTGGCGACGAGGCGTGAGAGGCCGTTACCAGGCAGGTCAGCGGTGGTCTGCAGAGTACTGGAGATATACCAGGGCAGCGGCGGCAAGGGGGCAGGCGACAGGCTAGCTTAGCTCTCGATTTTATATTACGAAGCGGCTGGGCTCTTCATCGCGCTGCTTGCCGAGGCCCTTCTTCATGCCGTAGTCGGTGATGTCTCTGTCGTACTCGACGAACTTGGTGACCAGGTCGAGGACGGTGTCGCTCATCTCCTGGAGCTCCTCCTGGGTGAACTGGCTCATGACCTCCGGGCTGTTGACCCACTGCATCCATCCGCCGAGGCTCTGGCTCAGGGCGCCGAAGCCGTACCTCATGGTCCTGACGAGGTCGAGTCGGTCCTGGTCGCGTTTCTCGCGTAGCTCTTTGAGCATGTCCAGGGTCTTCTGGCTTCGATCGATCCAGCTGACGTTCATCTTGTTCCGGGTGATTTATGAGGCGGTGTGTATTAAACTGTGTGGAACAGGTGAGGATTTAAATCCCGGCCATGTTAGACTTTGTCGGTGTTGCCGGGGTCGCTTAGCCTGGAAGAGCGCCAGCCTGGAAAGCTGGTGTCCGCAAGGACTCAAGGGTTCAAATCCCTTTCCCGGCGCCGCTTCTAAGCTTAAGTGGATAACGCCTAGTGCTTAGCGCGGTGAACTTTGTCGTATAAATGGGTTCCATATTTTCATGGCGTGTCACTATTACACAAAAAAATACAATTCCATGCCATCAGGGTCGGCGAAGAAGCCTTTATACGCTCGACCGAGGCGGGATGGAGAGCGTTGGTTCGAATCCCACCCCGACATTTCTGATTCACCTACGTTAAGTCTCGAAAGGCTGTTTGGTTTTTTCCTTAATCAGATAAATAATTGGGATCCCGACGAGGAACAGCAGAGCAGCCGCAGTGAAAGGGGACTTTGGGCTAAGAGAGCTGTACAGGTATCCGCCTAGAAAGGGACCAACGACGGAGCCCATACGGAAGCCTGTCATCCTAACGCTGAAGGCTGCCCCCGTGAGCTCCGACGGGAACGAATCTGATAGCAAAGCGAGGGACGCGGACCCCATCATACTCAGGCACCCTGCGAAAAGAGAGTAGAGGCCTAACATTACCATCCAGTCGTTCACCATCGCCCAAGCTGTAAATATAAGAGGGATCGGCATCAGGAAGGCTAAGATGATTCTCTTCCTCCCGTATCTATCGGCCAGCCACCCCCCGGGAACCTGGCTCAGGAGACTAAGGACGCTGGAGCAGGAGAAGAAGAGCCCTATGCTTGAGAGGGGCAGATCCATCTGGTTTCTTAGGAAGATGGGGAGCATCGTACCAACGACGCCTTGACCAGTGGATAGCGCGAACGAAAACGAGGAGAATAGGAGTATAACTGAAAGATACTCTCGTTGAAAGATAGCCGATACGCTCGCCTTCTCCTCCGTCTTCTCGCTTTCCTTCTCTTCTCTGAGCATCAAGACCGGTAACGTCGCCAGAGCCATAAAGACTGCAGCAACTTGGAAGCTGAGGTACCACCCTGACCTCTCGACGAGGTAGCCGCTTAACGGGGGGGACACGATGCCGCCGATGGGCCAGTCCATGCTCATGATCCCAAAGACGGTGGCCTGGGTCTCAGGGTTCGCGTACTGGGCGATCAACGCCATCCGTGTAGGTCCGACGAAAACATCAGCAAGATTATATATCATGTACAGGGGAGCGACTGTCCTCCAGTCCCTTGCCGATGCCATAAAGACGGGCACCGTGGCCCAAATCAGGAAACCCATCAATAGCATCCTCTTCTTGCCCATCCTTTCCATGAGGAACCCACTAGGGATCATCAGTACCGTGGTGGCGAGGCTGGCCATGGAGATGACGAGACTTATCTCCATCTCTGAGGCGCCCTGGCTGTCGAGGAAGAGCGGGAACAGGGGCTGTATCAACTGCATCGAGATGACGCCGGTGAAGCCGGCCGCGAACAGTAGCCAGAGATCCCTGTTGAGTTTTGGCATTGAAGAAGCCTTTTTTACTGTCACTTATGGCTCTTGACGGATAAGAATTCCTTCCATGTGATTTCATGAGGGGGGCTAAGGCGCCGGACTTATGCTCCTGAGGTTCGCGGCACAAGGGCTCAAGCAGGATAATGTAAGTTAAAATCCCTTTCCGGCGCCAAAAATATATGACAAAACCATACTGGGGATTCATAACTGTTTTACGAAGATAAAATAAAATATACTGGACTGTGGCATGTCAGAGATGAAGAGGAAGTACTTCAGCTTCCAGGGGGAAGAGTTAGTGTGGATAAATCCCCTCCTCGTGGAATGGTCTAACGAGAACGAGGGGAAACCCCAGAGTGATCTCATTCTGCAACTGCTGAAAGATTATAGAGACAGGGAACCGCCCCTGAAAGAAACACTGGACAGCGCCGCCAGTTCAATGAAGGAGATACTATCAGATTACTCGACTCGATCCAAAGACTCTATGGATGGCGTCATAGTGAAATCGAAGGACGGCTTGCAGATGGTACAGAGTAAAGTGCAGTCTGGTGGAACTAAGTTAATGGATCAGATTCGCAAAGTAGAGTCAAACGTCCGTACAAAACTGGAAGACATAAAGGCTGAGAGAAAAGAGTAAAACGACGACCCTAAAGAAGTTTAGGTCCTATCCAAACTCCACCACGAATAAGCGGTGCTCTCAAGTCATACAGATTCATGCACTTAAATCGTCATAAGAATACAGGGATTCAAACTCTTTTCCCAGCGCCATCTTTCTTAAAAAATAGTTGTTATGGGGGGCGGAGACTGTCTTCATGCTCGTTTGGCGAAGAAGAGGCTCATGGGGTTGTCCCTTAGGAGCCATCCAGCGTATTTCTTAGCCTCGTCGAGGCCGAAGGCTCCTTCGTCCACCTTCGACGCTAGGACCCTGGCGATGTTCTCCTTGGCGATGACGGCGTGGCCGTAGACTCCCTCGATGAATGCGTAGTCGCCTCCGAAGCCCATGATCTTGTTGGCGGGCACCTCGTCGAGCCACTCGGAGAGGGCGGAACGGGACCTGGTGTCGCTGATGATGTGCATCCAGCACATGTCGATGTAGACGTTTGGGAAGTTCTTGGCGAGGGCCCCTAGCTCCGAGGAGTAGGGCCAGCCGCCGTGGAATATGTCGAACTGGGCGTCCTTGTACTCCATGAAGAGGTTGACTAGGTGCGTCGGCTTGGAGTGGGTGACGATGTTTTCGTTTCCCTCTTGGAGGCCGGTGTGGATCTGTATGGGCAGCTTCCTACTCTCGGCTTCCTGGACTATGAGGTGGACTAGGTAGTCCTGGAGGGGCAGCAGTTTCTCGGCTCCCACGTCGGCTGGAACCCGTTTGTCTCCTTTCGGCGGCACCTCTAAGCGTTTAAACAACCTCATCCTGAAGATCTCGTTGAACGCTTCCTCGGCCTCCGAGAACGATGTCTTCTCGAAGAGGAGGGGCCGGTTGTAGGCGGTGGGTATCTTTACCCCCACCACGCTGCTTTGGAGGCGGTCGAACCTCGCCTTCACAGCGTTGCAGAGATCGTTCAGGGTGTGTATGGGCCCGCCCATTGTATGTCCTATTGCCTCGATGGCGGTCCTGTCCCTCACCCTGAGTATCTCGTTGAACTCAAGGACTGGGGCGAACAGGCTCCTGTCTACGTCATAGACGCCAGTGTCCAGTATGGAGACGTCGATCCCTGACTTCTCTTTGAGCACCCACGCGTAGAGCCCCTCCCGGTTCCTCTCCTGTATTTTCTTCGAGAGGGCCGCGTACGTGTCTTTGGAGATGCCGTCGACGCCGTAGAGGCCCCTCGCTGCGGTGTCAAGGGCTCTGGCGTAGCCAGTGTTCCTCGTCCTCTCCCACCAGGGCTCGAAGGTCTCCCACCGCTCGCTGAGGCTCCTCGAAGTGTCCCAGATCTTCACGAACTCGTCCTCGGGCATCCCGGCGGAGATGAGGTCCGCTGAGGCGTAGTACTGGTAGAAGGTGGCCAGCACGTCGACCTCCTCGGTCACCCGCTCCTTCTCAGGGGGCAGGTGTTCGTGGGTGTCGACCATCCTTATTTTTTCGATGTGCCGCCTTATTTCAGAGTATGGTTCACTGTCCATCTGTTTGACTACTCGCGTGAACATTTATCTTTTTTACATGATGAACCATGTCTCTGCTGCACTTGGTCTCGGCAGGCCCCGATTGTGGAGACAGTTTTAAACGCTGCAGGTTATTGATTCCTGGTGTTTAGTTGGTAAAGATACTTGACGGGGTCTACAGCCTGGACCACAGCGAGGCGAAGAATCACTCCATGGAGTCATGGATACTGGAATGCGAGGAAGGCGTTGTGCTCGTTGACGGCGGCATGATGGAGCAGCACGTCCAGAACATCGAGAACGAGCTCAAGAGTATTGGCAAGAAGTGGGGCGACGTGAAGCTCATACTCATCACCCACAAGCACGGCGACCACATCAGGAACCTTCCCAGACTAGTGGAGTTAACGGGTGCCCCCGTGAAGTCGCAGAGGCTGGAAGCGCCCCTCATCAAGGAGGCCACCGGCGTCGAAGTCGGCGGGCTCGAGGACCGGGAGGTGGTCCCCGTGTGCGGCGGCGTAGAGGTGATCCACGTGCCGGGGCACTCGGAGGGGAACTGCAGCTACTACCTGCGGAGGCATAGGGCCATCATAGGCGGGGACACCATCTTCGGCGACCCGGAGGGCAACCTGACGCCGCCGCCCGAGCGGTACTGCCTGGACGTGGAGCAGGCTACACGGGAGATGAGGAGGCTGCTGGACTACGACTTCGACGCCTTCATCTACACCCACGGCAAGGACATCATGAAGGACGCCAAGCGCAGGGTCAGGGAGCTCGTGGAGAGCTGCTGACCACCTTTTAATGGTCTCCCCTGAGCAGGTCCAGGCTGCCCATCAGCGAGCCCGCGACCAGCAGCAGCATAGCCACCATGGAGACGGGTGTGAGGGGCTCGCCGCCGAGCAGCACCAGCCAGAGGGTAGAAAGCATGGGGGTGAGGTAGCTCAGGGCGCCCACTATGCGGGGGTCCCCGTCCTTCAGGGCCTTGTCCCAGAGGAAGAACGAAGCCCCCATGGGGCCCAGCCCGAGTAGGAGGACGTACAGCCACTCCTGAGCGGTGGGGGTATAGAAGGAGCCTAGGGAGCCGACAAGGTAGAGCGCTGTGGACGCAGCGCCTGAGGCTAGGCAGAAGCCCCCGACGGCGGAGGTTGGGAACCGCGGGACCCGCTTGGTCAGCAGCGAGTAGAGGGCCCATGAGAGCGCCGCCCCCGCAGCCATGACGTACCCTGCGAGATGAGCCGGGTCGAGGGCCAGCCTCCCCCCGGTGACTATGAGACCGGCGCCGATGAAACCCGTCAAGGCACCAGCGACGTGGTGGGGCCTCAGCGGGTGGCCGGGGAGCACCACGGGGGACAGGGCCACTATGAGGAGGGGCCACAGGTAGTTGAGCAGGTTCGCCTCCACGACGGGGGCGTACTTGAAGGACGTGAATATGAGGAAGTGGTACCCGAATAT
>Ga0209536_100007777_pt1 | contig 16210 bp, 13 predicted proteins | sample DeeMarSeWOR28_12_FD_187461 | JGI IMG/M metagenome (GOLD analysis project Ga0209536, IMG submission 187461) | Marine sediment microbial communities from White Oak River estuary, North Carolina - WOR-2-8_12 (SPAdes) (version 2) | ecosystem: Environmental > Aquatic > Marine > Intertidal zone >...
GAAAGATTGGGCTGAGGTATGGAATTTCAGGTTGATGCGTAGCGCCAGTTGGGCCGGCTGGTTGTACTTGTACATCATCTGATCGGCCGTCATCCAGCACTCGTGAATGGCCAGGTCGGCGCCCTTGGCGTATTCCGGGTACCAGATGTTGGGAGCGGTGTCGCCACCAAAAACCACCTTGTAACCATTCCATTCGAGCGATAAACTGACCGGCCCGTCACCCGCATGAATGCAGGGCCAGGAGCGGAAGGTGACCCCGTTTTCCTCATAGATCACTTCGTTCAGACCCAGATAATCAAACTCATGAACCTTGACCTCACCGGGTATTGGGTTGATAGTGACGGCCCGGGTCATATAGTCCCAATTGTAGGCCTTGAGCATGTGCTCGATGGCGTACTTGGTGCCCATGTCCTCCCGGGCGCCGCTGGGACCCCACACCTCCAGGGGTGCCGTTCGTCCGGCGGTCCAGCCGCCGGCCCAAATCGATACCAGGTCAGCCCAGTGGTCGGTATGCAAATGGGTCAGAAAGATCTTGGTCAAAAAATTGGCCGGGATCATCAATGATTGAATGTTAGCCATCGATCCGCTGCCAATATCTATGATGAACTTGTCACCGTTACCCAGCTCCGCCACCCAGGATGCGGCCGCTTGAGCCCTGCGTGCAGTCGGCATGCCTGTCCCACAAGCGATAACCCGCATCTCGTCGGGACCCAGTTCCTCGGTGCCTGGATAATAGACATACCTATTGGGTGCTGTTCCAGTTGGGGATGTTACTCTTCCGCCTGCCATTTTCTGTCTCCTTATCTTCTACTAAGCGCTCTATAATTAGCTCACTACAAAACGGATATTTACGGTTGAATATCGAACAAAGGCTTGTCCTGGCCAATTTCTGCCTCGACAAGCGCATTCAGCTTGTTATTCATTTCCACCAGCAATTCTTCATCGTAAAAGGGGGCTTCCGGATCGGCCAGATTATTCATCTCTTCTGGATCTTCCCACAGATCGTAGAGGGCCACATCATTGTCGTTCAGCAAAGCGTCCAGAGAAGCTGGCTGGTTGTAATGGGCCAATCCGAAGTAGCGCACCAACTTGTAGCGCCCGTCAAAGACGCCCCTGAACAATTCCCGGTTATCCAAATTGGGCTTTTCTAGCCCTTCCACGTTGGCCAGGAACTCTTCGCCCCGTGGGAACTCGAGGCCAGCCTCGGCCGCGGCTGTATCCAGCAATCTGACCGCATTACGCCCCAGCCATTGCGCATCAATCGTGGCGATCATGTCGTAAGTATAAAGCGCCCCGATTCCGGGATTCGTCGTGCTGCCACGGGGACCATCGGAGTTGGGATCGGTCACCACACCCGAAAGATCATGCCCTTTCAAGAAGGGATAGCGCTGCTGCCGCTCCTCTTCTGAAAGCCCGGCATAAGCCAGGATCGTGGGTACCAGGTCCAGGTGAGATCCGACAGCCTCTGTCCTTTGGCCGCCCGGCCGGCGGGGATCGACGATGACCAGGGGGACATTGACCGTCTCCTTGAAGGCCACGCTGCCCTTCTGGCGCAGATGATGGGCGCCGGCCATCTCGCCATGATCGGAGGTGAAGATGATGATCGTGTTTGCCTCTTGCCCACTTGCTTCGAGGGTATCCAGGACGGCGCCGATATGCCGGTCGACGTCGATCATGCAGTTGATGTAGTAGTTGATGTGGTTGTGCCACATGTCTCGCCGCGACATCGGGATCCGGCCGTAAGTGGCATCGGACAAAAGCTTATAGGTTCGCACAGCCTGCGGATGGCCAGACAGATCATCGAAAAAGGAGGCCGGCAGCGTCGTCGGCCACTGCTGGTTGTAGAGCGGCGTATTGGGCGCGCCGAAGATAGGAAAGGTGCCGCGCACCTGCACCATTTCCTCGTCGTCGGTGTCGAAGTACATCACGTCATGGGGATTGATGAAGTTCACCGCCAGGAACCAGGGTTGGGAGCCGCTGATAGCCGGTGCCCGACTCTGCAGCCAGTTAACGGCCTCTTGGGCCGTGAGCGGATCCTTGGTCAGGCCATCCAGTGGTGCGCCGTAAGCATCACCCCACCCCTGGAAATCCGAAAAGCCGAAAGGTTCCATGGCCTCGGTCGTGTCTCCGTCGGCGAACTCCGATTCGTGCCATTTACCTTTGTAGGCGGTGTAATAACCCAGGTCGCGTAACAGGTGACCGATGGTCGGCAATGTTTCTGGGTCGGCGCGCATATCCTCGATCCAGGCGAAATTGGTGTTGTCGATCATGCGGGTGAACGGCGTATGTTGGCCGGTCCACATCACCGAACGGGAGGGCGTGCACACCGTCGTGGTGACCTGGTGGTTGTTGAAGGTGACACCGCGAGCCCGCAGCCGTTCCCGGCTGGGCAGCGCCGCGTCTACAGGCAGCGCTTGGTGCGCATACTCCTGATCGGTGACGATCATCAGGATGTTTGGTTGGGTTTCGCTCATCGACTACTCCCTTTGCTCCAGTACGACGGTGATCGCATCGTAATAGACCTTCGTCAACCCTTCGAAACCGGAATCTGTTCCGGCGATGAACCAAAGGACGCCGTCTTCATTAGCCACAGGTTGGGCATGCCAGTGCCCAGGGCCGTCACCCGCATCTCGTCGGGTTCTAGCTCTTCGCTGCCGGGATAATATGCGTCGGGATACTTTTGTCCTTTTCTCAAAGTTGTTTCTCCTAGTTTGCTCATCGATTTGCTGAAGGTGACGGACGCTGCAGGCTATCCATCCCATTGGCGACCGTCACCCGACAACTACTCAAACTACGTATCTTACTTAGATCAAAGCGCCTGGGATCGGCCGATTGTGGAACATGGGTCGAGCTAGCAGATCCTTGCGAATGGTCTCGATCATGTCGGCCTTGACGGCCGCATATTGCGGATCGTCCCACAGGTTCACCAGTTCACCAGGGTCTTCATTGAGATCGTATAATTCGCCTTCGGTGCCCTCGTAAGTCTTGCTGCGCTCGTAGAGCACGCACTTGATGCCGTTGGCGAACATGGCGTTCATGATGATGGATGCATCTGGCGTGTGGCTCTCGTACTGGGTGAAGGAGTACTCGCGGCCCTGGCTGTCACCCTCTTCATTGCTGACGGGCAGCGGCCTTCCATCCATCCAATCAGGCACATCGACACCGGCGATCTGACAAAAGGTAGGCGATAGATCGATGATGCCGACGGGCGAGTCGACGACGGCCCCAGGTACATTGGCCATCTTAGCTGGCTTCCAGATCATCGGCAGGCGGCAGATGTGGTCGGTCATCGAGGGGCCGATAAGCAATGTGCCGAAGGCGCCGTCCATTCCGCCGTGGTCGGGTGTGAAGAAGATGTCCACCTCGTCAAGTACGCCCTTGTCTTCCAGATACTTGATCATCTTGCCGATGCCGTCGTCGATCAGCTTGTTGCTAGTGTAGATCTTCTGGTGGATCTCGCGGATATGGTCGGACTTGAGATTATCCCGGTAGGAGTAGCCTTCGATAGCTTCGAAGGAGATGAAATGATCGCCCGTGTACCATTCCTTCCAATGCCACGGTTTACCCTCTAACCAGGCCATGCGTTGCTCGTCTGATTCGCCGAAGGCGTCATAGGGAGCGATGTCCTTCCAATTTATATAATCCTCTTCGACTGGCGGGTCATAGGCGTGGTGGGGGTCACCATAGCTGGCCCAAACGAACCAATCCTCTTCATCATCCAGGGAATCGATGTAGCGGATGGCGTTGTCGGTGGTCCAATCGGTCTGGTAAAGCTCGCGCGGGATGGGGCTATCCTTGACGAAGATTGCGCCAGTCTCGCCACCCCCCTTGACGATCATCTCGCTGTGATCGCCCGACAAGTCGAGGAGTTGGTAGTAAGCTTCCACGTATTCAGGGTGGTTCTCCCGCAGCCATATGTTGTAATGACTATTTGCGGGCACGGAGCCGTGGGCCTGGAGTTTGGCGAAATCAAAGCCCCTCAGCGGCCCGTAGCGGTTATTGACGCCCAGGTCTGATTCCATGCTGATCGGCGAACTGAAGGGTTCCCAATGGGCCTTGCCAATGATGGCGGTACGATAGCCGGCCTCATCGTGAAGAACATTGGCGATGGTCGTGGCATCATGGACCAGGGGAATGCCGTTATTCCAGGATCCGTTGGTGCGTGGGTACTGCCCGGTAATGAGCGAGTTGCGGCAGGGCATACAGAGGGGATTCTGGTTGCGGGCCGCATCGTAGCGAATGCCATCGGACGCCAATTTATCCAGATTAGGCGTCCGCGCGTAGGGATCGCCATAGTAACCTAGGGAGTCCCAACGCATCATGTCAGTGGTGATAAATAAAATCTTTCTACCCATTTTTTGTCTCCTTTTCAATAAGGTATTCTGGTGGACGTTATGCGTGTTTGAACCAGAATGCGATTGAATAAATTACTGCTCTCCTAACACGATAGTAATCGTGTCTTAATACAGTGTATCGTCTAAGACGTCAACCAATTCGCCCCGGCCGTCATCGTTGGCGGTCACCAGCCACGATCATCGGCGGTTCTAATTCCTCGGCCGCTTCTTCCTCAGCGGTCCCGTTGCAGGCCGCAAGAAAGGCGAATAACAAGAGAAGGATTACCATTTGGGGCCGTTGCCAAAGCTTTATCAGGCGATTCATTCTTTTTCCGTCTCAGGATCTACCATTGGCGCCTCCACGGGCTCGGCCAGGAAAGCATCGGCCCCGGCATAAACCGAATCATAGATGTGCTCATGGCCGATCACCTCATCCAATCCGGTGGTGCGCATGAGCTCCAAGACGTGAGTCCGGACCCGGGCCAGGCGCAAGTCGATACCGGCCTTCTCCAACTCCTCGTTCAGTTCCCGAATGGTGATCAAAGCGGTGGCATCGACCTCGGTGACCGATTCAAAATCGACCAAAACAACGCGGGGCGCAGGATCAGTTACTTCAATCCCGTAACGAATCTCGTCGGCCAGGTCAGGCGCGTTGGCGAAGAAGAGCGAGCCATCAAAACGGGTGATGAGCAGGCCGGGCACCGTCTCACCTTCGGGGTAATTCTCCAGGCTGCGATAGATCTTCTCGCCGGGTACTTTGCCCAGGACGGCCGTGGTCCGGCTCTTGGTGGAATACAACAGCCCTAGTAGGCCCAAAAAGACGGCGATCAACAAGCCTTCGAGAATGCCGATGGCCAGGACGCCCAACGCAGCCACGAGACCGGTCCAGAAGTCCAGGCTGGTGATGGCCCGGTATTGGGCGATCTTCTTGTAGCTGATCAGATGCCAGACGGCATGAATGACGATGGCACCTAAAGTGGCTTCTGGTAAGGTGCGAAAGAGAGGAGTTAGAAACAAGGCTGTGATCAGGACGGCTATGGCGGCGATGAGGGAGACCATCTGCGTCTTGGCCCCGGCTTCAACCGAAGCAGCTGTCTTGGACAGGCTGCCGTCGACGACGAAAGCGCTGCTGAAGCCCGAGCCTAGATTGGCCGCCCCAATGCCTATGAAATCCTGGTCGGCGTCGACCTTGTAGTTGAACTTGGCCGCGTAGGAACGGGCGACGGCGATTGACTCAGAATAGGCCACCAGCATCACGGCCAGCGCCCCTGGAATCAGCGAAACGATCTGCTCAACCGTGACACCGGGCAGGCCAAAGGGTGGCAAACCACCGGGGATCTCGCCCACGATGTGGATGCCCCGGGATTCAAAGTCCAGCAAGGCCGAGACCACGATGGCCAGGACCAGCACCGTCAAGGCACCGGGCACCTTAGGCAGGTACTTCTCGATGATGAAGAGCAGGGCCAGGCTGACCAGGCCGACCACTAGGGTCGGCAAATGGGTCATGCCCAGGTCGGAGATGATCAGCAGGATGTCGGGGATGAAATCCAGCTCCACTTCGGCAACTTCGTAGCCCAGCATCTTATCCAGTTGCCCGACGGCGACGGTGATGGCCACGCCGACCACAAAGCCGTCCAGCACCGGCCGGGAAAGGAAGTCGGCCAGCACGCCCAAGCGCAACAGCCCACCGATCACCAGGAAGAGGCCGGTCAAGATGGCCAGGGCGGCCGTCAGGGCGATCCACTCCTCGGTGCCAGAGGCAACACCCAGCCCGGCGATGGTACTGAAGGATAGAGCAGCAACGGTGGAACTTGGCCCCACGTTCATTTGTTTTGAAGTGCCAAAGATAGCATAGCCTAGCAGAGCCAGTGGCGCGGCATAGAGGCCATATTCCGGCGGCATGCCGGCAATACCCGCGTAGGCCATGGCCTCCGGCACCAGCAACGCCCAGACCGTCAGGGCGGCGATGGTGTCTGGCTGCAATAAGGATGCCTTGTATTTAGGCAACCAGTCGACAATGGGAAAGAATGACTTGAGCGTTCTCACGCTCTTTTGACGGGTAAGTGTTGTTGTAGTCATGGTTGCTTCCTCTCCAGGGATGTTGCTAAGACAACCGATTTGAGATCAGGGATCTGGGAACAGGGATGGGACTACTGATCCCCGTACGCCAAGCGTGCAAAGCTAAGCCGGGGTCGTCGCGCGACATCCCCAATCCCTACTCTTCCGGCTCAATCACCGAATCCACCAACCACTGCGGGATCTTGGCCTTGCTTCGTTCACCCATGGTACCTCGAGGCGCATCCGGTGGCGGTGGCGGCGTCCAGTGCAGCAAGTTAGTTTGGGCCTGCCGGGTGACGATCTGCCCTGGCGTGATGTTGATCACCGTGAAGTCCTGGGCCAACACCATGGGGATATCAGAGGTCTTCCACAGCAGTTCGTACATGGCGTCAACAGTATCGTCATCCAGAAAGTAGTGATAGCCAACGCCCAACTTGGGTTGGACAAATTCCATGAGCTGTCCGAAGCGGTCGCCGGTGGTGTGCTCGCCAACAACATTCTTGGCGATGGGCAACGGGATGTTCGATTTTCTGGAGAAAGTTACCGGGTCCAAAAAGACTTCGTGCATGAACACATCCACACCCTTGGCCTGTTCGGCTTCAACCGCGCTGGGCGAGCCGTCTCCGTGAAACGAGAAGGAAAGGCCGTTCCACTCCAAGCGGTAACCCACAGCGCCATAGATGCAGTGGACCACTGGGAAGGCATAGATCTGCACGCCATTCTCGTCATAGACTAGCATCCTTGGATTTTCAGGCCCAAGTTTTCCGTAATCGAACTCATGGGGAGTTATTTCCATACCCTCACTGGGAACGATGCCGATCTTGCTCTGGTCGTGCCAAAGGGTTGCCTTTTTCATCAATAGGCAGAAGTGGGCTGTGCCCATTTCATTGGTATAGCCCGAGGGACCCCAAACATGCAGGGGCGAGTTACGAGCCCAGCCCAGGGCATCGTAGAGGACGTGGAAGTCGCCGACGTGATCCAGATGCAGGTGGGTCAAGAACAGCTTATCCAGGAGCGCCGGGTGGATTTCCAGGCTCCACAGGTTTTGCACCGTACCGCCGCCGACGTCGAATACGAATTTGTCGCCGTTGCCCAATTCACACAGCCAGCCAGTGGCTGCTTGGGCTCGACGCACAGGAGGGTTGCCAGAACCGATACAGGTGAGCCGGATTTCATCTTCACCCAGCGCTTCCCGGCCGGGGATGAAAGTTTCGGGATATTGTTTAAGGTCGACCCCTTCTTGTTTCACCACCACTGGGGTCTTAGTCAGCGGCTTGCCTGTCAAGGGCAGCGGGAAGCCATCTGGCGTCTCGGTAGGGCCGGAAATGCGTCTATGCCCTTGGATCATGCCTTCAGTCATTGTTCTTTTACTCCTTTGCTAGTGGCACCTGTGGATCGATTTACATGAAAGTTAAGAATATACTTCGGTTCAAAGTGCATGTCTGCAATTGTCATTCTTGAACGTCAGTGAAGAATCCCTAAGGCAGGCCTTGTCAGAAAATCGATTATCTGGATAGCGAAGGTGTTAGGGATTCCTCCCATGCGGTCGGAATGACAAGCTCAATCAGACGGCTATTACCCAGGTAAATTCTTTATCATCATCTAAATCGGTCCCGCACTGCTTATTCTTCGTCTTTGGCGGCCTGGGCGGCTGCATCCAGCGCATCGGAAGCGCCGAGCTCGGCCGAGCCGACGGCCACCTCGGCCACGCCTTCGGCGGCCACATCCCGGGCTACTTCGTCGAGGGCTTCCGCCGCCGCCACTTCGCTGACGCCGGCCACGAAGTCGGCCGCGCCAGCTTCGGCCAGCTCTTCGCTACGTTCGGCGATGCCGCCAGCCACGGCCAGTCGAGTCAGGCCTTCGGCCATCTCGTTAACGCCCAACTGGGCCACATCAGCCCCAGTGGCGCTCATGGCCGCGGCCAAGGCCCGCGTCGCCCCGGCTCGCAACATGGCCTTGGTGGCCACGCCCTGCAACTCATCGCTTTGCTCTTCCAGGAAGAGTGACATCACCGGCATACCCAGGACGGCCGTCAGGTTGCTCACGGCTTGTAACCGGCCGGCCATGGAAGCCAATTGCATGCTCACGGCCAGATCGGCCTCGCTCAAGGAGCCGACCAGGGCGCTCTGGACGGCGATATCTTCCGATGCCGCCAGCATATCCGCGCCCTCGGCCAGGTCGGCTGCGCCGGAGGTAGCCACCACACCACTTAGAACGGCCGCCCGGTCGGCGACCACCATCTCGTCGACGCCGCGGGTCATATCACTGGCGCCGGCCGCCAGGGCCGCTTTGCTGACGTCCTCGATTTCGCCGGCCGCTTTCAGGTCGTCCAAACCCTCGGCCACATCCATCACGCCAACCACGCCGGCGACGTCACTCATGGTTTCGGCAGCCTCTATCTTTTCTTCTTTGCTCACATTTTCGTCGCTCATGAATGTTCTCCTTCTTAAATTGTTAGCGCCATTTGACTTTTAGGCGGGGTAAAGCGTTCACCTCGCTCTTGTCCAGCTTGAGAGTAACCACCTGACCATCATAAGCCTCAACCAAGTCGATGGGGATGGCCACATCATGCTCTCCCCAAAAGTGTCCTTTCTCCAGGACCAGGTGGGTGATGTGACTATTCTTGGGGTTAACCATGAAGCCATCGACTACACCGATCTTGCCGTCAGTGGCGTTCACTTGCGCGCCGCGCCGAACGACCAGATCTTCCGGCGGCACCTGGACTTCCACTTCAACCATGGGACCTTCATCTTCAGGGGGCATAAAAGGCCAGAATATCATGGAAGGATCTGAGCTGTCTTCTGGGGGATCTCCCTTGGACAGGTAATGAACCTTCTCATAAGTGTCCAACAACTTGAAGTCATTCAAGGAGATTGTGAGCGTCACATCCTTGGGTGTACTGTCAGCGATCGTGTTCACGGGGACCAAATATTCTACTTCGAAGGCCCCTTTGGCCTTGACAGCAATATGGGTCATTTCCTGCGTGATGGGATTGGCGATCACTCTTGTAACCTTGCCCGTTCCACCTTCAGAGAAATAAACCACCGCGTCTAGAGCGATTTCCATTGTTTTATTCCTAATTTGGGGGCTGGGGGTTAAGGGTTAAGGGCTGGCAACTGTTCCAGACCCCAGACCCCAAACCCTAAACCCTATTCTAGTTCCAACATCTCATCGGCCGAGGCGCTGACTTGATCGTGCTCCAGGGCCTTCTTCAGGTTTGCTTCGTCCTCGTTGGAGAGGGAGGTCTGGTAGACGGTGCCGCCATACTTCTGCAGCTCAGGCAAAACCTTGTCCGGGGTGGCTTTAACCACCAGTAAGAACAGGGCCGAGCCACCGGGATCCAACGAGTCGCCTACTTGCTTGATGAACTTGTTGTCAATGCCCAAGTCAGTGGCCTTGCCCATAATGGCACCTAACAACGCACCCATAAGTCCCCAGAAGATAGGCGCCAGGAAAAGCAAGCCAATAAGCAAGCCCCAAAAGCCGCCCCACAGCGCGGCCGAACCTGTTTGCGCATTTTCCAGGGTTTGTTTGACCTTGACTTTGCCTTTCTGGTCCTTGATGGCCAGGGCGGCATCCTCCAGGGTCAACACCTCCATCTTCTGCAGGCGGTCTAGTTCCTCGAAGGCACCTCGTCCAGAGGCCTCGTCGGCATAGGTAATGGCAATTAAGTCACTCATGTTACTTTCTCCTTTTTGTTTTGAATTAGACAATAGATAGGTTTGGGTGGCCCAGTTATGTTTCTGGACCACCTTTACCGCCACGAAAGCTACTCTTCCTTTTTCTCCTCTTCGGCATCACCGCTCTCTTCAGTTGGGGTTAATACGGCCGCTCCGGCAACAGCTTCATCTTCGGTGGCTGCAACGCCGGCGACCACCGCGCCTTCCTCGGTGACGACGCCCGTTTCGTAGGCAGCGCCTTCCTCGGTGGCCACAGCGGCCTCATAGACCACGCCCTCTTCAGTGGCCACGGCCGCCCCGGCAGCGACGCCTTCCTCGGTGACGACCAGGGCCTGGATGTCGGCTGCGTCTTCGCCAGAAGCCATCCGCTCGGCGACCACACCTTCTTCAGTCACGGCGAAGGCATAGGCCACATCTTGGCCAGACCTCAAGGTATTGCCGATGTCAGTGGACAAAGTGTAGACGGCTTCGGCCGCGCCCTTATCGACCTCTTTCATCGTCGCCTTGTCCACCCTGGCTTCCTGGAAGATGGCGATGACGGCCGAGTTGCCGGGCTGGAGCACGCTGCCAATTTGCTCCAGGCGTTCGTTAGGGATGCCGGCGTCATGCAGGGCCGCGCCAGCTCCGCCAATGACCGCCCCGGCCGCCGCTCCGGCTGCCAGACCGGCCGGCCCAGCCAGGATGCCCAGGGCGCCCCCGACGACCGCGCCGACGCCGGCGCCGACGCCGCCAGACATATCGCCGGTCTCCTTAATTTTCACCTTGCCCTTGGCGTCCTTACGAATGACGGCCACGTTTCGATAGTAAATTTGTAGCCGGCGCTTGGCCTTTTTGAGCGCATCGGCTACCTCATCGGCGGCCGCCTCGTCATGGTAGGCGGCGATAACGACTTGAGTGGGTACTTTTGCCATGGTTAACCTCCTGATAACGAATTTTGTTACAAATTTTTTTGGTTACAATCATGTTTGTGAGCAACAGCAGTGCCGCCGCAACTGAAAATTGCAGCCAAAAAATCCAATACACAAATTGATTTAGCATCATGTTTAATACGCCTGTTGATGACAAGCGCTGATGCAGAAAGTCTGAGGCGACCCTGAGTCAATAACAGCGCCGTTCCATTCCCAATTACCTTGCCTCTATCGAATTGAAAGGCACTCCACTGATAACAATGGCAGACGCTGATTATAAAGAAAGTTTAGGACGCCCAACAGCGCTGCCTGGTCTGGAAGTCTGCCTGTTAACATGGTCACAGGACATTCTTCGTCATCTTCGACTATGATGTCCATACCCTGGATATAATCACGCCATCGGGCTGGAAACATACCCTGCACCCGAATCTGATAAGATGCTGTTTGATCCAGCCGCAATCTTTTTTTCCCTTCAACCACAAGTTGTCCTGATGCTGGCTGCCATATAGCTATCCAGATAATCTAAAGTCGCCCTTGGTTTTTGGATGCCGTGATTAGCCTGAATTGACCAAAGCATAAGGGATCAGGTAGGGGAACACATCATCCATTTTGTATGATTTTGTGTACCATTTGGCCGGTTAATTAAGTTCAGCCTGAATGATTCGGCCGGATTTTTGAGGTAAAGGTAGGGGTTAGATTAGGGCAGAATTCCTAGAGATTTGGCCTTCTCGATAGCTTCTCCCCGGTTCTTAGCGCCAAACTTGGCGTAGATATGGCTAATGTGTTTCTTAGTCGTCGGCATAGAGATAACTAATGACTGGGCGATTTCCCGGTACTTCAGCCGCTTAGCCAGGAGTACCAGCACTTCACTCTCGCGAGGGGTCAGCGGGTCTGGCATGACTGCCCGAGCCCGTTGCCAGGCAACTTCTTTCGGGCCAGTTACTGCTTTCAACTCGGGAAAGGCAGCCAACAATAAAGACACATAATTACTTAGCGATTCATCCAGCTTTTCCGCCGCCGCCATTTGTTTGAGCAAAGTAGACATCTCCGGCCCTAGATCGACAAATGTTCGCAAGAAACCTTGTGGTAAAGCAAGCTGAAGAGATCGTTTTAATTGTTTCAAGGCCATGTCTGTCTGACCCAACTTGGCGCCAATCAATGACAACTGGGCCAGAATCTTGATCTGCCGGCGGACATTGTGCCTCGATTCGACCAACGCCAGCCGCTGCTCCAAGAATTCCTGGACCGCTTTCAAACTGGTTCTGCCTGCTTGGTCTGTAAGGACTTGCGTCCAGTGAAGGCTTACTTGCTCGTCGGCGAACATCGGCTCAATTAAACTGTCCGGATCAACTCGATTAGCCCACTGCAATGCGCGGTCAAGATCGCCCATCTCGATGGCAAATTGGGCCTGAAGTGCTTCGACATCCATCATGAACGCTGGGTTCCCACTTTCAAGCACCTTTTCTTCGTGCGTACTAAGAATCTCTTGGGCTGTCCCTTTTTGTCCCATAATCCAAAACGTCTTGGCCAAGAGAAGTATGCTGCTGTGGTAAGTCAAAAAAACCGCGAACTTATCAAGGTCGGCGACCACTGAAAAGTGTTCAACCGCTTTCTGCAGTTCGTTCCATTCATAGACCACTAACCCAGAAAAATAGTTTGCCCAGGCAACAGTGGGCAAGCGCCTGAGATCACTGGCGTACGACAAATAACGAGCCGCAGTAGACGATAGCGCACTTAGATCTCCGGCATTGAAATGAACGAAGCTAAGAGCAATAAAAGACTGGGTTTTCACACTACTGGGCTGGAGGGGATCGCTAATCAAGTCTTCCAGCAATTGAACGGCGTCATCCAACCGGCCAAGGACCTGGTAGGCGAAGGCTTTGAAATCTTGGGCCAGGCCCCGGGCGGTGGCATTTTCTTTTGGTAATCTCCTTAGGGCCTGCTCTGCTCGGGCCAAGCTAAGGTCTGGTTTTGTGTCAAAGGTTTGCAAGAAGTAACTATACAGGGCGTCAATTTCGCCTTGCACAGCCGCGACCTCGTCAGGCGGCAGTTCTTCAAGCCTCTCATTTAGTACTATCTCAGTTCTGCCCAAGAGAGATTGTATGGCCAGCGGATCAAAATGATAGACCGCGATCCAGGTCTGGGTAAGCAATAGGGCTGGACGTGAGGCGATGACTTCTTTTGGGAGTTGATCGAGCCACCGGCGCAAAGGCCGCCAATCTTCTCGATTCAAAAGCTTGACCCGGTGCTCTTCGATCAGCCGGGCGGCCGACTCTACCTCCCCAGAGGCCAGGGCATGGCGGATGGCTTCCTCGATAAGACCCTGGTCGGCAAGCCAGGCGCTGGCCCGGCTTTGCAGGCCTTGTATCTTCTTCAGATCCTTGTGCTCACGAAGCCTGCTTTGTAACAGATCCTGAAAAAGGTGATGGTATCGGTACCATGTGCGTTCTTGGCCTAATGGAATCACGAAGAGATTGGCTTGCAGTAGCTCTTGGAGAATTGACTCGCTATTACTAGATCCCAGGGTAGCATCGCAAAGTGGGGCGCAAAAGCGATCCAGGATCGAGGTACACAACAAGAAGTCCTGAACATCTGGTTTTTGGGACGCCAGCACTTCTGCTGCTAGGTATTCCACGATGAAGGGATCAGCCATTTTCTGAAAGGTGCGGATAAGAGCTGCTTTGTCGGCGGTTTCGTGGATGGCCAAGGCTATCAGGCGCAAGCCTGTGATCCAACCTTCTGTTCGCTTATCCAACATGAAAATTTCATCAGCCGTCAACTCTTCAATTCCCATCGTCGTTAGGAAGGTTTCAACCTCCTGATGTGTAAAGCGTAATGCGTTGCTACGAACTTCTTTCATCGCCCAGGAGGCTCGGAGGCGGGGCAGTGGTAAGGGTGGGTCTTGTCTTGTAGCGATGACCAGGTGTAAGTTTTGAGGTATGTGGGCAATGAGGTGGATGATGACTTCGCGTATAACCTCATCCTCGATAGCATGGTAATCGTCAAGCGCCAGAATAAATGCTTCTTCCAGTGCGGAAATATCGTTAATGAGCATCGCCGAAATGACTTCTGGTGATGGTAGACTTGGGGCTTGTAATAAAGCGTATGTCCTCTCAGCTCCCTGGGGGTACAGGCTCCGGACAGCGGCCAGAAAATAGCTCAGTAATAAGGTGAGGTCGTTATCATATTCGTCCAGCGACAGCCAGGCTACCGGCCGTTCAAACTCGTTCAACCACTGGGCCAGCAATGTGGTCTTGCCATAACCGGCTGGGGCGGAGATGAGGGTGAAGTTACGGTCCAGATCGTGATTGAGGTAATCAATGAGGCGCGGCCGGGTGACGAGGCCACTACTGATCTGCGGTGGTTCGAGTTTTGTTTGTATAAGGGTGAATCTTGTATCGCTTTTCGTATCCATCAATCTCAAGTCATGGCCGGGAAATGCCAGTTTACACCAGTGCGCGTTTCAGCCAGGATTCGCCCCTGGCGCAAGACGTAACGCCGGTCGCCCCGGCGGCGCAGGGCATCCACGGCCGAATGAGCGTCTAAGACGACCAAATTGGCTTCGTCCCCTACTTGTAGTCCGTAATTTTGCAGCCGGAGGTTTTTGGCGGCGTGATAGCGGGGCATATCGAAGGCCATTTGAATCTCATGCGGGGCGCTCATGTGGGCGGCGTGGGCCGTGATCAAGGCCACCTCCAATGGGTCCATGTTGCCGAAAGAGTAGAACATATTTTGCAGATCATCCTGGCCGCAGGTCACGTTGACGCCCGCTTCCAGCAGTTCTTTGACCCGGGCAATACCTCGCCTTTTAGGGTGGCTGTCACCGCGCCCTTCCAGCATCAAGTTGATGGGGGCCATGGTGATGACGTTGATCTCGGCCTGGGCCACTTTTTCGATGACTCGCCCGGCCAGGGCATCGTCCCAGGCCGACATGGCACAGCAGTGACCGGCCGTTACCCGCCCTTGCCAGCCGTTTTCGATGGTCTGCTCGGCCAGCAGTTCCAGGCTGTGCCAGTAAGGGTCGTCCGTCTCGTCAACGTGCATGTCGACGTCAGCGTCGTGGGCCAGGGCTATTTCAAAGGCGATTTCGATGTGCCGGGCGGCCTCGTCCATATCCCGCTCGGCGTGGGGCATGCCCCCGACGACGTCGGCGCCCTCTTCCATGGCCTGCCACATGAGGTCGATCACTGCCGGGTCGCGAACCAAGCCCATTTGGGGGAAGGCGATCAGTTGGATGTCGATCAGCCCTTCAAATTTTTGGCGCACGGCTTTATTGCCTTCCAGGATGTGCAACCCGGCTGTCCGGTCGATATCCACGTGGCTGCGCATCCACAGCACCCCGTGGGCGATGGCAGACTGCAAGGCCAGGGAGGCCCGGCCGACGATATCCTCGATAGGCATATCACCCTTGATTTTGGCGTATATGTCGATGGCTTCTTCCAGGGTGCCGCTGTGGTTCAGGGCGCCTTCCCACAGCAAGGCGTTTTCCAGGTGAAAATGGGGTTCAACAAAGGCGGGAGAGATCATGCAGCCTTGGGCATCGATTTCCATCTCGGCCGCCGGTAAACCTTCATGGGCTACAGCTGTTATCCGGCCGGCCGTGATGCCGACCTCGACCGCTTCGCCAGTTGAATCCAGCTTTCCATTTCGAATGACTAAATCCATTTGCCTGATTCTAGCATTTGACTCCCCTGAAACGAAATCGCGTGTATAAGCATTGCTTAGCGTTATCTACCCGTGACATTTGTCGGGCTAATAGATGACATCCGTCAATTGTTCAAAAACAGGCAAGTTGGATATCATTTTATGGTAAACCATAACATTGTGCCGGAAAAGTTTATGGCAAAGCATAACATAGTGGAAATAAGCGAAAGCGAAGAGATGTATCTGATCACCATTGCTCGCCTGGTCGAGCGGGGTGTTGAGGAACCGGTATCCATCCCCCGGCTGGCCAGCGAGTTGTCTATCCAGCCGGTCTCCGCCAACCAGATGATACACAAGCTGGCCGAGGAAGAACTCGTGGAGTATTTGCCCTATAAGGGCGTTCAAATGACCCCGAAAGGGCGAGATGCTGCCTTACAAGTCTTGCGAGATAGACGCCTGTGGGAGGTCTTTCTAGTGGAGCATCTCGAGCTGCCCCCCCTTGAAGCCGATGCCCTAGCTTGCCGCCTAGAACACATTACCCCAGATGGGGTGACTGGCCGTTTGGCCAAGTTTCTCGGCCATCCAT
>Ga0209536_100007778_pt1 | contig 16209 bp, 24 predicted proteins | sample DeeMarSeWOR28_12_FD_187461 | JGI IMG/M metagenome (GOLD analysis project Ga0209536, IMG submission 187461) | Marine sediment microbial communities from White Oak River estuary, North Carolina - WOR-2-8_12 (SPAdes) (version 2) | ecosystem: Environmental > Aquatic > Marine > Intertidal zone >...
ATGCTCTATTATCCAAGGGGGATGATGTAGCCGTCCCAGACCGACCTAAACAGGTATGAAGACTAAAAGGCTGACAGACCCCTCATTAAAAAAATTTTATTGTTTTCTAACAGAATTTGTTTATGCAACTTTTTCTATCTTTCTATGCGCGCGCACCGCCTGAAAAAATACACCGAACATTCTTATTTCAATATTAGTCATCTTCATTCATGGATGCAATAACCTTCGCCATAACGGTCATTGTTCTAACTACTTCAGGTGCTTTAGCTCCAGGACCTCTATTCTTTGTTACGATTTCTCACGGCATAAAATCTGGAACTAAAAGCGGGATAATATTTTCTATAACCCATACTTTGATTGAATTTAGCCTGGTTTTTCTTTTGGCGTTGGGTCTCCTAAGTATTGCAAATCAACCCGCTATCAAACTAGTGGTGGGACTAGCTGGAGGAGCTGTTCTAGTTGTTTTCGGCGTCTTTCAGGTACGAAGCTCTTTTTTAATAAAAGCTAAAAACACAGAATCTGAAAGAGGAGCTATTGGAAAACTGTTTCTAATTGGTTTGGCATTGACAGGTTTGAATCCTTACTTTGTTATCTGGTGGCTTACAATCGGAGCAAATCTGATTCTTCTTTCTTTGGAATTTGCTGGCTTAGGGGGTGTATTATTCATGTATATCTGTCATGTTTGGGTAGACTATGTTTGGCTTATCCTACTATCAACATTAGCAAAGAAAGGTAACAGAATATTGAAATACAGATGGTACAGGTTATTGGTAGCTATTTTTGGGATAATTCTAATTTTCTTCGGATTTTCTTTTATTATCGATTCTTTCACCTTTTGAAACCTATTCGAAAATAAAACAAAATACTTATCTTTTTTCAATTGCTATTCTCCAATATTCAAAATAAACTGTTTCTGTAGAATATCAGAATTTTAGTTCAAATGACTAATTGTATGCTCCATCAATTTTGGTACCACAGCATGGACATTCTGTCTTGATTTTTTCTTTTATTCTATAACCAAATCTGCGAATGAGTGTTTCTCCACAGTTATAGCAGTATGTGTTTTCTCCTGTTTCCCCCGGAACATTTCCTTCATAGACGTATCTTAATCCAGTTTCCAAGCCGATCTTCCTGGCTTGCCGTAAGGTTTCAACAGGAGTTCTTGCCAAATGTGGAAGTTTGTAGATAGGATGGAACTGACTAATGTGCCAGGGAATTTCTTCTCCTACCCCTTTGATAAACTCTGCAATCATGTGCAGCTCTTCTTCGGAGTCGTTTAGATCGGGTATTATTAGAGTAGTTATCTCTATCCAAACTCCCAGACTCTTGAATAATCTAATTGCTTCTAATACGGGTTTAAGATGTGCACCACAATTATTTAGGTAGAATTGCTCACTGAAACTTTTGAGATCAACGTTAGCAGCGTCCAAGTATGGACCAATTTCTTTTAACGCTTCTGGAGTAATATATCCATTTGTCACAAAAACATTCTTAAGACCTTCTTTTTTGGCTAATTTGGCTATGTCGTAAGCGTACTCAAAAAAAATTGTTGGTTCGCTGTAAGTGTAAGCTATACTTTTACAGTTATTTCGTTTCGCTGATGCGACAATTTCTTCTGGGCTTGTTTTTTTTCCAATGATAATTTTTCGTTCTTTCGGTAGCTGAGAAATGTTAAAGTTTTGACAATTATCGCATCTGAAATTGCATCCCACTGTGGCTACGGAATATGACATCGAACCAGGATGGAAATGAAAAAGCGGCTTTTTTTCTATAGGATCAACAGATCTAGCAATGACTTTACTGTAAACTAGACTATACAATTTTCCTCCTCTATTTTCCCTGACACTACATATTCCCCTTTTTGAATCTTCAATTTTACGACAGCGATGAGCACACAAATTACAGTTTACCATTTCATTGTTTAATTTTTCATAAAACATTGCTTCCTTCAATACAGAAGCCTCTCAGTAAGTATAAGATGAATAATACGCACTTAAACTTTCAAAAAAAATAATTAACTCTTGGCCTTGGGGATTTAGAGAGTAACTAATATAGCCTAAGAAATAGAAAGTCTATTCTATTAAGGTGGTTTTTTGGGTAAATATCGAATTGAAATTGATCATAATATCTGCCAAGGATTCGGAGCATGTGTTGAATTGTGTGCTAATTTTAAACTTTCAGATGAGACTGGAAAATCTCACATTGATGGCGCAAAAAAAGTCTCCCAAGGAGAAGTCAAAGAATTAGACAAATTAGACTGTCAAAAACAAGCTGCTGAAGCTTGCCCCTTTAATGCTATCCACATTTTTAATTTGGAAACAAACGAAAAACTAATCTGACTTCTGGTGAAACTTTGAAACTCAATAAAATTTCAATGTTGGTTGGTGGAGAGGCCGGTGCAGGAATAAGTCGTTCAGGATTTCTTTTCGCAAAAGCATGCCTAAGGGGAGGATTAAGTGTATTCGGTGCCAACGATTATCAATCGCTCATAAGGGGAGGACACAATTTCTATACAGTCACAGTTTGCGATAAATCAGTTTACTCTCACACTAATAATATTGACCTACTCATAGCACTAAACAAGGAAACAATTCTATTACACAAAGATGAACTTGTAGCTGGTGCGGGAATAATTTACGATGGGGACGAAGTCACTGTAACTAAAGAAGAACTAGGAAGAGACGACTTGGAACTCTACAATGTTCCTATGCGAAAGATTGTCAAAGATCTTGAAGGTCCTTCAATTATGGAGAACACCGTAGCACTAGGAGCAGCAATTGCCCTTCTAGAATATAATCTAAAACTCATGAATGGAGTTTTAAAGGATACATTCAATCCAAAAATTACTAAACAAAACATAGAAGCAACAAAACAAGGATATGATTACATTAGAAACCAATATGACGTAAATACGTTTGGTTATAAACTAAAAGAGACCGATGCAGCTGTAAAAAATAGGATTTTCCTAACCGGAAACGAGGCAATAGGATTAGGAGCATTAAATGCAGGATGTAAATTTTATGCAGCATATCCAATGACCCCCGCTACATCTATTCTCCATTTTCTTGCACCCCTTGACAGAGAATTTAACATGATAGTTATCCAAACAGAAAGCGAGATAGCTGCTATAAACATGGTAGCTGGTGCATCATTTGCTGGGGCTCGTTCAATGACGGCTACATCAGGAGGCGGTTTTTGTCTAATGAGCGAAGCGCTTGGTATGATTGGCATTACAGAAACCTCACCTGTAATAGTTTTAGTTCAAAGACCTGGACCTAGCACTGGACTTCCAACATATACTTCTCAGGGAGACCTCAGATTTGCAATTCACGCATCACAAGGAGAATTCCCCAGGGTGGTAATCGCCCCCGGAGATGTAAATGAATCATACTATCTCACTTTAGACGCATTTAATTTGGCAGAAAAATTCCAGATACCTGTTATAATCATTTCAGACAAATATTTAGCAGAAAGCCACCAAACCACTGAACAATTTGACCAGAATAAAATCAAAATTGATCGTGGAAATCTGATAACTACAAACCAATATAAAGACAAGGAAGAGTATAAACGGCATTTGTTAACACCGAATGGGATCTCCCCTAGAATCATCCCTGGAACAAAAGGTGCCATTGTACGCACAAATGCAGACGAACATAACGAACTCGGTTTCACAACCGAAAACCCTGCATTGAGCATTACAATGGCTGATAAACGCTTCAAGAAACTCGAAATTCTCATAAAAGAACTTGAAAACTATGAAACTGTAAAGCTTCATGGACCAAAAGAAGCAGATAATACACTAATTGGGTGGGGTTCCACAAAAGGGCCTATACTAGAAGCCATGAAAATCTTAAACCAAGAAGAACCCAAAATTAATTATTTACAAATTTTGTATCTAAATCCATTTCCAGCAGGTAAGATTCAAGAAATTTTGCAATCCGCCAAAAAGACCATTATAGTAGAAAATAACAAAACATCTCAGCTGACAAGCCTAATACGTGAACACTTGCTCATTGATGTTACGCTCAAAATTTTGAAATATGATGGGCGACCGTTCAACCCAGAATCACTCATACAAAACATTAAGGAGTTGCTATAAATGGTAACGCTCGAAGACCTTAAGACACCAAAAACAAATACATGGTGCCCAGGTTGTGGAAATTTTGGAATACTGATGGCGTTTAAAAAAGCATTGCTTGAATTAGGAATTGAACGTGAAAATGCTATTTTAGTTTCAGGAATAGGTTGCCACGGAAAAATGGTTAACTACGTAAACATAAATGGATTCCATGGTATTCATGGTAGAGTGTTACCCTTAGCAGCAGGCATTAAACTTGTTAATCCTAAATTAACTGTGGTAGGTTTTGCAGGAGACTCAGACCAATATAATGAAGGTTGGGGACACTTTGCACATGCAATAAGACAGAATATAGATATGACATTGATTGTGCACGACAACATGGTTCTTGGTTTAACAACAGGCCAAGCAACATCTACCAGTCAACAAGGATTTAAAACAAAATCTACACCCTTTGGGGTTATACCGCCAATGCTAAATCCTATTGTGCATGCTCTGGTTAGTGATGGCAGCTTTGTTGCCAGAGGATTCTCAGGAGACATGTTCCACTTAAAAAGCTTAGTTGTTGAGGCAATTCAGCATAGAGGATTTGCTTTCATTGATGTGCTTCAACCATGTGTTACCTTCAACTATCTAAACACCTACGACTGGTACCGCCAAAGAGTATACAAACTAGAAGAAGAAACTCATGATGTGACTAACAAAAAAAAGGCACTAGAAAAAGCCTTTGAGTGGGGAGATCGAATACCCATCGGAATATTCTACAATAAAGAGAGACCAATCTACCGTGACAGTCTCCCACACTTAAAGAACATTGAACTCACAAAATTGTCTTTAGAAAATTTTGATGTAACATCTGCTCTAAAAGAAATGAAATGAAGTTACAATTGATCCCAATTCATGAGTATAATGTAACTGCAGTTGGAATAAATCTATTATCAAAAAAGTCTTATATTAGCTATTTATGTTAAATTAAAACATAACCCCTGATTTCGATCTTTTACGATTAAATGTCCATCATTAACTTAAGATGGATTATCGGAACTTTTCGTTCTGTTAACCTGTTTATTCGAGGTACTACTTCTTGGTATATGTCCAATGGATCTAAAGTACTCCAATTTGTTGTCTCTTTTTTGTTGTTTGCTTTTAGTCGGTTGGCTATCTCCTCAATTATTAAATTCTCAGCTATCAGCTCAACCATGCAAACCTCACCTTTGTTTATTAGTTTCTGTATAACTAGACTCTTTAGTTCCTTTTCTTTTTCCATCTGCTTGAAAACTTTGGCTGCTCTGTTTTTGATCTTAATATGTGATAAAGAAATCTGTGGAATCTTCTGACAAAGTGTTACTCGTTCTCTCCATTTTTCCAGCCAACGTGTGGTCCACACTTTTAAAAAGCTTTTTACCTCATCTTGGTTCGCTTCATCATTCAAAGCTTTTTCAATGTAATCGAAGCTTACCTTTGAGCATTCAGAATCTAAACATACTTCAAGATCTTGAAACGCAAAGTCTAAAAGTTTCCGTTCCGAACCATGAATATCTACATTCGGAATTTCCCTTTCGAGCTCCTTAGCTAACCATGGCATTATCAATGGATTTTTTGAGGAGTCAAGTTTAGAGGCTGACATCGGTTGCAACTTCTTCCAAGGAATATATATCCTCCTTTTTTGGCTGTATTTGAGGTTTTCCAATTTATCTATTAAAAACTATAAAGTAAGTTACATTGTTTACCATTTTTTTCCTTAATAATGGTTTAAAAACAGTAAATAGCTTCAAATTTAGGTTTTCTATTTTTTCTAATTATATTTTTGATTTTAAGTTATTAATTAGAAATATGCTAAAAGAGTCTATTTTTTTCTGTCTATTCCAAAATTTGTGAAATATGAAACGTTTGTGTACGATTTGAAAAATTTTAGAAATAAGACATTTTTTAATGTTTTTTCTTTTCTACTGGGTAATCCTTAATAAATAGCTAGTCCTCAATCTGTTAACATCACGAGAAAACTTTAGGAGAGTAAAAATCGCTTGGCTAAATTCAAGATAATAATATCCGACCCAGTAGATGGAACATCACAATCCATGGAATTGGATGAAACTCAAGCGGTTCCGATGATTGGTAGAAAACTGGGAGAGATTATTGATGGAGCAGCTGTTAAGATGTCAGGATATAAGCTGAAGATAACAGGCGGATCTGATAAGGACGGTTTTCCAATGCGCCCAAACATTCATGGTGGAGTTCGAGTGGGTGCTATCTTAAGTGAGGGCGTAGGTTTTCATTCCTCAGAAAAAGGCGAGAGAAAACGAAAAACTCTTCGCGGAAATGTAATAACAGAAGCAATCGTCCAAGTAAACATGAAAGTTATTGAAAAACCTAAAGGCAAAAAAGCAGAAACACTAAAAGTAGCACCTGAGAAGATGGACTCTACTGAATAGTCAGGTCATTTAATCTATCTTTAACTTTTCACGACTTTTAAACTACTAAACTTGAATAAAAATTATATCATACACATTTTCTTATGCTCATTTTTTTGTATTCTTAATGGGATATCTTTTTAAATTAATGATTTCTTTGTTTTAAATCATTGATGGAGTTGTTGAATCAATGTTGACTGAAATTTTAAGTGACGAACAATTGATTAAGTTATATACTGAATCTGGTTATTTAGTTGCTGTGGATTATACCAAAAAGGAAGTTAAGTTACATACTATTGATTGCATGCTAGCTGATCCAATTAGTACAGTTGGAGTTAAACCATCAAAAGCGAAAGCTAATAAAACTGGAGAATTTTGGTATTCAAAGATCAGAAGTGAATCTAGGATAAAAGGAGAAGATATCGCTAAAGAGAAAAGTTACACCTATTTGGTTTGTCCTATTTGCGACCGATAATTGCCTTAATTATTTAGTTTGAATTTGAAAATTTTCGGTTTAATTTTTTATATTCTTTATACATTCTTTCAACTTGACTATTGCTGACGTATCCTTTGTGGGGGCGAAATCCTCCCTTAAATCCCTTCGGAATATGCATTAATTCATGAATAACCGTTTTTTCTTTTTCCTCTTGACTTAATTTGTCAAAACGTTCAGAAATTACCTCAATTACATATGTTGGTGGAAGTTTAAGCGCTTTTTGCCATATTTTTCCAAATCCATGAATTCGTGCAATTATTCTTTTTGATTTGGTTCCCTCACTTCGAAAACAATGGACACACTGAGGAACAATGTGTGAAAAGTCTAATTTTTCAATTATTTCTTCAACTAATATTTTGACATCCGAAGCTTCTTGATATTTCAAAGCATTTTCATTCCTGAAACTAGCTGATGTCTTTAATCATATGTTCAATATAAACTGTTTATCTTAGTTAGTTTATCTATTAGTTAAATTGGCTAACACGACACTGATGTATTCAGGCGTTATTTTGATTTTTATGCTAAACTTATATTATAGCATAAAATTATGGTAATTGAACAATATTTTTTTAGGACTAATTCTATTTGAACAGTTTCAACATGAATCTCCAAAATTCACTGCAAATGTATACCTCATCTAGACTTATCTATGACTTTCAAGTTAACCAAATAAAAACCAAATCTGGAACATTATGCAATAAAGAATTTCCAGAATGCTTAAACTAATAATAGTTGTATGAGGCAAGGAAGAAAACTATTAGGAATGAAAGGAATGAACAACTCCCTAGCCTCATACAATGTTTTAGTTGGCTAGTATTTTGGTATTTTATTCTTGTTAATCTTAAATCAATATTATTATTAACACTAACTTGAAACTTGAATATGACTTTTCACTATTTTTTATGTTAACTTTATTCTGGACTTAACTGAAACCTTAATATAATCACTGGAGTTTATCTAACCTCTCAGGATAATGATTACCATGTCAGCAGATGCAGATAAAATCAAGTGTTTAGTACACAAACCCTGCAAAACATTACCTCAAGCGCCCTCAGTAAACATAGGAACAATCGGTCATGTAGATCATGGAAAAACAACCCTTGTTGAAGCAATAACTGGAGTTTGGGCAGCTAAACATAGTGAGGAATTAAGACGAGGTATAACCATAAAACTGGGATATGCTGACGCTCCAATATTTAAATGTCCAAACTGTGAAGAGCCCCAATGCTACTCGACAGTTCCGGTATGCTCTAACTGTGGTATAGAATGCGAGTTCGTTAGAGCAGTAAGTTTTGTAGATTCTCCTGGACACGAAGCTCTTATGGCCACTATGCTTTCTGGAGCCACAGTCATGGATGGTGCTATGCTTATTGTGGCTGCTAACGAAAAATGTCCTCAACCCCAAACTCGGGAACATTTAGCTGCAATTGAATTAGCTGGATTAAAGAACATCATCATCATACAAAATAAAATTGATATTGTTGATGAAAAGCGTGCTTTAGAGAGTTATAACGAAATCGAGTCTTTTGTAAAAGGGACTATAGCGGAAGGAAAACCGATTATTCCAGTATCAGCTCAACACGGAGTAAACATTGATGTAGTTCTTAAATCCCTACAAGATAACATTCCTACTCCTATTCAAGACTCAACTAAGCCTCCGCGAATGTTTGTTTTACGTTCTTTTGATGTAAACAAACCCGGAGCTTCAATGGATGAACTTTTGGGAGGAGTAATCGGTGGAAGCATCTCACAAGGAAAATTCAAGCTTGGAGATGAAGTAGAAATTCGTCCAGGACTCAAAGTTGAAAAACAGGGAAAGACCGTTTATGAACCCATTTTTACAGAAATTACAAGTCTCAGTGCAGGGGGAAAAGAGGTTGATGAAGCCCATAGTGGTGGTCTGGTTGGAATTGGAACCTTTTTAGATCCTTCCTTAACAAAGGCAGACGGTTTAACAGGGAATCTTTTGGGAAAACCAGATTTACTTCCATCAACAAGATACGAGCTTGTTTTACAAACTACACTTTTAAAACGGGCTATTGGAACTAAAGAACTTGTACAGGTTGATAATATCATAAAAGGTGAACGTTTACTCCTTGATGTTGGTACAACAATAACAATTGGAACCGTTTTATCTGCTAAGAAAAGTCTCATTACTCTTAAATTGACTCGACCAGTCTGTGCAGAAGACGGAGCCAGAACAGCTATAAGCAGAAAAATAGCAAGCCGATGGCGCTTAATAGGATATGGAATAATCCAAAGTTAGCATTTATGGGCGTGCACCTAGAGTGTATCTGTTGTGTGAATTGAAAGAGAACTTTAAACATTCAGTTTGTGTAAGATTTTAAATTGCCCCATTACCATTCTAAAGTTAATTATTTATATAACAAAATTAAAGTTGTTTTTCTAAAATACGCTCTGGGGAAGAAAACATAAACCTCAACAATGATATTCTTTCTCAGAAAAATAACATCAAGGGAGGTGAAAAAATGAATAAGAAAATTGGATTTATTTTTGTTTCTACATTGTTTCTTGCTGCTGCTTTAATGTATTTTCCTTTGACGTTTGCTCAAGATAGATATTGGGATTATGCCAAAATTTCAGCGTATGGAACAAACTTAGACGATTTTGCAACCAGTTCAACAAATACTGAAAGATTTGCATTTACTGTTGTAGTTCCTCCTTCAGGTTCTGAGATAAACAACATCATAGAAGTGATGGACACCGCCAGTGGAGAGAATTATACAATCAACCTCTCAGTAGGTGAAAGAGTGCAAGTAAATTACCAAAATGCAAATCCGACTGAAAATTCTCAGGACGTTGCCTCAGATCCACAGTATTACATAATATCCTATGAAGGACCAGTTTCAGGTATAACGATTAATTCAGTTGAAATTCCTGAATTTCCACCAATTCTAATATTACCTTTGTTCATGTCAGCAACACTATTAGCATTAATCTACAGAAGAAACCGTACATCACAAGACAAACAATGACTAACTTATCCAAATTCCCAATCTCTTCTTTTTCTCACCAGAAAACATATCCAAACCTTAGATTATCTCTTGTACCATATTTAGTATTCCACTTTCCTCATAGAACCTTATGGTATACTGATTTTTCAAGAATGCTTAATCTATTATTTTTTATGAAAAAAGGAAGAAAACTAGTGGGAATGAGAGTAATGAACAATTACATACTTTCATGCTATGTTATAGTTGATTAACATATTGGTATTTCATACATGTTAATCCTAAATCAACATTAATACCAAATCAGGATCTGGGTCTTAGAAATGTTTAATAAATCCAGTTACCCAAGAGGGGATAAGTGAACAGAATGCCTAAGAAAGAATTCTCATATCGCGGTCATTCAATGGAAGAACTGCAAGGTATGTCTATGGACGAGTTTATCAAGTTGCTTCCATCACGACAACGTAGAACCCTGATGAGAGGTCTAGATCAGGTCCAAAGAACGCTTTTAGAGAACATTAGAAGATCTAAAAAAGCTCTGACGGGTGAAGAAAAGGTAATCGTCAAGACTCATGCCCGTGACATGATTATCCTACCTGAGATGATAGGTGTAAATCTATTGATACATAACGGAAAAGAGTTTACCCCGGTCGAAATAGCACCCGAAATGGTTGGACATTACTTAGGTGAGTTTGCTATAACCAATAAACCTGTTAGACATGGATCACCTGGTATCGGTGCATCTAGATCATCAATGTATGTTCCATTGAAGTAGAAAAATTATAAGGAAAAACATAAAAAGATAAAATTACATTTAAATTATGACCCAAAAATTTGGTTATTTAGATTTTTTCCTATTCTCAATTATTTTTTAAGTTATGATCTATATGTTGGTTCAGATCTTTTCTTTTTTGTTTCAGTTGGGATTTTTGGTAACGGAATCGGCGGCGGAATATTTAAGCTTCTACACAAAATTACTGTCTCTAAGAAAACAACATTTGATATAGACTGAAGAATAAAGGGTGGAGGTGGTTGCTTTTCTTTGTGGCCTCTAATTATCTTTTCAAGCTCATCTTTTAATCCCTTAACGAGACTAATTCCCTTCAAACTAATTTGAGCTACTGCAGGAGTGTAATTTATCGTGAACACAAAAGGAACCTCCAACATTTCTTCGCTCTTCTTGTTTATTCCAACCACATTTAGGTTAGTTGCTATTTGAACTGGTGGGATAGATTTTCCGATTTCCCAGAAATTTTCTGCAGAAATATTTTTTACAAATACTCTTATGTCAAGCATCTTCTAGCTCGCTCAGTAACTATATTTCCAAGCTTTTTTAAAGCTTGGTTACTTTAGGATTGTTGCTTATAACGAGTTAAACCGCAATGACCACAAGTAAATCGATTACCATGATCTGCCATAAAGTATCCGGGTCCGCATCGTTCACAGTTAGGTCTTAATCTTTTTACTATTTGGCCTTCAACTTTATAGTAAGATCCAATTCCAGGTTCTTTCTTTTTAACTTTTTTTTCTGCTGTTTCTTTTTTAGGCACCTACTCTTCCTCCGATTCTTCCTTTGTTTTTTCTTTGGTTTCTGAGTCTTCAGATTTTTCTGGAATCTTGTTTCTAGCAATTATGTGTTTTGGTTCAACGAGTTTGGACTGTTCAATTGTATCGTAAACATTAGCTTCTCCCGTAGCAATCATTGTACCCGTTTTTGTTTCTATGTTTTTAACATAAACCAATTCTGGCTTTGTTTTTAGCAGAGATGCAATCTGTCTGCAAACATCACTTCGTGTTGGGGTACCCCCATTTTGAATATGTTCTACATTGAATGTCAATTCTCTTCTTTTAAGTAGAGGGTTGCTCTCTTTTGAAATAATATTAACCTTCATTGATACACTTCCGTAGGTTGTTGATTTGATACATCCCTATTACTTTAGCTTTTCGAAGTTTCTTTCATTGAATATACTATATTTTCCATCTTTTTTCGTGCTTTTTCATCAACCTTAACCACTACAATTCCTATATTTGGTTGACCATATACTACCAAGGCATCTTCCGGTGCAGACAAAACCGTTACGAGTGCAAGCAAATCTTCTTCGCCTTCAATTACGACTTTTGTTTGTCCATCTTGTTTAAAAGCCCATCGTATAGCAGCCCAAGATTCTTCAGTTATTGATCCAGGAGGGTTTTTAGCATATATTGTATGATCTGTAGTCATTTTTATAGGTTGAATAGGTTTGCGCATAGTTTTATTATCAATTATAATAACATTCATAAATAGACCAAAATCAATCATATTTTGAGTTACTATATCACCCACAGAAATGATAATTGAGGGTTTTTCTTTTTCGATGAGCTCTTTTAATGAATTCATTGTTTTTTCGAAGGGCCCTTCAATAAGCAGTCCCTGTGGATTTTTCAGTTCTTTGCGTAGCTTAACGGTTAGCAGGCGAATTACGTTTTTATCATTTTTAGGTAACTGGGAAGAATCACAAGAAGTCTTCTTGGTGGACATAGTACAATTCTCTACTGAGATGACTCCAGAGAATATTAAATGTTTCATTTCTAAGTCTCTGGTACTTTTGAACTCTTAGAATGATTAGCTAAACAATAAACAATCTTTTATTGCACAAGAAATAATCTACTGTTTGTTCTAAGAAAAAGAGTGATAGATTGCATTAATCTATTTCATACGTTTTTTTCTGTAGACTAATGCTAGTAAGGTTGCTGCCATGAATAACGGTGCAATGAGTATTGCTGGAAATTCAGGAATTTGGGTGCCATTAACAGTTGCCACCCATACTCGTCCTTCAAAGTTTATGAATTTATAGTTCGGTTCTGAACCATCCAAAATTGTATAGGCACTAGGTGCCATATCTAGCCATGTAACAATCACTCGGTCACCTGGATTCAGTGTGATATTATAGTTTTCACCGGAATCTCTAGAAACTTCTATTGTATTGGTTACTGTTGTTCCTGTAGGAAGATTAGAAACAGAGAATGTGACGCTTCCTACAGGAATCTCCGCTTCAATTTCGATTATTCCATAAGCTGAAACTATACACCAATCCCATTCATTTTGAGCAAATGTTAAAGAAGTATTAAATAATACAATGATAAGTAACAGAGCTGAAAAACCAATAATACAGATTTTCTTGTTCATTTCTTCACCTCCCTCTAATGGCTCAATCAGACTAAACTTCGATTCAAAGAACTATTATGTTGTTTTCAATATTTAAAATCTGGTTGGGTGTACGTACACCCATCCACTTGTTGATACTGTTAATGATTGATTTTGTCTTCATAATGTTTATTTTTTTTGCAGGGAACAGTCCATTTGAGTCTCTTGGGGGAAGGGGAATCCAGAAAGAAAGCTCTGAATGAACTGTTTCCTTTCTGCATCTACTTAACTCAACAAAAAGAAAAAAGAGACTAGAGATGTTAGTTAATCTAGTCATTGTTTGATTGTTGAAGTACGTTATCTTCTGTAGATTATTGCCAGTAGAGTTATTGCAATGAACATTGGAGTTACAAATATTTGTGGAAAATCTGGAATAACTACCCCATTAACCCATAGCCAACCTGCATCTCCCTCATAATCTACGAATTTATAATTTGATTCTGGACCATCTGTTGTTTTAACGTGGTCAACGTACACATTACCAGTATACATTACAGTTATGGTATCACCTGGAGTTAGGTTTACTGTAAAATTTTCATCAGTTGCATCATATATTGCTGAAATAGTATTGGATATTCCTGAACCAGATGGAGGTTCAGCAACCGTAAATTCTAAAGAAGCCCCCCTAAAATATTCTCAATAAGGTTATACGCATAAGCTGAAATTTTAACTGAATACCATGCAGCTTGAGCAAAAATCAATGGAACACTAAAAAAAATTATGACAAGAATTAACATTGATTTTATTGTAAAAAATAAATTTCTTTCCCATTATTTCACCCCCCTACTGTCATTTAAAGAGAAAGATTGGCAAAACAAATTATCCCCTATTCCCCCTTCGCAGAACTATTTGTGTATAGGTGGGCTTAAAAATTTGCCATATTTATAAGATTCTTAGTATGGTGCTGGTTCATTATAGTATCTTCCACAAACTGAACATAATATAAGATATATTATCAAATTTGTTCCATAAGTAATAAAAACTGATTTTGAATAGTTATTATTGCTTATTTTAATTTTAAGGGGGTGATTTGTTTTGAAAGTGATGATAAGAGAGACTTTGAAATTTCTGCCAGGAAAGATGTTAGAAGGTACGAAACTTCTGAAAAGATCTTTAGCACTTAGCAAAGAAAAAATTGGATGTTCTTCCCCTATAAGAAAGTATTCTCCATGGCTTGGTGGAGGCAGTTCTATTAACACAATAATTGTAGAAGCCGAGTATGATAGTCTCACTCAGATGGAAGAATTTTTAGAAAAAAGTATAGCTGATCCCGAGATGATGGAAATAAATCGAAAATGGGAAACAATTTTAGAAAGCAGCAAAGAAGAACTTTACAGGGTAATGCCATAAACCTAACAAGAACCATTTCTTTCTTGCAAACTTAATGAATAATCCCACCAAAATTGTCATTCAGATTTTTTCTTTTGGGAATAATTCATGAAAGTTACCTCCACAAACAACACACCTATTATTTTCAGACATCAGACATTTTATGCAGACTATTTGACCAAAACATGTACAAGTTTTAACCCAATCAACCTTTTTCCAATATACATCACATTCTTTTAGAAAGGGTCCTTCTATTTTCATAACTAAACGTTTAAACTAAAGTCTATTTGAAAGTGGTTGTCGATTAGACAATAACGGGTCTGAGAGCAAAAAAAAACTAAAATCAGAGACGGTTTTCTTTTTTAAACATCTACCCCAAGAGAAAAAAAGGGATGTCAACTAAACCAACAAGAACTACTGATGTTTCAATAAATCCCAAATCATCAATTCTCCCATATCATATACAAACCCAAAAATAGGAATAATGGAATAATGAATATAGCTGCGTGGTTTCCATGAGAAAGAATAATGCCTTTTTACTATTTGGTGGTCTTCAGAGCATTACTTTAGGTGTGATTATTTTTTTCATTTTTAATTCTTTAAATATGATTAGCGATAGCGTGATTGGGATTGACACTCAAATTTTGTTAAGTGTTTTGTTTCCGTTATTTTTGTTAATCGTAGAATATCTAATATTTTCAAAGGATTAATTTTTAAGCCCAAATCCAAACTTTAAGCATCAATTCTCAAAGAGATACCATTACTCATCTAACTATGGGGATTATGATTGATTTCTACTGTTCTTAGATTCTTCTATGGCTCCTTGAAGTAACTTCTGTAATTTATACGGATCTTTCAATGCTGCTAAACTGGGACGAGACCCATAAAAACCGCCATATCTGTAGCCTGGTGAAGACAAGAAACCAGAGAAACCAGCTGTCATTGCATACAAAGAACCAGTACCAAAGAGTCTATCAATAATACCAATTTTAACGTAAACTTCTTGTATCTTTTCGAAATCAACAAATCTTGTGTCCAATCCGATAGCTCCCGTTTGAGTTATGATTCTCTTATTTGTAATCATATACTCTGTATTGCGAAACCTCATAAGTTGCCATAAAGATGGACCAAAAGTTAATCCAAAACCTATCAAAACAAATGGTAAACCGAATACGGTGAAAAAACCCGGTGCCCCAGCTGAAACCGCACCCCACATCCAAAAGATGGAGAAGCCAAGGAAAATAAAGCCAAATGGAATAGAAGCTAACCCCGGAAGTATGAATGCTTTCTTGACTGGTTTACCTCTCCAAAGAACTATTTCTTCTTCATTCAATAAATTATCTAATTTAGACAAAACCCCCACCTACTGTTTTAATACGCTTTCTTGCGTATGCAATTAGATAATTGTCTTTTTATAAATTTAAGCCTTAAGAAATATCTGCTTACTTTGAATACAAGAAAATATTTTGGAAGTTAAATTTTAATCCAAAACCTAAAACTTTAAAACAACTTATTTCATAGTCTGAATGGGAGTTTTTGTTAGATTAAACTTCGTTCATTCTTAAATTCACTAAAAGTAAATCAGCATTTATTATAATTATAATTGTAATTAGTTCATCGAGCTTGATAAGCAACTATATAACTAACTATTTTTTTTGTCCAGAGTGGATTGTGAAAGCTATTGAGTTGGATCAAAAACCAAAAGAATCTATTCCCTTTAGCTAATTAGATTCTTA
>Ga0209536_100007779_pt1 | contig 16209 bp, 11 predicted proteins | sample DeeMarSeWOR28_12_FD_187461 | JGI IMG/M metagenome (GOLD analysis project Ga0209536, IMG submission 187461) | Marine sediment microbial communities from White Oak River estuary, North Carolina - WOR-2-8_12 (SPAdes) (version 2) | ecosystem: Environmental > Aquatic > Marine > Intertidal zone >...
CCGGCGAGGTGGACCTGAGGCCCTGAGCCCCGCGAGCGGTTCGGCTCCACCCCAGCGCAGCGGCTCAGTCGAGCGCCACTGCCGTGGCGCCCGGCCCGGCCCGCACCGCCGCGATGGGCGGGCGACGACCGAAGCGGCGCTCGAATCCGTCGGAGAGGGCGTGCGCCACCTCGTCGGCCGACTCGGCGGCCACCAGATGCAGGGTGCAGCCGCCGAAACCGGCGCCCGTCAGGCGCGAGCCGAACACCCCCGGCAGGGCATCGCCGAGGGCGCAGAGCGCGTCCAGCTCGGGGATCGACACCTCGAAATCCTCGCGCAGGCTCGCCATGCCCTGCTTCAACAGCTCGCCCACCCCGGCCCAGTCTCCTCCTCGAAGGGCTCGAACGCTGGCGTCGACCCGGGCGTTCTCCCGGATCACGTGCCGCGCCCGTCGGAAGAGCCGCTCCGGCAGCATCCGCTCGAGCCTCGGCAGGGCCTCGTCGTCGAGGTCGCGCAGGGCGACGGCATCGGCGCCCACGATGCCGATCGCGCGAGCCCGCGTGAGGGCCGACTCGCACTCCCCCCGAAGCTCCGCATAGCGCCCATCCGCGAGGCTCCGACTCACCCCCGAGTGCGCGACCAGGAGCCCTAACCGATCGCCGGGCAACGCCGCGCGCTCGACCTGGAGAGTGCGGCAGTCGATCCGCAGGGCGGCGCCCTCCTCGCCCAGTGCGCTCGCCATGGGATCCATCACGCCGCAGGCGATCCCCACGTAGTGGCTCTCGGCGCGGTGGGCCTGCTGCGCCCGCTCCCGCGCCGAGAGCCCCAGGGAGAAGGCCGCGTCGAAGGCCGTCACCAGCGCGACGCAGAGCGCCGCGGAGCTCGACAGGCCCGAGCCGAGGGGAACCGCACTGGTGAGCGCCACGTCGGCCCCCGGCAGCGCGTGCCCCACCTCGCCCAGGGCGGCTACCACACCCCGGGCGTAGTCCGCCCAGTCGTTGCGCCGGTGCAGCTCGCGGGCGTCGAAGGTGTGGACGCCGTCACGCTCGCGCGAGACGAGCCGAAAGCGCCCGTCGTCTCGGGGCGCGACGGCCACCCAGGTGTCGCGGTCGATCGCACAGGGAAGGACGAGGCCCTGGTTGTAGTCCGTGTGCTCCCCGATCAGGTTGACGCGTCCCGGCGCCCGGGCCGCAGCGGTCGGGCGCCGCCCGAAGCGCGCGGCGAAGTCGATGCAGAGCCCCTCGAGCACGGGATTCCTCCACAGGGCCCGGGTCGCTCCGGGGCGCGCGCTACTCTCCGCGCTCCAGGAGGATCCCGCGCTGGACACCGAATGCCAACGACCTGGTCGGATCGGCCGGATCGCGCGCCACGAGACCGCGATCGACCGGACGGCGTTCCGCCGAACGGGAAAGCGCTCGCTCGGCGCGGCGCTGGTGCTGGTGCTGCTGGCGATCGCCGGTATCGCGCGCGCCGACGACCCCTTCCTCCGCCGCACCACCACGGTCCAGGTCGTGGAGGACGCCGCCCCGGCCGTCGTGAACATCACCACCGAGCAGATCGTTCAGGGGGGCCGTGCTCTCCGGCCCTTCGGAGGCGATCCCTTCTTCGACCGCTTCTTCCAGGACTTCTTCGAGCCGCGCATGCCCCGGACCGTCGAGAACCTGGGGTCGGGCGTCCTGATCGACGCGGCAGGGCACATCCTCACCAACGAGCACGTCGTCGCGCGGGCCAGCCGCATCCAGGTGAGCCTCGCCGACGGGCGGGAGTTCGAGGCGACCCTGATCGGCGCCGATCCCAACAACGACGTCGCGGTCCTCCAGGCCCAGAGCGAAGAGACGCTGCCCTGGCTCGAGCCAGGCACCTCGAGCGACCTGATGGTGGGAGAGCCGGTGATCGCGATCGGCAACCCCTTCGGTCTCTCCCACACGGTGACGACCGGGGTGATCTCCGCCATCGGCCGCTCGATCCGCACCGACAACAACGTCTACCACGGCTTCCTCCAGACCGACGCCTCGATCAATCCCGGCAACTCAGGCGGTCCGTTGCTGAACGCGGCCGGGCGCCTGGTGGGGATCAACACCGCGGTCTACAACCGCGCCCAGGGGATCGGCTTCGCCATTCCGATCGATGTGGCGCGCCGCATCGTCTCGGAGCTGATCGAGCACGGCGAGGTCTCGCCCGTCTGGATCGGCCTCGAGTTCCAGGACCTGGATCCTGCGCTTCGCGAGGCCCTGGAGCTGCCCGCGAAGCTGCGCGGCGTGCTCGTGAACCGGGTTCGCGAGGCCAGCCCGGCGGCGCGGGCCGGAGTCCGCCAGGGCGACGTCCTCACCCACATCGACGGCCAACCCGTCGAGGCGGCGACGACCTTCTTCGAACGCCTGGCCAGTGCAACGGACGGCCAGGAGCTCCGCTTCCGCCTGCGGCGGGATGGTCGGGAGAAACGGGTCGCCGTGCGGGCGGAGGAGATCCCTGAGTCGCTCGTCTCGAAGCTGCTCGAAGAGCTCACGGGAATGCGTCTGGAGGCGTCCGAGGGGGGCGGCTTCCGGGTCAGTGCGATCCGCAAGGGCAGCGGAGCGGCTCGGATCGGCGTGCTGCCGGGCGACTCCGTGCTCGGCATCAACGGCCAGGCGATCCAGGCGGCCGCGGATCTGCGCCGCTCGGTGCTGCGCCTGCGCGGCCAGAGCCGGGCCCTGATCGTTGTGCAACGCGGGCACGGCCGCTACCACGTGACAATTCCTCTCGGCTGATCGCACCGCGGACATCGCGGTGCCCCCCGGGGGGGGCAGGAATCCGTTGAACGTCTGCCGATCTGGCAGCGTCCAAGCCTTCGCTCTCTACGGGAGCGACGAGCCGCAATCATGATGGGGACCCCTTGATGAGAGCCATGACCCGACTCCTCTTCCTCTGCGCATTCGGCGTCGCCGCGTTGATCCTCGGCGGGGCCGTGGACGTCGAGGTCCGCTGGCCCGAGAGCGGCGCCCACGCCCTCGACATCTTCGGAAGCGAGGACGAGGAGAAGGCCCCGTCCGACGCGGCGGTGGGCGCGGGGCCGCTCTGGACCGAGGGCTCGAACGAGGCCCCGATCGTGCCGGAGGGCGTTCCGGGGACCTTCGCCGACCTGGCCGAGCGAGGCTCCCGAGGCGTCGTGAACATCAGCACGAAGAAGACCGTGGTCGGTCATTCGATCGAGGACTTCTTCCCCTTCCCCTTCCGCGAGCCCTTCGGCGGCGGCGGCGGCGGAATGGAGCGCAAGCGCCTGGTGCCGAGCCTCGGCAGCGGCTTCGTGATCTCCGAGGACGGCTACATCGTCACCAACAACCACGTCGTCGAGGACGTGGACAGCATCACCGTCAAATTCGACGACGGGACCGAGCTCCCCGCCGAGATCGTGGGGCGCGACCCGAAGACCGACATCGCCCTGATCCGCGTCGATAGCGAGAAGCCGCTCCACGCGCTGCCCCTCGGCGACTCGGAGTCGGTGCGCCCGGGAGAGTGGGTCGTGGCCATCGGCAACCCCTTCGGTCTCGAGCACACGGTGACCGCGGGCATCGTCAGCGCCAAGCACAGGGACATCGACCAGGGCATCTACGACGACTACATCCAGACCGACGCCGCGATCAACCCGGGCAACTCGGGCGGCCCGCTGATCAACCTCCGGGGCGAGGTGATCGGCATCAACACCGCGATCAACCCCCGAGCCAACACCATCGGCTTCGCCGTGCCGATCGACATGGCCAAGCAGATCCTGCCCCAGCTCCGGGCGGAGGGGCACGTCACCCGTGGATGGCTGGGCGTCGTAATCCAACAGATCACGCCGGAGATCGCAGAGGAGTTCGGCCTCGAGGACCAGAAGGGAGCCCTCGTTTCGAAGGTCGTCCCGGACGGACCGGCCGCCAAGGCCGGCGTCCAGCAGCGCGACGTGATCCGCGAGTTCGACGGCAAGCAGATCGACGACTTCGACGACCTGCCGCGAATCGTCGCCGTCACCCCGGTCGACAAGAAGGTGAGCGTGGTCGTGATCCGCGACGGCAAGCGCGTAAGCCTGAAGCCGGTCATCGCCGCCATGGACGAGCCCGCCCTCACCGAGCTGGCCTCGGCCACGCCCTCGAAGGGCGCAAAGGCCTTCGGGATGACCGTCCAGAACCTGACCCCCGACATCGCACAGCAGCTGGGTATGGACGAGAGCTCGGGCGTCGTGGTCTCGGGGGTCGACGCGGGCGGGCCGGCCCAGGAGGCCGGCATCCGACGCGGCGACGTGATCATCGAGGTGGACCAGGACGAGGTCAGCGACGTGGAGCAGCTCCACGAGAAGCTGGCCGACGCGGACGAGCGTGCACTCCTGCTGATCCGGCGCGGCGAGAACCAGCTCTACGTGCCGATCAAGCGCGAGGCGGGCTGAGTCCGAGCCGGAAATGTGACGGCGGGCGCTTGTCGGTCCCGGAGGCGTGCTTAGCTTGCCCCGCATGCGATACGACAAACTCACCGTCAAGTCCCAGTCCGCGCTCGCTGAGGCGCAGTCTCTCGCGACTTCTCGCGGTCACTCCGAGATCCAGCCTGCGCATCTGCTGCGCGCCCTGGTGGGGCAGCCGGAAGGCAGCACGGTCCCGGTGCTTCAGAAGCTCGGGATCTCGATCGATCAGCTCCAGTCCCAGCTCGAGACCGCCCTGAGCGCCATCCCGAAGGTCTCCGGCGGGTCGCAGCCCCAGCTCTCCCGCACTGCCGCGAAGGTGCTCGAGGCCGCCTTCGCCGAAGCGGAGGCAATGAAGGACGAGTACGTCTCCACCGAGCACCTGCTGCTGGCGATCGTCGCGCAGAAGGGCGACGCGGCCGCCGATGCGCTGCTCGGCAGCGGTGCCGGGCGGGAGGAGATTCTCAAGGCCCTGGAGGCGGTGCGCGGCGGTGCGCGCGTCACCGATCCGGACCCGGAGTCGAAGTACCAGGCCCTGGAGAAGTTCGGCCGCGACCTCACGGACGTCGCCCGCAAGGGGAAGGTCGACCCGGTCGTCGGCCGCGACGAGGAGATCCGCCGCGTCGTGCAGGTGCTCTCGCGCCGCACGAAGAACAACCCGGTCCTGATCGGTGAGCCGGGCGTCGGCAAGACGGCCATCGCGGAGGGCCTCGCCCAGCGCATCGTCAACGGCGACGTCCCCGAGTCGCTGGTCGACCGCCGCCTCATCGCCCTCGACATCGGAGCCCTGATCGCGGGCACGAAGTACCGAGGCGAGTTCGAGGATCGGCTGAAGGCGGTGCTGCGCGAGGTCTCCGAGGCGAACGGCCAGATCATCATCTTCATCGACGAGCTGCACACCATCGTCGGCGCCGGAGCCGCCGAAGGCGCCGCGGACGCTGCGAACATGCTCAAGCCGGCCCTGGCCCGCGGCGAGCTGCACTGTATCGGTGCCACCACTCTCGACGAGTACCGCAAGCACGTCGAGAAGGATGCTGCGCTCGAGCGGCGGTTCCAGCCGGTCTTCGTTGGCGAGCCTTCGGTCGAGGACACGATCTCGATCCTGCGAGGGCTGAAGGAGCGCTACGAGGTCCACCACGGCGTTCGCATCCAGGACGCCGCCCTCGTGCAGGCCGCCACCCTCTCGAACCGCTACATCACCGACCGCTTCCTCCCCGACAAGGCAATCGACCTGATCGACGAGGCCGCGAGCCGCGTGCGCGTCCAGATCGACTCGATGCCCGAGGAGCTCGACCAGCTCGAGCGCAAGCGCATTCAGCTCGAGGTGGAGCGGGAAGCGCTGAAGAAGGAGCCGGACGATGCCAGTGCGGCGCGCCTCGAGTCCGTGGAGCGGGAGATCGCGGAGCTGCGCGACCGCTGCTCCGCCATGCAGGCCCGCTGGCAGAACGAGAAGGAGGCCATCGCAAAGGTTCGAGAGCTGAAGGAGCGCCGAGAGGAGCTCTCGGTGGAGCTCGACCGGGTCCAGCGACGCGGCGAGCTCGAGCGCGCCGCAGAGATCCGCTACGGCGAGCTGGTGCAGCTCGAGAAGGACCTCGAGGCGAAGCAGAGCCAGCTCGAGGCGGTGCAGAGCGAGGGATCGCTGCTCTCCGAGGAGGTCTCCTCCGAAGAGGTTGCGGAGATCGTCTCGAAGTGGACCGGCATCCCCGTGTCGAAGATGCTCGAGGGAGAGCAGCAGAAGCTGCTCTCGATGGAGGATTCACTGAAGCGCCGTGTGGTGGGTCAGGACGACGCCCTCCGGGCGGTGTCCGCGGCGGTGAGGCGCGCGCGAGCCGGCCTCCAGGATCCGGACCGCCCGATCGGCTCCTTCATCTTCCTCGGTCCCACCGGCGTCGGCAAGACCGAGACCGCTCGGACGTTGGCCCAGTTCCTCTTCGACGACGAGCACGCCATGGTCCGCGTGGACATGAGCGAATTCGGCGAGAAGCACTCGGTGGCCCGGCTGATCGGCGCACCTCCCGGCTACGTCGGCTACGAGGAGGGCGGAACCCTGACCGAGGCCGTGCGGCGGCGGCCCTACAGCGTGATCCTCTTCGACGAGATCGAGAAGGCCCACGCGGACGTCTTCAACGTCTTCCTCCAGATCCTCGACGACGGAAGGCTGACCGACGGCCAGGGTCGGACCGTGGACTTCCGCAACACGGTCCTGATCATGACCTCGAACATCGGCAGCCAGTACATCGTGGAGCTCGGCGAGGATCAGCACGAAGAGCTGGAGCGCCGGGTCGACGAGGCGCTGCGGGCGCACTTCAAGCCCGAGTTCCTGAACCGTGTGGACGAGACGATCGTCTTCCATCAGCTCGGTCGAGACGAGTTCCATCGGATCGTCGACATCCAGCTCCAGCGCGTGTGCAAGCTGCTCGAGGATCGCCGCATCGAGCTCGAGGTGAGCGAGGAGGCGAAGGAGCTCCTGGGCCAGAAGGGCTACGATCCCCACTACGGCGCCCGACCGCTGAAGCGGGTGATCCAGCGCATGCTCCAGGACCCGCTGGCCATGCGCATCCTGGAGGGCGACTTCCCGGAGGGCTCGAAGGTGCAGGTAGATGCCCGCGTGAACGGCGAGGCGCTGGAATTCCGGCTGGCCGGATGAGCCGGGGCCGCGCCGTCCTTCAGCGATCCCGGGACGACCGGATCATCGCCGGCGTCTGCGGGGGAATCGCGGAGTGGCTGGGCTGGGATCCGACCCTGGTGAGGCTGCTCTTCGTGCTGGTCTCGATCTTCTCGGCCGCCTTCCCCGGCATCCTCGTCTACCTGGTGTTGTGGATCGTGATGCCCGAGCGCGACGACGAAGACGTCGAGTTCATCGACTACGGCTGAGGCACCCCGGCTCCTTCGCGGGCCGAAGCGCGCGGTGCTGGTAGAGCGCGCCATCCTCGAAGCCGAGGGCCCGGTAGTAGGCCCGGGTGCCGACGGCCGAGATCACGGCGAGCCCATCGAAGCCGGCGCGCCGTGAGCGGCGGGACGCCTCATCGACCAGGGCGCGCCCGAGTCCCAGGTGCTGGGCCCGTTCCGGCTCGCGTGCGCCGGGTGCCAGCGACATGCCGTAGACATGGACCTCCCGAATCACCGCAGCGCGGCCGAGCTCCCCGACGAAGGACGCGCGCTCGGGAAGGGACAGGCGCAGGAAGCCGACGACCCGATCGTCCGGCGTGGTGAACTCGAGGAAGTGCTCCTCGCCGACGGAGGTGGCGTAGACCGTGGCCTCCAGGCGAAGGGCCGCGGCATCGAAGGCGGCGCCGCGGATCTCGCGCCCCCGCACGTCGGCGCAGCGTCCGCCCCGACGCCCCACCTCGCGCTCCGCAAGCTCGCGCAGGTTCGCCACCCGGGTTCCGGCCACGATGTCGTGGGCGGAGAAGTCGCGAACGACCCGCGTCAGCCGGCAGTATCGGGGCGTCGCTTCCAGACAGCGGGTCAGCAGATCGAGCAGCGCGGCGTCGTCGTAGGCGCGCCACTCGCCCCGCTCGTGGGCCTCCATGAGCGGAGCGCTCTCGACCAGCAGGCAGGGATAGACCTTCAGCTCGTCGGGACGGAACGCCGGGTCCTCGAAGAGCTGCAGGAAGTCCGCGGCGTCCGTGGCGGGCGTCGCGCCGAGCAGGTTCGCCATCCAGTGGACGTGCAGCTTGAAGCCGGCCTCCCGCAGCCGCCGCAGCGCCCGACGCGAGGTCGCCACGTCGTGGCCCCGGCGGTTCGCCAAGAGCACTGCGTCCGACAGGCTCTGGACGCCGAGCTGCACCTTCGTCGCCCCGAGCCGACGCAGCCGGAGCACCTCGCGCTCGGTCACCCGATCGGGCCGGGTCTCGAAGGAGAGCCCCACACATCGAGATGCCGCGTTCTCGTTTCGCTGCTGCGCCCGCTCGAGCGCCTCCCAGCTCGAGTGCTCACTCGCGTGGAGCCTCTCGGTGACCGGGCGCAGCGCATCGTTGTAGCGTCGCGCCTCGCGACCGTCGACGGGACGCAGCGCCGCGTAGTCGGCCGGCGCGGCCCCCGCTCCGGGACGGCCGTCGAGACCGGCGCCGAAGTCGTTCAGGGCCTCGAAGCAGCGTCTCGCGAACCAGATCTGGTAGGCCTCGGGATAGGCGGACCAGGTTCCGCCCAGCACGATGAGCTCCACCTTCTCCACCGGATGCCCCATGGCCCGGTACGCGTCCAGACGGTTCCAGGTCTGGAGGTAGGGATCGAAGCGGTTGTCCTCCGCACGCTGGGCACCGGGTTCGTCCGCCAGGTAGCTCTTGGGCATCCGCACGTCGCTGGGGCAGAAGATGCAGGTTCCCGGGCAGGGATAGGGCTTCGTCAGCACCGTCACCGGCGTTACCCCGGAGAGCGTGCGCACCGGGCGCAGGCGGAGCCGATCGAGGAACTCGCGCTCGGGGATCTCGCCCCCGAAGGCCCGGAAGCCCGCGATGATCTCGCTCTTCGAGTAGAGACCGCCCCCCGGCTTCGGATGACGCTTCGTGAGCCGGTCGAGACCGCGAGGGTCGAGCGCGCCGGCACCCGCCAGCTCGGCGACGAGCGGGGCCAGCACCGGACGGTGTCGTTCGGGATCGAAGCGGGGACGAGGGCGACGGGGCTCCACACCCACCTCCAGGAGGTCGGCTACTGTATCGCAGCAGGAATGGACGAGGAGACGGCCCGCGCGCTCAATCAGCTGAACCTCGGGTTCTACCGCGAGCGCGCCGCCGAGTTCAGCGCGACCCGGGAGCACCCGTGGCCGGGCTGGCAGCGTCTGATCCCCCTACTGTCTCCCGACCCCGAGCTCCGGGTCCTCGACGTGGGCTGTGGCAATGGGCGATTCGCCCGCTTCCTGGCCCTCCACCGCCCGCGCGCACACTACGCGGGCGTCGATGCCAGCCCGCCCCTGCTGGCCGAGGCCCGCGACCGCATGCCTCCCTCCCTGAGCGCCGAGCTCCACGCAGCGGACTTCGTCGCAACGCCGCCGGACGACGCCCTCCCACCCGGTCCATACGACCTGGTGGCGCTCTTCGGCGTCCTCCACGGCGTGCCCGGACTCGCACGGCGCCGCGCCCTGGTGGCGGCCTCCGCCTCTCGGCTCGCTCCGGGCGGCATCCTCGCCCTGGCCGGCTGGCGCTTCGCCGAGTTCGAGGACCTGCGCCGCCGGATCGTCCCCTGGGACGCACTCGCCGCGCACGGCGGCCCCGACCTTCGACCGGACCGCCTGGAGCCCGGCGACCACCTGCTGGCCTGGGGCGACGGCCGGGCACTGCGCTACGCCCACGCGCTCGACGCCACGGAGCTCGGGGAGCTGGCCCTTGGACTCGGCCTCGAGCGCGCGGCCGTCTACGTCGACGACGGCCGGGACCGGAAGCGCAACCACTACGCCCTCTTCCGTGCCCCCTGACGTCGAAGGTCAACCGAACTAAGATCGCGGCTCCCGCTCGTCCCCCCCATTTGGTCCGAAGTCGGGTGCATGGAGGGGTCCGGGTGATGCAGGGTGAGGTCGCCCAGGAGGCGACGACCCGACGGCGGGTGGTGGGAAGCGACGCGGTTCGCGCCGCGCTCGCGGGTGACGCCGCGGTCCGCTGCATCGTCGTGCGGGACGGATCGGCGGGATCGGACTCCAGCCTGCTCGAGCGCGCCGAGGCGGCGGGCGTCCCCGTCCACAGGGTGGCTCCGCGACGCTTCGAACGACTCTGCGGGTCGGACCGGCGTGCGGAGGTCCTGGCGCTCACCGGGCCGGACCCGCGCGCCGACCTCGCGAGCGTGATGGCCCGGGGCGGCGCCGTCTGGCTGCTCACCGGTGCCGTCTATCCAGGCAACGTCGGCTTCGCCATACGCACCGCGGAGGTGAGCGGGGCCGACGGAATCTACGTGGACAACGACTTCGATCACGCGGCGCGCCGGGAGGCCGTGCGAGCCGCGATGCGCGCAGACCGCTTCATGCCCGTCGGCTGGGAGCGCGCCGACGCGGTGCTCGATGCCGCCTGCGCGACGCACAAGCGCATCGTAGGCGTCGAGGACGTCGGGGATCGCCCGCCCTGGCGGATCGATCTCACCGGCCCCGCCCTGTTCGTGGTCGGCGCCGAGGCCGAGGGCGTCCCCCGGGACGTGCTCGATCGCTGCGACGCCGTGGCTCGCCTGCCCATGGCGGGCTTCGTCGCATCCTACAACCTCCAGGCCGCGGTCGCGGCCGTCGCCATCGAGCGCCTGCGCCAGATCGAGGAGTCGTCGTGAATCAGGACACGAGCCTGCTGCCGCCCTTCGTTCCCACGCGCCGCGCCGTGCGCGGGCTGGGAGCCCTCTTCGTGCTCTCCGCCGCCATCTCCTGGGTCGCGGTGGGATACGACTTCGCGGAGCTGCGCCTGGTCAGCCTCGACCTGCGCAGCGGCGAGGAGATCTCGATGGAGACGCGCCTCGCCCACGCCAGCGCCGGTGCGATCGTGGGACGCGCCCAGCTCATCGTCCTGGCGATCACGGGGCTCACATTCCTCTTCTGGCTCCATCGCGTGCGCGTGAACGTGCGCGCCCTGGGCGTGAGACGCCTCTCCTACGGACGCGAGTGGACGGTCCTCGGCTTCCTCGTGCCCTTCGTGAATGCCTTCCGCCCCTATCAGGTCGTGCGGGAGATCTGGCGGGCGAGCGATCCCAGCACCGGCGACCCGATGGCCTGGAAGACCCTCCCCGCGCCGCCGATCCTGGCCGTCTGGTGGGGCCTGTTCGTCGCCTACTTCGTGCTCGAGGGGCTCTCGGTGACCATCCTCGGCTTCTCCACCGGCCTCTCGCGCATCCGCCTCGCCCACGGCGCCGGCTTCGTCGCCGATCTCTGCGCCGCGCTGAGCGCGAGCTTCGCGTACTTCGTCGTCGTCCGGATCAGCGAGGCCCAGGATGCGAAGCGCGCGGCCCACGGCCGCGGCCGAGCGACGGACGTCCCCTTCGATCCGAGGGACGCCGTCGCGTAAGCTCCGGCCGATGCAAAGGGGGCCTGGCTTGACGCGATTCGATCGGGATACGGCGGTGCACCCGGTCGGGGGGGGCGTGTTCGAAGCCCGCGTCGATCCGGGCTGGTTCGTCGTGCGCGGGCCGAACGGGGGCTATGTGGCCGCGATGCTGCTGCGCGCCCTCGAGGCGGCCACGAACGACGCGGCCCGCTCGCCACGCTCCCTCACCATCCACTACACCGCTCCCCCGAAAGAGGGGCCGGTGGAGATCCGCACCTCCGTAGAACGTCGTGGCCGCTCCCTCACCACCGTGTCGGGACGCATGCTCCAGGACGGCAGGCTGCTGGCCCTCACCCTCGCCGCCTTCTCGAAGTCACGGGAGGCGCCGTCGCTCTGCGAGACGGTGATGCCCGACGTCCCGGCCCCACGAGACTGCCCGGAGATGGCGAGCCGCATCCCGATCCACGAGCGCTACGAGCACCGTCCCGCCCTCGGCGTCGTCCCCTTCAGCGGTGGCGACCGGGCCGAGACCGGGGGCTGGATCCGCCTGTGCGACGGCGACCGGCCCCTCGACGCTGCCCTCGTCGCTGCCTACGCCGACGCATGGCCGCCGGCCGTCTTCTCGCGCCTGACACAGACGGAGCTCGCGGGTGGCGTTCCGACGGTGGACCTCACGGTGCACTTCCGACAGGCGCTCGGCAGCGCGCGCGGCGACGACTTCGTCTTCGCCGCCTTCCGCACCCGGCGCGCCCACGAGGGCTTCCTCGAGGAGGACGGAGAGATCTGGAGCCGCGACGGCGAGCTGCTCGCCCAGTCGCGCCAGCTCGCGCTCATCCTCTAGGCGTCGCCGGCGCGGGTGCGCGCACCCGAGAGACCACGACCGCGGAGGCGAGCGCCACACCGGCCAGTACCCGCAGGCCGGGTGGGTAGGCGCCGAAGCCCGCGTGGAGCAGACCCAGGGCGACCGGCCCGAGGCCGCTGGTCGTCTGCGTCAGCAGCTGGAGCAGGCCCAGGACGGTGCCGAAGGAGCGCATCCCGAAGAGTTCGCCCACCAGCAGCGCCTGGAGCATGAAGAGATTGCCGATCGTGAAGCCGAAGGCGATCGAAGCCACGAACAGCGGCACGCCTCCGCGCGCCAGCGAGAAGCCCAGGATCGCCGCGGCCTGCAGCACCATCAGCAGCACACAGAGGCGACGCTTGCTCACCCGGTCCGCAAAGGTCCCGACCACGAGCCGGGCCGCCGCGCTGCCGAAGGCCGTGGTACTCACCGCCAGGGCCGCCGTCCCGGGCTCCAGGTGCCCGCGCAGGAGCGAGAGCTGGTGCATCGCGACCCCCACCTGACAGAAGAGGATCCCGCCGAACGCGACCACCAGGGTCCAGAAGGTCCGCGTCCTCAAGGCCTCCCGCGTGCTCCAGAGCCGCTGGTCGGCAAGCGCGGCGGCGTCGGGCTCGGGCGAGGGCGCGGGCGCGGGCGGCCCACCGTCGGGCTCGAGGCCGTGATCGCGCGGGTCCGAGCGCAACACGAAGAAGGCCATGGGGAGCGTGCTCGCGACGAGCAGCAGGGCGAGCCATCGGGTCGTGACCTCGAGGCCCTGGTCCTGGATCATCGCCGCCGTGAGCGGAACCAGCACGATTCCACCGACGGAGACGCCGGTGTTGGCGACACTCATCGCCAATGCGCGACGGGTCACGAACCAGCGGGTGATGAGCGACCCGGTGGGCACGGGTCCGGTCATGGCGAAGCCGACGGCCAGCAGCGGATACACGATCACGAGCTGCCACGCCACCTCGACCTGCCCGATCGCCAGAACCGCGAGCGCCATCACGATCCCACCCCCGGCAAACCAGACTCGGGCGCCCCTGCGGTCCACCGAGCGACCGATGGCGCTGCCGGCGATTCCGCTGGTCACGAAGTAGAGGGTCGTCGCGAACGACACGGCGGGGCGCGACCAGCCGCGCTCGGTGCAGAGCGCATCCAGGAAGACGGCGAGGCCGTAGAAGCCCACCCCCACGACGATGCAGGAGAGCAGGAAGGTGCCCGCGATCACGATCCAGCCGTAGAAGACGCCGGGAAGGAGACGATCGAGTGCGGGCAGCGGTCGGGGCCGGTGGCCCTGGGGTGGATTCACGGGCCCCACCCTAGCAGCGCGCCGGAGCCGCTCAGGAACCGGCAACTCCGGGGCCGATGCGCCGGCCCCGGGGCCCGGACGCGCGCCGCCGCGAAGCTCAACCCGCCCCTTCGCTCGGCCGATGGAGGACGGGAAGTCATGGGTACGGGCTGGCTGAAACGACTGCTCTTCTGCGCGCTCGTCGCGATGGCGCTGCATCCGGCGCCCGACGTGCAGGCCGAGGTGCACTCAGGCGAATCCGAAGCCAAGCCCGAGACCCTCACCGACACCATGCTGCCGGAGCCCGGCGGCCTCACCCTCGACGACGTCGGAACGCTGCTGGGCGAGGTACCGGAGGCGCCCCAGAAGACCGAGGAGGTCGCGGATCCACAGGGCCCGGCACCGCCGCTCACCTGGGACGGAATCATCTCCGACACGTCGGCCTTCGCCCGAACGTTCCCCCAGCGACTGGCCGACCACGCCAGCGGTGCCGTCGATGACCTCTCGGCGGGGCGACTCACGCGTCGGGCCCAGATCGGCGTCGGACTGGCAGCCACGCTGAGCCTGCTACTCGTGGGTCTCGTGATGCGCGCAGTGCGCGGCAGCGGCGACGTGGTGGTGCTGCTCGACTACCCCGAGAAGCTGCGCGGAACCTTCAGCGTGCAGCTGCTGCGACGCCCCGAGAAGCCGCGCAACTGCCGGGTCAAGAACCCCGAGGACGCGAGCCGCCTCGGGGCCTCCACCCGCCACCACCATCACATGGTCTCGCGAGAGACGTCCTTCCGCGACGTCCCCTGCCGTCGCACCTGGTTCGTGGTCGAGGGCTTCCTCCAGAGCGCGGAGGGCGGAGAGGTCGTGTCGACCCACTTCGCAACGCGCGAGATCCGGCCCGAGCGCGGCGGCACGGTGAGGCTGGAGTTCGACGTGAGTCCGCGCTCCTGCCCCGTCGAGGTACGGGTCACCTGGGACGATCGCCCGGTCGATTCGGCCCTGGTGGCGCGCAAGGGCGCCCCGGGCTCGATGCGCTTCGCTCGCGGTCCGGTGCACTTCTCGCTCAATCGCGGGCAGCACGTATTCGTCGCCGGCAATGCGGACCGGGTGTGCGAGGTGCCCGTCGAGGTGGAGTCGTTCGAGCCGATCCCGCTCCAGATCGATCTCGCCGATCGCCAGCACCTGCTCTTCACGGGCTGCCCCCCCGCCGTGGAGCCCTATATGAACGGCGACGTTTCGGCCGCGGCACGCGCCCTGGAGCGCGACGGCCAGACCGAAACCGCCCACCGCCTGCTCGCGGCCTTCCATCTCGAGCACGGACGCGGAGACACGGCGGCGAAGCACTACGAGACCGCGGGAGACCTGCGTGAGGCGGCGGAGCTGCACCAGGCCGCCAGTCGCCACGAGGAGGCGGCGGCTCTGTGGGAGCGCGCCGGCGACGACGAGCGCGCCGCCGAGAGCTACCGCTCGGCCGGGAGGCTGGTGCGGGCCGGCGAGGCCTATACCCGCGCCGACGCCTACGACAGCGCCGTCGAGTGCTTCCGCAAGGCCGGCGACGTCTCGCGCTGGATCGAGGCCCTGGAGAAGAAGGGCGATGTCTACGAAGCGGCCGTCGTCGCCCTCGACCAGGGAGACCGGGCCCGCGCGATCCAGTGCCTGGCAAAGGTCGCGGTCACCGACGCGCACTATCCGGAGGCCGCCATGCGGCTCGCCGAGGCCTATCAGGGCGACGGCCATGGCGAGCTCGCGACCCGGAAGCTCGAGGAGCTGATCGCCACGCGGCGGGCAGACGAGCTCGACAGCGAGCGGCTCGACTGCGCCTCGAAGCTGCTCGAGGCGAACGGTGCCCACGAGCGTGCCCTCGACCTGCTGGAGCAGCTTCGGGTCCGCGACGCCACCTACCCGAACCTGGCCACCCGCATCGAGGCCCTGCGCAAGCGCCGGAGTCGCAGCCAGGCCGTCACCGACCCGAGCGCCTCCGCGGGACGCTCGGAGTTCGGTCAGGAGTTCCGCTACGAGATCCTCGAGGAGCTGGGTCGCGGCGGCATGGGCATCGTCTTCCGAGCCCGCGATCGTCGCCTTGGGCGGGTCGTCGCGCTGAAGCGCCTGCCGGACAACCTGCGAAACCACCCAAAGGCGGTGGAGCTCTTCCTCCGCGAGGCGCGCGCCGCTGCGGCGCTCAACCACCCGAACATCGTGACCCTCTTCGACGCGGGCCAGGAGGGCGACACCTTCTACCTCACCATGGAGCTCCTCGAGGGCATGCCCCTCCAGCGCATCCTCTCCAATCGCAAGCAGCTGGCGCCCGCCCACGTGGCGCGGCTCGGCGGACAGGTCGCCACCGGGCTCGAGTACGCCCACGAGCAGGGCATCGTCCACCGGGACATCAAGACCGCGAACCTCTTCTTCACCAACAAGCGGCTGGTGAAGATCATGGACTTCGGTCTCGCGAAGATGGTGGAAGAGGTGCGGCGGGCGGCGACGGTGATCGGCGGCACGCCCTACTACATGGCTCCGGAACAGAGCGCGGGGGAGGCGGTCGACCAGCGCGCGGACATCTACGCGCTGGGCGTGACCTTCTACGAGCTGCTCGCGGGCTCGGTCCCCTTCAGGGAAGGCGACGTGGCCTTCCACCACCGCCACACGCCGCCGCCGGATCTCCGAGAGGTGGCACCGGACACGCCCCCCGAGCTCGCGGAGCTCGTGGCCGGAATGCTCGCGAAGCAGCCCGACGACCGGGTGGCCACCGCTGGCGAGGTCCGCGAGCGCCTCC